>Ga0302320_10019064_pt1 | contig 13805 bp, 14 predicted proteins | sample Bog_T0_3_FD_202130 | JGI IMG/M metagenome (GOLD analysis project Ga0302320, IMG submission 202130) | Peat permafrost microbial communities from Stordalen Mire near Abisko, Sweden - Bog_T0_3 | ecosystem: Environmental > Terrestrial > Soil > Wetlands > Peat | place: Sweden: Abisko, Stordalen Mire... | reverse complement strand
AGGTGCTCGACAGGATTGCCCGCCGCATCGAACGAAGCGGCAGCGCCCAGTTTGCCGAACAGAGCGGCCACCTCAATCCCCGTCAGAAAACGGCCCGTTCCGGCGTCATTCTTGCCAACTCCTTTGCCCGCGCCCACTTGGCCGTGCTCACCCGTCACGGAGACATGGCTGACTATACCAGCCACACCCGTCCGGAGCATGCTCCGATCTACGCCATCACTCCTTCTGAAATTGTGGCCCGTCATCTGGTGCTCAACTGGGGCGTTCTGCCTCTGGTCATGCCCTTCGGCAATACCCCTGATGAATCGGTCAAGAAGGCAGAGGAACTCCTCCTCTCCCGAGGCCTGCTCAAGGAAGGCGATCAGCTCATCGTCATGAGCGATATCATCGAGGGAAACGAAAAATTCGATTCCATCCAGCTCCGCAAAATCTAAGAAAGCATTCAACCACTCCACAAAAAAGGGAGGGCCAAAAGCCCTCCCTTTTTTTGTCTTAAAAATCAGAATTTCTTACTTCGCCGCATTCACCCAGTTAATGAACCCCTTGGGACCGCCTGGCAGATAGCCCACATTCTTAGTGATCTCCTTTCCCTGAGGATCGAGCAGAATAAGCGTGGGAAATCCCTCAATGTGGTACTGCTCCTGAAGAGCATCATTCTGCTTCTTCACTTCGGGAGGAAGGGTTTTCCCATTCGGGAAATCAACCTCCACCAGAATCAGGTTTTTATCGGCGTAATTCTTAAACTCGGACTGATCGAAAGTCTCCTTTTTGAGACGAATACACCAGCCGCACCAATCACTGCCGGTGAAGTCGAGCAGCACCTTTTTATTTTCCTTGGCGGCCGTGGCGAGCGCTTCCTTGTAATGATCCCCCCAGCCATTGGCCAGCGCAGGGAGTGCTGTGAGACAGAAGGCGACCAGGATAAGAGGGAGGTAACGGAGTGTTTTCATTTCCCTTCTCTCTCTTACCCACGACTCAAAGGCAACTAGAAACTGATCTTTCTTCAGGAAACGATGAGTATCGGATTGCAAAATTATTCTGCTCGCCTTAGAGCCTGTCTGAATATTCACCGAAGCATGTCTGAAGGCGATTTTTACGATCTGCCAAATGACTTTCAATCCGTCGTTATCTTTTAGATAGCGCCGGATTGAGAAGGCTTCGCCATCTCGCAAAACTTATCTCCATCCACAATCCGCTGATTATTCAGACAGACTCTTATGCGCAAAGTGTTTATTTTGGGTACTTCTTCCATGCACCGCCTTATTCGTCCCATCGCCTGTCTTTTTTCCGCATCGCTTCTCCTGAGCAGCGCCGGACTCCATGCAGAAAGCGCCATCATCGTCGATAATCAGACGGGCCGCATTCTGGAGGGGGTTCATGCCAATGACAAACTTCCCATCGCCAGCCTTACCAAGCTGGCACTCGCCATGGTCACGCTAGACTCCGCCGAGCTCAAAGGGTTCAACCTGGAAGAAACGGCCATTGTTCCCGAGGCAGCTCTCTCCACCACTGCCGGAATCAACCCCCTCGGACTCCAGGCAGGAGACTCTCTCTCCCTCCGCGATCTCCTCTACGCCTGTTTGCTAGCCTCCGACAATGTCGCCGCCTACACGCTGGCTGACCATCTCGGCCGAGCCCTCCCCAACCCCTCCGGACTCGATTCCGTGGGAAATACCGTAGCCAACATGAATGCGCTGGCCCGCGAGCTCGGGATGCATCACACCCTTTTTCTCAATCCTCACGGTCTGGATGTCACCGAGGGAACCGAGCCTTACTCCTCGGCAGCAGACCTCGCCCGACTCACCCGCTACGCCTATTCCAAGTCCGGCCTCGCCTTTTATGTCGCCCAGAGCGAACGCGAGATTCATGTCCAGCGCGGGGTCTCAAACCTAGGTGTGGTGCTTCATAACACCAATCCCCTGCTCGGCAAGGAGGACATCGATGGGGTCAAGACCGGACGCACTTCCCGCGCCGGAGATTGCATCATCCTGACCTCGGAACATAAACCCGAAGTCGTGCGTCAGGGCGACACGGTTTACACCACCCCCCGCCGTATCATCGTCGTCCTGCTCGGCGCTTCGGATCGCGAAGCGGAGGGGCTCCAGCTTGTGCAACGCGGCTGGGCACTCTATGATGATTGGGCTTCAAAGGGCCGTTCGGCCAAGGGTTCCAATTCTCTCTAAGAAAATCACCGAATGTCCAAAAAACGCATCGGAGTTCTCACAAGCGGAGGCGACTGCCCTGGGCTGAATGCCGTCCTGCGGGGTATCTTTTGCTCCGCTGAAGAACTCGGATGGGAAGTCATCGGCTTCCGTGACGGATTTGAAGGGATGCTCCCGGAGGGGGGGGACACCATGCCCCTCACCCGCGAGAATACCTCAGGGATCATGCAGATTGGCGGGACGATTCTCGGCACGACCAATAAGGGCCATTTCACGGCCAAGGTGGCAGGCGGCGACAGGATGACCATTTCCGACGAGGTGATCACCAGGGCTTCCAAAACCTGCCGCGACCTGAAGCTTTCCTCGATCATCACCATCGGTGGCGATGGCTCGATGAGCACGGCCCTGCAACTTTATCGCGCGGGATTCCCAATCATCGGAGTCCCCAAAACCATCGACAACGACCTCGAAGCCACAGCGATGACCTTCGGCTTTGATTCCGCCGTCGCCTGTGTCACCGATTCGCTGGATCGCCTGCACACCACGGCAGCCAGCCACAAGCGACTCCTTGTCGTTCAGGTGATGGGCCGCCATGCCGGATGGATCGCCCTCTATGGAGGACTCGCTGGAGCCGCCGACATCATCCTTATCCCTGAAATTCCCTTTTCCCTGGAAAGCGTTGCCGAAACGGTGCAGCGCCGCGAAGCCGCAGGCTACAAGAGCACCATGCTCGTCGTTGCCGAAGGCGCACGCGCCCAGCATGGACAGCAATTTCGCAAACAATCCACCAGTGGCGAGTGGCGCCTGGGAGGGGTGGGTGAAATGCTCGGACAGGAGATTGAAGCACGCACCGGTAAAGAGACGCGTGTCTGCGTGCTTGGCCATCTTCAAAGAGGAGGGGATCCGACCAGCCTCGACCGCATCCTCGGCACCCGCTTTGGCGTGAAGGCTGTCCAGCTCGCCCGTGAGGAAAAATTCGGCATGATGGTGAGCTATCAAAACGATGATGTGCTGGAGGTGCCGATCGCCGAGGCGATTCACCGTTTGAAAAAAGTTTCGCCCGACTGCCAACTTGTCGAAACGGCTCGCGCCGTCGGCGTCAGCTTCGGGGATTAGGCAAAGGCTTTAGCGGTTTAGACTGAAGACTTTTAGGTCTGAATACCGAGAATCGACAGCCTCTCCCTTTCCTTCAGAACCTAACCACCTATCTCATGACCGCCTCCTCTACAGAAATCCTGCGTCGTGGAATCCGCTCGATTCCCGATTTTCCCAAACCGGGCATTCTCTTCCGCGATATTTCCCCGCTTCTGGAAGATGCAGCGCTTTTTCGCACCACCATCGACTTGCTAGCCGAACAGTGCGCAGGACTTACTCCGAGCAAGATTGTGGGCCTCGATGCGAGGGGATTTATTTTCGGCGGAGCCCTCGCCTACAAGCTGGGCGTCGGCTTTGTCCCGATCCGCAAGAAGGGGAAACTTCCCCGTGTCACCCTCTCCCATTCCTTTGAGTTGGAATATGGTTCAGCGGAATTTGAAATCCACACCGACAGCATCCATCAGGGTGAATCCGTGATCCTCGTCGATGATCTTCTGGCCACGGGCGGCACCGCCTCTGCGGCACTCCACCTCCTCGACCGGCTCGGCGCTCGCGTCCTCCGCGTCCTCTTTGTCATCGAACTCGATTTTCTCAAAGGCCGCGACACCCTGGCCCCAGCCGAAGTCCATTCGCTGATCAGTTACACGGATTAGGGTGCGAAAGCTGAATGGTGAAACTTGAAAGCTGAGTAAGCCAGAAGTCAGATTGTGAGAGATCATCGTGTTGGTTCTCACTTCTTCAAGTTTCAGCCTCCCACCTTTAGGCCCTTCATCTTTCAGCTTTCATCTTTCAGGTTGCGTTCCCCTCTCCCTCGCTTACCCAGAAATTCCCAGACAGCCCAGGCGATCGCCAGCGCCACCACCGCCGCCGTCACGACATCGGAGGGATGGTGCGCTCCCAGAAGGATGCGGGAAATTGCAACCACAAGAGACGCGATCATGGCAGGAATACCCCATGCCGGAGCGGCGAAGAGAATCACCCCGGCGAATCCCACGGCGGTCGCCGTATGACCGGAAGGGAAGCTATTGAAATCAGCCTGACCGATCAGCCACTTTCCATCGTGATACGGCCCATACCAACCCTGCTCGGCAGCAGCGCGAGGGCGCGTCCTGCCGGTGGTGAGACGGGAGAGATTGACAGCCATTCCGGCCAGGGTGGAGGCGATCATCGCGGAGAGCAGAATGCGCTGCCAACGAACATTCTGCAACCGGCGCGCCAGGAGATACCCAATCCCTCCAAGCACCATCAGCTCGGGCCAGTCGCCATACTTACTGGAGGCTGCCGCAGCAGGATCATGACTCCAATGCCCCTGATTGGCGATCAGCACACGCTGCTGGAGTTGTTGATCGAGTTTGAAAGAAGCGATGATGGCCGCAAGCCCCAGCGCAACAACCATCACAACAAGAAAAGAGCGGCGAAAAATCATCCAGCACTTCGTTCTAAATCACACGCATAGGTCAAGTTGATTGATTGCCCCCTGGTGTGCTGGATGGTAACTAGCAAGAGAGTCGCTACGACATCAGCCATGCCAAAATTTTCTCTTCAGCTCCTGAGCGCCATTCTGCTGGCAATCGGACTCGCCGGTTGCGCCGATCAACCTGCTTCGCTTCCCCCCCCTGCAAACACAGCGGCGGTCGTCGCCCCCCATGCCCCGACTTCGCTCTGGCCAGCCGATGCCCCGCCGATTAGAGCCGTCTCCGCCATCCTGATCGACGCCCGGACGGGACGCACTCTCTATCAGAAAAATGCCGACGCACCGCGCCAGGTTGCCAGCACCCAGAAACTGGTCACCGCCTTGGTCGTGGCAGAGCGCGATCCGCTTGACGGACAGGTTCTGGTCTCCCATGACGACACCGAAGTCGAGCCGACCAAGATCGGCATTCGCGGGGGTGAGGTTTATCCCCGTCGTCAGCTACTGCGCGCGATGCTCGTCCATAGCGCCAACGACTGCGCCTCCGCCCTTGCCCATGCAGATGCGGGGAGTTTTAGCGCCTTTGCCGAGCGAATGAATGATCTGGCGGAGCGCTGCGGCGCGCGTTCCTCCCACTTCGTCAATCCTCACGGCCTGCCGGATTCTCAGTATTCGACAGCGCGGGATATGGCTCGGATCGCCTTCCGCGCGTATCGCAATCTCGATCTGCGCGAGGCAATGGCGATGCGTTCTTACTGTTTCCGCTATCCAAGCGGCCGCATTTGCCTCCTTGATCCGACCAATCGGCTTCTCCTCTGCGATCCCTTTTTCAACGGCATGAAAACTGGCTACACCGATGCCGCCGGAAAATGCCTCATCAGCAGCTACAGCCGCGACGGGCGCGAATTCATCCTCGTCCAGCTTGGCAGCCACGCCCGCTACATCTTTGACGATGCCCAGCGGATGATGGCCTGGGCAATGAATCGGTAAGATGTGAGGAAATTGCTGATTGATTATTGCAGATTGTTGATTCCGAGCGGATTCCCAAGTCGAAAGTCGAAAGTCGAAAGTCGAAAGTCGAAAGTCGAAAGTCGAAAGTCGAAAGTCGAAAGTCGAAAGTCGAAAGTCGAAAGTCGGGAAGGTGGGACTGCAGAAGCAATCAACAATTCCGCAATCACCAATCACCAATCACCAATCACCAATCACCAATTCTCCCCCGCCCCTCACCCCTCCCCTCACTCCTTCGCACTTTCCCTTTCACTTTCGCTCGGCTCCCGCATAAGCTGAAGTTTCGATGGCTTCCAAAAAATCCCCAAAAGCACGATCAGCAACAGCTTCAGGCAAGATCCTTCGGATCGGCTCGGTGACTCTGGGCGGTGACGAGCCGCTCTTTATCCTCGGCCCCTGCGTCATTGAGGGAGAGAAACCCCTGCTCCGCGCGGCTCGCACAATCAAGGGAATGTGCGAGGATCTTGGGGTGCAATTTATTTTCAAGGCCTCCTATGACAAGGCCAACCGTACCTCAGGCTCCTCCTACCGTGGCATCGGCGTGCTGGATGGCTGCAAGATGCTGGCCGAGGTTGGAGCCTCCATTGGCGTGCCGGTGACGACCGACATTCATTCCCCGGAGGAGGCGGCGATCGCTTCGGAATTTATTGACCTGCTTCAGATTCCAGCCTTCCTCTGCCGTCAGACCGATCTGATCGAGGCCGCTGCCAAAACAGGACGGGCCGTGAATGTGAAAAAAGGCCAGTTTCTGGCTCCTTGGGACATCGCCCCGATTGCCGGAAAATTGAAAGCCGCAGGTTGTTCGAATTTCTGCTTCACGGAGCGCGGCACGACCTTTGGGTATAATAATCTCGTTGCCGACATGCGTTCGCTCTACTGGATGCGCGAACAGGGCTTCCCCGTCATCTTCGACGCCACACACTCCGTTCAGCGCCCGGGCGGTGGAGGCGGGCACACCACGGGCGATGGCCATCTGGCTCCCGTCCTCGCCCGCGCCGCCATGGCAGCCGGTGTCGATGGCATCTTCCTGGAGACTCATGAGAATCCGGCCAAGGCCCCATCGGATGGCCCCAATCAGATTCCTCACAAAAATCTCCCGGCACTTCTTCACTCCCTCCTTGCCATTCACAATGCGCTGGCCTGATCACAGTTTTATCAAGGCTTGCGCTTTCCCCGCCCTCGCACTGCTGTTCTTGGCGAGGGAGACGATTGCCGCACCTGATGCTGCGGCGACCAATGCCGGCGTGACTGCGACTGCGAGCGCCGCCTCGAATGCCCTGCCCGTTACTCCGGCCCCCGCTAGCAATCAAAAGATCGATCTCCCGGTTCCCGTTGGCGAACCAGTCAAGGGGATCAAAATTCCTCAGTACGACGAGAAGGGGAAAATGACCCTCTGCCTCACCGCCGACACGGCCAAGAAGCTCGACGAACACCAGGTTGAACTCGGCAAGCTGAAGGTTCAGTTTACTGAAAAGGAAGACCAGGAAATCATCGTGGAGATTCCTCACAGCATCCTGGATCTCGAGACCAAAATTCTCACCGCCGATACAGAAACCACCATTCACCGACCCGATTTTGAAATTGTCGGCGAAAGCGCCGTCTTTGACACGCTCGCCCGACAGGGCACCTTTAAGGGGCATGTCCATGCCTCCTTTCTCAATGGGACCCCAATTGATCTGACCGTTAAGCCATGAAGCATCGCCACCTATCCCTCCTTTCCGAGAGACTGCCACTCGCAGCCCTCTTCCTTGTCGCCATGTTGCCTCTGCGACAGCTTGCTGCCCAAAGCTTTGGCCCGCTTGCCGATCCCACGACTCCGAGCAGCCAAGCCTCCGCACCCACCGCAGGCACGGACTCGACCAGCACCCCGCCCCTGGCACCGGATCAGCGTCCCAAAGATGCCCGTACCGTGATCGAAAGCGAGGCCGGAGCAACTTTTGAAAATGCTACCAGTACTGCGGAATTTACCGGACATGTGGTCGTTCACGATCCCCAGTTTGACCTCAGCTGTGACAAGCTTCATGTCATCCTGGGTGCCGACCGCAAAGGCCTCTCCAAAGTCATCGCCACCGGCTTGGTCATCATCACCCAGGCCAAGAAGAACGACCATGGAGACATCATCAAATCGATCGGAAAATGTGGCAAGGCCACCTACGATGCAGTCTCCGGCGATGTCACCATGGAAGATTGGCCTCAGATCCAGCAGGGGATCAATAATCAGGTAGCCACCCAGCAATCGACCATCATGATCCTCAATGCCAAGGGACGCTCCCGCACCATCGGCGGCAGCCGCACCATGATTGTCGATCAGGGACAGACCGACAAGGCCGTCACCCCCTAATCCTTCCTTTATTTGCAGCCCATGATTTCCGAACCACCCATCCAGCGCTCAGCGGACTCCATTCCCGAGGATTCCGAAGTGATTCTCCGCACCGAGAAACTGGTCAAAATCTACAATGGTCGCGCTGTCGTCAACGGTGTCGATATCCATGTCGGCAAGGGAGAGATCGTTGGACTGCTCGGCCCCAATGGCGCAGGCAAGACAACCACCTTCTACATGATCGTGGGTCTGGTCAGACCGGATGGCGGACGCACCTACTTTCACGGCAACGATGTCACTCATCAGCCGATGTACAAACGCGCCCGACTCGGCATGGGATACCTTCCCCAGGAGGAATCGATCTTTCGCAAGCTCACGGTGAAGGAAAACATCATGGCGATTCTCGAAACCACCTCGCTCAATAAAATCGAGCGCAAGGATCGCTGCGAAGAACTCCTGGAACGCTTTGGCATTGCCCATCTCGCCCAGAATGAGGCCCTCACCCTCTCCGGAGGAGAAAAGCGCCGCCTCACCATCGCCCGCTCCCTGGTCACCAATCCGAAGCTCCTGATGCTCGACGAACCCTTCAGCGGCGTCGATCCGATCGCCGTCTATGATGTGCAGCAGATCATCTCCGACTTGCGCGCCAGCGGACTCGCCATCCTTATCACCGATCACAATGTACGCGAGACCCTCGCCATCACTGACCGCGCTTACCTGATCTACGAAGGCCGCGTCGAGAGCCAGGGCGACAAGGACTTCCTGCTTCACGATCCCATCAGCAGGAAGCTCTACCTCGGCGAATCCTTTGCCATGTAATCCCGATGACACGCCAGGCCACATACTCCCCCTCCAAAGCAAAGAACCTGACCGTCGGGAATTTTTTTTCCAGCCATGGTGCATCTCTCGGCATGGAGCTTCTTGGGGATGCCACAGGCCTCTATCGGTCCATTCCAGAACCGACTATCAACCGCCCAGGACTTGCCTTGGCCGGCTTCTTCCGCTACTTCGCCGCCAAGCGCATCCAGGTCGCAGGTCATGCCGAACTAAGCTACCTACGCAGCCTCTCGTCCGAGGAGCGGTCCACCAGATTTCGGGCCCTTTTTAAACAACGCATCCCCTGCCTCGTGGTAGCGCGAAGTCTTACACTCCCTTCCGGCCTACTCGAACTGGCGGCCGAAGCCAGGACGCCTGTCTTTAAGTCCCCGCTCATCACCATGAAATTCATCAACTCGGCGACCATTGCGCTCGAGGATGAATTTGCCCCCGTTGCCTCCGAGCACGGCAGCATGGTCGATATCATGGGCATCGGCGTCCTGATCCGAGGCAAAAGCGGCATCGGCAAAAGCGAATGCGTTCTCGGCCTGATCGAGCGCGGCTACAGCCTCGTCAGCGACGACATTACCCGACTCCGCAATCTGGAGGGACGCAATCTCGTCGGTAACAGCAAGGAACTCACCCGCTTTCATATGGAAGTCCGAGGTATCGGCATCATCAATGTCGCTGCCATCTTCGGAGCTGGCTCCGTCCGCCCCGAAAAGGAACTCAATCTCGTGGTCACGCTAAAGGACTGGCAGGAAGTTGCAGACATTGATAGGATTGGAATCGACCGCGACACCTACGATATCCTCGGCATTCCCATTCCTCATGTGACCATCCCCGTCAAAACAGGACGAGACCTTGCACGACTTGTCGAAGTAGCGGCACTCGATCAGAAACTCAAAGCCATGGGCCATGACACCGCCCGGGAATTCAATGAGCGACTGTTGCGGGCAATGAATCCCTCCAAGGACAAACAGGACAAATAAATTTTCATGACCACCCAAAGCGAACAACCATCGACCTCCAAGGATCTCACCATCGAGAACCGCAACGGCCTCCATGCCCGTCCTGCGGCCCTCTTCGTGAAAACCTCCAGCCGTTTCCGTTCCGAAGTCTGGGTTGAGAAAGATGGGGAAAAAGTCAACGGCAAGAGCATCATGGGACTCATGATGCTGGCCGCCGGAAAGGGCTCCGTCCTGAGAGTCACCGCCGAGGGGGATGATGCCTCCCTGCTCATGCAGGAATTGGAGCATCTGATCTCCACTCGTTTCGGCGAAGAATAGTTTCTGGAATCTCTCGATCTGCGATCGCGGCAAATGCGGTTGTCAGAGGCTCCCTTAGTGAGGATGTCGGTTCTTCCATGAACGCCCCGTGATTGCCAGCCCAGAAGAAATCGCCATCAGCTTCTGTTTCATGAATCCTCAAGTTTCAGCTTTCAGGCTTCAGGTATCATCAGCCATGCTCTAGCAGCCTGTCGGACATATCCCGCATGGCTGCGAAAAACGGGGGTTTGGCCATAAATGTCCCGGCTTTTCCTCGTTTATGTTCACATAGACTCCTCAAACCCGTAAAATTTCTGACTCAAACCGCGATTTTCTCGCCTGTCCGCTCTAAGTCCGACAGGCTGCTAAGCATGAAAATTCTTGTGATTGGTTCGGGTGGCCGTGAGCACGCCCTTCTCTGGAAACTTTCCCAAAGCCCCCGTGTCACCGAGCTGCTCTGCGCTCCCGGCAATGCCGGCACCGCTTCGATTGCCACGAGTCATCCTGTCGCTGCAAGCGATCTCCCGGCTCTCCTTTCCCTCGCCCAATCCGAAGCGGTCGATCTGACCATCGTCGGCCCCGATGATCCGCTGGCGGCGGGTATCGTCGATCTTTTCCAGAGTCAGGGATTGCGTGTTTTTGGCCCGCGTGAAGCCGCAGCGCGTCTCGAGTCTTCGAAGTCGTTTGCCAAGGGATTCATGGTGCGTCATGGCATTCCCACGGCGGATTCAGCAACATTCAGCGATCTGGAGGATGCGCTGGTTCATTGCCGTACAGCCCGGTATCCGCTGGTCGTGAAGGCTGATGGTCTGGCGCTCGGCAAGGGGGTTGTGATCGCGCAGAATCAGGCGGAGGCGGAGACGGCCATCCGTCAGTCGATGGAGGAGAAGATTTTTGGCGATGCGGGCCTGACAGTCGTCATTGAGGAATTTCTCGCCGGCCCCGAGTGTTCGCTCCACGCCCTCGTCGATGGGCAACATTATCTCCTTTTTCCCGACGCCAAGGATCACAAACGCGCGCTCGAGGGCGATCAAGGGCTCAATACGGGCGGCATGGGCACCATCAGCCCTTCACGCGTGATTGATGCCTCAATGCAAGAGCGGATTCGCAAGGAGATCCTGGAACCCTTTGTCCAAGGCCTCGCCGCCGATGGCCTCCCGTTTCAGGGAATGCTCTTCCCGGGACTCATGATGACGCTCCAGGGACCGAAGGTGCTGGAGTTTAACTGCCGCTTCGGTGATCCCGAGACTCAGGTGCTGATGCGCCGCTTAAAATCCGATCTCCTTGATCTCATTGAGGCTACCGTGGAGGGCAGACTCTCCGAGGTTCAACCAGTCTGGGATGATCGCGCTGCTGTCTGTGTCGTGCTCGCCTCAGGCGGCTATCCCGGTCCGATTGAAAAGGGGAAGGTGATTCATGGCCTGGAACGCGTTGAGGTCGATCCCGATGTGATGGTCTTCCATGCCGGAACCGCGCTCAAGAACGGCGAAGTCGTGACAAACGGCGGACGCGTGCTCGGCGTTACCGCGCTGGGTGCGACGCTGGAGGAGGCGCGGGCCAAGGCCTACGCCGCAGCAGACAAGATCACCTATGAGGGAAAACAGTTCCGCCGGGATATTGGCGCGTAGGAAAGCGCTGAACAAATAGAGGTTTTCGCACAGAGTCGCAGGGGCGCAGAGAGGAGAGGTTTGAAAGATGGTATGACTTCGTCACAGTCTTCCGCGCCACATCCATGCGGCTTGGTTCTGCGCGATATTTTCAGCGTTTCCCGTTTCCTTAGGGTCTGGGCTAAAAAAGAAAAAGCTCCCATGCCTTTTGGGCAGGGAGCTTTTTTTGAAAACTTGGCTCGCACCTAACGGGTAACGGGCTATCTCGGGCCGCCTGGGCCGCCTAGTTATACTAGGACTTGTAACGCAAGCGCTTCTTGTGACGATTCAGCTTCATGCGCTTGCGGCGCTTGTGCTTGGCAATCTTGGCTTTGCGTTTCTTTTTAATGGATCCCATCGGGCTTTATTGGTGCGGTGCTGGACTACTTGCGTAGAAAGCTTGGTTTGTGTTTCTAGTAAACGACTTTGTTGAGGGGGTATTCAATGATGCCTTCGGCACCGAGTGACTTTAGTTGCGGTATGATCTCCCGGACGATTTTCTCGTCGATGACAGTCTCCACAGCCACCCAGTCATTTTGGGCCAGAGGCGAAACTGTAGGATTGCGGAGAGCGGGCAACGCCTCAAGAAGATTCTGCAATTTTATCCGGGGAAGATTCATTTTTAGACCGACCTTGTCACGGGCGGTCAGCGCTCCGACGAGCAGCAGAGCGATGCGCTCCATCTTCTCGCGCTTCCATTGATCGGCAAAAGCGGCCTTGCCGGCGACAAAGACGGGATAGGATTCGATGATGGTTTCCAGGATGCGCAGCTTGTTGGCGCGGAGTGAGGAACCGGTCTCGGTGATATCGACGATGGCATCGACAAGATCGGGAACCTTCACTTCGGTGGCACCCCAGGAAAATTCAAACTCGGCCGTCACTCCCTTGCTCTCGAAATAACGGCGGGTGAGTCCCACGGCCTCGGTGGCGATGCGCTTGCCCTCGAGATCCTTCACCGACTGGTAGGGAGAATCCTCCGGCACAGCGATGACCCAGCGGGTCGGATTGGCGGTTGCCTTGCTGTAAGGCAGCTCGGCAAGCACTTCCACTTCGGAACCGTTTTCCTCGACCCAGTCGCGACCGGTGATGCCGCAATCCAGATAGCCGCCCTCCACATAGCGGCTGATTTCCTGAGCGCGCAGCAGCCGAAGACGCAGCTCTGGATCGTCCACGGTGGGACGATAGGAGCGACTGGTTCCTGAGATGGAATAGCCCGCCCGCTGGAAAAGCGAGAGGGTCGCCTCCATCAGACTGCCGGAGGGTAGGCCAAAAGTGAGTATGTTATCCGCCATAGTAATCGTGGGGGGCGGACTATAGGCCTTTTACCCCCGTTCTGAACAGGCTAAAAATATCAACCTGTAAGTTCCAGACTCCTTTCGGGAGGGTTCCCTCCAGGGGTGGCTTGTTTTATGCTTGTTTTTTGGGACTCCCAACGCCTTTTCTCATCCTTTCCGCTAACTCGGATATTTTTCGTTCATGCTGCTGACCCTGCCTTCCAAAACGACTCCCCGGAATTTTTTGAGCACTTTCTGGAAGAAGCAGATTGCGGCCTCATCACGCTCGGCCCGCTGGATCGTGGCGGGCTTTTTTCTCGTGCTCGCCCTGCGGATCATTTTCTGCGCACAGGCTCCCATTGAGACCACTGATCTCTATCGCCATCTTGGGTTTACCTCCCATTTCCTGGAAAATCCCAAGGGCTTCTACTGGTTGGTTCCTGAGGATTTCCCCGATGAATTTTGGTCGGATTTCTGGGGAGAAGTCCCGTACCTCTATCCGCCGGTGGCGCTGCTCTTTTTTGCCTTCTTTGGCACGCTCGGCATCGGGCTTTTCTGGGTGAAGCTGGCCCTCACGCTCTGCGATCTCGGCACGGCGGTACTGATCGGACGCGCCTCCTCGTGGTGGGGAGCCTTGCTGGTTTTCTCCGCACCAGCCAGCGTCTGGTACACCTCGCACGAGGGGCAGTATGAGAGCCTGGTCACCTTGCTCATGGTCTTCTCGATTTTTTCGATGCGTCTGGGACGCTGGAAGCTCGCCGGGGCGGCCTTTCTCCTCGCGCTTCAGACCAAGCAACTGGCGATC
>Ga0302320_10019062_pt1 | contig 13807 bp, 16 predicted proteins | sample Bog_T0_3_FD_202130 | JGI IMG/M metagenome (GOLD analysis project Ga0302320, IMG submission 202130) | Peat permafrost microbial communities from Stordalen Mire near Abisko, Sweden - Bog_T0_3 | ecosystem: Environmental > Terrestrial > Soil > Wetlands > Peat | place: Sweden: Abisko, Stordalen Mire... | reverse complement strand
CAAAGCTAAGAAGACCGAGGCCGCGGCACAAATCAATTCGTTTATGACCGCGCTGGGCGCCTATAAACTGGATACCGGCACATATCCAACGACGGAACAGGGCCTGCAGGCGCTGCGTGTGCAGCCGGAGAATATGACGCAATGGCAAGGTCCTTATCTGCCCAAGGATATCCCGCTGGACCCCTGGGGCCACGCCTTCATTTATAAGTTCCCCGGCGATCACGGCGTCGAGGAACCGGATGTGATCTGCCTTGGCGCGGACGGACAACTCGGGGGAGATGGCTTGAATGCCGACATCGTCAGCTGGAAAAATCAATAGACACTCGGGTAAAAGCCGAGGCGTCACGCTGATTGAGATGATGATCGTGGTAACAATCATCTCACTGATAGCGGGTCTTACCTATCCATCCATCACCTCGGGCCTCGATTCCATGCGGCTCAACGCCGCTTCCCGTAGCATCGTCTCCTTCTTCAATAGCGGATTGAATCGCGCGGAGCGCCGCCAGCAAGCCATTCAAATCACGATTAGCAAGCCGGGCAATTTCCTATCCATGCGATCCACCGATCCTTCCTTCGGACAGCGACTGAGCCTCCCCGAGGGAGTGGTCATTCTCAAAGTGCTTCCGGAGCAGCAGCAAGACTCAGACGACAGCATTCCGCGCACGTTCATGCTTTATCCGGGAGGCACTGTTCCGCCTTTTGGCGTCCTGCTGCAGAACCGCCGCAATGTGATCCGTCTGGTGCAGGTGGATCCGATGACCGGAGTGCCTGAGGTAACGCAACCCACGTCGTGAAGGAACGCGGCTTCACTCTATTGGAAGTGCTGGTGGCGACGGTCATCATGGCCATTGCGATCACCGGGCTGCTGACCTCTCTTTCTACATCTTTGCGCAACGCCGCGAAGCTGACCGATTACGATCGGGCCGCGCAACTGGCTCGGCGTAAGATGGACGAACTGTTGATCGCCAATCCGAGCCCGCCGAAGCTGGTTCCCATCGAAGGGACGTGGGATCCGGCGCTGACGGGCGGCGTCCCTACCGGCTGGCGCGCGCGAGTGACCACGTTCGACAAACCAGACGGCGCGGGTCCTGGATCGCCGGTGCTGGAACGCGTCGAGTTGGAAATCTGGTGGATGATCGGAGACGAGCGCAAGACTTTCACCCTGGAAGGCTTTCGGCGCGGCATTCTGCTGACGAAAGAAACTCCAGCGGAGGCGACTCAGTGACTCGCCGCGGTAAGCAGGCGGGCGTGACTCTGGTGGAACTGCTGATCGCCGTCACGCTGGTGGCGCTGCTCTCGATCGGCATGTTGTTCGCCATGCGCGTTGGATTGAATGCCATGGATCGCTCGAATGCCCGGCTGATGCAAAACAGACGGGTGGTGAGCGTGGAACGGATTCTGGAACAACAGGTAGCCAACATCATGCCGGTGACGGCGCTGTGCGCCAACGAGAATGGACCTCTGACCGCGATCTCCTTTTTCCAGGGAGAGACGTCCACCATGCGTTTTGTGTCGGCTTACACGTTGCACGAGGGTACGCGCGGGAACGCCACGATGTTGGAGTTTCAGGTGATCCCTGGCGAGGACAATGCCGGTGTCCGGTTGGTGTTGAATGAGGTGCTTTATTCAGGTCCGCAAGCTTTGGGCGCCACCTGCCTGGGCAATCCTCCGGGCGCGGGGGGCCCGACTTTTCGCAAGGTGGAGATCGGTCCAGGCTCCTTCGTGCTGGCCGACAAGTTGGCCTTCTGCCGTTTGTCCTACCGTGAGATTGCGCAAGCGCCGAAGCCGCCCCAGTGGGTGATTCATTGGAAGGAACCGATTCTGCCGGACGCGATTCGCATCGAAATGGCGCCGCTGGATCCAAATGCGTCGCGGCTGAATTTGATCACGCTGACGATTCCAGTACACGTCACGCGGTGGCCGCTGGAGCGCTATGACTTCTAGCAGGGTGAAAAAGACTGGCCGTGGCTCGGCGCTGCTATCGGTGCTGTGGCTGTCCGCCGCCCTGTCGCTTATCGCCTTCACGGTGGCTACCAATGTTCGAGGGGAAATCGAGCGTACTTCCACCGAAGTCGACTCGCTGCGCGCCTATTACCTAGCCGAAGCCGGCATCGAACGCGCCTTGTTATACATTCAGTGGGGCGGCAAGTACTTCACCCCGCCAACTCCTAGGCTTCGATTCGCGTTCCCTTCCGGTGAAGCGGTAGTCGAGATCATTCCGGAAAACTCCAAATTCGACATCAACCGCGCCGTTCCCCAAGACTTGCAAAACCTGGTCCAGGCCGTTGGCGCTACCCCGGATCAAGCGGCACTAATCACGGCGGCGATCGTCGATTGGCGGACCCCCAGCCCGGGCGGAACCTTTACAGAATTCGACAAGTTTTATCTTTCGCTGAAACCGTCTTTTCACGCCCGCCATGCGTCCTTTGAGGAGATCGAGGAATTATTGTTAGTCCGGGGTATAACGCCAGATCTGTTTCATGGCCGCTTTGTCGACAACGGGCAGGGTAGTCTAGTGCCCGTGCCCGGTCTGAAGGACTGCTTTTCGATCTATGGCGGCGTTAGCAACTTCGACGTAAACACGGCGTCTCCGGCGCTGATGCGCGGTATAGGCGTGGGGCCAGCGGCCGTGGCGGGGATCCTGGCGTATCGCGCGGCGCGGCCGATCAAAAGCATGTCGGACGTCTCTGCTTTCAGCGATGGCAGTCCTGGCTTTGGACGTTTGGGCCTGAGTGTCAGCCCGGTGTGCACCCTGCGGTCCACTGCCCATCTCCGTCTTCCCAATGGCCAGTTCTCCGAAGTCCGCCGATCCGTGTCGGCGTTGATCGGCTTCCTGAAACCCGAGAATAATCCGCCCTTCGCCATCATGCGCTGGCACGACAACGCCTGGTCCGCCCAATGAGCTTGGTCGAGTACAAGAAATGGCTGGCGATCGGAACGGGCGTCGGCATCGAGATCGGTCGTGAGGACCTGCAAATCACCGTCGCCCGCGTTCGTCCACAGGGGGTCAGCATACTCGGATCTCTGGCCATTCATCGCTTCCGCGATCAGCCCGCTGCGGAATGGGGCGCGGTTTATTCCAACTTTCTGCGCAAACTGGGTCAGCGGCATTTAGCGGCGCAGGTACTGATTCCACGCGAAGGAATGGTGGTTCGCCAGGTGCAGTTGCCGGGCGTTTCGGATAAAGATCTGGAAGCTGCTTTAAAGTTCCAGATCGATTCGTTGCATTCCTTTCAGGAAGACGACGTCATTTACGATTACGCCCGCATCGCCAAAACGCCGACCATCCTGGTTGGAATTGCCAGGCGCAGCGTCGTGGATCAGTACGCGACGCAGTTTTCGGAAGCGGGCGTCAAAATCTCAACGTTCACTTTTTCCGCCGTCGGATTGTATTCTTCCGTCCGCATGCTGAGCCAGCCACCAGCGGGCGGATTCGTAGCCTTTGGAGAGGCCGATGAGGAGTTGGAGGTGTACGGTGAAAGTCCCACACGGCCCGTGTTCTCCGCGCGTGTGGATGCATCTCTGGAACGCGCTCGTACACTGGCCGTCTCCGAACTTCGCCTGCCGCCCGAAACCGAACCGCTCGCTTTAACCGACGTTCTCCCCAAGCCGCTGGCCGCTCCCGAGGATTACGATTTAGCCCGCGGCGCGTTCGTGTACGCAACGGCTGTCGCCGGCGCGTGCCCATGGCTGTCGCTCTCCACCAATCTGCTGCCTCCGGAACTGCGCAAGAACAGCTCCCGCCTGATCTATGTACCCACAGTGGTGCTCGCAACACTGGTCATCGTTATGACGGTCCTGCTGAGCGCCTATTCAAGCTTCGAGGACAAGCGTTATCTTAGCCGCTTACAAGCGGAAATTCAGCGCATCCAGCCTACGGCGCAGTTAGCCACAACGCTCGACAAGAAAATAGCCGTCACCCGGAATCGCGCACAGGCGCTGGACAATTTTCGCCGTCACTTGAAAGACGACATGAATGCGATCAACGATCTCTCTGAGATCTTAGTGCCCCCGGCTTGGTTGACATCGTTGCAACTGACCCGCGATTCGGTTTCGATCTCCGGCGAGGCCGAACGCGCCGAAGCGCTATTGAAACTATTGGACAGTTCCAAGCAATTTCGAAAGTCGGAGTTCACTCTGCCTATCTCGCGCGGTGGCAGCGGCGAAACCTTCAGTCTGCATTCCCAGCGGGAAGGAGTGGCCCCTTGAACCTCTCCGATCGCGACCGCCGGGCTCTTTCATTTCTGGGCGTCTCAGTTCTGCTGTCGGTGATTTGGTATTTCGTGAGTTCCAGTTCCGGCAGCTCGACCAGCTCTACGGTGATTGCGCCAGTGGATTCCGTGGAGCATGCCGAAAAGACGTTAACCCGGCTTCGCAAACAAGCCGCGACCGTCCCTGGCAAGGAAGCGGCCTTAAAGAAGGTATCGGACGAACTGGCTGGGCGCGAAAAAGGCCTGATCAAGGGCGATACCGCCGCGCAAGCCCAGGCCCAGTTAGTGCAGATCGTGCGCGAAGTCGCCAAGAATCAGAGCCCGCCGCTGGAAATCAAACAGGTGGAATTGGGGCCGCCGCGTCCTTTCGGCGACGCCTATGGCGAGGTCACTCTTTCGGTTACCATTGAGTGCCGCATCGATCAGCTAGTGAATTATCTGACTTACCTGAGTACTCAGCCGGAGATCATCGCCACTGACGACATCCGCTTTGTGGGATCGAATCAGAAGCTGAAAACCAATCAGGTTCGGTTAACCATCGCCGGCTTAGTTCCGCGGAAACTGGTGCCTGTCCGCAAAGGAGTGGCTTCGTTTTGATTCGCCGGTTGATGATCGTAAACGTCGCGCTTCTGGCTTTGCTAGGTCTGTTGTCGTGGCAGCTGCGGCAGAAGATATTGCAAGCCAGGGCGCGAGAAAACGCGCTTCTGTGGATGCGATTCCCGCCGGTCGACGTTCCGCCGCCTGCGCCGCTGATAAAGGTGCCGGCGCTGGATGCCACGGCGTATCAGGACGCCGTCACCATGAATCTGTTTTCGCGCGACCGAAATCCGATTCCGATCCCCGATCCGCCGCCTCCGCCTCCGGCGCCGCCACCTGTTCCGGCTTTTCCGGTGGCTCATGGCGTCATGTTATGGGAGGGAGTTCCGCCCACGATAGTGTTGAGCTCCGCCAAGGGCTCCGCCGATCAGCGCGGATATCATCCTGGCGAGAAATTCGGAGAGTGGAAGATCGTCTCGGTGGATCATGAATATCTGACCCTCGAATGGAACGGCGAAGAATTTAAGAAAAGGTTGGACGAATTGATGGATCACACGCCCATTAACGTGGCCCAAGCCGCTCCAGCCGCGGCCGCGCCGGTTGCCGCCAAGGCAGTGACCAACGTCTCCGAGTCCAAAAACGGATTAGGAGTGGATATGGGCGGCGACGTTCGAGCGTGTGCCGCCGGTGACGACCAGCCCGCGGGAACCATTGTGGACGGCCATAAGAAGGTGGTCAGCCAGACTCCCTTTAGCACTGTCTGCCGATGGGAGCCCGTTCACTAGTTTTAGGGCGAAAGCCCAAGAAAGAAGATTTGATCGATGAAGAAACTGCTTGTACTGTTTGTGATTCCCTGCGCACTGCTATGCGCGGCTGACAATGCCGCCGTGAAACCGGCTACGGCGCCTGTCACTGCGCCCAAACCGAATGCTCCCATAAAGCCAGGTTCTAAAATGGTGGTCGCGCCGCCAAAGCCGGTGGGTAGCACTACTCCCGCGGCGGCTCCTAAAGTAACTCCCAAAGCAGCGGCCTCTCCTAAGACGGCTTCCGCGCCATCGATCCCCGCCGGAGCTACGGAAGTGGAGCCATTCTTATACCGCTATCAGGATACCGATGGAAAGAAGTGGCTGTACCGCCAGACTCCTTTCGGCATCGTGAAGATGGAGGACAAACCCGCCGCGGCTGTCATTGAAGACCATAGCAATCCGGTGACAGTCACCGATCAGGGTGAATCGGTCAAGTTCGAAAAGAACACACCCTTCGGCCGCCAAAGCTGGACCCGCAAGAAGACTGAATTGACCGACGACGAAAAAGCATTAATGCAAACTAGCCGTTCACCGGAGAAGCAGTAACGTGACAGCGAACACTTGGCTGCGCAACGCTTCGGCCTGTGCCGCGATGACGGCCGTGTTGTTCGCGCAACAACAACCCCCTCCCGGCTTTCAACGGCCGATGCCGCTGCCTCCTCCGGGAATTGGACAACGGCCGACCCCTATCAATCCTGGGCAACCCCCCAATCCCGGGCAACCTCCCAAGCCCGCAACTTCCCCAGCCCAGCCGCCCGCGGCAAGCACTCCACCGGCCCAGCCTACGGGAGCTCCTGCCGTATACGGTGGTCTATCTCTAAATAACGCCTCACTGACCGAAGTGATCGACTTGCTGGCACGCCAGCTGAAGATCAACTATGTCCTCGATCCACGCGTTAAGGGCGGAGTGATCATGAACACTTATGGCGAGACGAAGGACATCGACACCCGTTCTTTACTTGAAGCCATCCTGCGTATGAACGGATTTGCCATGGTGAAGCAAGGCGATCTATATCGCATCGTGCCGATGGCCGACGCGACCCATCAAGCGATTCCCATCGAACGCGTGACTAACGGCAGCGATATTCCGGAAGACGACCGCATTATGCTGAATCTGGTCTTCTTGAAATACGTGACTGCGGATGAACTTGCTAAGGTAATGGAGCCGTTCCTGGGCGAGAATGCCCGCGCAGTGACTTATGCGGCCGCCAACATGATTTTCCTGCTGGACAGCCGCCGCAACATGCGCCGTCTGATGGAACTGGTTTCTCTTTTTGACAGCGATACCTTGGTTAATCAGCGGGTGCATCTGTTCGAAGTGAAGAACGGCCAGCCTTCCGATTTGACTAAGGAACTGGACACGGTGGTCAAGTCGATCTCATTGAATGAAAAGAACGCGCCCATAAAATTCATACCGATCAATCGGATTAATACGATCATTGCCATTGCACCGAATCCTGGAGCGTTTATTGAAGTCGCAAAGTGGATCGACAAGCTCGACGTGCCGGCGAAGATTACAGCGGGGTCGGTAGACAACTACGTTTATCGCGTGAAGTATCAGCAGGCCCAGCTAATGGCCCAAGCGATTACGGCATTGTATGGCGGTGGTGGCGGGTATGGTGGCGGCTATGGTGGCGGAGGCTATGGTGGGTTCGGCGGCGGATATGGCGGTGGTGGAGGCTTTGGGAATTTCGGAGGCGGCTTGGGAGGTGGCGGCGGCATCGGAACGGGCGGCTTGGGTGGTTTCGGGAACTCCGGAGGCGGAGGTGGATATGGCGGCGGTGGCGGTTATGGTGGCGGTGGTGGCTATGGCGCTGGGGGAGGATATGGAGCCGGCGGCTACGGAGCAGGCGGTGCCGGCGCCTACAGCGCGGGTGGGTACGGAGCCAACGGCGGATTTGGGACGGCGGGGACTCCCAATTCAGTGGCCACCGGAACTTCCGCCGGTACGCCAGGAACCGCCGGATCGGACCTAACAGGGCAGTACTTGGGAAACGGAACATTCGGCGGCGGCCAACTTCCGCGCATCATTCCGAATCCCTTGGATAACTCGCTGTTGATGCAAGCCACACCGCAACAGTATGAGGGAATTATGAAGCTATTGAAGCAGTTGGATGTGCCTCCGCGGCAGGTGCTGATCGAGGCTAAGATCTACGAGGTAGATCTGAACGATCAGTTCGCCAGCGGAGTCAGCGCATACCTGGAGAATAAGAACTCTACTAATAACACTACTCTCTCGACCAACAAGATCCTGGGCAGCCTGGTGGGCGACACCACGCAGCTGACTGCCGGGGCTTTGGTCGGAAAAACGCGGCAATTGCTGGCATTCGTGCAACTGCAAGAGGATCATCAGAAAGCTAAGACCATTTCCGCCCCCAGCCTGATTGCTACAGACAGTATTCCGGCGGCTATCAATGTCGGCGACCAAGTCCCGACTCTCAGCTCACAGGCGGTAACGGGCGTTCAGGTTAGCGGTAGTTCGGCGTTCGCGAACACGATCAATAACGTGCAAACGGGAACCACGCTGAATATTCTGGCGCGGGTGAATCCGTCGGGCATCGTGACCATGATCATCAACCAGAACGTTAGCGCGCCCATTCCTCCTCCGGCGGGAACCGGCGACATCGCCTCGCCGTCGTTCTCGCAGCGCACTGTAACTACGCAGGTGACTGTCAACGATGGCGACACGATTGCGATCGCCGGAATCATCAATGAAAGCAACACGCTGAGTACTTCCGGTATTCCGATCCTCGAGAAATTGCCTTATGTCGGAGCCCTTTTCGGGAGCCATTCTATATCCAAGACGCGTACCGAATTGATCATCTTTATTACGCCGCGCGTGATCTACGATATGAACGACATCAACGAAGCGAGCGACGAACTGAAGAGCAGGCTGAAGAAGCTGCGAAAAATCGTTACGGAGTAGGGCTTCTATGGACCTTGTGGAGTTTGCGCCAATCGGAGTGGTTAGCAGCCCCATCGTTGAGCCGGTGGATGACGTGTGGCGCGGCGTGACATGCCGGATCGATCTGGACCCTTCACGCTTTACCGGGGAGTCACTCTTAGGTCTGACGGAGTTCTCGCACATTGAAGTCGTCTTCTTATTCCATAAGGTTCTGGACTCCGCAATAGCGACAGGCGCTCGTCATCCCCGCGGCCGGCTCGACTGGCCCAAGGCCGGCATTTTCGCCCAGCGTGGCAAAAACAGACCCAATCGGATCGGTGTCACGATCTGCCGTCTGTCATCGGTACACGAGCTATCCGTGGAAGTGACGGATCTCGACGCCATCGACGGCACGCCGGTGCTGGACATCAAGCCTTACATGCGAGAGTTCGCCCCACGCGGAGAGATTCGTCAACCCGCGTGGGCTAGTGAACTCATGGCAGGCTATTGGCAGTAAAAGCTACATCCGCAGGTCGCGGCCCGGCATTTCCTTCGGCTGCTTTTCCCCAAAAAAGCTAAGAATGGTGATTCTCATCCACCAATACCAACTGCACCGCCACGATCCCGAACTTCGGAGTCCAAGGAGCACACGCCCTTGAAGGAGCCAGCCCAGGAAGTGTTCCAAGGCTGCCCGGTGATCAAGGACGGCTACTGGTATCCGAACGACGACACGGAAGTTCGAAAAAAAGGAACGCAAAGCAAGATGCTGAAGCATATTGTTTGTATGATATGATCATCATATAAGAGGTATGAAAATATGGCGAATAGAGCCACCTTTACGTTGGATGAAGACGCCTACGCTTTTCTTCGTACCTTCGGCGGGAAGAACAAAAGCGCCTTCATCAACGGTCTGCTGAGAAAAGAACGGCAGGCGTATCTCCAGAAAAGGATACTGAGCGCCAATCTCGAAGAGGCGGGGGACGCAACTTACCAGCAAGAACTGGCCGAATGGGACGTGACCGCGCTGGATGGTATCGACCGGTGACAGAACCGGCACACCGGCAGCTTGAGATCTGGTGGGTCGATCTGGAACCTTCGAAAGGGGCCGAAACGCGGAAGAAGAAGCCCTGCGTGGTTGTCCAGGCCGATCTTGTAAACCTGAAATCAAAAACTCTGATCGTTGCGCCGTTGCTGCCGGAACATAAGGACTGGCCATTTGCCGTCAACATCACACCCAGCGCGCAAAACGGTTTGGATAAAGACCGCCATATCAACCTTAAGCAGCTTAGGGCAATCGATACGGTCAGATTTAGCAATAGACAGGGCGTCCTCGAAAAACGCTATCTCAGCCAAATGCAGGTAGCTTTGAAAATTGTATTTGGAATTGATTTATGAAGGGCCCCGACCCCAAAGGGTAAGGGCCGCATTTGTCTTCTTCCCCTACATCCGCAAATCGCGCCCGGACATCTCTTTGGGCTGCTTCTCTCCCAGGAAGCTAAGAATAGTCGGCGAGATGTCTTGTAAGGCCCCATTTGATCTTAGAGGCGTATTATTCTCATCGACCAGGACAAACGGCACGGGATTCAGCGTGTGATAGGTATGTGGACCCTTGGTGAAAGGATCGATCATAGTTTCGGCATTCCCATGATCGGCGGTAATCATCCACGAGCCGCCGACTCGCTTCAACGTTGCGTAGATCTCCCCTAAGCAGGCATCGACGGTTTCTACCGCGCGAACAGTCGGCTCCATCTTGCCGGAATGCCCCACCATATCGGCGTTGGCGAAGTTCATCACTACCACATCCAGGCCGCCCTTTTCGATAGCCTTCACCACGACGTCCTTGACACCCTGTGCGCTCATCTCCGGTTTCAGATCGTAAGTGGCCACCTTCGGCGACGGCACCATTTCTCGCTCTTCTCCGTCGTACGGCTTTTCATTGCCGCCATTGAAGAAATAGGTCACATGGGCGTACTTTTCCGTCTCCGCCACACGCAGATTCTTCCATTGCAACTGCGCCATAACGTCCGCCAGGATGTTGTTGGGATGCTCGCGAGCGAGCACGAACGGAACGTTAAAGGTCTTGTCGTACTGGGTCATGGTGGTGAAGTGCAGATTTTTGGGCGTCACCGAGCGCGGCGGTTGCTCCAACCGGTCGTCGGTTAGCGCCATGGTCATCTCGCGGCCGCGATCGGCGCGGTAATTGAAAAAGATGCAGGCATCATCGTCGCGGATTAGCCCCACCGGCTCATTGCGCTCGTCCACGATCGTCACCGGCTCGATGAATTCGTCGGTTACGCCGTGCTCGTAGGATTTCTTGGCGCCCGCTACCGGATCGGTGGTCTTCTCGCCATTGCCGAGTACCATCGCGTTGAATCCGCGCTCCACGCGGTCCCAGCGCTTATCGCGGTCCATGGAATAATAGCGGCCGGCGACGGAAGCGATCTTCCCCACGCCGATGGTCCGCATCTGCTGCTGGATCTGCTCGATAAACTCCGCCCCGCTTTCGGGCGGCGTATCGCGGCCGTCCATAAAGCAATGCACGAAGACCTCCGAGACGCCTTCCTTCTTCGCCATCTTCAACAGCGCGTATAGATGAGTGAGCAGCGAATGGACACCGCCGTCGCTGCACAGACCCATGATGTGCAGCCGGTGGGTGCGCGCGTGGTGCATGCTATTCAGCAGCACCGGATTCTTGAAGAACTCGCCGGAAGCGATCATCAGGTCGATACGCGTAACGTCCATATGGACCACGCGGCCGGCGCCGATATTCAGATGGCCCACTTCGCTATTGCCCATCTGCCCTTCCGGCAGCCCGACAGACGGACCCGAAGTGCGGATCAGCGTGTTCGGGTAAGTGCGTAGCAGCATGTCGTAGGTAGGCTTCCGCGCGGCGGCGATCGCGTTACCTTCAAGGGCCGGGGAGAAGCCCCAGCCATCGAGAATCGTGAGAATCAGGGGCTTCTTTTTGCCAGTCATTTACGGCTTAAGCGCCTTTCTTCCGGCGAACTTTGCCGCTGCGCCGAGTTCTTCCTCAATGCGCAGAAGCTGATTATATTTCGCGATTCGGTCGGTACGGCTGGCCGACCCGGTCTTGATCTGTCCAGCGCGTGTGGCCACCACGAGGTCGGCGATGAACGCATCTTCGGTTTCGCCTGAACGATGCGACACCACGGCCGTGTAGCCCGCGTTCGACGCCATCTCCATCGCTTCCATGGTTTCCGTGACGGTGCCGATCTGGTTCAGCTTAATCAATATCGAATTAGCGATGCCGCGCTCGATACCCTTGGCGAAGATCTCCGTGTTGGTGACATAAATATCGTCACCCACCAACTGGATCTGCTTGCCCAGAGTGTCGGTCATCAGCTTCCAGCCGTCCCAATCGTTTTCGGCCATGCCGTCTTCAATCGAGACGATCGGATACTGCTTCACCCAACCAGCCCAGAACTCGACCATCTCTTCCGAAGTGCGCTCGCTTTTGTCGGACTTCTTGAAGACGTACTTCTTCTTGTCGGCGTCGTAGAACTCGCTGGCCGCGGGATCGAGCCCAATGCCGATCTGCTCGCCGGGTTTGTAGCCGGCCTTGGTGATGGCTTCGAGAATCACTTCGAGCGCTTCTTCGTTCGACTTCAGATTCGGCGCGAAGCCGCCCTCATCGCCGACGGCGGTAGAGTAGCCGCGCTTCTTCAAAACTCCCTTTAGCGTGTGAAAGACCTCCGCGCCCATGCGCAACGCTTCGGCGAACTTCGGCGCGCCGTAGGGCAGAACCATGAATTCCTGCGGGTCGACGGAGTTATCGGCATGCGCGCCGCCGTTCAGGATATTCATCTGCGGGACGGGCAGAAGGTTCGCGGCAACGCCGCCGAGATAGCGGTAGAGAGGCGTCATCTGCGATTCGGCTGAGGCTCGGGCGGCGGCCATGGATACAGCGAGGATGGCATTGGCGCCCAGCTTGCCCTTGTTGTGGGTGCCGTCGAGTTCGATCATTTTGTGATCGAGGGCGCTTTGTTCTTCGGCTTCCATGCCGGCGACGGCGGGACCAATTTTGTCGTTGATGTTGGCGACAGCTTTGAGGGCGCCTTTGCCGAGGTAGCGAGACTTATCGCCATCGCGAAGTTCCACGGCTTCGTGTTCGCCGGTGGACGCACCGGAGGGAACAGCGGCGCGGCCGATAGTGCCGTCGGCCAGATAGACATCGGCTTCGACGGTGGGGTTGCCGCGCGAGTCAAGGATCTCGCGTCCAATTACTTTTACTATTTCCATATCATTTTATTGTGGCGCATCGCGGGCGGCTATTTGTTGCTGGAGGATGCGGAGGTTGTTGGCGGCTTGCTCGGTTAGAGGGTGATCGAGACCCAAAATGGACGTGAGGATTCGAAGGGTGCGGTCTATCAAAGGTAGGACTTGGGAGCGGCAGGGGCAGGGCGGAGCACCGGCTTAAGCGATTTCCAGCCGCTTAAGTTTGAGCCGGTCGCGCCGGACGTGCGCAAGGTCGTATTGCGCCTGTTGCAAAAGCCAGCCTTCCTCCATGCCGCCGAAAACCTTCGCCAGCCTCACGGCCATTTCGGGAGAGATGCCGCGCTTGCAGTTCACCAGCTCGGAAAGCGTGTTGCGCGTCACGCCCAGAGCTTCGGCGGCGTCCGTGATCGACAGGCCCAAAGGCTCGATGCACTGGCGCAATACAACGCCTCCGGGGTGCGGCGGGTTTTTCATGGTCATCGGCCGTTCTCCCTGTCTAGTGATAATCGACATAATCAACCTCCTCCGCGTGGCCTTGGGCGAAACGGAAAATCACGCGCCAGTTGGCGCGGACGGTCACAGCCCAGAAGCCTTTCATCCGGCCCTTGAGCGGGTGCAACCGGAAACCCGGCAAGTCCATATGCGCAACTGTCGGCGCGGCATGAAGTGTCGCCAGAATATCCCGCCGCTTTCTGCTATGTTCCGGATTGACGCCGCTCGGGTCGTCCTGTTCAAACAGCCATGTCAGTCCCTTATGGCGGATCGTCCGTATCATCCCGAACCGTAACCCGCCACGTGCCGCATGTCACAAAATATTTTAGCGTATCGGGATGAACCCTTTAAAAGGATATCGGCTCTTCTTCTGGCCGGAAATTGAAAACTCCCCAGCTGCCGGAGCTCCGTAAGTGCATCGCGCTTCACGGCGAATTTAGAAGAGCTACTTGGCCGCGCCAACCGGAGCTACAAACCAAGGCGCCGTTGTATCGTTCGTTTTGAAGAAATTCAAAAACTGCGCAGCCGCCTTCGGCGCGCCATACAACACTGACGGATGGTGTCCATCGGGGCGAACATCCTGACAGTCGTAAGTGAGCCCATCACTACGCGCGATCATGCCGTTCGCCCAAGTGTACGGT
>Ga0302320_10019059_pt1 | contig 13808 bp, 8 predicted proteins | sample Bog_T0_3_FD_202130 | JGI IMG/M metagenome (GOLD analysis project Ga0302320, IMG submission 202130) | Peat permafrost microbial communities from Stordalen Mire near Abisko, Sweden - Bog_T0_3 | ecosystem: Environmental > Terrestrial > Soil > Wetlands > Peat | place: Sweden: Abisko, Stordalen Mire... | reverse complement strand
CTCGGCCGCCGGCTCCGAGGGCGCCGTCGCGCCGCCGCGGGCTACAAATTGCGAATTAGAATATCGCCGAATTCGCTGCACTTGACCTCGGTCGCACCCTGCATCAAGCGCGCGAAATCGTAGGTCACGCTCTTCTGGGCGATGGTTCTGTCCATGGCGCCGATGATGGCGTCCGCGGCTTCGAGCCAGCCCATGTACCTCAACATCATTTCGCCGGACAGAATGAGGGACCCCGGATTGACCTTATCGAGGTCGGCATACTTGGGCGCGGTGCCGTGGGTGGCTTCGAACACCGCATGTCCGGTGATATAGTTGATGTTGCCGCCGGGCGCGATGCCGATGCCGCCGACTTGAGCGGCCAGTGCATCCGACAGGTAGTCCCCGTTGAGATTCATGGTCGCGACCACGTCGAATTCATCGGGACGGGTCAGTACCTGCTGCAGGGTGATGTCCGCGATCGCATCCTTGATGATGATCTTGCCCGCTTTCTTGGCGGCATCCATCTGCGTGTTGGCTTCCTTCTCGCCCTTGTCTGCCTTGAGGCGTTCCCACTGCTCCCAGGTGAACACATCGGCCGCGAATTCCCGCTCCGCCAGGGCGTAACTCCAATTGCGAAAGGCACCTTCGGTGAACTTCATGATGTTCCCCTTGTGCACGATGGTCACGCTCTTGCGCTTGTTGGCGACGGCGTACGCCACGGCGGCGCGGAACAGGCGATCGGTGCCTTCTTTGGATGCGGGCTTGAGGCCGATACCTGAGCTATCCGGGAAGCGGATCTTGGCGAATTGCTTGGGAAAATTCTGCTTGAACAAGTCCAGAAATTTCTTAGCGTCGGCCGAGCCGGCCTCGAACTCGATTCCCGCGTAAATGTCCTCGGTGTTTTCGCGGAAAATGACCATGTCGACTTTCTCCGGCGCCTTGACCGGAGAGGGCACACCCTTGAACCAGCGCACGGGCCGCAGACAGACATAGAGATCCAGCAACTGGCGCAGCGCCACGTTCAACGAGCGAATGCCGCCGCCGACAGGGGTGGTGAGCGGACCTTTGATCGAAATCAGATAGTCGCGGCAGGCTGTGACGGTTTCGTCCGGCAACCAAGTGTTGTATGCCTTGTTGGCCTTCTCGCCGGCGAACACCTCCATCCAATGTATCTGGCGCTTGCCGCCGTAGGCTTTTTGGACCGCGGCATCGAAAACCCGCACGCTCGCGCGCCAGATGTCACGGCCCGTGCCGTCGCCTTCGATGAACGGGATGATGGGTTGGTTCGGCACATGCAAATTGCCGTTGGAGATCGTAATTTTCTCGCCCCCGGCGGGGATTTGTATGTGCACGGGCTTCGCGTCTGACATTCATTCGCTCCTGTAAATTCACCTGTAATGCTAGCATGCGCGACCGGAGACCCGCATTGCGCACATTCAAATCGACACCAGCGAAGGACGGCTTCCGCATGCCTGCGGAGTTCGAAAGGCATTCGGGATGCTGGATGCTGTGGCCGGAGCGTTCGGACAATTGGCGCGCCGGGGCCAAGCCGGCGCAAGCCGCGTTCGCCGCGGTCGCTACCGCAATCGCCGACGCAGAGGCCGTGACCGTGGGCGTATCGGCCGCGCAGTTCCAGAATGCGCGGGCTCGATTGCCGGGGCGGATTCGCGTAGTCGAAATCAGCAGCAACGACGCGTGGATACGGGATTGCGGACCTACCTTCGTGATCGATGCCAAGGGCCGGCGCCGCGGCGTCGATTGGACCTTCAATGCCTGGGGCGGTCTCAACGGCGGATTGTACTTTCCCTGGGACCGCGACGATGAGGTCGCACACAAGGTCTTGGAGATCGAAGGCACGGATCGGTACCGGACGTCGTTCATTCTCGAGGGGGGCGCCATTCACGTGGACGGTCAGGGCACGTGCTTGACCACCGAAGAATGCTTGCTCAATCCGAACCGCAACCCCGGACTCACCCGAGCCGACGTCGAGGAGCAGCTGCGCCGTTACCTCGGTATCTCGACGGTGATCTGGCTCGATAGGGGCGTGTACCTGGACGAGACGGGTGGCCACATCGACGAACTGGCCTGTTTCACCAGTCCTGGCCACGTGGCGCTGACCTGGACGCGGGACCGCGAGGACCCCCAATACGAGATTTCGCAGGACGCGTACCGGCGCTTGAGCCGGGCCCGCGATGCGCGGGGCCGGCCGCTGACCATCCACAAAATTCATCAGCCGGGGCCTCTGTACATGACTGCGGAAGAGGCCGCTGGAATCGACCAGCGCGACGGCACTCACCCGCGCAAGGCCGGCGACCGCTTGCCGGCGTCGTACATCAATTTCTACGTCGCGAACAAATGCGTGGTCATGCCGCTGTACGACAAGCGCCATGACGCGGCGGCGATGGCCAAGATCCGGGGCTTGTTTCCCGGCCGCAAGGTGCTGGGAGTGGCCACCCGGGAAGTGCTGCTGGGCGGCGGCAATATTCACTGTATAACCCAGCAGGTTCCCCGCCCAACCGGCCGATAACGTTCCAAAATGGAACTTTGCTGCGCGTGGCCCCTCGAAAGTCTTTATCCTACGCAGCCTTAGTCCGCCACCCTACCCACAATATTGGAAGCTGTAGTGCACTCATCGTTCAGTCGATTCGCTCGTCAATCCATGGGCGCGCTGTTGTGCGCCGCCGCCGTTGTCGCGGCCGGCTGCCACAACAATAATAACCAAAGCGGTTACGGAATCGGCTGGGTCACCTTGACCGATACCCCCGGCGATTTCACCAGTTACATCGTCAATGTCGATTCGGTGCAATTGGTCGGCAAGACAGTCGGGCAGATTACGGCATTGTCGACGCTGGAAACCGTCGATTTCACCAAACTCAGGAATATCTCCGAGCTGTGGGGCAGCGCGAGTATTCCCAATGACACCTACACCTCGGCGATCATCACTCTGGACTACACGTCGGCGGTCATCAACGTCATGGTCAACGGCAAACCGACCCCGGCGAGCCCCATAGGCCCGGGCGACTCTCCCGTGACGACCATCGCCGTGACCGTGAATTTCGATCCCAACCATCCCCTGATCGTCTTGCCGACGTACGCGACGACGTTCGCGACGCGTTTGGCGATAGACTTCAATCTCCCCGCGTCGAACGAAGTTATATTGGGCGCAGCCACTACCTTCGTGCGCGTCAAACCGTTTCTGACCATCGCCACCAGTGCCGCCGACAATAAACCCATCCGGATACGCGGTCCGCTGATCAACTCGAGTCTCGGCGAGCAGACTTACACGGTGTACGTGCGTCCCTTCTATGACGAAATTGACAGCCTGGGATCGATCAGCCTATTCAATGGTCCGGACACCGTCTATTCGATCAATGGCAAGACCTACACGGGTGCTGACGGGCTCACCGCCCTGTCGCAATTGTCCGCCGGCATCACCATGACCGAGGCGTTCACCACGCTGCAGCCCACGGGCACGCCTTCGGCGGTGGCCGGCATATTCCATCCGATCTACGTGGTGGCCGGCAGCACGCTGGAGGATCAGTACACGTACGGTATCGAAGGCGACGTGATTGCACGCAGCGGCAATACCCTGACCTTGCGCGGCGCGACATTTTTCGCGAATGTCGCGCAGGTTGCATATTACGTTAGCACCGACTCGGTGGTGTTGTTGGGACCCGCCACCATCGTGACCCGGGACGACGCGACCAGCTTCGAGGGCTTGGACTACCACTCCATTTCGGTGGGCCAACACATTACCGCACGCGGCCTCTACCCTACTGGCACCTTGCCGCCGTCCGGAGTCGTCACGATCGACGCCACCGGGACCTCCAGTATGAATACGGGTTCGGTGCGCATCCAATCGACGCGAATTTGGGGTCCGGTGGTCTCTTCGACCGCCGACAGCGTGGTGTTGAATCTGCAGACCATTAATGACTGGCCGGCCAGCATTTTCAACTTCGCGGGCACGGGCGCCACCACCGCGCAGAATACATCGGCCGCCAATTATGTGGTCAACACCACGGGGCTGACCGTACCCGCCGGAACGGTGGCGGGCGATAATCTGTGGATCGACGGCGTCATCAGCGCTTTCGGTTCCGCGCCGCCGGATTTTCTGGCCTCCGCGGTGAACAACGAGGCCGGCGTGCAGGTCGTCGATACACCCAATGTCTATGTGCCCTCGACCCCCGTCACCCCGCTCAGCGCCGGGACCTTGACCTGCGGCAACGGAAACTTCACGTGCATTCCGGCCAGCTTGGAAGCTATTTGGACGTCGGGCACGGCGGCGCCGTTTTCCACATTGACGTTCAACTCGATGACCCTCAACTTGGGGAACACCGCCCTGACCTCGGCAATCATCCGCATCGGAGCCGAAAGCATCGACCTTTCCACCCTGCCGGCCACTCCGACTATCGTGCCTGTGCCGTCGCCGGCGACCGGTACTTCGGGAGTCGCCGGCACTGCGGGACTCCAGGCCGTGTTCCTGCCCTTGTATTCGGTGGGCAATCCACTCACCGCATCGGCGACGACGACCACTGTGCCTGCCGCAACCACCACCCAGACGACCGCCATCGATTCCTTCAATACCTTTCCGGGCTTCGCGATCCGCGTCGACCAGCTGATGACCGCCTCCAATCCGGCGCTGCATTTTCAGGCCAGCGGCTTTTACAACAGGGTCACCAACACCTTTAACGCCACCACCGTCAACCTCGTGCTCTAAACTATCTCCCCAACATGGGGAAACTCCTCTTACGGTTGGGATTGACCGGTGCGCTGGCGGTGAGTTGGCTGTGCGGCGCTGCCGGCGCCGCGACGGAGCAAACTCCGCCCGCTACTCGTCCGCGCATCTGTCTGGTCCTGTCCGGCGGCGGCGCGCGCGGCATGGCGCATATCGGCGTGCTCAAGGTTCTCGAGGATCTCAAGATCCCCATCGATTGCATCGCCGGCACCAGCATGGGTGCCATCGTGGGGGGACTGTACGCCAGCGGTATGACCGTCGCGCAAATCGATTCCACCATGCGCTCTGTCGATTGGCAGGAGGCGTTCCGAGACGCCCCGCCGCGCCGCGATCTCGCCTTCAGACGCAAGCAGGACGACCGCAATTTTCTGGTGAAGCTGCCGTTGGGCCTCAAGCACGGGAAAGTGTTGCTGCCCAAGGGTTTCATTCAAGGCCAGAAGCTGCAGGAAACGCTGCGGCAATTGACGCTGCCGTTCAGCAACACGACGAATTTCGACCTGCTGCCCACAGCGTTTCGCGCCGTGGCCACTGATCTGGAAACCGGCAACGCGGTGCTCATGGACAAGGGCGATCTGGCCATCGCCATGCGCGCCAGCATGTCGGCGCCGGGCGTATTCGCGCCGGTGGAGCTCAACGGGAGGCTGCTGGTCGATGGCGGACTGGCGGAGAATCTACCCATCAATGTGGCGCGTGCCATGCGCGCGGATATTCTCATCGTGTCCGATGTCAGCTTCCCCTTGCAGCCGCGCGCCGCCCTCGATTCGGCGCTGTCGATTTCCAATCAGATGCTGGCCATCCTCGTGCGCAAGGACTCCGACCGTCAGAGGGCCACCCTGGGGCCGCAGGATATTTTGATCGAGCCGATTCTCGGGTCCGCGACCGCGACGGATTTCACGGCGCCGAGCTATGTCATCGCCCGCGGCGAGGATGCGGCGCGAAACGCGGTGACCCGACTGTCGGCTTATAGCGTCGGCGATGCCGCCTATCGAAATTACCTGGCCCGCCGGGCTACGCGCGAGCCTGGACTTCCGGTCATCAAGTTCGTGCGGGTGGACGAGCAATCCAAGCGCTATGAGAAAACCATTCTGGCCGAGATGCAGCCGCTGGTGGGAAAACCGCTGGACTTGGACGAGGTGGGCAAGCGCATCACGGAACTGTACGGGCTAGGTAATTTCGAAACCTTGGACTACACCCTCGTCGATCAAAAAACGGCAACGGGGCAGGGCAGCAAGGCCACCCAGGCCAACGACACGGGTCGGGCCGGCGACGAGGACTCGGGGCTCGAAGTGCGCGCACGCCGCAAATCCTGGGGGCCCAATTACGTGCGCTTCGGCTTGAATCTGGAGGACGACTTCCAGGGCAACAGCGTCTACAACGCCGCGGCGCGTTTCGTATTGACCGAACTCGACGATCTGGGCGCCGAGCTGCTGACCGACGTGCAAGTCGGCAGCGACACGAAAATCGCCAGTGAGTTCTACCAGCCGCTCAATGCCTCGCGCACCTGGTTCGTGGCGCCGAGCGCCCGCGTCGAGGCTCGGGATCTGTTGATTTACGACAAGGACGTCGAGGTGGCCGAATTCCGCGACCGGCAGGCCGAAGCCGACATCGATTTCGGGCGCGAGATCGGTAATTGGGGCGAGATCCGCGTGGGTTATCACCGCACCAATGGCGCCACCCGGGAGCGTCTCGGCGATCCCGATCTGGTCGAATCGCAGTACAACCTGGGCGAGTATTTTTTCAAGTTCAGCTACGATCGCCTAGACAATGTGCATTTCCCGCGCGAGGGACAGACATTCACGCTGCAGTGGGACGCCAACCGCACGAATTTGGGCGCGGACATCGCATCGGACAAGGTTCAGGCCGATTGGCTGATGGCGCGGTCCCGCGGGCGCAACACCATTCTGTTGTGGACGTCGGCGGGCAGCACGCTCGACGGCAATTTCAAGCCGAACGCGCTGCCGGAATTCTATTCGCTGGGCGGCTTTTTCAATTTATCGGGCCTCGCGCCCCAATCCTTGTACGGTCCCCACTACGCCATCGCGCGCGCGATTTATTTTCGGAAAATCGGCAGCGGCGGAGAAGGTTTCTTCGAGTTTCCCGCGTATATCGGCGCATCGTTCGAACTCGGCAATACCTACCAGCAGCGCGGCGACATCAGCTATGGCTCGGCGCACAAGGACGGGTCGGTATTCGTGGCGTTCGACACGTTTCTGGGACCCGTGTACTTGGGCACGGGATACGATCAGTCGGGGAATAGCGCGTTCTACCTCTTCCTCGGCCGAACTTTCTAGAAATTGCGGCTTTCGGAGAGTTTTTCCACTTTCTCGAATACCAGGGCGGGCTGGTCGCCGATTCTGGAGTATTCGTGCTTGCGGGACATGTCCTCGAGGACGCGGTCGCGCTCGGCGGCCGTGAAGAACCAATGTGTTTTCTGCCAGTCCGAGCCCAGCAACTTGGCGAACGGATCTCCCGGCCGCAGGCACACGCGTATGCCGTAGGGGCGGGGCAGCACCGGCGGAGTGCGCACCAGATTCTGAAGGTTTGCGATACCCATGGTGGTCGAAAGATAGCTGAATCGTGGGTAGGCTGCCAGCTGATTAGCACGGGATTCGCGTGCTAGACTCCGCCGCCTTCGCGAGCGACCATGGCATAGTCTTAAGTGACCAAGGCCGGGGTCGCTTCGACCCCGTTGAAAGGTGGCGCGCAGCGCCTAGAGAGAACTGATGGCATCGTCATATACGGCCTCCGATATCGAGGTATTGAGCGGCTTGGACCCGGTTCGCCGGCGTCCGGGCATGTATACCGACACTACGCGGCCGAATCATCTCGCGCACGAGGTGATCGACAACAGCGTTGACGAAGCGCTCGCGGGGCATTGTGAAAACATCAATGTGTGGGTGTACAAGGACGGTTCCTTGCAGGTCGAGGATGACGGACGCGGCATGCCGGTGGACATCCACCCGAAGGAAAAGATCAGCGGCGTCGAATTGATCCTGACCCGCCTGCACGCCGGCGGAAAATTCAACGACAAGACCTACCAGCACTCGGGCGGATTGCATGGAGTGGGTGTGTCCGTGGTGAACGCCCTGTCGAAGAACCTGGAGTGCTGGGTGCGGCGCGGCGGCAAGGAATACAACATCAGCTTCGCGGGCGGGCGGCTCAAATCCAAGCTCGAGGTGGTGGGCGACGTGGCCAAGTCGAAGACCGGCACGACATTGCGGTTCTGGCCCGATCCGCAGTACTTCGATACCGACAAGTTCGCGATTCCGAAGCTCAAGCAGGTGCTGCGCGCGAAAGCCGTGCTGTGCCCGAATCTACGCGTCACTCTGACCAACGAATTCACCGGTGAACGCGACGAATGGCTGTACACCGGCGGGCTGCATCAATATCTGGCCGAGGAGCTGGGCAAGGGCGAGTGGCTCCCGGCCGAAACCTTCTACGGCAAGCGCGACATCGACGGCGGCTCGCTCGATTGGGCATTCGCCTGGGTGCTCGAGTCAGAGCACAGCATCACCGAGAGCTATGTCAATCTGATTCCGACCGTGGAAGGCGGCACTCACGTCAACGGCCTGCGGTCAGGAGCCGCCGATGCGGTGCGCGAGTTTTGCGAATTCCGAAACCTGGTGCCGCGCGGCTTGAAGCTCGCGCCCGAGGATGTCTGGGACGGCGTGAGTTTCGTGCTGTCGATGAAAATGCGCGAACCGCAGTTCGCGGGCCAGACCAAGGAGAAGCTGTCCTCGCGCGAGTCGGCCGGCATCGTGCAGGGCGTGATCAAGGACGCCTTTGCTCTGTGGCTCAATCAACATCCCGATCAAGGCGAGAAAATCGCCATGCTGGCGATTTCCAATGCGCAGCAGCGCTTCAAGGACAGCCAGAAAATCGCGCGCAAGCGCATCGTTGCCGGGCCCGCACTGCCGGGTAAACTCGCCGACTGCGTCAGCCAGGATCCCGCGCGGGGAGAATTGTTCCTGGTGGAGGGCGACTCGGCGGGCGGCTCGGCCAAACAGGCGCGCGACCGCGTGACTCAGGCCATCATGCCGTTGCGCGGCAAGATCCTGAACACTTGGGAAGCGGATACCCACGAGGTCCTGCAATCCCAGGAAGTGCACAACATCAGTATTGCCATCGGCGTGGACCCCGCCGCCGCCGATCTATCCGGCTTGCGCTATCACAAGATCTGCATTCTGGCGGACGCCGACAGCGACGGGCAGCATATCGCGACCCTGCTGTGCGCCTTGTTCCTTCGCCACTACCGGCCGCTGGTGATGGCGGGACATGTGTACGTGTGCATGCCGCCGCTGTTTCGTATCGATGCCGGCAAGGAAGTGGTGTACGCGCTCGATGAGGCGGAACGCGAGAAGGCGCTGAAGCGCATCGCCGCCGAGAACCCCCGCACCAAGCCCGTTGTGACACGCTTCAAGGGGCTGGGAGAAATGAGCCCGCTGCAACTGCGCGAAACCACCATGGCGCCGCAGACCCGCCGGCTGGTGCAAATGACCATCGACGCCAAGGACAGCCCGGATTCCATGCTGGACATGCTGCTGGCGAAAAAGCGCGCCGGTGACCGGCGCGTGTGGCTGGAGTCCAAGGGCAATCTGGCGCATGTCTAGCGCCGCTTAAATCAGTGCCATGAAAGACCAAGAACTCAATTTCGAAGGTGTCGAGCGGGAACCGCTCAAGTCCTTTGCGGAGCGCGCCTATCTCGATTATTCCATGTACGTCATTCTGGACCGGGCGCTGCCGCATCTGGGCGACGGCCTCAAGCCCGTGCAGCGGCGCATCGTCTACGCGATGAGCGAGCTGGGCCTGGCCGCCGGCGCCAAGCACAAGAAATCGGCGCGCACGGTCGGCGACGTCATCGGTAAATTTCATCCGCACGGCGATTCCGCCTGCTACGAGGCCATGGTGCACATGGCTCAGGATTTCGCGTACCGATATCCCATCGTCGATGGGCAGGGCAACTGGGGTTCGACCGACGATCCTAAATCGTTCGCCGCCATGCGTTATACCGAATCGCGGCTGACCCGGTATGCGACTCTGCTATTACAGGAACTGGGGTCGAGCACGGTGGATTGGGCGCCGAATTTCGACGGTTCGCTGGATGAGCCCACCATGCTGCCGGCTCGCGTGCCGAATCTGCTGCTCAACGGAGGTTCGGGAATCGCGGTGGGCATGGCCACCGACATCCCGCCGCATAATTTGCGCGAAGTGGTCAAGGCCTGCGTGGCGTTGCTCGACGATCCCGACTTGAGCACGCGCAAGATCATGGCGCATATCAAGGGGCCCGACCTGCCCACCGGCGCGGAAATCGTGTCGCCGCGCGACGATCTGGTGCAGATGTACGAAACCGGCGCCGGAAGTTTCAAGGCCCGTGCCACGTATAAAATCGAGGACGGCGAGATCGTCATCGAAGCGCTGCCCTTCCAGGTGTCCGGAGCCAAGGTGCAGGAGCAGATCGCCGCGCAAATGCAGCAGAAAAAGCTGCCCATGGTCGAGGACTTTCGCGACGAGTCCGATCACGAGAATCCGACCCGGCTGGTCATCGTGCCGAAATCCAATCGGGTGGACACGACGGCGCTGATGGCACATTTGTTCGCCACGACCGATCTGCAGCGCAATTACCGGGTTAATCTCAACGTCATCGCCCTGGACGGCCGGCCGCGAGTGATGTCCTTGAAGGAGCTGTTGCTGGAATGGCTGCAGTTCCGCCGCTCCACGGTCACGCGGCGGCTAAGCCATCGGCTCGCGAAGCTGAATGCGCGGCTGCACATCCTCGATGGCATGCTGATCGCGTATCTGAATCTCGACGAAGTGATTCGCATCGTGCGCACCGAAGATCATCCCAAGCCGGTGCTCATCAAGCGCTTCAAGCTCTCCGACGAACAGGCCGAGGCCATACTCGAGACCAAGCTGCGCCACCTGGCGCGCCTCGAGGAAATGAAAATCCGCGCAGAGCAAAAGGAACTCAGCGCGGAGCGCGACGAGATCGACGGCATATTGAAGAGCAAGGCCAAGCTGACCCGGCTGGTGCGCGACGAATTATTGGGCGACGCCGAAGAGTACGGCGACGAGCGCCGCACCAAATTGGTGGAACGCGAGGCCGCACAGGCCATTTCCGAGACCGAACTGCTCACCAGCGAGCCCACTACGGTGGTGCTGTCGCGCCTGGGCTGGGTGCGCGCCGCGAAAGGGCACGACATCGACGTGCGTGCCTTGAGCTACAAGACCGGAGACGAGTTCCAGGCCGCCGCCCGCGGCCGCAATTTGCAGCAAGCGGTGTTCATCGATTCGACCGGCCGCGCCTACAGCCTGGATGCTCATCAGCTGCCCGCGGCGCGTGGTTACGGCGAACCGCTGTCGGGCACCGTGGATCCTCCCGACGGCGCCACCTTCGCCGCGGTGCTGATCGGCGAACCCGACGATAGCTGGCTGCTGGCCAGCGACGCCGGCTACGGATTCGTCGTGAAACTCAAGGAAATGTACGCCCGCAACAAGAAGGGAAAGTCCATTCTCAAGGTACCGGAGAACGCCCGCGTGCTGCCGGCGCAGCCGATCACTCAGAAAACCGCGCTCGCGATATTCGTCAACAACGACGGCGAAGTTCTCGCGTTGCCCAGCAGTCAAATCGAAGAAATGACCGCCGGCAAGGGACAAAATCTCTTCGGCATCCCCGGCAAAAAATCCGCGGACCGGGATGAATACCTGGTCGCGATGGCCGTGGTGGCCAGCGGCGAAGTGTTGACCATCCACAGCGGCAACAGCGCCCCCATGAAACTGAAATACGACGACCTAAAACAATTCCAGGACAAAAAAGGCCAACGGCGCCAGAGATTTTCACGCGCCTACAAACAAGTCGACCGCCTAGAAGTCTCAGCGACCTAGCCGCTCGGGGAGTGGTCCCCCGGACCGCGCCCCGTGTGAACTAAGAAGCTAACGCTTATCGGTGGAAGACATCGTGACATCCTCGGGAGCATTGACAAAGTACCCCTGGATGAACTCGACGCCGAGCTGCCACAAGACGGCCATGGTGTTGGCGTCTTCCACGCGCTCGGCCACTGTTTCGATGCCTCTGCGCTTCGCGGCCTCGACCAGGCCCTTCACTCGTTGCTGTTGAAGCTGGTTGGTCGATAACCCCTGCATCAAGGAACCGTCGATCTTGATGAAATTCATGTCGACGTCGGCCAGCAGCTTGAGTGGGTCGCGGCCGGTGCCGAAATGCTCCAATGCAAATCGGAAGCCGAGCTTGCGTAAATTCTCCGCCAGCTCCTTGGTCTGCCTCACGTATTGATTCGCGAGGTCCTCGGTTACCTGGATGCACAGGCGCTTCGCCTCGATTTTCAGCGATTTGAGCTGGGTGTCGAGCCAGGGCAGCACGCTCTTGTCGAGCACCGTGTCCTTCGAGACGCGCACGAATATGCAGGCCGCCTTGCGGTTGGCGGCGAAGGACATGGAGGCGCCGATCACCCAGCGATCGATGTTCTTCATCAGATCGTTGCGTTCGGCGGCCGCGATGAATTCCGCGGGCAGAACTTCCGTACCCTGTTCGTCGAGCATGCGCACGAGCACGTCGAACATGCCCTTGTCCTCGCCAAGCAGGCTCGCGATCGGCTGTTGGACCAGCCTGAAGCGATTCTCCATCAATGCGCTCTTGATGTGCTTGACCCAGATCTTGTCGTAGGCCTGCACGCGGGTGTCGGTGTCGGACTTGTCCACGGCGTACATTTGATTGCCGCCGAGCTCCCGGCCCTTGCGCGTGGCGCTGACGGCATCGGTGATCGCCGCTCCCACGTCGGGGTTGGTCGAGGGCAACAGCCCCAGGCCCACCGTCACGGTGGCCGACAGGGTCTTGTCCTCGAACGCGAACACATGTCCGTGCACGCGCTTGACCACGTTTTCCGCCCAGGTCTCGACGTCGCGGGCCGTGCCGCGTTCCAGCAGGACCAAGAAGGCGTTGCCGCCGAAGCGCCCGCACAGGTCGGTGGCGGTCAATTGTGAGCGCAGCAGGTCCGCGAGCTGCGCCATGAAGTCCTCGCTCGCCAGCACTCCGATGGAATTCTGGATTTCGATGAAACGGTCCGGCTTGATGTGGGCGAATTGGCGCACGCCGCCCTTCATGCCGAGCGCGCACCGCTCGCGCACCGCCGCCACCAGATAGCGCTGCTGCAGGAAGCGCGTCGAGGCGTCGTTCTTGACGGCATCGGCGAGCTGCACTTCGAGATCGTGGTCTTTCTTGTGCAACGCCGATATGGCGATGCGGATGGCAGGCTCATTCTCGTAATCGGCCTTGGTGAGCAGCAATTCGAGCGCCAACGTCGAGCCGTCCGAGAGCAGTGCCTGCACCTTGAGGCCGTGCCCCGACCACTTGCCCTGCAGGCAGGCGACCAAGGCGCCCTTGAGCGCGGGGTGGGTCTCCTGCTCGAACAAATCCATCAGCGGTTGGCCGGTCAGCGCATCGTCGCCGGAATAGCCGAAGAGTTCCAGCCACGCGCGATTGGCATCGACGATGATGCCTTCTTGCACATGCGTGATGGCATCGGCGGAGCCTTCCAGGAAATTTTGCAGCTGCTCGCGATACTCGCGGGCCGATGACAGAGTGGTGGACAGCGCGCGTTCCAGGCGAAAAGCGCGCAGTTCCCGCGTGGCGACGGATTGCAGACGGCTGCGGTTGGCCAGCGTCACCACGTCCTGTGCGCCCAGGCGCATGGCATCGGCGATGGCCGCCTCATCGACATGTTCGCGCATGATGAGCACGGGCATGCCGGGTGCGCTCTGCTGCTTGACCTTCATGAGCGAGGCTAGGTCGATGTCCAGTTCCTCGATGAAGGCGATCAGCATCTCGGGATTGATCTGGGTCAGGGCATCGCCCAGGTCGCGGGCGTCCGGCAGCCACGTGCAATGCACCGGATGGCCGGCCTTTCGCAGTGTGCTGTTGATCGCTTCGACGTGGTCTTGCGACTTCGTCAAGACGATCATGGGAACCGCTCCTTGTTCGCTCACGGGTCAAAATCCTCCGAAAAAGGGAATCGAAGTGTAACACCTGGTTTTTGTTGATTCTGGGACCGGCGTCAACCCCTGCCCGCCGGCGCGCCGGAAT
>Ga0302320_10019057_pt1 | contig 13808 bp, 9 predicted proteins | sample Bog_T0_3_FD_202130 | JGI IMG/M metagenome (GOLD analysis project Ga0302320, IMG submission 202130) | Peat permafrost microbial communities from Stordalen Mire near Abisko, Sweden - Bog_T0_3 | ecosystem: Environmental > Terrestrial > Soil > Wetlands > Peat | place: Sweden: Abisko, Stordalen Mire... | reverse complement strand
ACAGAGGGGAGCGGGGCGCCCATGATCTCGGCCACGGGACGCTCGAGGATCTCCGGGTCGCGTACCGCCCGCTGCATGAGGTCGCGCTCGTGCACCGCCCCGACGACCTCGGCCGCCGCCAGAGGTAGCTCGGCCTGGATCACGGGAATCTGCGAGACGTCGAACTCGGCCATGATGGCGATTGCCTGGCGAGCGGTCTCGCTCGGGTGGACATGGATCATTCCGGTGAGACGCGATCCCTTGCGCTCGAGGAGGTCGGCGACGGTGTTGCCGCTCGTGCGCAAGAACCCGTGGTCCGACATCCACTCGTCGTTGTAGAGCTTGGAAAGGTATCCCCGCCCCGAGTCCGGGATGAGCACGACGACGACGTCGTCCCGTTTGAGCTCGGGCGCGAGCTGCAAAGCTGCCCAGACGGCTGTGCCCGTCGAGCCTCCGGCGAGGATGCCTTCGTCGACCGAGAGACGTCGAGCGGTGAGGAACGAGTCCGAGTCGCTCACCATCACCACTCGGTCGACCACCTTCGGGTCATAGGTCGTCGGCCAGAAGTCCTCGCCGATGCCCTCGACTAGGTATGGCCTGCCTGATCCGCCTGAGTAGACCGAGCCTTCCGGGTCGGCGCCCACGATCTGGATGTCCGGGTTCTGCGACTTCAAGTAGCGGCCGATGCCACAGATGGTCCCGCCCGTGCCGATGCCGGCGACGAAGTGGCTGACCCGCCCGGCAGTCTGGCGCCAGATCTCCGGGCCGGTGCTCTTCTCGTGGACGGCCGGGTTCTCCGGGTTGTGGTACTGGTCGGGGTGGAAGGCGCCGGGGATCTCCTCGGCTAGACGAGCCGTCACCGAGTAGTACGAGTCCGGGTGCTCAGGCGCGACCGCCGTCGGGCAGAGGACCACCTCTGCCCCGTACGCGCGAAGCAGCGCCACCTTCTCAGGGGCCATCTTGTCGGGCATGACGAACACGCAGCGGTAGCGGCGCCTGGCGGCGACGATGGCGAGGCCGACACCGGTATTGCCAGACGTGCCCTCGACGATCGTCGAGCCGGGTCCGAGTAGGCCCGCCCGCTCGGCCGCCTCGATCATGGCGGCCGCGGGACGGTCCTTGACGCTCCCGCCCGGGTTGAGGATCTCCAGCTTGGCGACAAGCGGGCAGGGAAGGTCCCGCCCGACCCGGTCGAGGCGCACCATCGGCGTGTTGCCGACGAGGTCCAAAAGCGAGTCGGCGACGTCCATCTTCGGGCCGAGGTCAGTGAGCGGCACGATCTCGATTCCCGCGAGGTCGGTGCTGGATGAGAGGTCCTCGTCTGTGTGCAGCTCAGTTGGCAGCCCTGCATTGTGCAGCTCGATGGCGATGGCGACTGCCCCGGGGCCGACCACGCCCACATGGCGGGGAATCCGGGCGCGGATCTCTGCTACCAATGCCGGCGTCGCCTCGCCGGAGGGGAGGGGGAGGATGTGGTGGGCGCGGGCGGCTAGGCGCTCGGGCGGCTGATCGGTTCCGACGACGACGAGCAGATCCATGGCGATATGTTTGCCTACTGGCGCGCTCTTTGCATAGAGATAGTCGAATTCGGCTTTCTGGGTGCTCTTGCGCCGTCGCCTTCGAACAGGTGTTCGGATATAATCTCAGGCGGGCCGACGGGGGAAGGCAGGTATGGGCTTAGAGGATCATGAGGCTTTAAAAGCCTTTCATCCTGCCGTCGCCGAGTGGTTTCGCCGGCGTTACCCGGCCGGGCCCACACAGGCGCAGGCAAAAGGGTGGGCCGCCATCGCCTCGGGGGCCGACACCCTCATCGCCGCCCCGACGGGCTCGGGCAAGACCCTGGCAGCGTTCCTTGTCGCCATCGACCGCTGCTACAGGGCCGCCGAGTGGGCTACGGAACGCCGCGGGACCGATGTCGTCTACGTCTCGCCCTTGCGGGCGCTCACAGTGGACGTGACTGAGAACTTGCGCAAGCCCCTGGCCGAGATCGCCGAGGTGGCTCTCGAACTTGGTCTCGAGGTGCCGAGGGTGCAGGTGGCCGTCCGTAACGGCGATACGCCCGCGTCTGAGCGCTCGGCCATGTTGCGTAACCGCCCGGAGATCGTCGTGACGACGCCCGAGTCGCTTTATCTCCTGCTCACATCCGCCCGGGGCCGCGAGATGCTCGCGAGCGTGCGGACCGTGATCGTTGACGAGATCCACGCGCTTGCCCGGGACAAGCGCGGGTCGCATCTCGCTTTGAGCCTCGAGCGCCTCGACTGCCTGGTGGCGATGAACCGCACCGAGGGCGCCGCCGAGTCGGCGCGGCCGGTGCGCATCGGCCTGTCGGCGACACAGCGGCCGATAGCGACCATCGCCCGCCTTCTCGTCGGCGCCGGGCCGGAACAGACTGATGCGGCTGGGGGCCCGCGCTGTGTCGTCGTTGACGTCGGCCATAAAAGACGCCTCGACGTCGCCATAGAGCTGCCCGACGATGAGCTCGGGGCGGTCTCCACGCTCGAGCAGATGTCCTCGGTCCTCGACCGTATCGCCGCCCACATTGCAGAGCACAAGACGACGCTCGTGTTCGTCAACACGCGTCGGATGGCTGAGCGCGTCGCCCATCAGCTGGCCGAACGCGTCGGGGAAGATGCCGTCCAGGCCCACCACGGCAGCCTTTCCATGGACCGGAGGCTCCGGGTCGAAGCCCGCCTTCGCGCAGGGGAGCTGCGTGCTGTAGTCGCGACGGCCTCGTTGGAGCTCGGCATCGACGTCGGGCCGGTCGAGCTTGTCTGTCAGCTGGGCTCGCCCCGCAGCATCGCCACCTTCTTGCAGCGCGTCGGCCGGGCCCAGCACCATGTCGGCGGCGTGCCGGTCGGGCGCCTCTACCCCCTCACCCGCGATGAGCTGGTCGAGTGCACGGCGCTTTTGTGCGCCGTCGGATCGGGAGAGCTCGACGCGGTCCTGCCGCCGGTGGCGCCCCTCGACGTCCTGGCTCAGCAGCTCGTGGCCGAGTGCGCCGCTGCCGAGCCTGATGGGTGCACGGAGAGCGAACTGCTCGCCCTGGCGCGCCGCGCCGCCCCCTATGGTGCCTTGAGCGCAGAGGACTTCGAGTCAGTCGTCGCCCTTGTCTGCGACGGAGTGGTGACAGGGCGCGGCCGCAGGGGGGCGCATCTTCACCGCGACCGCATCAATGCTCTCCTGCGGCCAAGGCGCGGCGCGCGGCTCACGGCGGTGACATCGGGTGGGGCGATTCCGGACGTGGCGGACTTCCGCGTCGTGCTCGAGCCCGAAGAGACGCTCGTCGGTACCGTGAACGAGGACTGGGCCATCGAGTCCATGGCTGGAGACGTCTTCCTCCTCGGCAGTGCCACCTGGCGCATCAAGAAGATAGAGCCCGGCACCGTGCGCGTCGTCGACGCCGAAGGAGCCTCGCCCACGGTTCCTTTCTGGCTCGGCGAGGCGCCCGCCCGCACGGCCGAGCTCTCGAGAGCTGTCTCCGAGCTACGCCGACTGGTCGAAATAGAGCTCTTCGGCGCCAAGGACAAAGCTTCAGCGACGCTCCCGGCAGTCGATCTCGTGGTGGAGCGCGCCGGCATCGACCGTGCGGTCGCCGAGCAGGTCGTCGCCTACCTGGCGGCTGCCTACGGCGAGCTTGGCACCTTGCCTACGACGGGGCGCTTTGTCATCGAGCGGTTCTTCGACGACACCGGCGGCATGCAGCTCGTCGTCCACTCGCCCCGCGGGGCGAGGCTGAATCGCGCCCTTGGCCTGGCGCTGCGTAAGCGCTTTTGTCGCAACTTCGACTTTGAGCTTCAAGCAGCCGCTAGCGACGACGCGGTTGTTCTTTCCTTGGGGCCTCAGCACTCCTTCCCGCTCGAGGAGGTGCTCGGATTCCTCTCTCCGGCGACGGTACGCGACACCCTCGTGCAGGCGGTGCTGCCGACCCCAATGTTCGCTTCGCGCTGGCGCTGGAACCTCTCCCGATCTCTCGTTGCTCCGCGCTATCGCGGCAGTCGCCGCGTCCCCCCGGCCATCTTGCGCATGGAGGCCGACGACCTCATGGCGGCGATCTTTCCGGCTCTGGCCGCCTGCCAGGAGAACGTCTCCGGCCCGATCGAGATCCCCGATCACCCGGTCGTGCGTCAGACCCTCGACGACTGTTGCAGCGAGGCCATGGACCTCGTCGGTCTCACAGAGGTGCTGAATCAGATCCGCGCCGGCGAGGTGGCGGTCCACTGCGTCGACACGGTCATCCCTTCGGTCTTGGCCGAGGAGATCTTGAACGGCCGGCCGTACACCTTCTTGGACGACGCGCCCTTAGAAGAGCGCCGCACGCGGGCGGTGACGACGCGTAGGGGCCTTGCGCTCGAAGCCCACGACCTCGCCAGCCTCGACCCTGCCATCGTGGCCGGCGTCGTCGAACAGGCCCAGCCTGAGCTGCGCGACGCCGAGGAGTTGCACGACCTTCTCTGCTCGCTTGTTGTCTGCCCACCGCGCCCTGTTTGGGCTGGCTTTATGGACAGGCTCGTGAGCTCCGGCCGGGCCATGACGATGGAGCTTTCGGGCGCCGAGGACCGCTGGGTGGCGGTCGAGGGCCGCAAGCTCGCGGGGGGCCTTGTCAAAGAGGCTGTCTTCGTCCCCGACCACAAGCTCGAGCCCGACCCGTCGCCTTCGGTGAGCTCGAGAGAAGACGCCCTCGTAGTGGCCGCCCGCGGGCATCTCGAGGTACTCGGCCCCGTGACGCCCGAAGAGCTGCTCGCGTCTATCGGCTTCGCGAGCGAGGGCGAGATCCGTACCGCCCTCGCCCGCCTGGTTGGTGAGGGCTTCGTGCTCGCCTGTCGCATCGCCGGCAAAGAAGGCCTCGACGCGCCGTCTACGCAACTGTTCTGTGCCCGCCATCTCCTTGCCCGTATTCACTCGGCCATGCGCGCCGGTTCGCGACGCTCGGTGGAGGCGGTCAGCCCGCAGCAGTTCATGTGTTTCCTCATCTCCTGGCAGCATGTCGGTCCGGGCCAACGCCTTATCGGCTCGGAGGGTGTCGTCGAGGTGGTCGAGCAGCTGCAGGGCTACGAAGCAGCTGTCGACACCTGGGAGTCATCGATACTGCCGGCCCGGGTAGCCGGTTATCACGCTGGCTTGCTTGACGAATGGTGCGCCCGAGGTGAGATCTCCTTTGGCCGGCTGACCCCTCGGCCAGCCGACCGACCAGGCGCGGCACCGAGAAGGGGTGGGGCGGCGCCTTCTCCGGCGACGCCGATCAGCCTGTTTCGCCGCGAAGACCTCGGCTGGTTGCTCGCCGCCGCCCGCGACGGCGCTGTGCCCGACCCGCCCAGCGTCGGGGCCGCCCTCGAGGTCGTCGAGGCCCTCCAGCGCCATGGAGCCCTATTCGTGACGGACCTGTGCCAGAGCACCGGCCGCATGCCTGGAGAGGTCGCAGAAGCCCTCTGGGACGGGATGGCCCGGGGCATGCTCACCGCTGACGGCTTCCAGGCAGTGCGGTCGCTGCTCGGTGGGCGTGGTCGCCTCCTATCCCCGTTTGCTGGCACGCGGACGCCAATGTTGACTGCACCCGGTCGGACGAGGCCAGGGCTGCCAAGGCCGGGACGCATGAGGCCCCGGGTGCGCCCGGCCATATCGGGAGGGAGATGGTCCCTCCTTTGCGATGCCTTGCCGAGCGCCGAGGAGAAGGACGACGGTTCCGCCCTTGCCCTCGACCCCGACGAGCTAGCCGAGGCGGTCGCCGGCCAGCTCCTCGCCCGTTGGGGGGTCGTGTTCCGCGACCTGCTTTCTCGCGAGTCGCTCGCCATCTCCTGGCGGGACATCTTGTGGGCGCTTCGGCGCCTCGAAGCTCGCGGTGTCGTGCTCGGGGCGCGTTATGTGGCCGGTTTCACAGGCGAGCAATTCGCCCTTCCCGAGGCGGCCGAGCAGTTGCGAAGCGTGGCGCGCCATCCCAGCCAAGGCCTTGTCGTGCAGCTGTCGGCGGCAGACCCGCTCAATCTGACTGGCGTCATCCTGCCCGGGCCGCGTATCCCGGCGCAACGCGCGAGGACGATCACCTTGAAAGACGGGGTCGTGGAGCCTTCAAGCGCTGGCTCTGCAACAGAGCCGGATGCCCTCGGCCTATAAAGGCGATCAGCGCGCCGAGCAGGCCGCGAGCTGCTCGGCAGAAGTGGGCGACAAGGCGGTGAGCACCGGCGGTGTGGATGGGCTGTAAAGAGTCGCCACATTTGCCGTCTTGATCGCCGGGCTGAGCTCGGAGAGAGTCGGGGCGCCGGTGAGTGCGGCGTTCAAGAAAGCCACGGTCAGGTTCTCCACGATCGGCGCGGCTCGGCCCTGGCCCACATAGGGCGAGAAGTGCCCGGCTTCGAGGAGCTTCAAGAACCAACCGCCGCCCGCGTCGTGCAAGAGGGCGGCGGCGTTCTGGGGCAGGTTGCACTCGTCGATGGCGCTTTGCACAAAGAGCAACGGCGACGGGCTTGCAGGGGGAGCATAGGTGCCGGCGAGCTCGGAGCCGGAGAGGATCACGACGGCGAAGGGGCGTTCCGGCAAGCCGGCATAGGTGGTGGCGTAAGCCTCCCCGGTTTGTTGGGAATAGACGAGGGCGGCAACGGCTTGGGCACCGTCTGAGTGACCGACAAGGGCGTACTTGCCTGGTTCGACGAGGCCCTTCAACCATGTGACACCACTCGAGGCGGTGCCGGCCGCGCCGGCCTCCACCTCGCCCACGGCATAGGCGATGTCGTAGGGCTCGTTCACAATGTCTGACTCGGCCGTCTCGAGCTGGGCTGTCGTCGCGTCGCCGAGCGAATCGATCTCGTTGGCGTTCTCGTCTGGGAACAACGGGGCGACCACCACGAAACCGGCGTTCACCCAAGAGGTTAGAAGGGGCTCATATGTGGCAGGCAAGGTGTCGAAACCCTGGGCGAAGACGATGACGGGGAAAGGTCCACCGCTGTAGTCGGCCCTGGCGCGCACTGTCGGCGTCTTCTTCGAGCCCCCGATTGCCGGGTACCAGATCTCGGTGACGAGCTTGCGAGGCCCGGCGTGGCCCCCTGGTGCAGGGTTCACGGCTGCCCCGGCATTCGTGTTGGTGTCTGTCCACACGACCGTTCTCATGCCGACGCCGGTCTTTGTGACCCGCACGCCCGTCGTCTTGCCCGGGCCAGTCGTCGTCGTCGTGCCCGAGGCGCCCGGGCCACTTCCCCCGACGAGGCTGACAAGGCCGGCTATGACCGCCGCCAACAGGGCCACTGAGAGGACGACCGCAATGCGCCGGCGCCTGTACACCGAAGGTGGATAGCGCCGCGGCGGTGGTCGCCGAGGGGACGGCCGGATGGGACCTCTGACACCGCTCACCTGCGGAAATCTACTGTGCCGCGGCCAAGATTGCTCCCCGCGTCATCGCGTCCTGTTCGCCGGCCGTGCGGTTTCGCGCTTGAACTCCGCCGCTAGCGGGACCTGAGCTTTCGCGCCCGGTCACCGCTTTGCCACCCGCGCCTTAGGTCTCGTCGGAGTCGTCCTCGCCCAGGCGCTCCGGGTCGTCAAGAAGGACTCCGACTTCGATGGCCTCGACCACGTCGAGTGGGGTCTGGTCTTCTTCCTGCTCGTCGTCGTAGTCGATCTCGCTGTCAAGGGAGACCTCGTCGCCGGCATCGGGCGCGACAAAACGATCCGGCTTCTCGGGCACCGGAGGGCCGTCATCGTATACGTCGCTCATCGTGACAGTTTTGCAGATCGTCTCAGCGAACCAACGATGCGACGGGAAATTCCTGAGAGCTTCCGGGCGTGAGTCACCCAGGTCTCAAGCTGGCTTGGTCGTCCCGATCTTGGATGGCGCCTGCTTCGCCTTTTTGACGGCGCGCTTTTCCTTCAGGGATTTGCCGGGCTTTTTGCCCGAATCTTTTTGTGGCGACTTGTTGGCCACACCGAGCTCCTTCTAGTGCAATACACGCCCGCAGCCTTGCGGCTGCGGGCGTGGTGACTTCAGATCGCGCGGACGCTGCTGGCTTGCATGCCCTTCTTGCCCTGAGTTACTTCGAACTCGACCCTTTGGCCCTCGAGCAGCTCACGGTAGCCCTGCGCTTGAATCTCTGACTGGTGAACGAAGAGGTCCTCGCCACCACCGTCGGGCGCGATAAAGCCAAAGCCCTTTGTGGCGTTAAACCACTTCACTGTTCCTACTGCCATCTCTGGAACTCCTCTTGCTCCACGCACATTAGAGCGGGAGTCCAGTTATGGATACCAGCACAGCACTCAGCCTGCGTGGCGGCGACTGGTGCAAGCCAGATGATACTCCGGTTCAGGTACCAAGAGCGGAAAAGGTCTCACCACCAGTCTCAAGCCAGCGGCGACTGAGGTGCGCTCTGGCGAGCAAGACCCAGCCCAAAGCCATAAAGCGAGGTCCCGGTCCAGCCGAGAAGGGACACGGTGGGCTCGACTCAAAGCGTGCCGGAATGCCTCGAGCGCGAAGCCATCGCTGACATGGCCCCGAGCAGCCAACCGGGCTGTCGCGAGATCGGTCACCGGAGCATCACGGCGAGGGTTCGGCGGGTCCTGGCAATCAGCAGGCCCTGGACAATGAGTCGGTTCTCTCCGCGGCCGGGCTCTGTGCGAGCCACTCATGCCGCTCGAGGTCGTCGACCCAGGCTACGACGAGGACCGGCAGAGATCCGAGGTGGAGCACCTTGCGGGTCGTGCTGGCGACGACGAGGTCGATCGGGTCAAAGAGGCCTCTCGAGCCGATGACGATCAGCGTGGCCTGTGACTCGGCCGCCTCGTTCAAGGTGGCGGTCGCCACCCGTCTTGAGCGATGGGCGTCGTAGGCGGCGCTTGACCCTTTTATGCCAGCTCGCGTGATCTCGCCGAGTGATTCTTCGACGAGGGGCGCCCCGATCGGTGAGTCGGGCACCTGTCCTGGTTCGCGCCCGAAGGTCTCAGGTATGTGGACGACCCGGACCTTTTCCCCGGCAAGATTGCGCGCCGGAATCAAACACTCGGTGGGCGAGGGGGGACTTGAACCCCCACGTCCTTGCGGACACAGGAACCTGAATCCTGCGCGTCTGCCAATTCCGCCACTCGCCCGATACCGAGACGATAGCCGCACCAGCCGGTGCGCTCCGAGCTTGTCTCCGGGCGGGTCCACATGCCATCAGGCCAGTTCACCGCGCCAGTAGTCTTGTTGCACCATGGGACTGCAGCAGTTCGAGCGTCGCCTCGAGCGACTGGTCGAGGGCGCGTTTGCGAAGGCGTTCCGCGGCCAGCTCCAGCCCATCGAGCTAGGCCGGAGGATCACGCGGGAGATGGACTTGCGCCGGGCGGTCGGCATTCACGGATTCATCGTCCCCAATCAATTCAACGTCTTCCTCGCCGGCGAGGACTACAAGCGCTTCGCCGACTTCGGTGACTCGCTCGAGCGCGAGCTCGTCGCCGCGATCCGCGAGCACGCCGGGAGCGAGGGTTATCAGTTCGTCGGCCCGGTGAAGCTGGACCTGCATCTCGACCCGCAGCTGTCGGTCAGCACCTTCGCCATCGAGAGCGAGCTCGTCGAAGGAGACGACAGGCCGCACGACTGGCTCGTGTTCCCTGATGGCCGCCGCGTCGGCATCGGCTCCCAGGTACTCACTATCGGCCGCCTTCCCGAATGCGCCATCGTCCTGGACGACCCGAACGTGTCCCGCCGCCACGCTCAAGTGCGGCGGGAGGGCGACGCCATCTTCGTGGTCGACCTCGGCTCGACCAACGGGACCCGCGTGAACGACACCCTCGTGCGTGAGCATCGACTCGCGACCGGAGACGTGATATCGATAGGGACGACATCTTTAAGGTTCGATCCCTCTTAGGGGTCACGACTTCATGCCCCATTCCTTGCTATCGATCCTTCGCTATTTCCTGCTCGCGGCCATCTGGTTGTTCTTTATCTATGCGGCCCGGATGGTTTGGGTGGAGGTGCGGCGCTCGCGCGCCGAGCAGGCCGCACAGAACCCGGTGGCAGCGCCTGTCCTTGGCGACAAGGCCCTCGCTCTGCGCCTGCGCGTCGTCGACCCGCCTCAAAGGCGCGGGCGCGTCTTCGAACTCGGTGACGAGGTCACCGTTGGTCGCTCGCCGGGATGTGCCGTGCCTCTCGACGACGACACTTTTGCCTCCTCGATCCATGCCCGGGTGTTCCGACGAAGCGGCGAGCTTTGGATCGAGGACCTGGGCTCGACCAACGGCACATTTTTGAATGACGAACGGCTGGAGTCGCCCTCGCGGCTTCGCCGGGGAGACCGGGTCAAGGTGGGCAGCACAATCCTCGAGGTCGCGCGGTGAGCTGGATACGAACGGCTGCGGCCACCCACACCGGCTACCTGCGCACGACCAACCAGGATCTCGCCCTCGCCACGAGCGATCTGGCGGCGGTGGCCGACGGCATGGGGGGCCATGTTGGCGGCGAGGTGGCGGCACGGATCGCCGTAGAGCACCTGCTCGAGGCCTATCACCGTGACCGGACCACAGAGGGCCTGCTCGCGGCGGTGCGCGACGCCAATGAGGCCGTCTATCGCCGCTCCAAGGCCGACCGGAGCCTGCGCGGGATGGGCACGACCTTGACGGCCGCCGCCGCAGTCACCGGCGAACAGTCCGATGGCACGGTACGCCTCGCCCTTGTCAACATCGGCGATTCGCGCGGTTATCTGCTCGACCGGTCTGAAAGACGCGTCCACAAGCTGACCGAGGACCACAGCGTCGTCGAGGAGATGGTGCGAAACGGGGAGCTGACCCCTGAAGAGGCGGCCGTCCACCCCCACAAGCACATCTTGACCCGGGCGCTCGGGATAGAGCCCAGCATCGAGGCGGACTGCTGGGAGCTCGACCTCGATACCGGCAGTCGCCTGCTTTTGTGCAGCGACGGGCTCACCAACGAGCTCGGCGAGGACGAGATCGCCCAGGTGCTTCTCGACAAGGCGGACCTCGAGGCTTCGGCAAACGAGCTGGTGCGCCTTGCCTTGCAGCGGGGTGGGATCGACAACGTGACCGTCGTCGTGCTCGAAGTGGTCGCGGGCGACCAAGCGGCGCTGAACGACGAAGTTGTTGTGCTTCCCGAGTCCATCGGTGGGGCGACGGAGCCGGCGATGGCAGGCGAATCGGCAGCCATCACCGAGGCGGTCGCCCTCACTGCGCCCGAGCCGAGCCCACAAGTGGGCGGGTTAGTTTCCTCCGCCGCCCCTTTACCGATCGCCGAGGCAGTCGTTCCGTCCTTGGCTGTCGACGCGGCGCGGGTCGAGGATCAAGGCGCGGCAATCTCGGCGCCAAAGCCCGCTTACACACGGCCCATGGTCCTCGTACCGCAGCAGAAGAAGCGCCGCAAGGAAACCGAGCGCCAGGACCGGATCTTCACCGTCCGCGTGGCGCTCTTCGTGCTCGTGCTCGTAGCCGTGCTCGGCGGTGCCTCGGGCTTCGTCCTCTGGTTCGACAAGGCCTCTTTTTTCGTCGGGCTTGATCATGGGTATGTGGCCATCTTCCAAGGACGCCCAGGGGGGATGCTGTGGTTCAAACCTTCAGTCGTGGAACGCACCTCGTTGAAGCCGGCGGACCTGCTCGCCTCGAACGTCGTCTACCTGCACGAGGGCATGGAGGAGAGCTCCTACCAGGCGGCGCGCGACCTCGTCCGTAACCTGTCGCTCGAGCGCTCCCGGATCACACAAGCCGAGACCGTGACGACGACCACCTCCCCGCGGGTCACCACGACGACGTCTTCGGGAGGGACGGCTCCGAGCACTGTCGTGACGACGAGCACCGCGCCGGGGCTGACTACGCCGACCACGATCCCAGCCGTCACCACAAGCACACCTGCGAGCACCGTCGTGACGACGAGCACGGCGCCGGTGTCCACGACGACGAGCTTGCCGGGCGCTGTTGTGACGACGACGAGCGGACCAGGGTGATCCGCCGATGATCAACCGCCGTATCCGCTGGATCGGTCTCGTGCTCCTGGCCTGTTTCGCGCTGTTGTTCTTGCAGCTCAACAACTTCCAGGTTCGCCAGGCCAGCAAGCTCGTGAACAACCCCGACAACGCCCAGAACGAGCCCAACTTGTGGACGCTCCCCCGGGGGGACATCTACAGCGCCGACAACGCCGTGCTCGCCTACTCGAAGGCGACCAACGACGGCTACGGGGAGCTGCGGGTCTACCCGACTGCCACGGCAAATCTTTTCGCGGGGATCACCGGATACGACTCTGTTGTCGACGAGTCAGCGACCGGGCTCGAGTCGGAGTACTTCTCCTACCTGAGCCAGCACAACTCACCGGCGACGACTCTCGGCCAGTTGCTCACCCAGCACAAGACGACCGACGACATCACGATCACGGTTACAAAGGCGCTCCAGCAGACGGCTGCCAGTGCCCTCGGGGGGATCACCGGCGCCGTTGTCGCCATCGATCCCCGCACGGGGGCAGTCCTTGCCATGTACGGCAATCCGACCTTCAACCCCAACCTCTTCGCCGTGCACAACTACAACGCCGTCTCCAAGAGCTACAACCAGCTGCTCAACCGCGGTGCCCTGCTCAACTACGCCACCCAGCAGGCAAAGGCACCCGGATCGACATTCAAGGTGGTCGACTCGTCGGCCATCTACGACCAGCAGCCCTCCCTTGCCAGCCACTTTTTCCCCTCGGTGTCGTCGATCACCCTTCCCGACACCAACGGCATCCAGCTCCAGAACTTCCAGGGTGAGGACTGCGGGGGAGACCTTGCCGAGGTGTTCGCCCGTTCGTGCGATACCGCCTTCGCCGAGGTCGGCGAGAGCCTAGGGACGGACAAGCTCTACAACGAGGCGACCGCCTTCGGCTTCGACAGCGTGCCCCCCCTCGACTTGCCGGCGGGGGAGGTAGCGGCTTCTAACTTCCCGACCCCGGCGGACCTGACCGATGACATACCGAGTCTCATGAAGTCGGCCATCGGACAGGAGAACGTTACGGCGACCACCTTGCAGATGGCTCTCGTCGCAGCCGGCATCGGCGACGACGGAGTCATCATGACGCCTCATCTTTTGAACCAGGTTGTCGACGACACGGGCAAGGTCGTCGAGACCTACCATCCCCGTCCCTGGCGCCGCGCCACCTCACCAAAGACCGCCGAAGCGGTGCGCAATCTCATGCTCGGCGTCACGGAGAACACGGCGGGCACGGCCTACGGCCTGTTCCCTTCGTCTGAATTTCCGCCTGTGGCCGCCAAGACCGGTACTGCTCAGATCAACGGAACCGGCTGCGGCACCTACAATTGGCTCATCGCAACCGCCCCGGCCGGTCCCGGCCAAACTCCGACAGTCGCGGTCGCGGCCATCGTCCCGATCCCCCCGGGCCCCTCGTGCCACGACGTCACCGGCGCTCAGGTCGCCGGCCCGGTGGTCCGTACCGTTTTGCAGAAAGCTCTGGAGCTGCACCAATGAGCAGCACATTTCCTCCCGGTCGTTACCCCGGTGAAGGTGGTCCTGGGAATAGGCTTCCCCCGAAGATGTCCGACAGCCCTCCCTCCGTCTACAACGGCCGTTACGAGCTCAACCGCCAGATCGCCCGTGGCGGGACAGCCCAGGTCTACCTTGCCCACGACCTGTTGCTCGACAGGCCCGTCGCTTTGAAGATGCTCTTCCCCGAGCTTTCTTCGGACCATTCCTTCGTCGAGCGCTTCCGCCGGGAGGCACAGGCCGCCGCCAACTTGTCGCATCCGAACATCGTCCCGGTGTTCGACTGGGGTGAGTCCGACCGCACGTACTACATCGTCATGGAGTACGTCGACGGCGAGCCCTTGTCCTCGATCATCCGCACCCAGGCGCCGCTCTCGCCGTCGAGGGCGGCCGCCATCGCCGCCGAC
>Ga0302320_10019054_pt1 | contig 13810 bp, 9 predicted proteins | sample Bog_T0_3_FD_202130 | JGI IMG/M metagenome (GOLD analysis project Ga0302320, IMG submission 202130) | Peat permafrost microbial communities from Stordalen Mire near Abisko, Sweden - Bog_T0_3 | ecosystem: Environmental > Terrestrial > Soil > Wetlands > Peat | place: Sweden: Abisko, Stordalen Mire... | reverse complement strand
GAAACGCCGGGGTCTTGGCGAAATGCTCAGCCAGGGGCGGATCGCCGGGGGCACCGATGTCGATGGCCCGGCCCGTGTGGTGCTCGCTATAGCCGGGCGCGGCGACCAGCTGCAGGATGGCGTCGATCGGTTCGCCGGCGGCGAGCTTCCGGCGGATGATTCTGGTTTGACGGGCCACGCTGCGGAAGCCGGACAAGGGCAGCAGGACGATGCCGTCGCGGGCGGCGGCGGCATGCATTTGCTGCCAGGCGGCGGCGGCGAGCGGAGACAGCTTGATGATGTCGCCGTCCGGATTGCGGCCGATGGCAACCAGCCGCTTTGCTTCGGCGTGCCGCCTGAGTCGGCGGACGACGCCGTAGTTCGCGGGGATGCCCAGCGCATCTACGGATCCGATCTGCGATCCCTTTGAACAGGAAGGACGGGAAGATCGGGAAGGATCCAAGGCAACAGGGGCCTTCTTCCCGGTCTTCCCGTCCTTTCTGTTCAAATGAATCGAAGTTCTCCCGTTCACCCGCCGTGCTCGGCCAGCCAGCGCTCGGCCTCGATCGCGGCCTGGCAGCCCATGCCGGCCGCGGTGATGGCCTGGCGGAAAATATGGTCGGCGCAATCGCCGGCGACGTAGACGCCGGGGACCTTGGTTTTCACCTGCGAGCCGGCGACCGGCTGGAAATAGCCGTTCTCATCGACGTCGAGCGCCTCGGCGAAGGGCCCCGTGTTGGGTTGGTGGCCGATGGCCACAAAGATGCCCTTGACCGCGAGCAGGGACTCCGCGCCGCTCTTCACATTTTTGACCTTCAGCCCGCTGACGCGCCCGTCGTGGACGCCCACGACCTCGACCGGCACGCTGTCCCACACCGGCTGGATCTTGGGGTGCGCGACCGCCCGGTCCGCCATGATCTTGGAAGCGCGCAGGGCGTCGCGGCGGTGGACGAGGTAAACCTTGCTCGCGAAGCGCGTCAGGAACAGCGCCTCCTCGGCCGCGCTGTCGCCGCCGCCGATCACGGCGACGTGGCAGTCGCGATAAAAGGCCCCGTCGCAGGTCGCGCAGGTCGTCACCCCCTTGCCGCCGAAGAGCTCCCTTTCCCCGGGCACGCCGGTCATCCGGGGCGAGGCGCCGGTGGCGATGATCACGGCCCGGGCCAGCACGGTGCGATCCGCGCAGATCAGCCGGCGCGGCATGACCGAGAAATCGACCGAATGCACGAGCGTCTGCTCAAAGCGCGTGCCGAACTTGGCCGCCTGGGTGCGCAGATTTTCCATGAGCTGGTAGCCGTCCACGCCCTCGGGAAATCCCGGGAAATTCTCGACTTCGCTGGTGGTGGTGAGCTGGCCGCCCGGCTGCGCGCCCTCGAGCACGAGCGGGTTGAGATTCGAGCGCGCCGCATAGATCGCCGCGGTGAGCCCCGCGCAACCGGTGCCGACGATGACGACGTTTTCAACAGGGGTAGTCATGGACTGGAGGAAAGCCGGAAATGAGTGATCGGCAAGCTCCGCGCAGGCCGGATTTGAACAGGAAGTTCGGGAAGGGCGGGAAGATTTGGTTCCGGGCCTCCGACCTTTCCGCTCTTCCCGGTCTTCCTGTTTAAACTTCGGTCCCTACCAGGCGTAGCTGCGCTTGAGCTTGAGCGGCTGGTAGAGGTCCTCGGACAGCTCCTGGAGGAAGCGGCTGGGCTCCAGCAGCATCGCGGGGCCGCCCTTGGTGTTGACCTGGGGGAAGCAGAGATAGAGCTCATCGCGCGCGCGGGTCACGGCGACGTAGAAGAGCCGGCGCTCCTCCTCGATGTCCCCGTTCTCGATCGCGCGGCGCAGGGGGAAAAGGCCCTCGCCGAGGCCGATGATGAAAACCACGGCGTATTCCAGGCCCTTGGCCTGGTGCACGGTGGTGAGCCGGAGGGCATCGGCGTCGGGATCGGCGGAGCGGTCGCTCGTTTCGCCGTTGAGCAGCATGATCTGGGCGAGCATCTCCTGCATGTCCTCGAAGCGGCCGGCGAAGCCGATCAGGGACTTCAGGTCGTCGAGGCGCGAAACGTAGTTGGCGTAGGCGCCCTTGAGGTAGTCGCCGTACCAGCCCTCGATCGCGAGATCGACCGTGTCGGAGGGCTTGGCGGTGCGCATGGCCGCGCCGACCTCCTGGAGCGAGGCGACGAACTTCGGCCATTCGTCCCGTGCGTCCTTCGCGACGCTGGGGAGAAGCTCGCCGCTGCCGAGGACGTCGAGGAAGTCCTGCTGGGCGGCCCGGGCGCGGGCGAGGGCGGCGGCGTGGATCTTGTGGGCTCCCTTGTCGCCGATCTTCGGCAGGAGCACCGCGATCCGCTGCCAGGCCATGACGTCGCTCGGATTGTAGGCGAAGCGCAGCAGGGCGATCAGGTCGCGGATGTGGGCCTGCTCGAAGAACCGCACGCCGCTGGTGATCTGGTAGGGGATCTGGAGCCGGGAGAGCTCGAGCTGGAGGTCGAGGGCCTGGAAATGCGCGCGGTAGAGGACGGCGATTTCGCGCATCGGGACGCCCTCGTCGAGCAGGCCCCGCAGGCGCTGCACGATGAACTGCGCCTGTTCGCGTCCGTCCATCGCCTGCACGAAGAACGGCTTCTCCCCGTCGGCGCGAAAGGCCTTGAGCTCCTTGTCGAAATGGCGGCCCTTGGGCTGGGCCTGGAGGACGCCGTTGGCCAGTTCGAGGATCTGCGGGGTGGAGCGGTAATTGGTCTCGATCCGGTGAATCTGGGTGCCGGGATGCCGGTCGGGGAAGGTGAGGATGTTCTCGACGCTGGCGCCCCGCCACGAATAGATGCACTGGGCGTCGTCGCCCACCGCCATCACGCGGTGGTGGGCGCCGATCAGGTCGACGATCTCCGCCTGCAGGCGGTTGGTGTCCTGGTACTCGTCCACCAGCAGATGGCGGAAGCGGTGCTGGAAATAGGCGGCGGAGTCGGGCGACTTCTGGAGCAGGTCGAGCCAGAACTCGAGCAGGTCGTCGTAATCGACGACATTGGTCTTCCGCTTCCGCTCGGCGTACTTGGCTGCGAACAGGATCAGCCGGTCGATCAGCTCCTCGTGCTGGGGGAACTGGCGGGCCACCGTCTCGGCGAGGGAGAGGCGGGTGTTGCGGGCGAGCGAGATCATCTCGTGGAGGGGCCCGGGCCGCGGATGGGTCTTGTCCTTGAAGAACGCCTTGTCGCTCTCCTCGACCGCGTCGCGCAGCAGGCCCTCGGACTCGTCGGCGTCGAGGATGGTGAAGGAACGCGCGAGCCCGACGGCCTCCCCGTGCAGGCGGAGGGCGCGATGGCCGATGCTGTGGAAGGTGCCCCCCCAGAAGCGCCTGGGCTCGACCCCGGTGAGGTCCTGGACCCGGTGCAGCATCTCCTTCGCGGCCTTGTTGGTGAAGGTGAGCAGCAGGATCTCGCCCGGCCGCACGCCCTGGGAGAGCAGCCAGGCCACGCGGTAGGTGAGGGTGCGGGTCTTGCCCGAGCCGGCGCCGGCCAGCACGAGCAACGGGCCGGGCGGGGCCGTCACGGCGGCGTACTGCTCATCGTTGAGCTGGGCGCGGAAATCGATCGGGGGGACGGCGTCGGGCGCGGAGTGGTCTTCCAGGGCGAAATTCATGCCTCCTATAATAGCACCGCGCCCGGGGCGAAGAAGGTGCCCGCGCCGGTGCCGGCGAGCAGGCGGGGCACGATGTCGGGCTCGGCGCCGCTGGCGATGAACATGCCGCAGCCGGCCCGGGTGGCAAGGCGGGCGGCCGCGATCTTGCTGATCATCCCGCCCACGGCCGTCTCGCTCGTGGTCCCGCTGGCCATCGCCTCGATCTCCGGGGTGATTTTCTCGACGACGGGCACGATCTGGCCGCTGCCCCGCAGGTCGATCAACCCGGGGGCGGTCGAGAGAATGAAGAGGAGGTCGGCCCCGACCAGGCTGGCGACCATCGCCGAGAGCTTGTCGTTGTCGCCGAACTTCAGCATGGCGTGGATCTCGGCGGCGCTCACCGTGTCGTTTTCGTTGATCACGGGGATCGCGCCGTAGGCGATGATCTGCCGGAGCGTCTCCTGGACGCCGAGCGAGCGGCTGCTGACGCGGAGGTCGTCGTGGGTGAGCAGGACCTGCGCGACCGTGAGCGCATGCGGGGCGAAGGCGGACTGCCACATCTGCATCAGGAGGCTCTGGCCGATCGCGGCGCAGGCCTGCTGCTGGGAGACGTTCTTGGGGCGCTTGGCCAGGCCGAGGGCGCCCATGCCCAGGCCGACCGCCCCGGACGAGACGATGAGAACCTCCGTGCCCGCGGCGCGCACCGCGGCCAGCTGGCGGCCGAAGGCGGCAAAGCGGGCCCGGTCGGGCTTGGCGCCGGACGCGATCAGGACCCCGGTGCCCAGTTTTACCACGATCCGGCGCGGGCGGCCGCGGGTAAAACGGGAGGTGGGACTCTTGCTCATATCGTGAGCAGGTCCTTCTCTTTGTTGGCGAGGTGGTCGTTGATCTCCTTGATCGACTTGTCGGTGACCGCCTGGATGTCCTTCTCGAGGCGGTTGGTCTGGTCCTCCGGAAGCTTGGCCCGCTTCACCGCCTCCATCACGTCGCGGCGGACGGTGCGGACGTGCACGCGCCCCTCCTCCGCGAGCCGGTGGGCGGTTTTGGCAAATTCCAGGCGGCGCTCGCGGCTCATGTCGGCGAGGGGGATGCGGATGATCTTCCCGTCCATCATCGGGTTGAAGCCGAGGTTGGCGGTCTGGATGGCCTTCTCGATCGCCTTGGCGAGACTGACGTCCCACGGCTGGATCTGGATCATCCGCGCGTCCGGGGTGGTGATGGCGGCGCAGTCGCGCAGGCGCATCTGGGTGCCGTAGGCTTCGACCATGACGCCCTCGACCATCGACGGCGTGGCCTTGCCGGTGTGGATCGCGCTGAACTCATGCAGCGTGTGATCGACGGCCTTCTTCATCTTGATGTTGGTTTCGGCAAGGAGGGGATTCATGGCGGTAGGATATTGGGGTAAAGTCAGTTGCGCACGAGGGTGCCGATCTTCTTGCCCAGGACGGCGCGGCGGATGGCGTGTTCCTCGTCAAGGTCGAAGACGAGGAGCGGCACGTTGTTGTCGAGGCAGAGGGAGAAGGCGGTCGAGTCCATGACGTTGAGGCGCTGCTTGAGCGCGTCCACGAAGGTGATCTCCTCATATTTCACGGCATCGGGATACTTCTTGGGATCCTTGTCGTAGATGCCGTCGACCTTCGTGGCCTTCATGATGATGTTGGCGTGCATCTCGGAGGCCCGCAGGGCGGCCGTGGTGTCGGTCGAGAAATAGGGGTTGCCGGTGCCGGCGACGAAGATCACCACGCGGCCCTTTTCGATATGGCGGACGGCCCGGCGCAGGATGAAGGGCTCGGCGATCTGGTTCATCGGGATGGCGCTCTGCACCCGGGTCGTCACCCCCATCTTTTCGAGGCAATCCATCAGGGCGAGGCCGTTGATCACCGTGGCCAGCATTCCCATGTAGTCGCCGGTCGTCCGGTCGACCCCGCGCTTCTCGCCGTTGAGGCCCCGGAAAATATTGCCGCCGCCGATCACGACGCAGATTTGGACGCCCAGGTCGTGGATTTCCTTGATTTGGGCGCAGGTGCGCTCGAGGGTGGCGGCGTCGATCGGATCGCCCGATTTGCCGCCGCGCAGGACCTCGCCGGATAGCTTCAGGATGATCCGCTTGTACTTCACCTGAGGATCTACTGCCAGGGGTGCATGCATGGCTGATAGGAAACGCCGGGGCAAAATTGAGGTCAATTCAGTAGTGCTCGTCCCATTCGGACGGCGAAGCTCCCTTCGCGGCCGGTGATGGCCAAACCCGGTCTCGCCGCCAAGGCCGGCCACCAAAGGCAGCCGGCAGTAACTGCCGGCCAGATTTGGTGGCCACGGAGGCGGCGATGAGGTCCTCAATGGCCGCTGCGGGAGCTTCGCCGTCCGAATGGGACGAATCGAGGAGAGGGGTGGGGCGTCGCGGGGCGCGCCGCCCACCTGCGGGAGCCTCGCTGACCAAATTGGACGAATCAGGGGGAGGGAGGTGGGGCGGCGCGTCGCTGCGACGTCTGATTGGCGTGGCACGGGCTTCCAGCCCGTGTTCGTTGATAACATGGGCTGGAAGCCCATGCCACTATTTAGGAGCGCCTCCAGCGTCCAATTGGCGCCGCAGGGACGCGTCGCCCCACCTGCGGAAGCATCGTGTGGGCAAATTGGCCGTTGACCGGGGGAGGGGGTGGGGCACGCTGCCCATCTCCCTTTTGCCTGGTGGTGTAAAGGTAGCACAGGTGACTTTGACTCACCTAGTCCTGGTTCGAATCCAGGCCGGGCAGTTTAATCCAAAACCCAAACCTCAGTGCCTGGATGAGAAACAGGACTTATCATCTGCAATGGTTCGACGGAGCGAGCGCAGCGAGCGGAGATGGGGCGCCCGCAGGGCGATCGCGCAGCGATGCCGCGCTGGCGCGGCACCAATCCAGGCCGGGCCGCTAAACCCCCCATGTCCACAGAGTTTTCATCTTCCCCGGCCGAGCCGCTGCGGCTGCCCGACCTGCGCGGCAAGGTCGCGCTGGTCACCGGGGCGTCGGCTGGTATCGGGCGGGCGACGATTGAGGCGCTGCTGGCCAATGGGGCGACGTGCTTCGGGGTCGCACGCCGGCCCGGGCCCATCACCCACCCGGCGTTTCATCCGGTGCCCTGTGATCTGGGCGATGCCGCGGCCATCGCCGCGGCGTTTGTGGGCATCCGCGCGGCGACGAGGCATCTCGATTACGTGGTCAATGTCGCGGGCATCGACCCGAAGATTCCCCTCGCCGAGGGGGACGCGGAGCGCTGGGACGAGATCGTCGACCTCAACCTGCGCGGCTACTATCTCGTCATCCGGGAAAGCGCGGATCTCCTGCGGCAGGGGACGGGGCGCTCGATCGTCAACGTTTCCTCCATCAATTACCGCCTCGGCATCCCCGGCCGCTCGATTTACTCCGCGACCAAGGCCGGCATCCTCGGCCTGACCACCGGGCTGGCGCGGGAACTCGGTCGCGACGGCATCCGCATCAACACGGTGACGCCGGGTTGGATCTTCACCGAGCGCCAGGTCGGCGAGTATTTCACGGGCTCCGACGCGGCCAAGCACCTCGGCCACCTGGCCAAGGTCCAGGCCCTGCCGCTGCGGATCCAGGCGGAGGACGTCGCCAACCACATCCTGTTTTACCTCAGCTCCGTCAGTCGCGCCTCGACCGGACACAACTGCGTCGTCGATGGGGGCTGGATCCTCGAATAAACCATGGCTGCTCCCCATTCCTCCCCGTCCGCGGCGATCACCGAGCCGGTGCGCCTGCTTGTTCCCTCCCATTGCCAGCTCGGTGAAGGCCCGCTGTGGGATGAGGCCCGCCGCACGCTGTTCTGGTCCGACATCGACGACGGCGATCTCCACGCCTGGCACCAGCCGACCGGGGAGACCCGCCGCGTCTACCACGGCGATCCGGTGGGCGGCTTCACGCTCGAGGACGACGGCGCGCTGGCGCTCTTCCGCGTCGGGGACATCGCGCGGCTCGACCCGGAGACCGGCGACCTCACGTCCCGCCCATTCACCGACCCCGGCATGAAGCGCTTTAACGACGTCACCGCCGATTTCCACGGCCGCGTCTTTGCCGGCACCATCGGCCGGGACAACTCGAGCGGCGGCCTCCACCGGATCGATCCCGACGGCTCGAGCCGGCTGCTGTTTCGCGGCACCGGAGTGTCCAACGGCATGGGCTTCTCGCCCGACGGCCGGACCTTTTACTGGACCTGCTCAACGACGCGGAAGATCTTTGCCTTCGACTATGACCCCACCACCGGCGAAATCAGCGGTCGCCGCGTCTTCTGCGCCTGCGGCGAGGGGGAAGGGGCGCCCGATGGGCTGTGCGTGGACCGGGAGGGTTACCTGTGGTCGGCGCGTTGGGGCGGATCCCGTGTGGTCCGGCACGACCCGGCGAGCAGCCGGATCGTCGAGACCGTGCCCGTGCCCGCCTTGTGCGTGACCTCGTGCTGCTTCGGCGGCTCGGATGGCCACACGCTTTTCATCACCTCGGCCCGGCAGGGCGAGGATCCGGCGTCCAGCCTGGCCGGCGGCCTGTTTGCGGTGGCGGCCGCGGTCGGCGGCCTGCCGGGGCGGGCTTCCCGGCTATTTTGACGGTGAGAGGCCGCCGCGGTCGCGGCGCGGATCGGTCGGGACGCGCTTGAAGACATAGACCGCCTCGGTCCTTGGGTCGAAATGGGTGTAGTCCTTGAACTTATGGTCGATCAGGGCGGGCAGGTGCTCCGGCACCCAATATTCGTCGATCGTGGCCACCTGCTGGTAGTAATAGCCCAGCTTGCGTCCGCTCCGGATGATCTCGCTGATCCCGCCGATATAGGGACCGAAGGCGATGAGATAGTCGGGCGGTTCAATGCCAAAGAACTGGATGGTGCCCAATCCCGCGAATTGGGGCTGCGGCGGGTAGGACAGCTGCCAGGCGTAGATTTCCTGGGGGGCGTGGTACATCAGGGGGTAGGTGGCGTAGCCCGGGAGCACCAGGATCGAGTTGCCCGGGACCGTGTGGGCGTCGATCCATCGCACCGTGGCATCGTAGGGTCCGGGCACCGGAGTTTTCAGCTCGGACAGGTAGCACAGGAAGGTCGACCGGAACCCTTCGGGCAAAAGCGGGCCGAAATTGAAGAGATTGGTGCCGAAGGCGACCAGGCCCAGGGGCAGCGCCAGCCAGGTCCGGCGGCCGATCAACGCCCGGAGCGTGAGAGCGCCGAGGGCGAGGCACAGCGGCACCAGCGGGAGGAGATAGCGGACGTCGGCGACATTCGGCGAGATCCGGATGACCTTGGGTGAGACCATCGCCATCACGGCGCAGTAGACGACGATCGCGACCGGGCCGCGCAGGAAGATCGACTGCTTGTGCCGGGGGCGCCAGAGGAACGGGGCGATCAGCAGCAGCAGGCCTACGCCCAGCTCCGCGCGGTTGAGGTCGCGCAAGTTCCACCAGAACAGCTCAGCGCGCTGGGCCAGGGTATTGGAGAAAAGGTCGTCGCCGCGACCGGTGGCGAATGGGTTCCAGATGCTCAGCAGGACGGTGCCGAGCAGCGCTTGCGGCAGCAGGAGCCAGGCCCAGTCGCCGGCCCTGAGGCGGTGCTCATGGCGCCGCCAGAAAAGATAGTCGACCGCCAGGACGATCGCAACGGCGGCATACGTCATGGTGTGCGAGGCCAGCAGGCAGAACATCAGCAGCGAGATGGCGACCAGCCGGCGGCGCGACCCGGTCCAGTGGAAATAGAGGTAGGCGAGGGCCTGGGAGCAGACGAGATTGACGCCGTAATAGCGGGCCTGCCGGAAAAAGAGGTAAAGGGCCACATTGCCGATCAGCGCCAGGGAGAATAGGAGCTGGGTCGTGGCATCGGCGCTGGCGCGCCAGAGCCAGAGCAGGAATAGGCCGTAGAAGAGCACCCCGCAGAATGCAGGCAGCAGCCGGGGCCGGAGGGCGCTGATGGTGTCGGCGCCGACGAACGGCGCCATGAGGTAGGAGGTCAGCGGGGGCGTGGCCCGGTCGTGCAGGTTCTCCAGCTCGGCGCCGTGGTCGTACGCGACGATATTCCGACCGACGACGGCGGAGGTGTCGCCGGTCTGCCACACCTGCTCGGCGAAAAGCGCCTGGGCTGCCTCGTCGTCCCAAAGCGCGTAGGCGTTGAGGCGAAACAGGAGGAGGAAGGCCGTGACCGCGAGCACGGAGCCGTAACCCACCGCGCGCCACCGGCGCGCCCTTCGCATCTGGTTCCGCTCTTTCATCTCCGACGTTGCGGCGAAGCCATAAAGGGGCACTTTGGTTGCGGATGGGCATTGAAAAAATCGAAAGTGGCAACCAAATACCCGCGTCCGGGCCGGAACGGGCGTTCCTGGTCGGGGTGCAGACCCCGGACATGGCGGAAGGCGAGGGCGCCGAACTGCTGGCCGAGCTGACCGAGCTCGTCCAGAATCTCCGCCTGACCGTGACGCAGGCGACGCTGGTCAAACTGCGCCTCCGCTCGCCCGCGCTGCTGCTCGGCAGCGGCAAGGCTGCGGAGCTGGTTGCGCTCGCGCAGGCCGACGGCGCCCAGGTCATGGTCTTCGACGCGGCGCTTTCGCCCGCCCAGCAGCGCAACTGGGAAAAGCTCTCGGGCCTGGCGGTGATCGACCGCCAGGAGGTCATCCTCGAGGTCTTTGCCGACCGGGCCCAGACCCGGGAGGCCCGCCTCCAGGTCGCGCTGGCCCGCCTGGAATATTCCCTGCCCCGCCTCACCCGGGCCTGGACCCACCTTTCGCGCCAGCGCGGCCGGGGCTCCCTGGGCGGCGAGGGAGAGACCCAGCTCGAGCAGGACCGCCGCGGGGTCCGGGCGCGGATTGCGCATCTCAAGCTCGAGCTCGACGAGGTGGTCCGCCAGCGCGACGTGCAGCGGCGCCGGCGGCTGAGGGTTCCCCTGCCCACCGCCGCGATTGTCGGCTACACCAATGCCGGCAAATCCTCGCTGCTCAACGCCATGACCGGGTCCCACCTCCTGGTCGAGGACAAGCTCTTCGCCACGCTGGACCCGACGACGCGGCAGATGGAACTCCCGGGCAACCAGAAGCTGCTGGTGACCGATACGGTGGGCTTCATCCGGCGGCTGCCCCACGGCCTGGTCGAGGCGTTCAAGGCCACGCTGGAGGAGGTGGTGGTGGCGGACTTTCTCATTCACGTCCTCGACGTCACCAACGCCGATTTCGAGCAGCACCAGGCCACGACGCTGGGCGTGCTCGCCGAGCTCGGGGCCGGGGAGAAGCCGATGCTCACCGTCTTCAACAAGGTCGATGCGGCGACCCCCGCCGGACTGCGGGCGGCGCGCCTGCTCGTGCCCGACGCGCTGCTGATCAGCGCGCGCACCGGCGCCGGGTTGGATGGGCTCTCCGAGCGCTGCCGCGAGCTGGTGTCCCGCGGCCGGAACACGACGGCCCTGCTGGTGCCCCACGACCGCTACGATGTCATTGCGCGGCTGCACGCCCTCGGCCATATCCGAGAGCAGGAGCACCGGGAGGACGGCGTTATGATCCACGCCTATTTTCCCCCGTCGCAGGCCAGCTACTTCTCTCCGTTTGTGGTGAATTCGTGACAAGACGGGCGGGATTGCGGAAAGTTTTGGGCCACGCTTACTTCTTGCCGGTCAGGCGCCAGATTTCGGCGGTTTCGATGCTGGCCGCGTGCTCCCAATGGCCGGGCAGGGTGGCAATGGGCGGTACCGTATCATAGGGGACCACCAGGGCGTAGGCGGGCCGCCCCTGGGCCACCAGCTGGCGGACGATCGCGATCGTCTCGGGCTCGGAGGGTGTCCCGGCCTCGGCCCGGACGATCGGATGGTTGGTGTAATAATAGACCGCGCCGCTGGCCTGGAAGGAGAGGACGACGGCGTCCGGCGGGGCGTGCTCCTCGATCCAGCGGGTGGAGTCGCGATAAAACTGGTTGCCGCGCCGGGAGTACAGGACGGGCAGTCGAGAGAATTGCCAGGCGACGTTGCCAGCGAACCAGCCGAGCAGCACGATGGACAGCGCGGTGCGCACCCGGCCACCCCGGGGGAAGCCGCGGCCGAGCAGATCCCGGCCGGCGGTTACGGCGAGAATGACCGCGCAGGGAAAGGCCGGCAGGACGAAGCGCAGGTACCACCAGGTCAGATGGGTGAAGACGTAGAGGGAAAAAAATCCGAAATAGGCCAGCACGCAGGCCGGGAGGGCCCACCGGGCCGGCCGGGTCAAGCCGCGCGCCCAGGGTCCGGCCACCGCCAGCGCGATCAGCGGCGTGAAATAGGCCGGCAGCCAGAGCACATAGGTGTGGAACGTCGGCCGGATCCAGTGCGCGGAGAAGAGGTGACCGACGTCGCCGTAGGCGGTATGGAAGGGGCTGCCAAAGAGGCGAAGGTTATACCAGGTGGCGAAGATCGCCCCCGGCAGGCCGCCGAGCACCAGGAACTTGAGGCGGCGCGCCGAGCCGCCGAGGGCGAGGGCGACCGGCACGAGGCAGATCGCGTTGGTCGGCCGCACCAGGACGGCGAGGGCGCACGCGGCCCCGGACCACAAGGCGCGCCGCGGCTCGTCGCGGCTGGAGAGGGCAAAATAGACTGCGGCCGTCACCCAGACCAGCGAGGGCATGTCGCTCATCGGCTGCAGGCCCATGAAGACGTACAGCGGACACAGCGCGAGGGCCCCGGCCGCCACCCAGGAGGCGACGCCTCCGAGACCACACACCGCCGCCAAGCGCCGGGTAAAGAAGATGCCGAGCACGAGGTGGGCGATCACCACCGCCGGGATGGCGAGATCGAGCGAGCTCAACCGCCCGACCGCGGCCAGCATCAGGGGCAGCCCCGCGGGATACCCGGGGGCGATTTTTCCCCGATAGACGTCAAACCCGAGTGGCGTGAGCAGCTGCAGGCTGGTGCTGATACCGGGGATGATCCGCGGCGGCAGCATCAGGCATCCCCGCAGCATCAGCTTGGCGCTATTGAGATAACCGGAGGCGTCCGAGGCCGCCGCGTAGATGTTGATGAAGTTGGCCAGGAAGACCGTGTAGGCGAAGACTCCCAGCCATGGGGCGCGCCGCGCCCAGGCCAGGAACGTCGATCGCATCCCAGTCGCGTCCCGGGCCCGCCACCCGGCCGACGCCGCGCCCGAGCCGGCGTAGCAGAGCAGGACGATGCCGAACCCCAGAATCCACGGCCAAAGTGCGGCCAACTTGCGTCCGATCCACGCGAGGCGTCCCGTCTCCAGCGGCGCGGAGAAAGCCAGCCAGCGACCGGGAGCGGCGGCCCGCGCCACCACGCGAAACGCCCCCGTCGGGGTGGCGAAATTGAGCTGCTTCCATCGCGCCGTGGCCTCGGCCCGGGGCTCGATCGGGCCGATCACGCCGCCATCCGCGGTCTGCAGTTCCACCGATGAAAATGGCGGCCGCAGCGAGCCGGCGACGTAGATCTGGAGCAGTGGCGCTGCCGTGTGCAGGTCCTCGCTCGCGAACCCGCCGCGGGCGGCGGCTCCCGCCGGGCTCCAGGTGCCCCAGGTGGGCAGCAGCGCCGGTTTGCCCGCGAGTTCCGGCGCGCCTCCCGCGCGGAAGGCGGTGGCCGCGCGGGACGGGATGAGCGGCAGCGGCAGGCGGATCGAGGCGGGCAGGATCGCCCGCACCGCTTCGTCGCGCAGGAGCCGGGCGACCTCCTCGGCCCGGCCGGGATTTTCCCCGGTCGCGTCCTGCAGGTCGCCAGGCTGGTCGTCGGCGAGGAAGTGGCGCACGCCGGCCGCCTGTTCCTCATGCGCCCGCGTCCGCTGGCCCGCGTCCGGCAGGAGGCGACTCTGCTGAAACAGGCCGTCGAGGATGAGCACCAACCATACGGTTGCGACATAGGCCTTGGCGATGGAGCCGTTTGATCGAGCGGTCGGAAAGGCCAGCAGGGCCGAGAGCTGAACCAGCAGGACGACAGCCAGGACGGTCGCGGGGGGCACGCCGGCGGGCATCACGCCCGGGCAGGAAAGGACCGCGATCAGGATCAAGGCCCAGATCGCCGCCAGGCGGGCGAGAGGGATCGACGGCCGATCCCACGCGGGCCGGGACGTCCAGGCCAGCAGCGCGAGCGAAGGCGCGCAAGTGATGGCCGCCGCCCCGGGCCAGGACAGGGGCCACGCTCCGAGATGGAGCAGAGCTGCGCCATCAAGCTTGGGCCAGCCAGGGTGGGGAAAGGCCCAAAGAAGCCGTCCCAGTCCCAGCACCACGAGAGTCGCGTTCCAGAGGAAAGAGGG
>Ga0302320_10019053_pt1 | contig 13810 bp, 12 predicted proteins | sample Bog_T0_3_FD_202130 | JGI IMG/M metagenome (GOLD analysis project Ga0302320, IMG submission 202130) | Peat permafrost microbial communities from Stordalen Mire near Abisko, Sweden - Bog_T0_3 | ecosystem: Environmental > Terrestrial > Soil > Wetlands > Peat | place: Sweden: Abisko, Stordalen Mire... | reverse complement strand
CAACAAGAGAATCCACATCGATGTGAGCGTGGATTCCTTTGTGAGAAAGAGCGCTTCCTTCGTTGAGGTTCTCCCAATCACCCCGGAAATCGCAGTCTGTTCGGTGCGGTTTTCCAAGGTTTACCGAATGATCCTCAAGACAGGATCATCGGCGCTACGGCCCTTACCGAAGGTCTCCCTCTATTAACGCACGACAAAATGATTGTGAATTCGGGGCCTAGTTCCGATGGCCATATAGCGCGAATTACCAACCTGAAACGAATACTGCTGAGCAGCCGTCGAAGGCAAGCCGGGTAGCTTCGTAAAACCGCGGAGGGGAGTTCTTTCTATCGCACCCATCGCAAAAGGCGCAATGGATGGGGCACCCGTGACGCTGTGGGCCATAAGTCCACTTGCCTTGCGGAGAGACTAGTATTAGGGTGCAGTACAGGTCGACCGCAATGCGCCCATCTGATTCCCCGGAAGAGGCTGCAGCGGCTTCGCCTACGCACGAACGGGCCAAGCTTGCTCATTCCGCGCTGGAGAACTTGTTCGATGTTTCTCCGGATGCGATTTTTGTCACGGACGCTGAGGGCGTCATCCGTGGTGCAAACCCGCGTGCAGCGGAGTTGTTTGGTCATACACAGGCGGAACTGTTCGGGCAGCCCATTGAAAATCTGATTCCGGCTCGCTTCCGGAGCCATCATCCCAGCCATCGCGAAAATTACAATGCGCATCCACGCGCACGGCAGATGGGCGCTGCCATGAATCTGTTTGGCCTGCGCAAAGACGGCACCGAGTTCCCTGTCGACATCATGCTCAAGCCGGTGCACACAGCGCTTGGTCCTGTGGTGCTGAGCTTTGTGCGCGATGTGACAGAACAGCGCGAAGCCGTGGAAGCGCTTCGCCGCAACGACCAGCAATTGCGCTCGGTTGTGGAGAGCATTCACGACTACGCCGTTTATCTGCTCGATCGCGACGGCCACGTGATGACGTGGAACCCGGGCGCCGAACGGATCAAGCAATACAAGGCGGAAGAGATTCTCGGCATGCATTTCTCGCGCTTCTTTACAGACGAGGACGTGGACCGCGGGCTTCCGAGGGAGCTGATGCGTTTTGCCGCCGAACGCGGCCGCGTTGAAAAGGAAGGCTGGCGCGTGCGCAAGGATGGCTCGCGCTTCTGGGCTAACACTATACTTACCGCAATTCGCGATGCAGCCGGCGAGATTACCGGCTACTCGAAAGTGACGCGCGATTTTACCGACCGCAAGCGCGCCGCGGAAGCCGTTATGCTGCAGCTGAGCGGTGCGCTGCTGGAAAACGTCGATGTGACCAAGCTGCTCGGCGCCATCTCGGCTTCGCTCCGCGAAGTGATTCCGCACGACGCCGCGACGCTCGCGCTCTTCGATCCCACGATGGGCGACTTGCAGGTGCAATTTCTCGGAGGGACGCAAGCGGAGGCGCCTCGCGGCGAGGTGCGTGTGCCCATCGAGAACTCACCGGCGGGCGCAGCGTTTCGCACCAGGGAACCGCTGTGCCTGGAAAACCTTTCCCGCTCCCAGTTCCCGCCTGAAACCATGCGCCACCTTACCGATATTGGCCTGCAGTCGGGATGCTGGGTTCCGCTCATTCATAGCGACGACGTTGTTGGCACGCTCGCCGTCTTCAGCCGCCTTGAGGGCAATTTCACAGCTCACGATGCAGAGATGTTGCTGCAGATTGCCGGCCAGGTGGCCATGGCCGTGAACAATGCTCTCGCCTTCCGCCAGATCGCCGAGCTACGCGATCGCCTTCGCCAGGAGAACCAGTACCTCGAGGACCAAATCAATCTTGAAAACCGGTACGAAGATATTGTTGGCGAAAGCAAGGGCCTTCGGCATGTGCTGCAGGAAATTGAAACCGTCGCGCCGACCGATGCAACGGTGCTCATCCAGGGAGAATCGGGCACCGGCAAGGAATTGCTTGCGCGCGCTGTTCACCGGCTGAGCCCGCGCAGCGAACGCACCTTCATCAAACTGAACTGTGCCGCCATTCCGGCAGGCCTGATTGAAAGCGAGCTTTTCGGCCACGAGAAGGGAGCATTCACGGGCGCCATTAACCGCAAAATCGGCCGCCTGGAACTGGCGCACGAGGGCACGCTGTTTCTCGACGAGATTGGCGAGCTGCCCCTCGACCTGCAACCAAAACTTCTGCGCGCCTTGCAGGAGCGCGAGATAGAGCGGCTCGGCGGCATACGGCCCATCCCTGTGAACATGCGGCTGATCGCGGCCACGAATCGTGACCTGGCGAAGATGGTGGCGGACAAGGAATTCCGCGCGGATCTCTATTATCGGCTCAAGGTCTTTCCGGTTTTTTCGCCACCGCTGCGGGAGCGTGCCAGCGACATCCCCATTCTCGTTCGCCATTTTGTGGCCACCCACAGCCGACGCATGGGCAAGGCCATCGCTTCGATTCCCGATGAAACCATGCAGGCGCTGGTACGCTGGCGGTGGCCGGGCAATATTCGCGAACTCGAAAATTTTCTTGAGCGCGCCGTGATTCTCACGCGCGGCCCGGTGCTTTACGTTCCGCTGGCCGAGTTGCAATCGGCCGAAGATCCCGAGCAGGCCGAGACCGAAAGTCCCACTCTTCATGACGCCGAGCGGGAACATATCCTGCGTGTGCTGCGCGAGTGCAAAGGACAGATCGGTGGCGAAGATGGTGCGGCTGCCCGGCTCGGCTTGAAGCGAACCACGTTAAATTCGAAGATGAAGAAGCTCGGCATCGAGCGAAGTGACTATATCTAGTCTTGGTGACGACATTTCGTCATCGTCACTTCGTCAGTCTGCCTCATCGTCCCACTTCACCGAAAAACTTTCCTTCCTGTAAGCCATTTACTTTCAACTTGATGCCTGGACGCCCACGGGTGGCGTGCGGTTTGGCATGCGTCGTGCCTTAGTAAGTGCGTACGAAGGAAGCCAATGTTAAGAGTCTCCATCAACGAAGAAGAAGAAACCATCACGATGAAGCTGGAAGGTCGAGTTGCGGGGTTGTGGACGGCGGAAGTAAGCCGGGCCTGGTTGGATACAGCTCCGCGGCTGGCATCAAAAAAGCTCGTTCTCGATATCCGCGACGTGACATATGCAGACGCAGGCGGCACAGAGCTGTTATCCGGGATGTACGCGAAAACGAACGCCAGAGTGCTGGCAGACACTCTTTGGGCACAATCTCTAGCCGACCAAATTACGCGCAGCGATGTGCGATTCCTTGCGGAGGAGCGTTGATATGGGAACCATGCAGAACGCAGTAGCCGGATGTGTAACCGAGCCGAAACTGGTGGGAGGGTTCTTCAACAAGTTGTCACCGCTCGCGCTGAAAGATCTGAGCGCGATGGCTCTTGCCTTGAGCTATCCGGCGGGCAGGATTCTCTTTTCTGAAAAGGATCCCATCCCTGGCATCTACATTGTTCTCGAAGGCGAAATCAAGCTCTCGATGAATTCGCAGGACGGCCGGCGGTTGATTCTTCGCATCGCCAAGAAGGGCGAGATCCTCGGGCTCGCATCGGCGCTCTCCGGCAAGCCTTGCGAGATGACTGCAGAAGCAGCGTACCCCGCGAAGGTTGCTCCCATTGAGCGTCGCGAGTTTCTCGGCTTTCTCGGGCGTCATCCCGAGGTTTATCAAACAGTGACGGAAGAACTGAGCCGCGACTACTCGATGGCTTGCGATCAACTGCGCACCGTGGGGCTTTCGGGCTCGGCGCCGGAAAAGCTTGCTCGCCTGCTGTTGGAATGGAGCGAGAACGGCCAGACCACCGAGGCCGGCACGCGCTTTCGCTTCTCGCTCACGCACGGAGAAATCGGCGAGTTCATCGGCGCATCGCGCGAAACGGTAACGCGCACCATGAGCGCCTTCAAGAGCCGCCGGCTTGTAGCCTTCAGCGGTTCCACGCTCACGATTCCCAACAAATCAGCACTGGAGCATTACGCTCACTGCTAGAGCTTCCCAACTATACCTATATATATTTATACGGTCGTTTCAAACCAGTTGTACTTGTTCCACTTTCCAACCCCGGTAGCCAGTTCGCGAGACTGGTTGCCGGGTTTTTTCTTTCGGGCGCGCCGCAACGCTACAATGGCAGCTAAAGAATTTGGAGGCATCTATGCGCAAGCTCCTTCTCAGTGTTCTGGCTTTAGCTTTCACGCTCTCCATCGCCGCGCCACTCAAGGCGCAGGGCGCACCGCCGCAGGGTGCAGCCGGACAGCCCTACGCAGTTGAGTACTACTACAAGTGCCAGTGGGGACATCAGCAGGAATTTCTTGACCTGTTTTTGAAGAACCACTACCCGCTCCTCAAGAAAGTTCAATCCACGGGCCGCATTCTATCGGTGAAGGTGGAAACACCCGCGTACCACACGACCGAAGACGGGCGCTGGGATTACCGTGTCACGATTCGCTTTAGAGACTCGACCGCTGCCACCACGGCGAACCCCGATGAAGATGCGTTCATGAAGCAGCTTTGGCCCGACCAGGCGACGTACCAGAAAGAGGAGCAGCGCCGCTTTGAAATCCTGCTCGCGCACTGGGATCTTCCCGTCACCGACATCACGCCGAAATGAACGGTCAACTCTCGGGCGGACTTGCTCCACTCGGCACTTCCGGGAATCGCATCGTCAAACTCCCCACCGGCGATCCGGTGCTCCTGAGGGGCGTGAATCGGTCGGGGCTTGAGTATTGCGGGCCTGACGAGCAGGGCTTTCTTTCAGGGGCATCGATCTCGCGGGCCGAAATAGACGTGATTACGAATCAGTGGCGCGCCAACATTGTTCGGCTACCGTTCAACCAGGACTTTGTTCTCCGAGGACGACTCGGCCACTCCGGTGAGGATTACCTGAAGGCGATCGACCAGGTGATTGCGTGGGCTTCGCAGTTTGGTGCGTATACGCTGCTCGACCTGCAATGGCTCGATTCGGATCGCATCTTCGGCGGTGATCGGAATTTTGTCGCACCGCTGCCCAATGTTGAGTCCATCGAGCTGTGGTCGACGCTGGCGCGGCGATACAACGATGAGCCCGCAGTGCTGTATGACCTGTTCAACGAGCCGCACGATCGGCTGGCAGACGATCCATGGCTGCTGAACAAACCGGATGGGTCAACGTATCCGCCGACACAAATGGCCGTAACAATGAACGAGTGGCAACCTTGGGCGCGCGTGCTGACGCAGGCGATTCGCGATGAGAATCCGAATGCGCTCGTCTTTATCGGTGGAACGAATTGGGCTTACGATTTGCGCGGGATGCCGATGGACCTGGAGAACGTGGTTTACTCCACGCACGTGTATCCCAACAAGGGGAACACTTGGACGGAGGCGTTCGGGAATCTCGCTGCATCGGCGCCGGTGTTCGTGGGCGAGTTTGGCTGCAGCGACTCGCCGGCAGATCAGGACTGGCTGCGAGATCTCACCGCATACTTGGATCAACTCGAGCTCGGCTTCACGGCGTGGAGCTGGTTCAACGAACCGTTCCTTGTGACGCGCTATGCGCCCACGGCGTTCGGCCAGCAAGTGCGACAAACGCTCGGTGGAGCCTGACTTTTTCGCGTTCTACGGCAAGGTGATCGGCTGGCCTGCAAGAATCTGGTTGAACATCGCCATCTTGCGCGTTTCAAACGGAACATACTTCTCCGGCGGCGAAACGTTGTCGTGGGCCGTGTCGATCAGCGGAACGATGGCCTTGGGTGCGGGGATCAGGTTGTAGACTGTCCAAACGCCAGCGGGCGGTGACGTTGTATCGATGAAGCCCATGCCCACCAGAGTTGCGGCCTTGATGCGCGGGGCGAAGTTTACGGGATCGAAATACGGCGAGGTCTTCACGACGTTGGTATCGTCGATGGGCCAGTTCGGATAGCCGGTCTTGCGACCGTGCAGTCCGCCATTCATATCCGCGCCTGCGGGCACGCGCACGGCGATTGCAGTTACGCGCGTGGGATTGAGCGCCGCGGTTGCCAGGCTCTGCATGCCGCCCATGCTGCTGCCGGTGAGCACGATCGTTTTGCCATCCCAGTCTGGCGAGCTCTCGATGTAGTCGAGCGCGCGGGTGTCGCGCAGATACATATTTAGGAAGTAGCTCTTGTCGGGGTCGTCGTTGTGCAGCGTGGAGTAGTTTTTTGGAGCACCGGCATCGTCTGTTGGCGCCATGTCATGCGAATCCACGTTGAAGGTGAACCAACCCTCTTCCGCAAAATGCGCGGAGACATCCGGATTGAGTTTGTAGACGCCGGCCCATTGGTAAACAACCATTGCTGGATATTTGCCAGGCTTTGCAGGTTTCGCGAGATATCCCTGGACATGCGAATCCACGCTATCGAGCTTGATGGTGAACATCTGAATTCCGGCGCTTTCACTGCCCGCAGGCAAAGGCGCCGGCGTCAATACCGGATTGATGGGAATCTTCTTGAGCTTGTTCAACTGCGATGCCCAGAACGTTTCGAAGTCGCTTGGGGTTTCTTCAGACGGCTTTAGCAGTTCGGGCGCAACGGCTGCACCGAGCAATGTGAGCTTCGGCTTGGGCGCGGGCGCGCCGGGAGTCGGAACCGAGGCGGCGATGGGTGGTGCGCATTGCTGCTCGATGTTCACCAGGATCATCGCTGGTGCGTTCGAGGCGGTCTCAATGGTTCCCGTTCCCGCTGTGAGATCGAGCTCGCCGGTCTTCAGCACATTGAGGTCGTTTTTCTTCGCCGTGTACGTATAGTGCAGGCAGGAGTCGTCGGCTGGTCTCGTGACCGTCCAGCCGACCCTTTCGCCAACGGCGTAGATACCTGTCGCGTGGTAGGGAGTGAACACCAGTTGCGACTCGGGAGTGAGCGGCGCCTGCGCGCTGAGCGCGGCGGTTGTCAGGAAGAGTGATGCGGCGAGGCCATGCAGAGAAAACTTCATTGGGTCCTTTTCTTTCCGGTTGGGCACGGGGCCTTTTCCCGATCCCGGGTGCCCAACTGCGAGGCACCCGGGGCACCCACTTTTTTGTGAGGGAAACGACGCATGGATTCCGACCCCCCAAGTAATCGAGGATCTATGCCCGAAGATGGGGCTTATGCTCTTGGTATTTTCAGGCGGGCTATTAGTTCTTCGGGGTGAATTGGTTTCGGCAAAAGCTCGAAGCGGTTGCCATCGTTCTCTGCACGGCGCAGAAGTTCTGCCGTCGAAGACTGACCCGAGATTAGAACAACGCGCGTTCCGGGGAGTTCTTTCCGCATCCAGATGCCCAGCTCGACGCCTGATACCTTCGGCATTAAAACATCGCTGAGGACGATGTCGGGAGGAGCGGCCTTGGCCAGTCGCATTGCCTCTTCGGCACCCATCGCTACCCGCGCATCAAATCCGACCTCGTTCAAAATATCGGCGAGCGTTTCGGCAATCAGGATTTCGTCGTCTACGACGAGGATCGAAACTTTTTTTCTGGAGGCGGATGGCCCGTCAAACTTGTCATTCAGGAGGGGGTCTCTGGGTTGAGAGTCGTCCGCCGTTTGGCAGATTTGGCCTTGCATCGGATACCTTTCGAGGCTCAGTTTGGTTTCTTTGCAGGGCCCATGGTTCCTTCCGATTCTGCCACAGTCTCCCTTGGGAGCGATATTGTAATTTTTGTTCCGTGCGATTGCGTTTCTATGCTGCTGGTAATCTTCATGGTGCCGCCCCAGCTGTAGACAAACTGATTCACAATCCAAAGGCCCAGTCCCGTGCCGGTGTCCTTCTTGGTGGTGAAGAAGGGATCGGTGGCCTTCAGCAGGTTTTCCGGGGGAATTCCGACACCCGAATCGGCCAGCGTGATGACTGTCTTGTTCTCTTGTTCCTCAAGGCCAATCTCGATTTTGCCGCCGGAAGGCATGGCGTCGATGGCATTGGAAAGCAGGTTTGAGAAGATCTGGTTCAATTCTCCCCGCAAGCCGCGAATCGGAGCAATGGGCTGGTAGTTCTTGATCAATTCCACGCCAGAAGACCGGAACCTGCTTTCGTAGATTTCCGAAACTTCGCCGATCAGGGTCGGCAGCTCGATCATTTCCCGCTGCGAACTATCGCGGTAGAACCCCAGCGTGTGGCGCGCGATATGCGACACGCGGGTAATTTCCCGCTCCGCTGTCGCCAGGTATCCGCGAATCTTTTCGACGTCGGAGCGCGTGGTTCGCGCCAGGTAAATCAGGTTGAAAACAGCCTCGAGGGGATTGTTGATTTCGTGCGCAATGGTCGCGGCCAGCCGCCCGGTGGCCGCAAGCTTCTCTGAAATCACGAGCTGCTTCTCCTGGAGCTTTCGGTCGGTTACGTCCATCACAAACAGGGAAAGTCCATCGGGCGAGGTATAGGCATTGACATGAAGCCAACGGCCCACCGGCGCGTAGTTGTCTTCCACGCGCACTGTTTCGTTACCGTCCATCGCCTGGCACAAAGCGTCGCCCAGCCGCGAACTTGCCAGGTCGGGGAAAGCCTCCCATAGATCCCGGCCAAGCACGGCTCCCAGGTCTTTTGAAAATACGGTTGCTGCCTGCGAGTTTGCGTAGCGGATGCGCCATTCGCGGTCGACGAAGAGGAATGCTTCTGAAATGCTTTCGAGGATGCTCCTGGACTGCTGTTCGGCCGCCTCGGCGGTACGCCGCAGCTCCTGTTCCTTCTTCGACATTTCCTGCCGGAGGCGGTGCATCTTTACGTGCGCATTCACGCGGGCCAGCAGTTCCAGGGCAGAGAATGGCTTGATCAGGTAATCGTCGGCGCCTGCTTCCAGGCCCTCCACTTCCGCTTCTTCGCCCACCCTTGCGGAAAGCATCACGATCGGGATCGACGCGGTTGCCGAATTCGCTCGCAGTGCGCGAATCAGGCCGAACCCATCCATTCGCGGCATCATCACGTCGGTGAGTACAAGGTCCGGCGGATTGGCCAGCACGGCCTCAAGGGCTTCCTGTCCATCCGATGCGCCGATCACGGTAAACTCCCGGGCCAGCAGCCGGTGCAGATATTCGCGCATGTCGCGATTGTCGTCTGCCAGGACAATGCGCGGCCTTGCGCATCTGTCGGGTGCGTCGTCCTCAGGGGCCGGCGGCGCACTCGCCGCCGATGTTTCGAGATTGACCGCTTCCTCCTCCTCCGCACTGGAAGGGAGCCACCGCATGGCTTCGTGCAAAAACGACATTGCGCCATCGCCGCCCGGCACCTTGTTCAGGCTGGCTGCAATTCTCTCCGCCGGCAGGTGCGCCGATCCCAATGGAAGGCTGACGGTGAAGGTTGAGCCCGAGCCAACTTTGGTATCGAGATGTACGGTTCCTCCGTGCATGCGCACCAGCTCCGCCACCAGCGCCAGGCCAATGCCGGTGCCTTCGTGCGTGCGGCCAATAGCTCCTTCGACACGGTGGAAACGGTCAAACACGCGCGGAAGTTCTCCCTCGGGAATGCCGGTGCCGGTGTCGCTCACAATGAGTTCGGCATGCTGGTCGCGATAGATCAGCCGCACGGTCACTTCTCCGGTAAGCGTGAATTTGAAGGCGTTGGAGATGAGATTCAGAACGATCTTCTCCCACATCTCTGGATCGACATAGGTGGCTTCGTCGGTGCAGTCGGTTTCGATGACGTAATGGAGCCCGGCCTTTTCCATTGCGGAACGAAACACGCTGGCCAGCTCCGCCGTGTAGTGGCCGAGATTGAAGCGGTGATAGCCCGCGTTGATTCGCCCCGCCTCAATGCGGGAAAAATCGAGCAACGTGTTCACCAGCTTGAGCAGGCGAACGCCATTGCGGTGAATGGTCTCAATGTCTTTCAACTCGGCGGGTAGTTCCGACTTGCGGGCGAGCAGATCTTCGAGCGGCGACAGCATGAGCGTGAGTGGCGTGCGGAACTCATGGCTCACGTTGCTGAAGAAGATTGTTTTCGCGCGATCGAGTTCGGCGAGCGCCTCGGCTCTGCGCCGCTCCTGTTCGTAGGCTTCCGCATTCACAATGCTGGCTTCAATCTGGCCGGCAATCATGGTAAGAAAGTCGCGATAGCTGGCGTCGGGCTGGCGAAGCGGATTCAAGCCCACGATCAGCACGCCGGTATGCGCGTTGCTTCCCGGCCGCGAGATGGGAACAATGGCAGCGTGGTCCACGGGGCCATCCAGTTCTATTTCCGCAAGTGTGGGGAAAGAATAGTCCTTGCTTGCAATAATCTGCAGTTCATTGGTGCGTTGCGCTCCGCGTGCCAGCCAGCCGAGCTTTTCGTCGCGCCGAATGCGCGCCGGAACTGCGGGATCGTTCGGCGACACCTTCACCGAGCCGGCAAGCTCCAGTTCCTCATCGGTCTCGTTCGAGATGTAAATGAGGGCAAAGCGAATGTCGCGATTCCCGCTGAGACTTTCTGCCGCGAGCGTGCAGGCCTCGCGCCAGTTGCGGGCTTCTGCGGCTTTCAAGGCAAGCTCGCTCACCGTGGCGTTCTGGCGCTGGCTGATGATGCGCTCGGTATCGTCAGTGTTTGCGCAGATGATGCCGCCGGTGCCGCCCTGGTCATTCGGCACGGGGCTGTAGGAGAATGTGTAATACGTTTCCTCGCGGTAGCCGTTGCGCTCCATTAGGAGCAACAGCGACTCGTCGTAGGTGCCTTCGTTGGTCCGCATGGCCGACGCGGCTCGCGGGCCCACCTGGTCCCAGATCTCGCGCCAGACGTGCTGCGCCGGCGCGGCAAAGGCTTCCGGGTGTTTTCCGCCGAGGATGCTCTTGTAGGCATCGTTGTAGAGGTTGATCAGCTGGTCGCCCCACCACACAAACATGGGCTGGCGCGAGGTGAGCACAATGCGCACGCATGTCTTGAGACTTTGCGGCCAGTTCTTTACAGGGCCAAGCGGCGTGGCAGCCCAATCCATGGCCCGCATGCGCGCACCGAGTTCTCCGCCGCCGACGAATAAGTCGCGGCTTGCGTCGTCCTCTACCGGTGTGAGGGTCGCGCCGGACGGGGCTTTGCCCGAAGCAGGCACTGGAGGTTTCAGGTGCACGACAACTCCAAAGGATGAGGGAATCCGGGGGATTGAAACTAATGAAATTCTGATGCTGAGAGAACCTCAGCGGTTGTCTTGAAAACGGATGCGTATTTGGGACCCTAATCGCCAATGGGATTCATAGTTTGCCGCAATAATTTCAAATGATCAACTCACCACAAATGGCGCGCCGGTGGCGGTCACGATCGTTGCTTATTGAACGCGAGGGAGTGGAAGGGGCGATAGAACGCCGAGAGTATCGGCGGCTTCGGCGAGCTTTGAGTCCGCTGTCCACAATTCCGTGGGTATAGGAGAGAGGATGGTCGAGGAAAGAAGATGGGCATCGACCAGGCCGATGCCTTTGTCGTAGAGTGAACGAATTTCGATCAGCTCCCGCACTTCTTCCAAGCCGGCAACCGTGGTTGTGGGCATGTCTTCGAGTATTGCAAGAACCGCTATGCGGTCAGGCCATGAGTACAGTGAAAGTTCTGCGATCACAAACGGATGCATCACCACCCGTTCACTTTTCAGCAGCGCGACCAGGTGGGAATTTGGCGAGCGAAGATGCCTTGACCAGATGCTTGCGTCTACCAGGACTTTCGTTACGGCGCCGGTCATTTGCGCTGCGCTCTCCGCCGCGGAATGTCTGGGAAATCAGGGACTGAGCCGCCAATCGCCGCCAGCCGCCGCGCAGCTTCCCGCTGCACCAGGGCCGTAAGTGCCTCTCGGACCAATGCTGTTTTTTCTTTTACGCCGGTGTACTCCTGGGCCTTGCGGACCAACTCGTCGTCAAGCGCGATGGTAGTTCTCATGCGGCAACTCCTGACGCATATGATTATAGCATCATTCGATGTTCTATTAAGATGCGTTCGATTGCCGGAGAAAGTCGGCTCGAGAAGAATCCTTAGGGAATTGAGAAGTGCCGTCGGCCCAGGAAGCTAGTCTCGTTTTCTCCATTGCCTGACCAGGTCGTCGGCGGCTTCCTGCCAGTTGCGGAAGTCGAAATCGAAGCCGGCTTCGAGCAATCGCGCAGGGACGACGCGGCGGCTCTTCAGCACCAGTTCCGGCTCCGTGCGCATGAGGAAGGTGGCCACCTGCAGGAGCGGCCATGGCGCGGGAATGCCGTTGGGCATGTCCCACGCATCGCGGAGGGCGCGCATGAATTCGCGGTTCGGCAGGGGGTTGGGCGCGGCGATGTTCACCGGGCCGGCGATCTCGTCGTGCGCGATAAGGAAGTCGATGGCGCGGGCGAAGTCCGCCTCGTGAATCCACGAAACGTACTGGCGACCGTTGCCTTGCGTTCCGCCGAGGCTGGCGCGAACAAGGTTGAGCAGAATCGAGAATGCGCCGCGGGGCGTGGGGCTCATTACGACCGCGCTGCGCAGCGCGATTTTGCGCGTGCGCGGCGTGGGAATCGAGAAGAACAAAGCTTCCCAATCCTTGGCGACGCTCACGGAAAAGTCCCAGGTATCGGGCGCGCGGCGACAGGTTCCAACCAGCTCTCTGCCGCCAAACTCCCCTGTGGCTTCGTCCATATCGCGATCGAGCGAATGCCGATAGATGGTGGCCGTGGACATGTTCATCCACACGAGGGGCGGAGCCTTCATGGACGTAATGACGCGGCTCAATAGGCTGGTGGGGCCGATGCGCGACTGATGGATTTCGTTGCGGTGTTTTGCGGTGTAGCGGCAGTTCACGCTGCGGCCTGTGAGGTTGATGCAGACGTCTGCGCCCTCGAGTGTTTCGGTCCACGAGCCGGTGCGTTCGCCGTCCCAGTGCACGGTTTCCCAGGGCGTGGTGTAGGGCGAGCGCGTGAGCACGGTAACGTGGTGGCCGAGGGCAACAAAATGGCGAGCCAGGATCTGGCCAACGTGTCCGCTGCCGCCGGGCAGCACGATGCGCAGGCGCTGCTGGCTCATACTGCTTCTCCGTAAATGGTTTTGAGCAACTCCGCGGCGGAGCGGTGCAGCGGTCTGAGCAAGGGCAGTCCGGCGAGTTTGAAGACCATCAGCATCATGCTCAGCGTCTTGGAGAAGAGTACTTCAGTGCGCTGCTGTTTCGGCGAAGGATCGTAAACCCAGAACAGGATGAGGCCCATCTGATAAAGCCAGAGCAGGCGGGGCAGGTAGGGAAGAATGGAGGGCGGCAGGCGCAGCTTGGAGTCGTGAATGGCGCGCGCAAAATAGGCGATGTCGCGCTCGCGGATGGGCGCTGTCGCCTTGCTGAAGGGAGAGAGCGGATGCTCGGGATTGCTGTGCGCGGAGAGCGCGCCCATGAGCGCACGATTGGGCGCAAAATAGGCTAGCTTCTGCTGGATGAGTCCGCGAAGGCGGGCTTCAAGCGTGCGGCTGGTCGACAGGATTTCTTCGACGGACGGCCCCATCTCATCCTGCGTGCGCGCATAGAACGCGATTACGATCGCATCCTTGGAATCGAAGTAATAATAGGCAGCGCCCACGGCGACGCCAGCCTTGGCAGCCACCTCGCGCATAGTGGCTGCCTCGAATCCCCGCTCGCTGAAAACATGCAGCGCTGCCGCGAGAATCTTGCCGCGCGTTTCCTCGGATTTTGCGGTGGTTTTAGGCGACATGGGTTTGCGCAGCTCCGTGAACCGTGCGGCGGCGCATCCGGGCCAGCACGAACATGTTGAAGAAGTGCATAAAGCCGAGGATGAGCAGCACGACGCCGATCTTCTGGCTTTCGAGCTCAATGGCTTCGCGGATGGTGGCTAGGGGCTGTTCGGTTTTGAGGGCTATTGCTATGTAGCCGATGTTGATGAGGTAGAAGCCCACGACGAGGAGCTGGTTGACGGAGTCGGCGAGTGCTTCGTTCCCATGAAAGGCGTCGAGCAGGAAAATCCGTCCGCTCGCGTGG
>Ga0302320_10019051_pt1 | contig 13810 bp, 8 predicted proteins | sample Bog_T0_3_FD_202130 | JGI IMG/M metagenome (GOLD analysis project Ga0302320, IMG submission 202130) | Peat permafrost microbial communities from Stordalen Mire near Abisko, Sweden - Bog_T0_3 | ecosystem: Environmental > Terrestrial > Soil > Wetlands > Peat | place: Sweden: Abisko, Stordalen Mire... | reverse complement strand
CAACGGTGACTCTGGACGACACAATCCTGGGCAAGCCGGAGGATGCCGCCGATGCAGCGCGGATGTTGAAGATGCTATCTGGCCGGACACACCGTGTGATGACGGGCGTTGCGCTGGCCACGGCGGATGGCGTTGAGGTTGCGGCAGAGGTGACGGCGGTGCGGTTTCTTACGCTGAGCGAAGAAGAGATCGCCGGCTACGTGGCCACGGGCGAGCCGATGGATAAGGCCGGTGCCTACGCGATCCAGGGATACGCGGCGCGGTGGATTCCGCGCATCGAGGGATGCTACTTCAACGTGGTGGGCCTGCCGCTGGCGCTGGTGACGGCGCTGCTGGAAGGGCGAGGCCTGCGGTCGAGATAGTGGCTTAGTTGTAACTGCGCAACTTGTATATCGACCGCATTCAATACAGCCCAGTGGACCATATTGACCTTGGCGCGCTTTCTGCGGGTGGCCGTACCACTTTGGTGGAATTTTTGCGAAATCGTCCCCCGCATTTCTCTGGTTCGGGGTAAACTTATCGCAATTTCTATCTAAAGGAATTTTCGATGCGAACCCGTTTGGTTCTCTCCTCTCTAGTCCTGTGCTTCATTTCCCTCCTTGCAGTTCCAGCAAATGCGCAGTTCAATCGCAAGGCTCAGTTCCAGCAGCCAACGGATGAAGAGCTGAAGATGACCTCGGACCCCAAGGCTCCGGGCGCGGATGCTGTTTACCTGAATGTAGAGGAGGACGACAACGATCCGCTGCACTACCGGAGTTTTTACTTTCGGATCAAGGTCCTCACTGAGAAAGGCAAGGAACTGGCCACGGTGGAACTGCCTTATGTGAATAGCGTGGACCATATCTCAAATATCAAGGCGCGCACGATTCACCCGGATGGCAAAGTGGTTCCGCTGGAAGACAAGACCATCGAAGATGTTTTGGCAGCCAAGTCGAAAAACGTGAAGATTGACCGCAAGGTGTTTAACCTGCCGAGCGTGGAGGTTGGCAGCATTCTGGAATACCAGTATGAGATCGATTACTCGGGGATGATATATGCACCGCCGCAGTGGGATATTCAGAGGAAGTACTCCGTTCGCAAGGCGCATTACCAGTTTGCACCGCAAGGCTCGTTTTTGCCCAACGGAAAGGCGCATCTGAACGTATACAACCTGGGAGACACGAAACAGCAGCTGGGAGACTATAAGGGGCGGATTATCAGCTCTCTGCTTTGGTGGTACAAGCTGCCGGAGGGATCGCAGGTCCAGACCAGCTCCGATGGATTTTACTGGTTGGACGTCGCCGACATTCCCCCAATTCCCGACGAAGATTGGATGCCGCCGATCGAGAGCGTGCTCTTGAAGGTGCATTTTTATTACAACTACAGCGCGAATCCGCAGCAGTTCTGGGGAGGCGAGGCAAAGGACTGGACGAAGGACGTGGATCACTTCGCCGAGCCTACCTCGGCGATACATGACGCAGTGAATAAGCTGATTACTCCCGCAGACAAGGACGAGGACAAGGCCAGAAAACTGTATGCGGCCGTGGAGGCGCTGGACAACACCGACTACTCACGCAAGCGCACCGAATCGGAGATGAAGGTATTGAAGATTAACGTGGCAAAGCGCGCCGAAGACACGCTGAACCAGAAGAACGGCAACAGCGAGGACATAGCCATGTTGTATATGGCGATGGTGAGGGCCGCTGGTCTGCAGGCATTTGCGGTGAAAGTCGTTCCACGGGACAAGGGCTTCTTCGACACGTCGTACATGAATTTCGGCCAGCTTAGGGATACGGTTGTGCTGGTAGGCATCGACGGCAAGGCAAAACTGCTGGACCCCGGAGAAAAGATGTGCCCCTTTGGGACGGTGAACTGGAGACACTCGAGCGCCAGCGGGTTTCGCCAGGGTACGGATGGACTGGGATTTGCGAATACGCCACGGCAGGACTACAGCAAGAACACAGTCGACCGCGCAGGCGACATTACGGTGGATGCGCATGGAGCAGTTACCGGCCAGATCCATATTGCGATGACCGGGCAGGAAGCTCTGCAATGGAGACAGACAGCCCTCAGGAACGACGAAGCGGAACTGAAGAAGCAATACGACCGCACGCTGGAAAACATTGTGCCCCAAGGGGTGGAAGGACACATCGACCACTTCGTCGGATTGGACGATCCGGACTCGCCCCTGGTGGCCGTAGTGAATGTGAGCGGCTCGATGGGCACGGCAACGGCGAAACGGCTGCTGCTGCCTGGAACGTTCTTTGAAGCGCGCGAGGCGGTCCCCTTTGTGAAGCAGGAGAAGCGGCTGATGCCCATCGATATGCATTATGGCGATGTGGTGAGCGAGGAGATCACCTATCACCTGCCGCAGGGGATGAGAGTGGAAGGCGCTCCGGCGGATACACGAATTCCCTGGGCGGGCCATGCGACGTATGCACTGAAATCCGTTTCGCAGCCAAGCACGGTGACAGTTTCGCGAGCGCTTTCGCGGGCCTTCGACATGCTCAAGCCGGATGAATACGACGCGCTGCGCGGGTTTTACCAGAAGATGGCAGCGGCGGACCAGCAGCAACTTGTGCTGACAACTGCAGCCCCCGCAGGGAGCGGCAATTGATGAGCCGGAAAGCATAGTTGGTTTTTATGGGAGTTACGGGCCGGGCGTTGAAGGGAGTTTGCGCCGCGCAGAGCGAGAGAGCGGGTTTGTTTCTGCGCGGCGGATATTGCATGTGACTGATGCAGCCGAATGGACCATATCGGTTCATTCTGGATTTTCTGCGAATGCCCCTACCACTTTGGTGGAATTTTTGCGAAATCGTCCCCCGCATTTCTCTGGTTCGGGGTAAACTTATCGCAATTTCTATCTAAAGGAATTTTCGATGCGAACCCGTTTGGTTCTCTCCTTTCTAGTCTTGTGCTTCATTTCACTTCTTACAGTTCCAGCAAATTCGCAGTTACAGCGCAGGGCTCAATTTCAGCAGCCGACCGATGAAGAGCTGAAGATGACTTCAGACCCGAAAGCTCCGGGGGCGGATGCTGTCTTCCTGAATGTGGAAGAGTACGACAACGACCCGTCGCACTACCGGAGTTACTATGTGCGCATCAAGGTGCTGACCGAGAAGGGCAAAGAATTGTCCACGGTGGTGATCCCTTATGTGAATGACAATTTCATTCACATTGTGAACGTGAAGGCGCGCACGATCCACCCAGATGGCACAGAGATCCCGCTTGACGATAAGGTCATACAGAATCGGTTGAACCAGAAGCCGAAAGACCGGACGACAGACGGCGTTATGCTTGACCTGCCCGAGGTGGAGGTAGGCAGCATTCTGGAGTATCAGTACGATATAAACTTCAACACTTATGCAGCTTTGCCGCCCTACTGGCAGATTCAGCGAAGCTACCTCGTTCGCAAAGAGCACTTTCAATTCGCGCCGGAAGACGTATTCGTGCCCGGCCGCAAATTGAAGCAGTATTTGCAGGACCGCAGGGGAAGGACGATCAATTCCCTGCTGTGGTGGTACAAGCTACCGGATGGAGTGCAGGTCCAGTACAATCCCAGCGGCTATTACTCGGTGGATTTGAACGATATTCCGCCAGCACCCGACGAGGAGTGGATGCCGCCGAGCCAAAGCGTGCTCATGAAAGTGCAGTTTTATTACAGCTACAGTTCCAGCCCACAGCAGTTCTGGGCAAATGAAGGGAAAGAGTGGAGCACCTCGGTGGATCAATTCGCGCAACCATCGAAGGCAATTCACGATGTAGTGAATAAACTGATTGCACCGACGGACAAGGAGAAGGAGAAGGCCAAGAAACTCTATGTTGCCGTGGAGGCGCTGGACAACACAGACTACTCGCGCAGGCGAACTGAATCGGAGATGAAGCGCTTGAAGATGCAGGAAGTCCTTAGCGCCATTGACGTCTGGAACCAGAAGAGCGGCAACAGCGAGGAAATCGCGATGCTCTACCTTGCAATGGCTCGGGCAGCAGGATTGCAGGCTTATGCAGTCAAGGTTGTTCCGCGGAGCTTGGGAGCCTTCGATCTTTCTTATATGAGTATCGGCCAGCTTCGCGACACGCTTGTGATGGTGAGCATCGATGGCACGCAGAAGGTTTTGGACCCCGGAGAAAAGATGTGCCCGTTCGGATCGATGAACTGGCGGCACTCCGGCGCAGGAGGGCTTCACCAGGACGCGAATGGTATTGGACCTGAGACGACGCCAAGGCAAGAGTACAGCCAGAACACGGTCGATCGGGCGGGCGACATTACTGTGGATGCGCACGGAGCGGTTACGGGCCAGATCAGGGTTGTGATGACCGGGCAGGAATCTCTGATGTGGAGACAGGCAGCCATTGAAAACGACGAAGCAGAGTTGAAGAAGCTCTACGACCAAACGCTGGAGGACATTCTGCCGGAAGGCGTGGTGGGACACATCGACCACTTTGTCGGATTGACCGATCCGGATTCATCCCTGCTGGCAGTGGTGAATGTCAGTGGCACAATGGGCGCGGCCACGGCGAAACGACTGATTCTGCCTAGTACGTTCTTTGAGGCACGCGAGCGTGTTCCGTTTGTGAAGCAGGAGAAGCGGCTGACGCCTGTAGACATGCAATACGGGGATGTTGTGAGCGATGAGATTACTTATCACCTGCCGGATGGAATGAAGTTGGAAGGCATACCGGCGGATACGCGAGTTCCCTGGGCAGGCCATGCGACGTATGCACTGAAATTCATTTCGGAACCTGGAACGGTGACTGTTGCACGAGGATTGTCGCGGGCATTCGACGTGCTGCAGGCAGATGATTACGACAAACTTCGCGGGTTTTATCAAAAAATAGCGGCGGCGGATCAACAGCAACTGGTGCTGACTACGGCAGCCCCCGCAGGGAGCGGCAATTGATGAGCAATCGAGATTTGCTTTTGCGTGGATCGCGAGCCGGCTTGCTGGCGGCGGTTGTTGCCGCTCTGATTGGCGGCGGTGCAACACGGGCGTGGGGCTGGCAACAATCCGCTCCGGAGTGGGCGGTGGAAGCCGCCAAGACGCCAACTCCTGCGACGGTGGGCGATGCGGCCGCGGTGGTGCTGTTTGACGAGTATGTGATCACGGTGGACAAGCAGGACCACGCGGTAGAACGGGAGCGGATTGCTGTCCGGATCTTGAAGCCGCAGGGACGGCAATACTCGCATTGCTCGATTGGCTATGACGTGGATGAGAAGCTGAATTCCTTCCGCTCCTGGACGATCGCCAGCGACGGGCAACAGTTTCAGGCCAAAGATACCGACTTTACCGACCACGGCGCATACGATGCGCCGATTCTGCAGTTTACCGAGCGGATCCGCACCGTAACTCCGCCGGCCAGCGATCCGGGCGCAGTGGTGGCATGCGAAACGGAAGAACATTTGCGGCCCTATATGGACGAGGAAGAGTGGGATATTCAGTCGTCGATTCCCATAGTGCGCGAGGCGCTCGAACTCGACTTGCCGGCCGGCGGCCACTATGCCGAATCGTGGCGCAAATTCACTCCAGTTGCGCCGACTGAGACGGCCGACAATCATCTGCGCTGGGAGATCAAGGATATGCCGGCGCTGGATCTGGAGAATATTCACGCGGCCCCGGCATGGGGCGCGCTGGCCGCACGCATGTCAGTCAAGTGGGGCGATGCGGCGGTAAAGGGCACACAGGAGCAATGGCGCGAACTGGGAGTGTGGCAGGACGCACTGGAAGATCACCGCGCCGATGCCACGCCGGAGATTACCGCCAAAGCCAAAGAATTGACGGCGGGCGCACCGGACCTTTACACCAAGCTGAGCCGGATTACCGAGTATATTCAGAAGAACATCCGCTATTTTGCGGTGGAACGCGGCATTGGCGGCTGGCAGGCGCACTATGCGGCCGACATCTACAGCAATCGCTACGGCGACTGCAAAGACAAGACGACGCTGTTGATTGCCATGCTGAGTTCCGTGGGCATCCAAGCACACTATCTGCACGTGGACAGCAGGCGGGGCGTGATCGATCCGACCGAACCCTCGCTGTATGGGAACCACATGATCACGGCCATCGAGCTTCCGGAGGGCGAGAACGACCCAAGGCTGGCAGCGCGCGTAAAGGCCGCGAATGGCAAGACGCTGCTGATCTTCGACCCCACAGACGAAGAGACCCCGGTGGGATTGATTCGCGGGCAACTGCAGGGAGCGTACGGGAATCTTGCCAATGGCGCAGACAGCCAGGTGCTCCAGATGCCCGTGCTTTCGCCGGATTTGGGTGGAACGGTCAGCAAGGGGACATTTACCTTGACCGCCGACGGAACCATTACCGGGGACGTGCATCAGGTGTTCAGCGGCGACGACGCCACCAGCGCCCGCGCATCGATAAAGGAGTACGACGCGAAGGAGCTGCACGAGAGGGTCGAGCAGTCAGTGGGCGTTGACCTGCCGAACCTGACCTTCAAGGGATTCGAGTTTGCGCACACCGATGAACTGGCCAGGCCGCTCGATATGGATATGCACCTGAGCGCCGCAAACTACTCTCACATTTCGGGACCGCTGCTGCTGCTGCGGCCCCGCGTGCTGGGCAGCTTGGCCCGAACGGCAAACGACGTGATGGCGGGCAAACCAAGGGCATACCCAATCGAGCTTGGACATCCCGGGCGGTGGCACGACAGCTTCGATATATCGATTCCTGCCGGCTACGTTGTGGACGAAACGCCGGACCCTGTGGATCTAGACCTTGGCTTTGCCAGCTATAAGTCGCACGTTACCGCGAACGGCGGCCTGCTGCACTATGAGCGCGACTACGTGGTGAAGGACGTGGAGACGCCGGCCGCCAAGGCTGCCGATTTTCGCAAGCTGGAAAACGCAATCCTTGAAGACGAGCGGGGAACGGCTGTGCTGAAAAAGCAATAGGCGCGGGCGAATTCGTCCAACGACCGAATCGCATGGCCGGTGCTGGCGTTCCATCGGCATAGGATATCCGTCGGTAATGTTCATCAGGTTGATTCCGGACCACGATTTGCACCGCACAGCGAGCAAATGCTGGCCTATACTGCTTAAGGAGCGAAGTCTCGGCAGCGACCGCGGCGTCTGGCTCTCTTTTTTTTATGGCCACACAAGCGACCAGAAAGCGCGCACAAGAGTCCCCCACAATCCCCGACCGCCTGTATTTCAAGATTGGCGACGTGGCAAAGATCTGCGGGGTTGAGACCTATGTTTTGCGTTTTTGGGAGTCGCAGTTTCCGCAGTTGAAGCCGAACAAGAGCGGAACGGGACAAAGACTCTATCGCAAGCGCGATGTGGAGCTGGCGCTCGATATCAAGCGGCTGGTGCATGGCGAGGGCTATACGCTCTCAGGCGCGCGGCAGGCTCTGGAGCAGGTGCAACACAAGCGCGAACCGCAGGCGCAACCCAAGCTGCAGCAGATGCCCGCGGAAGATGCAAAGCGCCGGGACGCGGTGACTGCGGCTATTGGCCATGCCCGCGCCGAACTGAGAGAGATCGCCGGCATGTTGGCGGCCCCAGCAACGCAGACTCCGCGCAAACGTGGACGCGTGGCAACCATGACGGCTTTGACCGGTTCGCTGTTCCCCTCCTAAGCAAAGCCACTTTAAGAGAGACAGATTGAGTTGCGGGAGTGCGCCGCATTGCGAGATGCAATGCCGTACAGCACCGCTGGCCGTGCGCTCTTGAGGCGTTCCAAAAACCTGCCCAATCTTGCGCTGTAAACACCTCATTCCATCACGTCAAAATCGCCGCGTTTACCCTGCCAGAAGCACGAGCCCCAGAGCGGGCGTTCAAGGAACTTTAACTAAACCGCAAAGAAGTATTCACATTCTCTCCGTAAATTCTGGGTATCTCTTCTGTTGTGCGTCCTCTCCTCAAGACCCCAATTTGATTTCAGGTTTTTCTCTCGGAGGCAATACATGAAATACAGTTGTGCAATCAAATGGCCCAGTGCCATCTGCTTTCTCGCATGCCTGCTGGTTCTGACTTCAGGCATTCACCGTATGCATGGACAGGGCAATGCATCGGGTGCCATACAGGGATCTGTCGTTGACCAGAGCGGCCACGCCATCCAGGGCGCCAACGTGGCGGTCATCTCAGAGTCCCGCGATGTACGAAAAGTGCTCTCGGCTGCCGAGGGCAAGTTCGACTTGACCGGAATCCCGGCAGGCCCGTACACGATCGAGGTCTCGTCACCCGGATTCTCCACCTTCCATCGCAGCGTTTCCATCGCTGCGGGCCAAGACGAAAGCATTTCCGTCACCCTCTCCATCGCTTCGGTCTCAGAAGAGGTCACGGTGGAAGCCGAAGCCGACACCTCCATCGCAGCCGAACTCGCGCCCGTAAAGTCGGTGCTTGACGCCGGTTCGGCCCGCACCGAGATCACCAGCAACTACGTCTCCGAGTACACCTCCCCGGTCACCGACTTTGCCGACATCATCCAGGCTGCCCCCGGCACGGTAAGCTACACCACCAACGGTGTGGGCAACGGCCAGGCCAAGATCTTCTTCCGCGGCTTTGTCGACGACGACTACACCATGACCTGGGACGGCGTGCCCTTCAACGACTCGAACGATCCCAGCCATCATTCCTGGGCTTACGTTCCCGCCGCCGCTATCGGTTATGTGGACTTCGATCGCAGCCCCGGAACCGCATCCGACGTTGGCCCCTCGAACTTCGGCGGCTCCATTCACTTCTTCTCGCCGAAGCTCAGCGATGACGCACACGTCCGTGGCGAAGTTACTTACGGATCATGGAACACCTACCAGGTCCTCGGCGATATCAACTCGGGCAGCTTCTGGCATAAGAAGGCTCACTTTTGGCTGGATGGCGACTACCAAAGCTCTGACGGCTACCAGACCTTCTCGCCCAAGCAGAACGTGGCCGCCACTGCCAAGTTCGACTACAAGTTCAGTGACCGCACCAACCTGACGGTGATTGCCACCGACATCATCCTCGACGCCTTCAACAACAACGATCCGACCCGCCGCCAGCTCTTCCACCACGGCGACAACTACCTCTACGACAACAACATGTTGAATGCGGACGGTACCTACAACGCGCAGTACTGGCGCTACTCGGTCTACCACGTGCCGTCGTTCTTCGACATCGTCAGCTTCAATCACGAATTCGGCAAGGGCTGGAAGCTGGATACCAAGAGCTATGCCTATGGCTACTCCAACCACCAGCACTACCAGAACACGACGGACAACGACCAGATCACCGACTCCGTGCTGACCAAAACGATTGAAGAAAAGGTTGGCGGCGATGACTTTGCCACTTCATCTCCCAACTACAGCAAGAAGCCCACAGGTATCGATAAGCTGAACCAGTATGCCCGCGGCGGCGAGATCGCGACCCTCAGCTATGCAAACAAGTGGGGCGTCTTCCGCACCGGCTCCTGGTACGAGCTGACCAACACGCTTCGCTATCAGGTCTACTCCGACCCCATCACCTGGGCGGATTCACCGTTTATCTCGAACATCAAGTTCCACGAGCACTTCTACACCACGGCCGTACAGCCCTTTGCCGAGTACCAGTTGGTTGCCATCCCTGATTTCACCCTCACGGTTGGCATCAAGGACGCCTTCTATCGCATGTCTCTCACGCAGTATGCGGACGGAAAAACCGTTGGCTCGCTCGGTTGCCCCACAGGCTCTACCCCGGCAAGCTGCACCAACACCGTCGCTCACGCGCAGAATTACAACTCCATTCTTCCCTCGGTCGAAGCCAACTACCGGCTCAACAGCAGCGCGTCAATCTACGGTCAATATGGCCGCGGCAGCATCGCACCTTTCAGCAGCGTCTTCGACGCCGCGGGCGCACAGGTTGCCGTTACGCCGCCGCCCACCACCGCCTCCACGTTTCAGGGCGGCACGGTGGTCAAACTGAACCGCTTCGCCTGGGATGCGGATGTCTATCACATCCACTTCACCAACACCTACTCGACCTACACCCCTTCCAGCGGCCCGGACCAGGGCTTCACCTACTACTACGCCAACCCCAACTCCGACACCAACGGATTTGAAGCCGAGGGCAACTATGCTGTGACCAAGAGCCTGAGCTTCAACGCCAATGGAACCTTGGGGATCGCCAAGTACGAGACCTCCGGCGGGAGTCCCGCTGTGACCGACGCGAACGGCAATGTCATTAACCCAGCCGTCGGACCCACTTCAACGGCGTGGGTTGCCCTCACTCCGCACGACACCGAGTCGGTGGGCATGACCTACCGCGAGAAGGGATTCGACTTCGGTATCTTCGGCAAGCGCATCGGCACCCGCTGGAACGATATCGGCAACGATCACCAGGTTGTTCCGCAGGATCCGTTCTGGATGAACAACCTCTTCCTGAACTACAACATCCACGGCCACTCGATGTTCGATGGCTCCAAGGTTAAGTTCAGCGTGACTAACCTGTTCGACAGCCACGACGTGGTCTTGATCTCCGCGGCCAACGACGGCACCACGCTGACTTCGCCCTACACCACCAACAAGGCCCTTGAGGTCTCGCAGAACCAGCAACTCTACACCCCGAGTTGGAATGACACCATCCAGAAGCAGGCTGGCCGCGCGATCATGGTCACCTTCCAGATCGGCCTCACCCACCACGAGCGCTAATCCAACTCCGGCACTGAAGCGTGCCCCAAAACCAAAGGCCCTCCGGCGAACCTCGCTGGAAGGCCTTTGCTTTTGCGCTTTGAGCGCAAAGACCGCAGCTTAGAAAGGTGCGGGGCCAGGTGGAAGTGAGCCGAATCCTGGCTCTAAACCCTGTGGGCCACCGCAAGCCCAATTGGGGAGGCTTTGCAGCAGATCGAGAGCGAAAGCCATTGCGAGGTTTTACCCCATTCGTTAGGATTATCGATGCGGAGACAGCCTCTGTAAGTTATTGATTCTAAAAATTTCCTGGACGGGGAGATTTGAACTGCCGATGGCTCGGCTTTGCCTCGCTCCCCTCGCAGGCTGGACTGGTGCGTCTCCGCCTACGCTGCGACGCTGGTCGGGGTGCTTCGTGGGTCGGCACGAAGCATCTGGGCAAGTTTGCGGATGTGCAGATGGATATTTAAATGGTCGGGACGGGGAGATTTGAACTCCCGACCCCTCGCACCCCAAGCGAGTGCTCTACCAGGCTGAGCCACGTCCCGACGCAATGGAGCCGGCTCGGAGGAGCCGGCTTCCGGGGGTCCTGATTAGTTTACATCAGTGGAGCCCCCATTGTGCGGCGCAGGATGCCGATTGGGCAACGGACGAAGTATTTTTCTGCCCGATGCTGCGCAGTGGCTGCGATGGCGCCAAGTAGCCGCTTGCCGACCGCGCCAACAGCGCCGCATCGGCCCTTGAACGCCGACGGGGCTTAATGCGCGGGTGGGACGTAATCGGTGGGCAGGGCCACGCCTTCGCCGAAGAAGAAGTCTTCCATCTGCTCGACGAGGAAGGTCTGGGCCTGCGGAGTCCAGGGCTGAAGGCGGTATTCGTTGAGCAGCATCTTCTGGCGGTCGACCCACTCTGCCCAGGCGGCCTTGGACACGTTCTTGTAAATCTTCTGGCCAAACTCCGAATCGAAGGGCGGCTCGTCGAGGCCCTCCATCTCTTTCTTGTTGCGCACGCAAAAGACTGTATGTGCCATTCTTTATGCTCCCAAAGCCATTGTATGGGATGGGAGGCGCGAGGGAGAACGAAGGCAGGGCGCGCCGCGGGCCAAGCACATGAAAAGGAATAGGACATCGTCTGGATTCACATCGCCCCTACGGAGCTGAGAGTCTATTTGGCCGTTTTCCCAGGACTGCGCTGCGCTTGTCCTGGGCTATTTTCCTTGGCCCCTCCGGGGCCAGCCGATCGGTGCCAGACGCTCTTCCCGAGGCTGCGCTCCGCTTGCACTGAACTATTTTCCACTCTTCCCTCCGGGAGGAAATGACGTGGGTGATCTACACGAAAGTTGTTGATCGGTTCAGTGGATGGGTTTAGCGGTCGAAGAGAACCGTCTTGAGCGACAGAAGCGTTCATGCGATGCGCCGTTGTGCGCAGGGAGAATGCGGGACCGGGCGGTGAGCAAGAATCCGCTTGACACGGGCGGGCTGCGAGGATTTCTCTTATTGGCAATCAGACAGGCTTCATTTCCGCGTCGAAGTATGAGCGCCCAGGATTCCCACCCTGTGCGAGATACTCCCGCAGTTGAGAATTCAAAGCAAGAGAACCGAGGGAGGAGCAACATCATGTCCGAATCAAACCCGAAAGGGCTCTCTGACAATGCGGCCGGCGCGCTGGCCTACTTAACCTTCGTTCCCGCAATCGTGTTCCTGGTGATGCCGCCGTATAACGCCAGCCCGTATGTCAGGTTTCACGCGTGGCAATCGATTTTTCTTTCCGCGGCGGTGTTTGCGGTGAGCCTGCTGTTGAGCTTTGTGCTGGTGTTTTTCATGGTCTTCGGAGCGTTTTTTCTGGTGGCGATTACGCGGCTGATCTGGCTGCTTTGGTTTGCGGTGTGGATCATCTGCGTGGTGAAGGCCCTGAACGGCCAGCGCTACAAGCTGCCTATCATCGGCGACCTGGCGGCGAAACAGGCAGGGAACTAACGTGGCTCTGGGATTTCCCATAAGTTTCGCGTGAATTCACAAAGAACTTCTTGACAAAGCTCCCGGTATCCGATCAGATGACTCACACCGGCCCCGCTCTTCCCCGTTTCTGGGTTGGGTAGTTTTCCTCGCCTCGCCTTGCGCGCAAAGCAAGAGGCACCCCAAAAAGGAATTTCTCACAGGTAAAAGGAGTGAACATGTCCGACGCAACTGTCCAGTCCGGTCTGAGCGACGACGCAGCCTCAGGCCTTGCCTATCTCACCATCATTCCAGCGATCATCTTTCTGGTGGTTGCTCCTTACAATCAGAATCCGAAGGTGAAATTCCACTGCTGGCAATCGATCTTTCTTGGGATTACGTGGATTGCGGTGTGGATTGTGCTTGGAATCGTTGGGGTCATTCCGGTTTTGAACCTGGTAGATATCGTGCTGTTTCCCCTGGTGGGATTGGGTTTCCTCATCTTGTGGATCATTGCGATGGTGAACGCGTTTCAGGGCAAGCGATTCAGCCTGCCGGTGATTGCGCCACTGGCGGAGAAGCAGGCGGGAGCGTAGCTGGTTAGCGAGTTAGCAAGTCAGCGAGTCGGCAGGTCAGCGGCGTTTGCCTTTTCTGGCGGCGTGTTTCTTGGGCTTGGGCTTGACGCGAGCTGCCTTCTCTTTGCTGCGGGCTTTTTTGGATTTGGACGGTGGCTTGGGCGGACGCTTGCCGGTGAGCGGAATGCCCTCTTCAACAATGGAGAACTGCAGGCGGCGCTCCTGGGCGAGGATGCGGTCGAGGATGACCTGGACGCGGTCGCCGGCGCGGAAGACGTGGCCTGAGCGCTCGCCGACAACTTCATGCGTGTTCTCGCGCCAGGTGTAGCGGTCGCCGCGGAGAGAGTCGATGGGAACCAGGCCCTCGACGAACATGTCGGTCAGCTCGACAAAGAGGCCGAATTTGGCGGGGTTGAGGACGAGAGCGGCGAACTCTTCGCCGACGCGGTCCTGCATGAAGCGGACTTTTTTCCATTCCACCAGTTCGCGCTCGGCTTCAGCAGCGCGGCGCTCGGTCTGGCTGGTTTCATCGGTGATCTGAGCCAACTCGTGCTCGGGGATGGGCGGCTCGATGGTGGAGTCGTTTACGCTCCCATGTCTCAAAGGCGAGACATCCACCCCAACGGACAAAATTCGCCCGTTGGGGACCCCGGCATGGGGCACCCGGGATTGCGGCTGGCCTTCGTTGGGGTGGGTCCATGGAGAACTCATGCGGCCTTCGGCGATTTG
>Ga0302320_10019050_pt1 | contig 13810 bp, 15 predicted proteins | sample Bog_T0_3_FD_202130 | JGI IMG/M metagenome (GOLD analysis project Ga0302320, IMG submission 202130) | Peat permafrost microbial communities from Stordalen Mire near Abisko, Sweden - Bog_T0_3 | ecosystem: Environmental > Terrestrial > Soil > Wetlands > Peat | place: Sweden: Abisko, Stordalen Mire... | reverse complement strand
CCGTGTGGTGCTCGACATCTCTAACCTTCGGGTGGGATTTCAAAAATAAGCTATTCGGATTTCGTAGACGTTGCAGTGAATGGTTGGTGCCACCTCATGCGATTATTCAGCCAACCCATGAATGAAGTCACCGAATAAAAGAAATACATGGCCAGCAGGCCCCAGGTGCCCGTCGACCAGGCCCACCAGATCAAGCAGGAATTGCTCACCAACCAAAGAAGGAATCCATGGCGACGCAACGACGGTGAACGTTGGCTGACCAAGATGGCGCCAGAAAGACCCGTGATCACGCCGATGTATTGGAGATTATTTGCGATGTCCATGGAAAATAAGCCTTTTTATAAATTCTACTTCTCTAAAGACGCTTTTATATCAGAAAATGTGACGAGACCGAAATCATCGACTGCCATTACCGCTGTCCCAACGAGGTGCTCCAATGATTTGAGGTGACGACCAGCGAGAGGATCAGGGGAACGATTCACTGCGAACGAAAATTGGAAGGGAGTGCGCAAAGATGTGATGGAGTCCGGAATGTTCGCAGATAGAAAAGCAAAGGGACAAAAACGATGCCAGATTTTCCGCTTTTCCCCCGGGCCATCTGGAAGGCCCAAAACAGATTTAGAATGTCAAATGTGAATCCGATTATCAGCAATATTAGAGCGATGACGGAAAGAATCATCATTCGAAATACCCCCCTTGCCAATGTTCCTAGACCCTGGCCTTAGCGATGCGAATCACGGCGTCGCGGATGACCCGGGAACTAATGGCGGAGTTTCTGCGATGGCGGCCAAGTACGGGATATGGAAGAGCTCGCCGTTATCCAGGTGGAGGATCACCCCCGAGGACGCCTTGCCAGTGGCGCCAACGGCATGGAAGCGGAGGTTCAGCCGCACCTCCTCGCCGTGCGGCGCAACGGTCGGCGTCAGCGTCGCTTGCATGCGGTCCGGGTCGAGGCATTCCACTGAAGCGATCGCGGGAAGCGGATGGTCGGCCTGCGGTCGCAGGACAACACACATGTCCCGCGTCTGACCGAGAAGCACACCGCCGATGAGTACCGATGACGGACTCGCTACCAGTGAACCGGCAAGGCGTGCGGAGACGTCGAATTTCTGGCGATGATCCAGCGCGCGGTCGCCATCGAAAAAGGTGAACGTCAATCGGCCTTTGAAATCGCCACGGTGCTTGCCAGTCGTTGCGGTGACCGTCAGATCCCAGGTGTCGGCTGGTCGTGGGACGAGACTGGCGACAAAACGATCCGCTGAAGCCCCTGCGTCGACCTCGACCCGGGTCCAGCGATCGGGGTGGCCGGCTCTTTTGAGCGTCAACAACGCGGGTTTGCCGCTGTCGATCCGCATGATGGTACGCGGAAGATCGAGGTAATCGCAGACGTGGCATTGCACGACGAAGGGGCAGCTCGTGGTCGCGCCCGCAATACGTTTGAGAACCCATCCGCGAGCATTTTCATCGCCCGTCGCATCGCTGGCGTAAAAGCTCAGCCCAAAAGCCGCACGCTCGCCGGGCGCAATTGTCGGTGGCAATGCTTTCTTCAATATGCATGTGCATGAAGTCCTGCTGTCCAGGATGTCCCATGCCTGGGTCGAGTCATTTATCAGCGGAAATTCGTAAGCGACCACCGTTCCTGGGAAGACCGGTCCAACATCGTGAACGATAGGTTCGAGAGTCTTCGCCTCGCCCCAAGGGTCCTCGGCGGCCGCGGCGGCCCAAGCAGGGATGGCCGCAAGGATGGCGCTGATGGCCATTGACATGAATACGCGAGCAATATCAGAGAGGCAGGGCGGGAACGATGTGCGACGTATTCCTGGCGGCGTCGGCATCTTAGGCTGCAACTCAGGCGGGATCGTCATTCGATTCTTTGCTTCGCTGGATGTTTCGCCGAGATGCGCTCGAAGCCTGCTGTCGGCATCGCCCTTCGAGCTCAAACGAGATCCCAGGCATTGCTCGGGGCGCTTTCTCTACCGCTCGACTTCGAGTCCGGTGTCCTGATCGATGATTTTTTTTGCTTTGTCGGAATCGATCAGGAACGTCGCGTCGTCGATTGGACGATTGATTTCAAGGCGAATGATTTTTTCCGTCGTGGCGCCGTCTATTTTTTCCAGGGTGGGGTCGAAGACGGTTTGCTTGGACTTGACCGATGGCACGGCGAATGTCCGAACGCTTGAGCCATTCATCTTGTCGGGGGCCTTGATCGCGTCGTATTCAAATTCAAATCTCCCAACAACGCCTTGATCTGAGACTTTTTCCCAGGCGGACACCAAGTAGTCGTCCGCAAACACTGGGTATTTTTGCGTCTCCACGCGATAATGGATCTTTCTGCTCCTATGGTCGTTGAACGCGGCCCCTGATACGTACTTGCGAACATTCGCATCTTCGCTCTCCAATCTGAAATCCAGCTTCGCAAGTTGACGTGCAACGAACTCCTTGGAGAGCAGGTGAAATTGCAGGGTTTCGTACAGGCTGCCGTGGTTCCCCAGGTCGACATATTCGAATCCGATAGGGGCGATGGGCGCTACGAGAAACCCGACTAGAGCACGAGAAATAGGAGGAGTTTTGTCTTTCTTGGTATAGTTGCCGTTTGGACGCCATATTTGCAATACGCCATCTGCCGGGCCGCCCATCCCGGATTCTAATTTCTGATAGAATTCGCCATTGAACGCATTGATTTGCGAAACTGCGATCTTTATGCCGGGCAGGTCGCTTATCGCGTACTTTTCCTTATAGGAAGCATAGAGATGCTCCGAACTGAGCAAGCCTCCTTCGGCAAGCCCTAAAAGCCTTGCTGCCGATGGATCTGCGATTTTAGTCGTTTCTTGCAGATGTACGATTACGGATTCGATCGATGAGTAATATTTCAGGTTTCCTGCGAAAGGATTTTCTGCGGCATGGCACGTTGCTGAATCGATGAATAAAAAGAAAGCCACCAACGAAGCGACGTGCTTCACAAACGCGGAAATCGGACCCTTTGCGCTCACGTTACAAACCGCCACCGGAATTCTCGGGGCATTTGACGGCATTGAGGGTTCCACAGGGTAATTTTAAAGTTTGGCCCCCGACCACCATCGGCTTCAGACCACAAGCGGCGCCGTCTTTGAATCCAGTCGATGCCGAATTCCCTTGAGCGTGGCTCGGATCCTTCTGGATGATCTCGGGGCAATCACTGCCCAGTTCCTTACATCCACCTGCCTTTACAGCGTCACTCAAGCACTGCTCGGCAGCATGTCCTACGGACAAAGATGCCGATATTGTGGCAATGAGCACATACACAGCGGACGATGCTTTGATTCCACGTAGGGTTGACGGTACGAACATGAAACCTCCTGTAAGGGGTATTTTACAATATATGTCGTTCGCGATGCAGTCAATAAGCGAAAACCTACGGTGTTTTCCTGTTCCAATGGAAGGAGCAGCCTGACGACGGCCACCACCGGAAGGCGATGATGTCGTCAGGCGATCATGGCTTCGAGGTCGGCGTTTGGTTCGCCGAACGGGGACGAGGTGCGGTGGCCGCGATAAGAACCGCCGCCACCCGCCTTGTGAGCGGATGAGTGAATCGGAGCATCAGAGCCCGTGCGCCTCGCTGCTCTCACCCTGGTCTTTGCCTGCGCGTATTGCCAATCGGCAGACTGCGCCGACCAGCTGTCAGTCCGTTTGTCGATGGCGCGCAGCCTTGAAAAATAGGGCCTCGCCAAGCTTTTGGTCTCCGCAAAAAGGGGGAGAAAGATGAAACTGAACGACGTACAAGCGCAACAATGGTCGCCCCACTACCGTCCAGCCGGTAGGTTTACCGGATGCATGAAATGACTTGGTCCGGTATTGACCCATGGCGACGAGTCAACCGTGCAATCGACGGGCTTTCCGCATCCACTGTCTGCACAAAACGCCGCATTGCTTGCGGCAAGCACACTGATAACTGGAAGGACATGGCGCAGGTTCATTCGAATATTCTCCTGGCAACCTCCTTGGACCAACCTGCCGTCCAGTTCGGTGGAACTTTAAGTGGCCGTCGATGGTCATCCTGTGCAATCATTCGTCGCCGTTCTTTCCTCCAACCTACGACGCCAAGACCTGCAGCCCGCTTCTTCACGCGGCGACCGCCAGTGCAGCCTGACGTCGCCGTGGCCTGGTCCCGCAGGCAGCATAATCGTCCCGTATGATGACTCGCGCGGTTCCCTGGGCGGTTGCGGCTGTGCTGGTCGGCTCTGCGACGCTCAAGGCCATTACCTTGTGGGCGGCTCCGACAGCGCATCTGGGAACGATCGTTCTGCCGCGTTGGCTGGCCGCCAGTGGCATTGGATTGGAAGTGGCACTTGCCATGGCCCTCATCCTCGCGCGGCGATCACACCGGATCCAGGGTGCGGCGATGGCGCTCTTCATCATGTTCACCGTGATCGCGGCCTGGCTCACGTGGATGGGGGCTGCGTCGTGCGGGTGTTTCGGCAAGGTGATGGTGCCGCCCTGGGCCACGCTGGTCTTGGACCTGGGTGTCGTTGGGGCCTTGGCCTGGAATCTGCGCCAGGTGAAAGCGCACGTTGTCACAGGGCCTACGCTGCGCCCCTGGCATTCAGTGACGGCGGTGGGGGTTGGATTGGCTCTTGCAGCTACGCTTGCCGTGCACCACCCCGACCGTCAGCAAACGGACATCGTGGTTGGCAACAAGTTGGAGGCCCACGCCACCGAACCCATCGATGTCGGCGAATGGATCGTGGTCTGCTACCGCAGCGATTGTCCGCACTGTGCCGCATCGATCGGTGACTGGCTGGAGTGGGCGGCGCTTGACCTGGAAAACAACGGACGGCGGTGGGCGTTTCTCAATCTCGATGAGCCGCACGCTGCCACCGACCTCCTCGATAGATATCCCCAGGCCGTCGTCGCGCGCTGGCGCAAGCCAATGCCCTACCTGGCCACACCACTGGTATTGGCGCTGCAGGCTGGCGTGGTGACCAAAACCAGCAGCTCAGTAGAGGATTTCTTTGCCGATCTGCCCACCCGGCCGACCGCCGGCGCGCTGAGGTAGTCAGCGGCAGCCAGAGGCAGTCAGCGGAACGCCTGCTGATCATGATGCCGGTACCGGGCTCAGGGTGTTGCGGATGACCCAGGAACTGCCGGCACAGGTTCTGCAATGGCGGCCAGGTAGGGAATATGGAAGAGATCTCCGTTATCTAGGCGAAGGATCACCCGCGAAGTCGCATTCCCATCAGGAGAATTGCAAATAACCGACGGCACAGTCATTCGGCGGATCCCTCCGCCAGCTGGACAACACCCCGCATCCAGACACCGACCGTGCCTGAGAGCTTGCGGAAGTGACGTGGCCAGCAGAAAGGCACTGGAGCCGCAATGCTTTGGTTCTGCACGTGCGCTTTCGACCAGCGATCCCACACGGACGGAGGCACCGGCGTCTCCGCGGTGCCTGCCATAAGCAGTGCAGGACATGCCGGGGCAACCGATGGCAGGGCATTCGCCGGAAGGTCCAAGAAGACAACCCCACGCGTACCTGCCTGGATGAGCATGGACACAGACTGGTCTTTGATCGCCCCCCGCAGCACGAGGACGATATGTGGCGCGGTACGACCAGGCCACGTTGCCAGAGTGGATTCGTTCAGACAGACCGCCGCGAATCCCTGATCGATCAGTGGTCGCAATACCTGAATGCAGATCGTTGTCGGTGGGTCGTCTGCGCTTTGGATGACCGCAACCGGGTATGCGGTTGGTGCTCTTCGTGGGGCTGCGGCAAGCGCCGATGCTGTCGACGGCTGATACGGCCACGTGGCGGCGAGGCAGGCACCGACTCCCCACCAGGTCGCCGTCGCCAGGACACCCGCACACCCACCGATGGCGGTCCATCTCCATCCCGTCGCCGTCACCGAGCGGATGTGGATCGCCCAATAGCCAAGAGCCGCGATTGCAAACCCGGTCATGGTCAACGAGATGCCTCCCGGTCGCAGCAGACCGGTTGTGCAGCCAGCCACCAGAAATGCCGCCCCACCCGCGGCAAACCCCGCCGCAAGAGGATCTCCACCACGCCCAGCCTGTCCCAGTCCGGCTACCAGCGCCAGGGATAGGACAAGGAACGCCCCCATGACGACAAGCCCCCGCTCGGTGCCGATCCAGAGCGCATCGTTCAGCGGGTGCCAAAGAGGCACTTCACGCTTACGATCCAGATACCAGCGCTCGCAGATGTCTCCGAACTGACGCGCACCCCAACCTGCGGGCCGATCCGCGAGCATCATGGCCGAAGCGCTCATTAGGGACAGCCGAGTGGCAATCGATGGATCCTGGCTCGGACTGATGGTCATGCGTGCGCTGGCACGGGGAGCCACCGTCACGGCGACCGCCAACGCCAACATTGCCAGAACCGCAAGTCGACGTGCCGACCCGGTGGCAAGCCATGCCAACAGCACGCATGCCACCACTACAGCCAGCACTCCGCCGCGAGAACAGCTTCCCACCAATCCGGCGATCGCCGTGATCACCCCGAGAGCGCACGGTACCGCCACCCACCAACGCACCAGCGCCCCCGGTCTCCACCCCCAGCGAACCAAGAGACCGATCAGGAGCGGGATTGCCGCCGCAAGAATAGCCGCGAGATCATTGGGGGAGTCTGTCCACCACTCCCACCGACGGGTGATGCCGAAAAGACGGACCACTAATCCGATGGCCGCGCCCAGGGCGATACCCGCCAGGACGGTGCGCCACCATGGCGGCGTCGATGGCGTCGAAATCGTATGCGGATCTGCCATGCGGAACGGACGGCAGCATCGCGCAACCCGCGAGCGTTACAATGCCGTATCCAGCGCCCTGACCATCCGCCTTGCGGGCCCTTGAGCGAAGCAGAGTATCGCAATTCATGCGCCTCGTTGCTCTCGTTCTCGCTTTTGTATCCGTATATTGCCTGTTGGCAGCCGGCGCTGACCAACCACTCGAAATCAATCAGCAGCACCCCGCTCAGCAAGTCGAGCTCGATGATGCCCAGCCACCGTCATATCTTCTGTCTGAAGGTTCGTTCACCTTGGCCAGCGATGTACGCGATGACCCGCAGGTGGAATGCCGGTGGGCCACCGCACGAACGAACGACGGTCGTGCCGCCCCACGAGCCCATGATCTCGTCGTCTATTTTCACCAGCCGGGCAATCTCGAGTTCCAGCGCGATCCCTTGTTCCGCGCCCTGGTCGAACGGTGCGGATTCACCGTCTGTGGGGTTCGTTTTCCCAATAGCAGCGCCCCACCGCTCTTTACGGATCCAGAGCGCTTTTATTCGTTCAGTCGCTCAGGCTCCTTCACCACCATCCGGCGCGCGCTGGCGATGCTGCGTGAGCGGCTGGCCTTGCCTGCAACACCGGTGTACCTCTTCGGATACTCGGCTGGCGGCATCGGAGTTCAGCGCTTCGCTGAGGAGTATCCGGATTTGTGCGGGGGCGTGGTGACCTACTGTGGGCACTCATTTGTGCAAAAGAATAAAGCGCGCTGCCCATTTCTGATTGTCCACAATTTCGGGGACAGCGCCGAAAATGGCATCGGCCTTGAGACTTATTATCGCAGTCTCGGCAATCCCGTCCTCCGGCTGATCACCCCTCCCGCCTGGGATCTCGTCAAGCTCCACGGCGTCGATGCATGTCATCATTACCATCGTCCCTGGATTGACCGCCTTGCCGCGTCCTACTTCATGGCGTTGGCCGATCATCGTCGCGCATCGCCTGTCCTGCCATGGCCGATAACGGCCCTGGCTCGCGACCACCGCACGCTGATTGCCGATGGAATCGCCATTCCCCAGGAAGAGCAGACGATCATGGTGCCTTCGCTCCCATTCTATGGCGAGTTGCTCCAAGTCCCCCCTGAACCGATCACGGCCTCCTTGGACAGCCATGCGATCAGCGTGGCGGTGCCAGCCCAAGTACAGCATGCGCGCGGTGTGTTGATCTTGCGTGTTCCAGAGGAACCTCATGACCAGAATTCCTACCTCCCGGCATCGCTCAGGAATGTTGCCCTTCGCTATGGCGCCAGTCGCGGGTTTGTCACCGTTACGTTTTCTGGTGACAGCGTATCGGAGACGGAACTGCGTCGATTGACGGACATGGCAGGCGCGACGGCGGGATTGCCGAGCAGGTCGGCCACACCCGCGGATGTCCCCGAACGCCTCAACGTGTCAAACCCAGGGGAGATGAAAGCCTTGCTGGAGTCGCTCGACAGGATGATCATTTCCATCACTCCGCCCGCCAGGCCATAGCCGCCAAGCTATAGCCGCCAATCCACTGCCGCACGAACCACCGCGATCGAAATCTCAAGCATCGTGATGCCTAACCGTTCGCCCGAGAGTCGCCCGCTCATCGCTCAAGGGTGATGGCATTTACCAACAAGGACAGGTCCTGGGGCGCGGTGATCGTGACCTTCTTGGGGTGCCAGTTGGACGGAGCGAGAAGAATCTGCTGGTCGTGGTTGAGAACCAGGGATCCGAGTGACGTCGTCGTCCCAAAACGGACCGTGATTTTATTCTCATACCGTGGATAGACGGTGATCGGAATGCTCTGGGGTGCGGCCGATGGACCTTTGACGAGCAGCACTGCATGATCGAGGTCGAGCACGATCTCATTGGGGGCGGCTGCGATCCTGATGACTCCCTGGAGCTTTTGCGGAGTAATGACGACGCAGAGAGTGCTGGCATCGGATGTGGCATCGAATTCCATGGCACCGCCCTTTGGAAATCGCGCTCCTTTGGCGGTGGCCTCCCAGGCGCCGGTCAGGCGAGCATCAGGGAATTGCGGGAACGCGCTCGCTGATGGTTTGATCGCGGTGCCGTCATCACGCTTCCTGGCCAAGGAGTCGATGGATTCCGCAGGGGATACCGCTGTCAATCGCGCCACCATCGGAGCGACCCAGGTGTTTCCCAGCTGCTGCAGGACCTTCAATTCGACGACGCAGCGCGCTTGCTCGGCGCTGTCGCCACGTTCCATGGCCGCCTGTGCCAGCTCCCAACAAAGGAGTCCGCGCCAGCGTTCAACAGCGGTCTGCAGCTTCAGGCAGGTTGACGCTAGTGGTGAATCCGCATTGCCTGCCCGTGCGGTCCATTTTTTCGCGAGCGTGCGGCTGCGCAGCAGGTCTTCTGAAAGCCAGGCAGCGGTAGCTGCGCACAAAACCAGGTCGGGATTGAACTCCGACCGCTCGGCCAATGTATTCCACATGTCCGAAAGCTCACGCCTGCTCCACCGACTCCAGGCAACCACGTGTGATCCGATGCCCGTGCTGATCGTGGCACTGGTGCGCGACCCCGAGACGATTGCGCCAGCATCGCCACCCAGCGGATCCTTCACCATGAGCGCGGTCCTGAGCGCAGGAACCGCAGCATTCATGAGGTCATGGCGTTGCATCCAGACATTGGCAATGCGCCTGATCAGACCTTCGAGATCATCCGGCGCACTCGTGAAATCATTCAGGGCGATGTTGATCTGAATGGCATCATCCAACAGGAGTGCTTGACGAAGAGTCTCGAATTCCTTGGCGACGGAAAGCTCATTGGCGAACGGCGCTTCCATCACTGGAAGTGCGGATCCGGGTGAGGTCGACGATGATTGGGGAGTTCCGGACTGGGCAGCCGGGGCTGGGATTGCGGTTTTTTCAATCACCTGGGTTTGACCAGCCGCACCGCTTGGTGCGGCAACCGAGTCGCGGGTGCCAGGCTTGCTGGGAGCAAGGCGCACGGAGTATCGCTCTCGCAGCACGGACGAGTTGTCGGCGGAAGTCACTTCGATGGTTTCGCTGTGCTTAGCCAGTGGTCGTGGTTGCGGTTTGGCGGCCTGCCCGGTCAGTCTGCTGAATGCGCCAGGAGCGAATGCGGAAACCATGGCGATGACGACCAAGAGGATGCCCAGTGTCGCCAGGGAACCGACGAGCATGCCTGGTCGTGGTGCCGTATTTTTGGAACGCCGAGAAGTCGCCATCCTATTTCCTCGGCTCGCTGGTACGATCCAGGAACTGGACGGCGGCCTCCAACTGCTGTTGGCGCATTGAGAGCCCCAGATTCAGTCCAGTCGGGTCAAAGGGTGGGAATATCTGTCCGCGAATGGCCGGATTGATTCCGGCGACCGCGGCTTCGTAGTCGACCTTGGTGCGGTATGGCAGCAGCACCAGGAGCCGGGTGCGATTCCGTAGCAACTTCTCGAAAACCGCCATATACGACGGAAGGTCGACTGGTTTGGTCAATCCGATAATGATATTGCTGACCTCACCGAGCACGTCGATCGTCTCCAACGACGGATCAACGAACATGAGGCAACGACGAGTCGCATTCTGTACGAGCGGTACTTTTTTGGCAGAGAATGCCTGCTCTGCTTCCTCGCGAGATGTGGCCAGGATTGCCGCATACCCCTTCTCCGCAAAATACTGTCCGTCCACAAAGAGCCGATCGGCATACCCGCCGGCCTCCGCCTGGGCGAGGTCAGCCTCCTGGTGCACCACCGTGACAACCCCTTTGGGCGCCTGATCCGGCCGGGGGCGCATCAGGTACACATCGCCCTTCGGCACATGCAGGTTCACTGGGGGAAGGGGATTCTTCAGCATCTCTGCATAGAAGCGCGCAGACGGGATCGGCATCGGTGTGAATCCGCGAGCGGTAATGTCCTGTATGGTCCCGGGACCGCGATTGGCCGTTATGATCAAGGGATCTTCGCTGAGCGCGACATATGGCCAATCCGCTATGGTGGGGACGGCGTCCACGTCATTGCCTGACGAGCGTTGAATGTCGTTGATCGCTTCCAGGAAGGAGCATGACAACTCCGTCACATTGCCCTGCACCGCGTGAAAAGCGAAATCGTTACCCTCTTTCAAACGCTCCCAGCTCGGGCTCATGAGGAGCCTAAGGCAGGGCGTCTGCATGGAGGAGTAATAGCGCCAAAGACCCGTTCCGGCGCTACATCCTCCGTCGCCAAACGAATGAATGATGAGGGTCGGGCATGCGGCCTTGTTCTTTTGCGTAAAGGTGTGCCCATTCACGGAAATGACACCGGCGCAGTATTCTGGAAATTCTTCCGCAAAGCGCTGGACGCCGATGCCACCAGCTGAATATCCGTACAGATAGAATCGTCTCGTAGAGAATTCAAACTGCCCGCGGATGATGGACCATGCCGTCAGGATGGCATGGAAGGACCCTGATTTCGAGAAGGTGTAGAATTTTTGCCGATCGGATTGGTTGCCATAAAAAAGACCTGCTTGGCTGCTCTCCTTGAAGGCGATGCCAAAGACCGTCATGCCGTAATCGGTGACGAGACGATTGCAGATCCCATTATCGAGAATATTCCCGTTCTTGGGGCTCGGCGTATGGAAGAAGTAGAGCGGATTTAGGCGACGTGCCGGAAATCGGCCTGATTTGATCTTCGGAGTCGCGAAATAACAGGTCAGGATCGGTTCACTGGGAATGTCACTGGGAATGATGAATGAACCGGAACTGATCTCCCATCGTTCCGGCGTGTTGGTCGGGGACGCTGCCTGTCCCTTCTTCAGGATTTTCAACCAAGTGTCATCCTGGCCAGACGAGTCCGCGGCTCTCGCGTCTGCTAGAATGGCGGTGAGCATCAGGGCGGCGATCATGCAGACGCGATTCGAGTCCCAGACCCGCACACCCATCTTCTGAACGAGTGATCGTGCGGGCGGTGATTGCGGGCGTCCTGAGTGATGGGGAAGCGCCATGTGATGCCTCGTCGATTTGAGCGCACAGAGTAGGGGCGCCATCCGGCTAAACAAGGTCGGGTGACTGTAGGTGGATGGGCTGCCCACCGGGGTCTTGGATCATGGTGTCAGTCCGAGGCGCGACGAGACGTCGAAGCAACCTCCGGAGCTGCTTCTCCAGCGCGCTACACGGGTTGGATGAGCGTTCACCACTCGTGCATCATTTCCTTTGACATGTCAGGAGCACACCATTGCCAGGTTCAAGACCAATTTTGCCACCAGGGCTCCAGCGGCGATACGCGATTATGACACGCTATCATTGGTCTGATTGGTCGAAGCAGCATCCCCGAACACCGCAATCACTGCATAGGTCCCAGGAGTCAGATTCCCGATGCTCCAGGTCGCGGATGGTGCGGGTGATTGCGTGCCGAACTGAATGAAGCTGTCGAACTGCGGGAGAGCAATTTCAACGCCTCTTGAAACAGCATTCGCAGATTGGTCGCTATCCAGCCATAGGTCTGATTGTTATCGAGCAATCCATAGACCTGGCCGAAGTCCCCCATGAAGCCCGAAGGGATGGGAGAGGACCACGGCTGTGCATCAATGCGGGTGGCACTGGACTGATCAGCGAGCGGGTCAACACCAGGAGGCTGTCCGGAACCATCGCCGTGAGAGTTGGACGAGGAGCTTGGACGCTTCGTGGGGGCATCGAACTCATCAATGACCTGCGCGCCATCATGGATGAAGGTTGTGGTTGTCCGGTAGACCGACTTCTGGATGCGCCGACCAAGCGCGTCGGATCGATACTCGCGCGTCTCGACGAGGCCATTGCCCAGAGTGGTCGAGGTCAAACGACCACCGGCATCATACTGCCTGGTTGTTGCCGGCGCATTGTCGAAGAGCGCCGATGCCAGCAGATTGCGGGCGGTATACGTGCGCCCGACGACATCGCCCGACGGGTAGGTCAGGGAGGTCACGCGATTGGCGGCATCATAGTGGTAGGACGTCGTATAGGTCCCTGGACTCCACCCGGAGATGGTCACCGTTTCGCTGGTCAGGCGCCCCGCATGCTCGGCTGGGCTATTACCCGTATAAGATCGTGCCAGTGCGATGGCATACCGGCCACTTGTCGCCCCGGTCAGTCGGCTGGCGACGTCATAGGTGAACACGTCATAGGTGTACTGGAAGCCGTAGATCTGCGCCCCCGTTCCCTTATTCCTCCACGTCTCGTTGGTCAGGCGATCCGCGTTGTCATATTGGCTCATGACTCAAATGCGAATATATCGTCGTTTTACACCATTCACTAAAGACGTAAATATTTTCCTAGTATTGAAGTTTTATCCAGTATCATGACTCGATGGACATAAAATGCGGTACCCCACTTCGTCTTGGCCATTTGCCGATTCTCATGGAATTTCTGCGGAAATCTAAGCTATTTGAAATTATCGACAAGGCGATTCCAAAGGACATTCTGAGTAAAGTTTCCACCAGCCAGTGTATCGCGGTAATTCTGTGCTCAGTGTATTCAGGGGCACATGATCTATGGCCGTGTCAGAGAGCGTTTGGCGCGATATGATATGAAAACCATTATGCGCGATCCGTTAGAAGAGGTACATGACCAGCAGGCCCCAGGTGTCCGTCGACCAGGCCCACCAGATCAAGCAGGAATTGCTCACCAACCACAGCAAGAATCCATGGCGGCGTAACGACGGCGATCGTTGGCTGACCAAGATGGCGCCAGAAAGACCCGTGATCACGCCGATATATTGGAGACTATGAGCGATGTCCATGACACGTACGAGACCTTGATGGGGTAATTCTATTTCTCGAATGATGCCCTAATGTCAGAAAATGACACAAGACCGAAATCATCAACAGTCATGACGGCTCTCCCGATCAATGTGCGCCCATCGTATGTACTCGAAGTGCGATTGACAACGAAGGAAAACGTGATTGGAATGCGGACATTCGTCTCGGAAAGCACAATCTCATCTGCGAGCACGGCGAACGTGTCCAGTGTCAAATCGCGAGGCGCATTGAACCCAATCAATGGAAGCATGTCCTGGTGAGTCGGCAGCATCGGGAGATGCGAGGAGAGCATGTCCTCCAGCGTGCTCTGGCGAACGGGCTTGGTCTGTTT
>Ga0302320_10019048_pt1 | contig 13812 bp, 12 predicted proteins | sample Bog_T0_3_FD_202130 | JGI IMG/M metagenome (GOLD analysis project Ga0302320, IMG submission 202130) | Peat permafrost microbial communities from Stordalen Mire near Abisko, Sweden - Bog_T0_3 | ecosystem: Environmental > Terrestrial > Soil > Wetlands > Peat | place: Sweden: Abisko, Stordalen Mire... | reverse complement strand
CGTTGCAAGCTATATTTTACACCATAATGCATTATTACTTGCTACACAATTGCGGTTTTGTTGGCTTTTTGTCAAAATCCGGGGAAGTTAGGCTAACGCTTTTCTTTGGGTCCTTGAGTAGTGGCGCAAAGAAAGGAGCGGGGGCTTCGTGAATGTTCCAGGCTGTCCTGACGTGTCAGCCAGCGGCGATCACCACCGAAACGGTCAGGGCACATTTCTATAGGGCCGGTTTGAGAACGCGCCGGCAGCCGGCGGACGTTTGCGATTAACCCGGAAACCGGAGTCGAATCATGTTGCATGGGCAGCGCAGGGCTTTCCAGCCTGCGGGTTCTGCCCCGATAGCCAATCGGGGCAGTTCCGAAGCCGGGAACACGGGACTGGAAAGTCCCGTGAACCCGCAGACAGGAATGTCTGCGCCACATCACCTTGCGTCAGTTTCGCCAAGGCCAACTTCGGAGTTCGGGATTAAGCAGGCAATCAAGCCAGCTGCCACGGCGCGCGATACGGGCGCGACAGCAATTTAGCCGCCTCGGCATCGCCAAGAATCTTTTCGTGTTTCACGTCCCAATTGATCTTCCGGCCGGTGAGCATGGAAATCAGGCTCAGATGACCGGGAATCGCGGAGTGATGCGCCGTCTGCACCGGCGTGATAGTCGGCTGGCGCGACTTGACACAATCGAGAAAATTGCGCCAGTGCCCGGGTGACTCGTACAATTTCACTTTGCGCAGTTCTTCCGGCAGTTGCTTGCCCTTTTTCCATTCCGGATTGGAGGCCTCAAGACCGCCGCGATCCACCCAGACCCAGCCTTCGGTGCCAATCCATTTGGTGCCGCCGCGAATGTCGTTGTGTCCTCCCGCGATGACCATGGTGATGTTGCGCGGGTATTTGAGTTCAATGCGGTATTTGGTGCAGGTATTCCAGAGGGCATCCGGCGCGGGAAATTCTCCGTGCCCCTCGATTTCCGACGGCCCCGAGCGGTCGAAGTCCAGTCCCCAGTGTGCGATGTCGCCATGGTGGCCGATCCAGTCCAGCAACTGGCCCCCGCCGGTGTTGTAATTCCAGCGCCAGTCCATGTGGACGCGCTGTTTGATGTACTCTTCCATCCGCGACGCCCCGATCCAGGTTTCGTAATCCAGCTCCGCCGGCGGGTCGCTGACGGCGATCTTCCAGGCCTCCGAGCCGGGCAGGATTTTAGAAAAATCGGTGGGTTTGTCCGGCAGCGCCTCGAGTTTCTTCCGCAGCTCCGGCGCCGAGCCGGCAAAATCGGTGTGCCCGGCCGGCAAGCCCACTTCCACGCGGGTCACGTCGCCGATCAATCCGTTGCGGACGATTTCCGCCGCCTTGTGAAAATGCGCCTGCGAGCGCTGCCAGGAACCGGTCTGCCAGATGAGGCCATGTTTTTCGACGGCATGGACGATGGCCTGCTGCTCGGCAATCGTCTTGGCGAGCGGCTTTTCACCGTAAATGTCCAGCTTGTGCCGCGCCGCCTCCGTGGCCACCAAGGCGTGCCAGTGGTCCGGGACGGCGATCATCACCGCGTCCAAGTCCGGACGCGCCAGCATCTCGCGATAATCGCGGTACGTGGCGCAATCCTTGTTTTGATAATGCTCGTTGATCGTGTCCGCCATGCTCTTCAGATGATGCTTGTCCAGATCGCAGGCGGCGATCACGTGACAGTCTTCCTCCGCCAAAAAGTTCTTGGTATTGCCCGGCCCCTGCATGCCCCAGCCAATGACGCCCATGTTGATTTTGCCCGACGGCGGAGTCTTGCCGCTCCGGCCCATGACGCAGCCTGGCAGAATGGTGGGCAGCACCATGGCGGCGCCGGCGGCTTTGAGGAACTGGCGGCGGCTAAAACGTTTGCTGATAGGGGATTTTTTCATGTCGGCGGTGTGGAATAATTGCAGGTTGAGGTTGAAATGTTCGGTTATATGGCGTCTTTGGACGTATTGGGTGTCGGAATGGTTACGGCTTGGGGCTTGATTTGCAATGCCTTTTCTCAGAATCGGGTTAGTTTCTCAAGCTCCTTCACCCGCATCTGGATATCGGCGCGCTTGGTTTTGGTGGTGCGGTTCAGCCCAAATCCCTCGCAGCAGAACGACGCCGTGACGCTGCCATAAACCATCGCGCGGCGGATGTTCGCGTCAATCGAACCGCGCGCGCCGGCCAGGTAACCCATCAGGCCGCCCACAAACGAATCGCCCGCGCCGGTGGGATCTTCCACCGTGTGCAGCGGATATGCGGGGCAAAGGAAGATGCCCTTGGGGCCGGACAAAATGGAGCCGTGCGAACCCTTCTTGATGATGACGTATTTCGGCCCCAGCTTGTGGATTTTCTTCAGCGCCACAAACACGTTGTCCTCCTTGGTGAGCAGTTCCGCTTCGCTGTCGTTGAGCACGAAACCGTCCACCCGTTTGAGCAGCCGGAGCAGATCCGGCAGCGCGATATTGATCCACAAATCCATCGAGTCGGCGACCACAAACCGGGGCCGGCGCAATTGGTCGAGCACGGCATGCTGCAACGCGGGCGCGATGTTGCCAAGCAACACAAACGGCGCCGCCTGATACGCGGCGGGCAGTTTGGGCTGGAAGGTCTCGATCACGCCCAGTTCCGTCAGGAGCGTGCGGCGATGGTTCATGTTCACCTCATATTCGCCCGACCAGTGGAAGGTCCTGCCCGGCAGAATCTGGAGCCCGGCCAGGTCAATGCCATGCCGGCGGTACAGGGCGATGTACTTCGACGGAAAATCCTCGCCTACGCCGCCGACGAGTTGCACCCGCGAAAAAAAGCTGGCCGCCACGGCCGCATGGCTGGCCGACCCCCCCAGCAGTCGCGGATTTTCCTTGGTGGAGGTTTTGATGGAATCAAATGCGGTGGTGCCGACGATTAGGACGCTCATGTTAATGGAGTTAGTATAGTTTATAAATAAGGGCGAAATCCAGCCCCTGGCGCATCATACCGCAGCTTTTTCTTTGTGCCACGCGGTGGACTGTTCGTAGGCGTGTGCCAGGCGGAACAGGGTAGCTTCGCCAAACGGCTGGCCGAGCAACTGCAATCCCAAGGGCAATTTTGGGCTGCGGGTGAACCCGCAGGGCAGACTCACCCCGCAAATCCCCGCCAAATTGCAGGAAATTGTGAAAATATCCGACAAATACATTTGGAGCGGGTCATCCGATTTTTCGCCGATCTTAAAAGCTGCCGTCGGCGAGGTCGGCGTGACGATGGCGTCCACGGTTTCAAACGCCTTCAAAAAATCGTTGCGGATGAGCGTGCGGACCTTTTGCGCCCGCAAATAGTACGCGTCGTAATAACCGCTGCTCAAGACGTAGGTCCCCAGAATGATGCGACGCTTCACCTCCGCGCCGAATCCGGCGCCGCGGGTCCGGCAGTAAAGTTCAATCGGGTTGGCGCCGTCCACGCGCGCCCCGTAGCGTATGCCGTCAAATCGCGCCAGATTGGCCGAGGCTTCCGCGGTGGCAATGATATAGTACGTGGCCACCGCGTAGTCCGTGTGGGGCAGGGAAATCTCCACGATTTCCGCGCCCAGCTCCGCAAATTTTTTGACGGCGGCATCCACGGCCGCTTTGACCTCGGCATCCAGTCCGCCGATCAGGTACTCCTTCGGCAGCCCCAGCTTCAAGCCCTTGATGTCGCCCGTCAGCGCGCCGGCGTAATCCGGCACCGGCTGCGGCACGCTGGTGGAATCACGCAGGTCGTGTCCGCTCAAGACGCCGAGCAGCGTCGCGGCATCGCGCACATCCTTGGCAAACGGCCCGATTTGATCCAGCGAACTCGCGAAGGCCACCAAGCCGTAGCGGGACACGCGCCCGTAGGTGGGCTTTAAACCCACGCAGCCGCAGAGCGCCGCCGGCTGGCGGATGGAGCCGCCGGTGTCCGTGCCCAGCGCCGCGAGGCACTCATCCGCCGCCACGGCCGCCGCCGAACCGCCGGACGAGCCGCCGGGTATGCGCGCGATGTCCCAGGGATTGCGAGTGACGCCAAAGGCGGAATTTTCCGTCGAACTGCCCATCGCAAATTCATCCATGTTCAGTCGGCCAAAAACAATCGCGCCCGCCGCCTTCAGTTTTTCAATGGCGGTCGCATCGTAGGGGGAAATGAATTTGCCGAGGATTTTCGAGCCGCAGTTCAAGGGCTGGTTTTTCACGGCGAGCACGTCCTTCACCGCGATCGGAACGCCGAGCAGCGGACGGCCCGCGACGGCGCCCTGGGCGAGCCAATGGTCGGCCGCGTCAGCCTGCGCGAGCGCGTCGGCGGCATCGTGGCTGATGAACGCGTGGATCTTCCCGTCCACGCGAGTTATCTGGTCGAGACAAGCCTGCGTGGCCTCGCGCGCGGAAGCCTCGCGCCGGGCCAGTTTCGCCGTCAGTTCAGAAATGGTGAGTCGATTCAGCATCATTCCACGATTTGGGGGACAATAAACAAGCCGCCGGCTGTTTTGGGCGCGTTGCGAAGCGCGTCTTCCTGCGGCAGGGAAGGACGAATTTCGTCGGCCCGGGTGATATTGACCATCGGCACCGCGTGCGCTGTCGGCTCGACTTGGGACACGTCCAGCTCGCGCAATTTTTCGATGTAGCCCAGAATGGGACCGAGCTGCGCGCCCAGCGTTTTCTCCTCGTCCGGCGTGAGGGCGATGCGCGCGAGGTGCGCGACATATTTCACATCAATTTCAGCAGTTGCCATAGGCGGAGGTTAAGCGGCGCGCCGCCAAGTTGAAAGCCAGAAAAAACGAGGTTCGGAAGTTTTCAGCCACAGAAGAGGGTCGGCGCCAGAACCAAGTGGACATAGACGCGGGATCGTTTGTCTTGGGTGCCGATGGCGTGCGTTGGGCCAGGGACCTTGGCGCGCCAGCATTCGGATACAGGATGACATTGATGGATTGCAGCCCGGCGACGACCGTGCGCTGGACCATGGCCCATGCCAACTGCCTCACTCAAATGGAAGTTGAGTTTTTCCATCCTGCAACAAAAGGTGCTCACTCTCAATGACTTTCCTTCGGAAAGCGGAAGCTGTCCGCCTATAAATACCGTAAATTTTTCCGACAGTTTTACAGTTCCACCGAGAGTCCCCGCTCATCAGTTTAGGTAAAGCTGTCCATTTTTTGTACTCATTTACTCACACTGACGATTTTAACCTTGGAAATAGAAAAACCGCCAATTGTTCCAACAAATTTGACGGTCCGCCGTCCAGTTGAGTTAGACGAGTCAAGTTTCTTCCAAGAATCGTTTGCAGATGGCAACCGGGAGCAACTTTTTTTGCCGGCTGACCATATTCCCACACCTTGCAAGCCTCTGGAAATGCACCCGGTCTTCATCCCGGCCTAGATCAACACGAAGGTAAAGACCAATTTCCCATATCCGGGAATATCTGGCTTGTTTTTTGCTTTACCCAGCCCAACTGGTCGGCATGAAGCGCCAGTAGGGGAGGCATAACCATGAGCGGATCAAATAGCTCACCGGTGCGTTCAGACATGGCGCACATTTCATCGCTGGCATGACGATGGGAACAGGGCGGTTCGATTGCCCGTGGAAGTGGAACCTCATGCCGCGACCCATAAATACACTTTGGGCAGTGTGGGATAGTCGCCAAGGAATTTTCGCAAATAGTTTGCGGAACGACCAAGGGCGGAGCTTCACCGCAAATAGGCAAAGAGTTTTCCAGAACTTTAATCCTCGATCCGGCCGGATCGCGAAGCACAACTGGCTCGCCCTGATCCAATATCGCGAGCTTAAGTGCTGGAACCGCCGCCTCGCGACGATGCTGGCCCTGGCCTGGCACAATGTTCTGGAGGGCCCACAAGCGGACCAAACCTCCGTCTTCCGACCACTAACCTCTTTCATGGTCTCGTAGTCCTGCCTCATTATGTCTGACCACCAGCAGCCGACTTCCATGGACCATGAAATGACTCCGCCCGTTTCTGACGCCAATCCGCGGATCTCCTACCACGGACCACGGACCACGGGCTACTGGTCATTGATCATTCGTCCAAAGACTGCGTGGTTTGATTTACACCTATCGGACTTGTGGCGTTGCCGCGACCTGACCCTGCTCTTTGTCTGGCGCGATTTCGTGGCGCAATATAAGCAGACGATCCTCGGGCCGCTGTGGCATATCATTCAGCCCCTATGCACCACGCTGCTCTTTACGCTCATTTTTGGCCGGGTCGCGAAGTTGCCTACGGACGACCTGCCACCCATGCTGTTTTACATGGCCGGCATCACCTGCTGGAATTATTTTTCCGAATGCCTCAACCGTTCGGCCGTCACCTTCATCCAGAATGCCGGGATCTTCGGCAAGGTTTATTTTCCGCGCCTGTGCGTGCCCGTATCTGTCGTCCTGTCCAACCTCATTAAATTCAGCATCCAATTCGGATTATTCCTCTGTTTCATGGGGTATTATTATGCCCGGGGCTCTCCCATCCATCCAAACTTCTATATTCTGCTATCGCCTATTCTCCTGGTTTTGATGGCGGCACTGGGGCTGGGCGCAGGCATCATTGTTTCCTCCCTTACGGTCCGCTACCGCGATTTGCAGGTGCTCATCACCTTCGGCGTGCAACTCGCAATGTATGCCACCCCCGTAATCATTCCCCTGTCGCAGGCACATGGAAAATATCGTCTCCTGATGCTGGCAAACCCCATGTCCGCGCTCATTGAGACGTTCCGGCACGCCTTTCTCGGCTCCGGCACATTTGAGCCCGTCACCCTGCTCTATAGCGCGCTGGCCACCGGGGTCATTTTGGCCGTTGGCCTGGTCCTATTCAACCTTGTTGAAAGGACGTTTATGGATACCGTGTAGCCGCGAAGTGATCGTTGTCTATGTCCGACCCCGTGATTCAAGTTGAGAATTTACGCAAATCCTACCGCCTTGGAGCCATTGGCGGCGGAACTTTGCGCGGAGATGTCTCTCGCTGGCTGGCAAAGCTCCGAGGCCAGGAAGACCCAAACTCAACAGTCGCAGAGATTCCACGTCATTCCGCAGTCCGCGGGCCCGCAGAGCGTCCGCCAGCCGAAGAATTTTGGGCGTTGGGTGACGTGAGCTTCGAGGTCGCCCAGGGGGAAATCCTGGGCATCATCGGCCGGAACGGCGCGGGTAAGAGCACATTGTTAAAAATTCTTTCGCGCGTGACCGCCCCGACCAGCGGCGAAGTGCGTGTCCGCGGCCGAATCGCCTCGCTTTTGGAGGTGGGCACCGGGTTCCATCCGGAACTCACCGGGCGCGAGAATATTTTTCTCAACGGCGCAATTCTGGGCATGACCAAGGCCGAGATCAAACGCAAATTTGATGAGATGGTGGATTTTTCCGGCGTCGAACAGTTTCTGGACACCCCGGTCAAGCGCTACAGCAGCGGCATGTATGTGCGGTTGGCGTTTGCCGTGGCGGCGCACTTGGAACCCGAAATTTTGATTTGTGACGAAGTGCTGGCCGTAGGGGATGCGGAGTTCCAAAACAAATGCCTGGGCAAAATGCAAGCTGTTGCCGGACATGGCCGAACTATTCTTTTTGTCAGCCATAATATGCTCGCGGTTCAAAAACTTTGCAAAAAAGGATTGTTGTTGGAAAAGGGTTTAATCAAGGCCTCGGGGGGCATCCAGGAAATAATTGGCCATTATGCCAAGACCAATGCCACCGATGTATATTCCGCACCTATACTTACTGGCCAGCCGCAAATAGTGGCGGCACAACTATTAACCAAGGTTCCGCGCACGGACACGCCGGTGGAAGTGATGATCGAATGGATTTTGCCTGAAGATATCAATGCCATCAAGGTTGGAATAGGATTCAACACGCCGGACGGGCAAAGAATTTTTGACTGCGCTCCAGAAGATTTGGGCTTGCGCAGCCCCGACAAGAAAGGACGTTATAAAGCCATTTTCAAAGTTCCCGCAAATACCTTTATGGCGCGGCGTTATAGTGTCGCTTTTGGTTTATGGAAAAACACGACTGTGTTTGATCATCCTAATCCCGCCTTATCTCTATCGGTGGAGCCGGCGCCCACCGGGGTTTACTTTCACGAAAACAACCGGGACGGTTTGGTGAATATCCCATGCGAATGGAATGTCTTAGGGTAGCACCACCCCAAAACCCATGAAAGTGCAGCGCGTGCTTAAACGGGCAATAAAATCTGGCTTTGGAGTATTCGGCTATGAGCTCCGCAAAATCGTTGCCGCCGAACCGGTGATGGCCGGTGATAATCGCTTTTCGTCCTGGTTTGACCAAAGCAAATACATCCCGGACAAGGAACTATATCGACCTTTGTTTTCCCCCTGGCTCGGCGGTGGAGAATTCGCAAAATATTATGCGCTCGCGAAACCTAAAACTCTTGTTTCGGCGGACCGATGCTATGTTTTGTGGGTGCTTCTTCGGCAGGCACTTGGCGCAAAGGGAGACATCTGGGAATGCGGAGTGTATCAGGGCGGAACGGCCGCGATGATGGCGGCAGTCTTAAGCGACATGAAGTCGCCTAAAAAGCTATTTCTCTTCGATACCTTCGAGGGCATGCCGGAAACTGACCCCGCCAAAGATTGGCACCAGAAAGGCGAATTCAGCGACACGTCGGCCGAGGCGGTTGCAAGTTATGTGGGCTGCGCCGAATTGTGCACCCTTCGGAAGGGCTATATGCCTGATTCTTTCAACGGGCTTGAGTCTGCCAAGATTGCGTTTGCTCATATTGACGTTGACCTCAACAAGTCGATTTCTGATTGTTTGAGGTTCGTGTGGCCACGGCTATCTCTCGGAGGATTCCTCGTCTTTGACGACTACGGCTTTCCTTCCTGTCCGGGAGCGAGATTTGCCGTGGACGCATTTTTTGAAGGAAATCCGTGTTTGCCTTTGTGCCTGCCCACGGGGCAGGCAATTGTTTTCAAGGGAACCATTTGAAACACCACCGGATGATGCGCCCGCCTGCAACCGCGCAGACAATTGACCTCAAAAAAACTCACATCATGACGATCATGGCACAATGCAAGGCCAGCATCAAAGCGCACACCCCGGCGCAATTGTGGCTGCTCTTGCATTATCTCCGTCACTCTTTTGGGCCCCGCTGGCGCAGCAAATTTGATCCTTTGTTTCGAATTGCCGCCAGGATTAATCATTTATTGTTAAACCCAATCCTGGCGCGACTGGCTCTGTTCCAGCTCAAAATTTCCAGAAAACATCAAATCGCCGCCTATTTCGCACAGCACAGGGTCAGCAAGCTTCAGCTCGGAGCCGGGTCCAACCGACTGCCCGGGTGGTTGAATTCAGAAGCTTTCGCTCCTTCCTCATTCACCCATTCCCTCAAAGTTGCGCGCGATTATATTTTCCTGGATGTGTGCCGGCCATTTCCGCTGGAGGAGAATTCAGTGGATTATATTTTTCATGAACATCTGATTGAACATTTAGATTATCAGCAAGGACAGTTCATGTTGAAAGAATGTTTCAGAATTCTCAAGCCCGGAGGACGAATGCGGATAGCCACGCCAAATTTGGAGGTCTTTGTGAGACTTTTCGGAAATGAACTGAATGAGGAACAGCATCTTTTCTTGGCTGAATATGTTCGATTCAACAGCGAAGTATGGTCCTCAGATTTAAAATACGTCCAGAATAATAAGGCCGTGTTTACGTTAAATCATGCCTTGAGAGCCTGGGGGCATCAATTTATGTATGATTACCGGACGCTTGCAGACGCCGCCAGAGCCGCGGGATTTATTAACATATCCCGTGAGGAGCCGCAGAAGAGCATGGATGTCAACCTCTCCCAACTCGAAATGCGAAAGGATATGGTTAACATTTACGGCACTTTAATCATTGAATCTCAGAAGCCGGGCATTCCTTAGCGGCGGCGGCCAATCCCGGCTTTTTTAGCGGCCCGCCATAACCTCATTAAATTCATGAACATTAAAAATGTCATTCATCGCTGCAGCGCATATATGCGCAGTTCGTTTGGGAGCAAGCGGCGCGAGTACCATGATAATCCCTGGCAAGAAAAACAAAATGATTTTATGCGCAATTGTTTTATCAAACACGCCGTGGCAATCAAAGGCGTGCTTCATGTCGGGGCTCACTTGGGAGAGGAGTATCCGCTTTACCAGCAAGCAGGAGCCAAAAAGATTGTTTTTTTTGAACCCATGCCGGATTTTTTCAAGGAGCTGGCTAGAAGGTTGCAAGGCCACCATGATGTCGAACTCTTAAATCTGGCATTGGGCTCAAAAATTGAGACGCGAGAAATGCACGTGAATCGAGGCAGCGGCGAATCAACCTCCTTTCTGGAGCCCACCGCTTTATACGATGGTTTTTTTGAGGAAAAAACCACCCCGCTGAGAGTTGTCACCCTGGATTCGATCCTGCCTTCCTTGCCCGACCACCAGAACTTCAATATGCTCGTAACCGACACCCAGGGATTCGACCTCGAAGTGCTGAAGGGCGGCAAAAACACGCTGATGCAAATTCAGTACGTTTACACGGAAGTAAGCAAAGGCCATTACCAAGGAGAACCCAAACTGGAAGATTTTGATGCGTTTCTAGCGCCCTTTGGTTTCCGACGCGCCGAAACGTCCATGTACGGCAGCTGGAAAGGCGAAGACCAGTGGGGAGATATGTTTTACATTAAAGAAGGACGGGGTGTGCATCATCCCCGAGTCATGCTTCATGTTTGATACCGCGCTGGTAAAAGTTCTCGGATATGGCGTCTTTTGGAACCGCAGGACACGCCAGCGCTTTCGCAGTGTCGCCCTTGGTTGGATCCGCGGCGCCAAAAACTTCCTCTATCTTCCTTCCTTCAAAACGCTGCCCAGATCCCAGGGTGAACGGCTGGTGGAGTTACAGGTTGCGATTTGCGGCATGCCCGTTTACGTCCGGCGTTGGGCTCGGCCACAATATCGCGTCGCTTTGCTCGTGGACGAGTTTTTTGGAGGCTGGGAAACTCCCATCGGGGGATACGGCGCCCTCGCGCGAAAATACATTTGCAAGTACATTCCCAATGAAGAGATTCAGATCGATGTTTTGCTGGATGCCGGCGGAGGAAACAGGATTCAGGCGCAGTTGGTTGACCGGACGATGATCTATCGCCTGCCCGGAGAAACTGAAGCGCGGCGGAGGTGGCTGGACAAACAGGGTTATAATTTGTTCCTTTCCATAGAAATGACTTTTCCCTCATTCAAAATTCTCAGCGAATATAAGACGAATGCGATTTTGCTTTATTGGATTCAAGACCCGCGTGAACTAAAGATGTATCAGTCTCGCGTACAGACGGTAACCCGACTCAGGGATTACGACTGGGCCTATATGCATGACGTCGCGGCCTGGATACTCAAACAAATGGCTCAAAGTCGCATTGCGTTCGTATCACAAGGAGAATCACTGTCGCTGATTGCCCGGGAAATGTATCAAATTCCGGCAGCGCTGCCAATTCAAGACCTGCCAAATCCGGTGGAAATTGACTTTGCTTATAAGCTCAATGAGCCGTCAAAGGAGAACAAGATCATTTTTCTGGGGCGTCTGGAAGCGCAAAAGCGGGCATGGATTGTATGCGAAATTGCTAAAGCCATGCCCCAGCATGAGTTTTACGTGCTTGGAGCGACGGGCAAGGGGCGAGATGAAGTTGCGAATGCAAAGTCACTCGAACCATATCGCAATCCTGACGGCACTGCAAAAATCAGAAATCTTCATTTCGCGGGACATGTGGAGGGAGACGTCAAGATTTCCCACCTCAAGACGGCGAAGCTTGTGCTCAACACCTCAATTTGGGAGGGCATTCCCGTATCTTGGCTGGAGGCTTTGTCCTATGGAACGCTAATCGTATCGGCCTTCGACAGGGATGAAATTGCGGGCCGATTTGGGACCTTTGTGGGAGAAATAATGGGTGACGGCACGAATGAGGCAGATATCAATCGATTCACCGCTTCGATTGGGTTTTGGATGGCCCACGATTTGGAACGCAACGCCATTGCACAGAAAGCCATTGAATTCGTCCGCAGCCGCCACTCTATCGCGACATTTACGGAACGGATGCGCGCCACAATCCTAAGTCATATTCCATGATGGTTTACGACAGTGCTTCCCTTTATGGCGCATTTTAGTCGCCTACATCATATCAAGGTTCATCCCGGTTTTCTCGCAACTGACATTTATGGAAAGCAACAGATGCTTGTTTATTGGGCATGACGGGCAGAATCAAATTGGAGGAGTTCATACTTGGCTGGGCTCTTTGATGCCGAGGTTACGTGATCGGGGGCTGAATGTCTCCGTTGCACTTTTTTTGCGTCCGGGCGAGGGATTGTTAACGCCGCAGTTACGCGAATCAAATATCAGGACATTCACTCATTCGCACTTTGGCCCGTTTTCAGATCGGATTCGCTGGCTGTCGCGAGTGATTGAACAAACGGGGACACGGGTGGTTGTCCCAAATTATATTTTGGCCGGCTTTGCCGCGGCGGCGCGTTTCCGCAAACTTGGCGTCCGAACAGTCGCGGTGATGCATTCGGACGACCCGCTGTACCGCGCCCTGATACAATGCCGGCAAAAGAGCGACCCAGCTGTGCATTTCGATCACGCGGTCCCGGTTTCCTGCTTCTTGGAAAAGTTGGTGCAAGACAGTCTCGGCAGAGAATTTCCCAACACGAGAATTCCGTGTGGCATTGAACTTGGCAAAGGAGAAGTTTCAAAGCCATCCGGCCAATTCAGGCTGGTCTATGTAGGCCGAATAGCTCAAGAGCAAAAGCGAATATGCGATGTTGTCGCCGCCTTTTGTCGTGTCATTCGGGAAATTCCGGGGGTTACGGCCGATATTATTGGTTCCGGCCCGGATCTAAGGGCGGCGGAAGATGTTCTGATTGCCAATGGAAGCCCAAAGGAAGTGCGGCTTTTGGGGGAGTTGCGCCCCAAAGACGTGCAAAAGCGGCTGCCTCAATATCACGCAATAGTTTTATTGTCGGATTACGAAGGATTGCCAGTGGCTATACTTGAGGCAATGGCTGTCGGCCTTGTCCCTGTATGCACGCCGGCGAGAAGCGGAATCAATGAATTGGTTATCGACCGTCACACCGGCCTCATAGTGGAGAATCGCGAGGAAAGTTTTGTTTCCGCTATTCGTGAACTGAGTCAGAATTTGACACTTTGGCGATCCTTATCCACGCAGGCACGAGAGCAGGTATTGACTTTTGATGCTGAATCCTGTGCTGGGAAATGGGCCGGGGTCCTGAATCAGACAGCAACCATGAAGGTTTCCGCGACTTCTATTTCCAAGCTTGGTTCGCAACCTGTTCCAAGGTGGCTGCCCGAATTCGACTGGGACATGCAACGAAAACCCTCGCGGCTTAAAATTTCCCTGGCGAACCTGCGAGTGCGGCTCGGTCGCTATCGGCGGGCCATTTTTCCGGCTTAGGCAATCTCCGAATGAGAATCGCGTATATTAGTTACGAATACCCTCCGGATTCAAGCAACGGCGGCATTGCGACCTATGTTGCGCAGGCGGCGCGGATGATGGCCAGGAGGGGGCATGAGGTGGAGGTGTTTGCTTCCAGCTCAATCCGCACTGGACGTTTTAATGGCAACGGAATTCTTGAACATTGGATCCAAGAGGAAAATCGGCGGCATTTTGGTATCGTAGCCGGACAAGTCTTCGCCGCCCGGCACGCTGAAAAGCCGTTCGATATTTTGGAGGGTCCGGAGTATAATGCGGATGCCCGCAGGGCGGTCGAACTGGTGGCCGACATTCCGCTCGTCGTTAAAATGCACACTCCGAGCTTGAAGATTGAAACGATGAATGCCCCGTCGGCGTGCACATTTTATATCAGGCATTTAGTCCGCGGCTT
>Ga0302320_10019045_pt1 | contig 13812 bp, 12 predicted proteins | sample Bog_T0_3_FD_202130 | JGI IMG/M metagenome (GOLD analysis project Ga0302320, IMG submission 202130) | Peat permafrost microbial communities from Stordalen Mire near Abisko, Sweden - Bog_T0_3 | ecosystem: Environmental > Terrestrial > Soil > Wetlands > Peat | place: Sweden: Abisko, Stordalen Mire... | reverse complement strand
TCCAAGAACCCCGCATGGCGCAAACTGAGCGGCCACGACGACTTCGAGCGCATCCTCGAAGACCTCAAAAAATCCTACCGCCGCAACCGCTCAAACTGGAAGCGCCTCCTCGCCCAGCTCCACGACTAGGTGTACTCTTGCAGACAACCCCGAGGTGATGTGTGACACAGGCGCATCCCGAACGTCCGCTGCTGGCGACAATCATTTCCATCTACCTTGTCGTGTCCGTCCTTGTTCCCCTCCCGATTGCGTTGATCTATCTCGATGAATTCTTTCACTCGGTGTTCATCTACCATACGACGCTGCCAGGCTCCGCGATGTCGTGGGTCATCTTTGGACTTGCGATGGCCGGGGCGGTCACACTATGGCAGATGCGCCGGGCTGCGTTCTATCTCATTGCGACTCGCTTTGGCTTGTCGCTACTTTTGAAATTTAAGTTAATCCTTGCGTACAGTCGGCGCGTCTCCACAATGCCCCCTGCGATCACGCACTCGATGATCGTTAACATGGCCTACGCAGTGATCGTTGCCGATTGGATTCTGAGCGCTCTGATCGTGTGGTACGTCTACAAAATCACCTCACCCAAAGCCTCGAATCCTCCACTCTCCGAACCGGAAACCATCGCTTGATTCGCAGTGCAAAAAGAAAGCCGCTCAATTCATCTGAGCGGCTTTTCATGCTTTCTGTAATCAAATTTCTATTTCCAAACGTCTACTCCGTGCTGGCACTTCCCGCGCCCGGCCGCGTCAGCAGCGCGCTCATCGGCGTCACCCGCATCGGCTCGGTGAGACAGAAGACCACGCCCAGGTCCTTGGGCAGATCGGCCTGGCGGTCCTGCCTCATCCACACCGTCGCGCTCACGCCCGCGCCCAGCCCCGCGCCGATCACCGCGCCCGGCACTCCGCCCATCGCCGCGCCCGCCGCCATTCCTCCCACAGTCGAGAGCGATGTCATGGCATCGGTCGCCTTCGCGTGGTCCTTGCGCAGGATCGTCCCTTCGCTATCGACCTTGGTATCGCCCCAGCTATTGGTGTCGATCACGCGCGCGCTCAGCATGTACCGCGAACCGTCGGGCAGCGTCACCGTGCGCGCCTCCAGATGGATCGCCGCCGCCGCGCCCACCCGCTTGCCTCCGCGCACAAACGTCACGCGCCCCTCCAGCAGCGCGCCCACCGGAACCACCACCTGCCCATCGCGCATCACCGGCTCGCTCACCTCGGCGCTGAAGCTCGTCCCCGCCTTTGTGGTCAGCGTGGACAGTTCCTCCATCAGCTTCACCTTCACCAGCGTCCCATCGGGGACCTCGCCTGGCCGCGAAGGCACCCTCGTCACAATGCCTGTGTCTGAATTCTCCTCCGCCAACGTCTCGCTCTGCAGAAGCCGGTCGGCTCGTCCCGCCGTCTCCTCGGTCACAATGTTGGCGTCGGGATCGAAGCCCGTCGCATCCTTGCCGCTTGCCGCAACCCTTTCGTTGCCAGCCGTCGCAGGCACCAGTTCCTTCGCCGCCGTCGCTCTGTGGCTCAAAGCCGTCGAAGGAGCTGTTGCGGGTGCAGCCGCGGCAATCGCCGCCGAGGGCTTCGCCGGCAGTACCGTCTGCACGGCAGGCGCGCTGCTGGCCGCATCGTCGGAGTCGTTATACGCGTCCGCCTTAATCACCGCCGGATCGGGCCGAGAGACGCCCGTCCGCTCCTCCTGCGCCGTCCCGCTCGTCGCCGTCCGAGTCAGATCGGCTCCGTTCTGCGCCATTCCCCTTGCGTCCTGCGCCGGCGCTGGCGTCGCAAACAGAACCCACGCAGCTGCCATGCAGACGGCTCCCGCGCCCTTGATCCCTCTCACCCGGATGATTCTCTCCACTCGATCGACGGTTCTCATGGCATCTCCCCCTCATTGGGACGCGAACAGTCTCCGCGCCCTGGCAGCTCTCGCGCCCGCGCACCCATCTGCCGGACGCGTCGAAGCGCATCCTGCGCGCGCCTCTCCATGCTCAGGGTAGAGTCTCCCGCCTCCGCGCTGCGCCGAAATCGCTGGCAGGGAATCCAGACAGCTAACAATCGCGCAATCGCCCGCAACTCCGCCTGCCGCGGACTTTCGCGCGCACAAAAATTACTCGCGCACACAAGAAACGGGCAGCCCCTCCGCCGGCTGCCCATCTTTCCATCTTTTTCTATTGCGGATTCACTCTTGCCCTTACGGATTGATTCGGCCGCTCATCACTCCAAACAGAGCCAGCATCCCGCTGCCCAGCAGGATCAGCGGGGTTGGTTCGGGTGCCACGGCGGGTAAGCCCCACACCCGCAATCCAGCCTCAGGACTGCCGACGCCAGCCAGGCCATCTTCCGTGGATGTCGTTGGGTTCTCGCCAACATCCAGCGCGCCATCTCCGCTGATGCTAAACGCGTAAACATCGCTCCCCGCATCGAGCGTAAGCGGCGACGGCAGATACAATTCCACCCAAGCCCTCTGCGAGACCGGAATCGCAACGCTGGTCAGCGTCGGATCCAGCGTCGTGTCGTCGAATATCTCTGAAAACAGCGTCGAGCCCCTCGTCAGATCGCTGATCGAATACGTCACCGGTGCTCCGCTCGGATCGCTCATGAAGAACGCAAATCCATCAAGAGTGGTGTTCGCGCTCGCCTGCACATCCTGGCTCAACACTGTATTGGCACCCAGCGTGACGCGCGATGTCTCGTCCAGTCCAAGCACCAGCGAGTCGGCACGGGCGAAGATTGAAAAACTCATGCACGCAACAACAAACAGGGAGAGGAACAGGCAATGCTTCATTTGCATAAGAACTCCACGAGTTGGCGTTTCGATAGGATCCCTGTAGAAGAGGATCTCTTGATTCGCCCCGGGGTTTTCATCGGGTACAGCTTCGTCCCGTCTGTAGGTACAGCATCATCAATGGTTGTAGCCCCATACCAGAAACTGGAGCTAACGAATGAGCCGGTCCATACCCCCCCTGAATGCTGCGATGGATCTGTCCATTTCTAGCAACATACAACTTTGCTACCGTTCTCTTTCCCGGAATATAGGCCCGGCCTAAGGCAATATCAATGGATTGTTGCGCCGAATACCCGTCCGTCGCTACCACTTTTGTGTTATCCCTCCATCTCTTCCTTCCCGGCAATCCCACTTTGCTAGAATCGAGAAGGTGAAGCACTCCGCCGACGAACTCATCGCAACCATTCATTCCGCCGCCGGACCGGCCATTGCCGTAGACCGTCGCGCAAAACTCAACGACCGCCTGCAACACCGCGTCGTCGCACAACCGAACGGGATCGATTCCGCATCCCAAAGTTTGACCCATGCAGCTCAACACAGCTTTTCTTCCCATAGGAGCAATATGACCGAGATCGTATCCATCACAGCACGCGAGATCCTCGATTCCCGCGGAAACCCCACCGTCGAAGCCGACGTCACCCTCTCTGGCGGGGCCAAGGGCCGCGCCGCCGTCCCCTCCGGTGCATCCACCGGCGAGCATGAGGCCGTCGAGCTGCGCGACGGCGACAAGGAACACTACATGGGCAAGGGCGTCCTCCACGCCGTTGAGAACGTCGAATCCATCCTCGCCCCGGAACTCGCCGGCCTCGACGCATCCAACCAGCGCCTGCTCGACTCCACCATGATCGCCATCGACGGCACGGAGAACAAGTCCAAGCTGGGTGCCAACGCCATCCTCGCCGTCTCCATGGCCGCCGCACGCGCCTCGGCCAACGCCCTCAAGCTCCCCCTCTACCGCTACCTCGGCGGCGTCAACGCCTGCATCCTCCCCACTCCCATGATGAACATCCTCAACGGTGGCTCCCACGCGGACTCCAACGTCGATTTCCAGGAGTTCATGGTCATGCCCGTCGGCGCGGAGACCTTCTCCGACGCACTCCGCTGGGGAGTCGAGGTCTTCCACACCCTCAAGGGCGTGCTCAAGAAGAAGGGATACAACACCGCCGTCGGCGACGAGGGCGGATTCGCTCCCTCCCTCAAGTCCAACGAAGAGGCCGTCGAGCTCATCCTCGAAGCCATCGAGAAGGCCGGTTACACCCCAGGCGAACAGATCGCCATCGCACTCGACCCAGCATCCAGCGAGTTCTACGACAAGGACAAGAAGCTCTACGTCTTCAAGAAGTCCGACAAATCCGAGAAGACCGCCGAGCAGATGGTGGACTTCTACGCGGCCTGGATCAAGCAGTATCCCATCGTCTCCCTCGAAGACGGCCTCGCCGAGGACGACTGGGAGGGATGGAAGCTCCTTACCGAGCGCCTCGGCCACATCCAGCTCGTCGGCGACGACCTCTTCGTCACCAACACCGAGCGCCTGCAGCAGGGCATCGAAGCCAAGACCGCAAACTCCATCCTCATCAAGCTCAACCAGATCGGCACCGTCTCCGAAACCATCGAGGCCATCGAACTGGGTCGCCGCTACGGCTACACCAGCGTCATCAGCCACCGTTCGGGCGAGACCGAAGACAGCTTCATCGCAGACTTCGCCGTCGCCACCGGTGCCGGCCAGATCAAGACCGGCTCCGCCAGCCGCACCGACCGCATCTGCAAGTACAACCAGCTCCTCCGCATCGAGGAAGAGCTCGGCGAATCAGCCGAGTTCCTCGGCATCGAGTCCCTCAACTTCCAGTAGCCCACCATAAGCCGGGTGCCCCATCCATCGCGGCAGGTTCGCGATGGGTGGGATGTGTACCCACCTTGCCGGGTGCCCCATCCTTTCACAGCTTCTTCGTGAAAGGGTGGGCTTGCCTTTTTGTTCGTCATTCTGGCGCAGCCAGAATCTCTGTATTGGCCGGGTGCCCCATCCATCGCGTTCTTTGCGATGGGTGGGTCTACCGCCAACTCTGCCCGCTCCCCAAGATTTTTTCCTCGACTTTCCCCCGTAAATCCGCGTGTCAAGACCCTCAACCCTCCAAAATCCCCTCATCCAACAGAAAACAAAAGAGAAAAAACTTCCCCGCAAGTGGCATAGTAGTTATGTCCCAAGCCGTATAATTAAAACAGTAGAGAACAAACAGACCCGGCCAGCCAGTCGGGTCTTCGCATTTAACGCACCACCAACAAACCGTTGCGGATCAATGCATTATCAGAAAGACAAATAGAATGAACGCGTTACAGACACAATCCGCAAAACCTCAATTTTCCACCCCTAACCCGAATGTTTCCAACACTCTAGCAGTAACCCGTCAGGAATGACTACTTTGGCGGCAATAACCCTACTCAATCGACTGATTTCATTTCATTTAGACCCAGAGTACCCGGGGGGAGGGGGGGGATGGGGGGGATGGGGAAAGCGAATAAACATCGAACAGACGGCGAACAAACGGCAATCAACCAGCTTCTTCATCCCGGATCGAATGGAACAACCTCTTGAAAGATCACAGGTGCCTCATCCATCGTGGCATCAGAATCGCAACGGGTGGGGCTTTTGCCTTACCGGAGGGAGCGTGGGGATTCATCCCCACGAAGAATGGCTCCAGAAGGAATGGGCTTTAGCCCCGGGCCTTCCGCTATTCCGCCGCCGTCTTGCTCCCCACCGGACGCAGCAGCGGGAACAGGATCACGTCGCGGATCGACTTCGACCCGGTCAGCACCATGGTCAGCCGGTCGATGCCGACGCCCTCGCCGGCCGTCGGCGGCAACCCGTAGCCCAGCGCGCGCACGTAGTCCTCGTCGACTTCGGCCATGGCTTCCTCGTCGCCGCGCTTGCGCTCTTCGATCTGCGCCTCGAAGCGCCGCCGCTGGTCGTCCGCATCGTTCAGCTCGGAAAACGCATTGCCGACCTCGAAGCCGCCAATGTAGAACTCAAACCGCTCCACCCACTCCGGCTCCCCCGGCTTGATCTTGGAAAGAGGTGATACCGCAAGTGGAAAGTCGTAGATGATAGTCGGCTGGATAAGGTTTGGTTCAGAGAACCACTCGAATAACTCCGCGACCAGACCGCCGAGAGCATCGCCCTCGCCAAGCGAGTACAGCAATCCTCCGATGAATTTGCGGTCCATATCCGTCAATTCTAAGATACTGGCCCTGGTGTGGCCGCGTGCCGTGAGCGCTTCGTCGACACCATCCACGTCTGGATCATATCGTTCGGAATAGGAGAGAGCACTTTTGAGAGCGCTCTCAAATAGTTCACGTTCAGCGAATGCCTGTATCGTGGGTTTGGGTCCAAATCGCTTGTCGTCCCAGTGTTTGATGATCGCATCGACCATTCTGAGTTCTTGCCAGTTCTCAGGCGCGAGATCAATTGGCTTCCCAAATGGATCTAGGCGCGGAATTGACTTGCCGTCTGCGTCTACTTCGCCGGAGGGTAGGATCGTGGTTCCGTTCACATCGAGCGCGACTGTCGAAATCAACTCCTTCGTCAATTTCCTCAGGTCTTTGTAGTTCGCGTAGGCCTGATAGAACTCCAGCATGGTGAACTCTGGATTGTGGCTGGTGTCGATGCCTTCGTTGCGGAAGTTGCGGTTGATCTCATATACGCGGTCCATTCCGCCGACCACCAGCCGCTTCAGGTAAAGCTCCGGCGCAATCCGCAGCGAGAGGTCGAGATCGAGCGCATTGTGATGCGTCTTGAAGGGCTTGGCCGCCGCGCCGCCCGCGATGGCCTGCATCATCGGCGTCTCGACTTCAAGGTATCCTCGCTCGTCGAAGAACTTGCGCATCGCGCGCAGAATCGCCGCCCGCTTGACGAAGACCTCGCGCACGTCAGGATTGACGAAGAGATCGACATACCGCTGGCGATAGCGCAGCTCGGTATCTTCCAGGCCATGGAACTTGTCTGGCAGAGCCAGCATCGCCTTGGAGAGAAAGGTGAGTGAAGAAACATGCACGGTCAGCTCGCCCGTCCGCGTCCGCATCAGATAGCCGCTTGCGCCGACGTGATCGCCCAGGTCGAGCAGCTTGTACAGCGCGAAACCGTCTTCGCCCACATCGTCCTTGCGCACGTAGAGCTGCATCCGCTGGCCCGCCTGCTGCAACTGCGCGAAGCCGGCCTTGCCCTGAACGCGGATCGCCATGATGCGTCCACTGATGGCGACCTCGATCTTCTTGCCCGCTTCAAGATCGGCGGTGAACTGCTCGGCGGTCATCGGGTCGTAGGCCGCGCGCAGCTCGGGAATCGTGATCGTGGCGGCGTAGCTGTTGGGATAGGTTGCTGCGGCGTAGCTCAGGCCAGATTTCTGCCCCAGCTCGCCGATCTGCCGCAGCTTCTCGCGCCGCTCGTTGTACAGCTTCTCTTCAAACTGCGATTCGTACACGGGTGCTCCTGCTTTGAAAGGGCGCGGCTTCAGCCGCGCCGAATTCGACGCCGAACAGAAAGGGGCTTTAGCCCCGGAGGCAAGTCTCGAACATCGCCGACAATCCAGTATATCGACGCGGCCTGCAACGCGTGGTGTAATGATGATGCGATGGCCGACGAACCCAGCAAAAAGCACCGTGGTCTCATGGAGTACGCGAAGGCGGAGCAGATGGTGCAGCTCGCGCTCGCGGTCCCCGCAGGCTGCTTCGTCGGATTGCTCTTCGGAAGCTGGCTCGACCGCCATTTTCACCAGCACTGGATCAGCGTGGCCGGCATGTTGCTGGGGTCCGCCGCGGGATTTGTCCAGATCTTCACCACCATCTCGCGCATCTCCAAGCGGGGTGATGAATGACGGGACAGCCCGTGCCCTCGAAGGACCCGCCCGCCGGACGGGCCTGGACCGCCGGCCTCAGCGACGCCGACCTCCGCAACACCATGCTGGCCGCACTTCGGCTGCTGGCAATTCTGGCCGTCTTCGCCGGTGCCCTCTTCTGGTGGAAGGCCGGGTGGCAAAGCGCCGTGCTTGTGGCCGTCGGCGCGGCCATCTCCGCTGCCTCGTTGTGGGAATGGATGCGCCTGACGACCGCGATGAATGAGCGCATGGACGCTGGCCGGACCCCGCGCCCGATGGGAATGGTTCTGTTTGGGTTCTTCCTGCGCATCGGGGTCACTCTCGCGGTCCTCTATGGTAGTCTTAAATATCTGCACGGCACTGTCTTTGCACTTGCTGTGGGACTCGGCTTGGGCATTGTGTCGCTTACCGTAGAGGCGCTCCGCATCTTGAAGCGCTGGACAGAATAGAGTCTGCCGCTCTCGCCGCGGACGGCAATTCAGGATTTTGGAAATTTATGCCAACACAGCTTCTCTTTACCCGGTTCTTGAATCACCACCTCGCCGCGCAGGTCAACCTCCTTCTCGCGGCATTGCATATTCACCCGGCTCATCCGCAGGCACCGATTAGCAACGCCTTCGCGATGGAAGTGCTGATCTTCCTCTTGCTGCTGGCGTACTTCGTTATCGTGCGCGCCACCCTTTCGGTTGAAAAGCCCGACGTTATCCAGCACTTTGCCGAGATGACCCACGAGTTTGTCACCGATCAGAGTGAATCGATCATCGGGCACGGATACGAGAGATTCACCAGCTACATCACAACGCTGGCCCTGTTTATCCTGCTGTGCAACCTGCTCGGCCTGGTTCCAGGGTTCGAGTCGCCCACGGCAAGCTATGTGGTGCCGCTGGGCGTTGCCATTCTCACCTTCGTCTACTACCACTACCACGGCATTCGCGCCAACGGCTTCAGCTACGTCAAGCAGTTCCTGGGGCCGGTGTGGTGGCTCTATCCGCTGATGCTCCCGATCGAGGTGATCTCCCACTGCGCCAGGATGATGTCGCTCAGCGTTCGTCTCTACGCCAACATGTTCGCCGGAGACATGGTCACGCTCGCCTTCTTCTCGCTCATCCCGGTCGGTGTGCCGATCCTCTTTCTGACGCTCCATTTTGGAGTAGCCATCATCCAGGCATACGTCTTCATGATCCTGACGACTGTGTATCTTTCGTTGGCCGTGGCCCACGAACATTAGGGCAAAGTTTGCCGGCCGCGGGGGCGCCCCCTCCCGGCCGGTTGCAGCACTCGCCGCTAGCGTGAGGGTGCCAGCACGGTGAGCATCAACCACCCACTGGCGGCGTACATCCTGACGGGGGCAAGGAGTCACACAATGGTTCGCATGCTTCAGTTTTCCAAGTACCTCTTCATGACGCTGTCGGCGATGTTCCTGGCCGTGCCTGCGTTTGCCCAGACAACCGGTGCCGTCGCCAACCCCTACGCTCCACTGGCTGTCGGGATCGGCATGGGAATCGCTGCCGGCCTCTGCGGTCTGGGTCAGGGCCGCGCAACCGCGTCGGCTGCCGAAGCCCTCGCACGCAATCCCGGCGCACGTCCCGGCATCCAACTCTTCCTCATTCTCGGCCTCGCGTTCATCGAGTCCCTCACACTCTTCACCTTCGTGCTGCTCTTTATCCGGACGGCCTAGGGCAGACTTGTCATCGACCAAACGAGAGAGCCTCCATCGCGGAGGCTCTTTCGTTTGGTTGTGGCTGCTTGATAGACTTCGGACGCTGCTCTGTCCTGCGTGCAACGGGACTTGCGCGGCGGAGAGGTGTTCATGGACGCACGATCTTTGACCAGCCGCCGAAGTGTTCTGGCGGGAATGACGGCGGTAGCTGGAGGACTCACGCTGGGCCGCACCGCGCTGGGTTTTCTGACCACACCTGCCGGCAAGCCGGACGACTTTGTGGCGGCCATGCCGGACAGACTCGTGCCATTTCCCATGGCGCAGGTACGTCTGCTCGACGGAATCTTCAAGGCGCAGTCGGAGATTAACCAGAGATATCTCGACTCGCTCGCTACGGACCGGCTGCTGCACAGCTTTCGCGCGACCTCGGGAATTGCCTCGACTGCGACTCCCTACGGCGGTTGGGAGAAGCCGGACTGCGCGCTGCGCGGCCACTTCAATGGCGGGCACTATCTCTCTGCAGTTGCGCTGACGTACGCGAGCGCGGGCAACGACACGCTGCGCGCCCGTGGCGACGCGATGGTGGCCGAGCTGGCGCGCTGCCAGAAGGCCAACGGAAACGGCTATCTGGGCGCCTATCCCGAGACCCAGTTCGAGGCCCTGGCCAAGGGCAGTCGCGATTGGCCGGGCGGTGCGGTGTGGGCACCCTTCTACACGCTGCACAAGATCATGACTGGACTGGTCGATATATACGTCCACACCGGCAACGAGCAGGCCTTGCAGGTTGCCGAAGGCGTCGCTGGCTGGGTCCGCGGGTACTTCGATGGCATCGGCGATGAGCAGCGCCAGCGCATGTTGCGCACCGAGTACGGCGGCATGAACGAGGTGCTGGCGAACCTCTACGGACTCACCGGCAAGCAGCAGTACCTCGATACGGCGCACCTCTTCGAGCAGCCGAGTTTTCTCGATGCGCTGGCTGGGCATCGCGACGAGCTGAAGGGGCTGCACGCCAATACGCATGTGCCCAAGGCGATCGGCGCTGCGCGGATGTACGAGCTTACCGGCGACGCTCGCTATCGCGGGATCGCGCAGTACTTCCTCGACGAGGTTCTGACCGAGCGCAGCTACGCCATCGGCAACACCAGCGTCAATGAGTTCTGGCGTAGCGACCCCGGCAACCTGAAGGGAAGCCTGGAGTATCACAACGCCGAGTGCTGCGTGGCCTACAACCTGATGAAGCTGCAGCGTCACCTCTTTGCCTGGACCGGCGACGCGCGCTGGATGGACGCCTACGAGCGCAGCCTGTGGAACTGCCGCATGGGAACGCAGAACGCACAGGGGCTGAAGCAGTACTTCTTCCCGCTGGCGGCGGGCTACTGGCGTCACTTCAACTCGGCCGAGCAGTCGTTCTGGTGCTGCACGGGCACGGGCGCGGAGGAGTTCGCCAAGCTCAACGACACGATTTATTTTCATGATGCCTCGACCTCCTCTCACGATTCCTCCAGCGTATTGCACGATTCCGACAGCGTTTGGGTCAACCAGTTCATAGCCTCCGAACTGGACTGGAAGGAGCAGAAGTTCGGGCTGCGCCAGGAGACTCAGTTTCCCGCCGAGCAGGGAACCACGCTGCACATCAAAGTCGCCGCGCCCCAGCGGAGGACGATCCACATTCGGATCCCCGGCTGGGTCGCCGAGGGCGGCTCGGCCCGCATCAACGGGCGCGAGCTGGAGGCTTTCGCGCAGCCGGGAAGCTATCTCTCGCTCACCCGTGAGTGGCGCGACGGCGACAGGATCGAGCTCACGCTTCCCATGCAGATTCGCACCGAACTGCTGCTCGGCGACTCGACGCTGCGCGCCGCGCTCTACGGGCCGCTGGTGCTGGCCGCGGATCTGGGCGCGGGACCGAAGGACGGGCCGCTGAAGATCGGCGGAACCGACTCCTGCCCGCGGGACAAGGACCTTGGCCCGCCCGCAGCAACTCCAGTCGCGCCTGCTGCCGATTGGATCGAGGTTGTCTCAGCCAAGGACCTGGCTTTCAAGCCGGCGAGCGCGAAGGATGCGCCTCCGGTGAAGCCGCTGTTCTCGGTCACAGACGAAAAGTATGCCATCTACTGGAACACGGAGAAGAGCTCTTGAGCGCAAAGAACGAAGGATCTCTCTCCCCACTCCCCATCAAGACCATCAGCAGCCGCGAGGTCTATCGCAACCCGTGGACGAGCGTGCGCGAGGACGTGATCGAGCGCGCGGACGGCGTGCGCGGAATCTACGGCGTGGTGGACAAGGACCCTGCCTGCCTCATCATTCCGCTGGAGACGACGCACGAAGGCGACTTCCTCACCCTGGTCGAGCAGTATCGCTTCACCGTGGGCGGGCGGTACATGGAGCTTCCCCAGGGTGGCTGGGAGACGGCCGACGCCGATCCCGTGGAGATGGCGCGCGGCGAGCTGGCCGAGGAGACCGGCCTGCGGGCCGAGCGCATGACGCTGCTGGCAACCTTGCAGATCGGCTACGGCGTGCTCAACCAGAGGCAATACATCTTCCTGGCCGAGGGGCTGACCCAGGGCGAGCGCGAACTCGACGCCGAGGAGAGCGACCTGGTGGTGCATCGGGTCAGCGTGGCGCAGTTTGAGGCGATGCTGCTGGACGGCACCATCGTCGACAACTGCTCGGCTGCGGCGTGGGGCATCTACCGCCTCTGGCGCGAGAGCCATCCCGGTCAGGAGTAACCGATGAGACTCGCCACGCCGCGCACTTTCGCAATCGCACTGCTCGCCGGAATCATCTGCGTCTGTCAACACTCGCTCTGCCAAAGTGCGACTCCATTCACCGAGCAGCCCACCGCCGGCGAGTGGGGCGACCGCTCCGACGGCAGCTTTGCCAACCCCATCCTGCCCGCAGATTTCAGCGATCTCGATGCCATCCGCGTCGGCTCGTCCTACTACGCCATCAGCTCGACGATGCAGTACTCGCCTGGAATGACCGTGCTTGAATCGCGCGATCTGGTCAACTGGCGCATCGTCGGCGGAGTCGTCGCCGACCTCACGGCAATCGACCCCGCCCTCAACTGGGATCGCATGGATCGCGCGGGACGCGGCATCTGGGCGGGAGCAATCCGCTGGCACGACGGCAAGTTCTGGGTCTACTTCGCAACCCCCGATCAGGGCATCTACATGAGCACCGCGCACGCCGCCGCAGGCCCGTGGACGCCCGTTCAGCTCGTGATGCCGGCAACCGGCTGGGACGACACCTGTCCCTTCTGGGACGACGACGGCACGATGTATCTGGTGACCTCGCACACCGCAGCCGAGGGACCCAGCGCGACCAAGTACAACATCCACCTCTTCCGCCTCACGCCGGACGGCAGGTCCATCGTCGCTGGTTCAGACCGCATCATCCACCAGTCGCGCGGCAGCGAGGCCAACAAGCTCTACAAGTGGAACGGCCTCTACTACCACTACTACAGCGAGGTTCACCCCGAGGGCCGCGTCGCCATGATCGAGCGCGCTCCCTCGCTCGATGGCCCATGGCAGTCGCACCAGCTCCTGCACGTCCACGGTGCCGTTGACAAGGAGCCGAATCAGGGCGGCATTGTGCAGGCGCAGGATGGGAAGTGGTGGTTCTTTACCCATCAGGGGCGCGGCGACTGGGAGGGTCGCGCCGCCGTCCTCCTGCCCGTCACCTGGATCGACGGCTGGCCCATCGTCGGACGCATCGGCCCCGACGGAGTCGGTGAGATGCTCTGGCACGGCACGAAGCCCGTCGCTCAGCAGCCGCTCTCGACCGTCACCGCCAGCGACGATTTCGCCTCGCCCACGCTGCGTCCCGAGTGGCAGTGGAACTACCAGCCCCGCGCCGGCCTGTGGAGCCTCACCGAGCGCAAGGGCTTCCTTCGCCTGCACGCCTTCGCCCCGCTCAAACCCGGCGACCTCAAGAGCGTCGGCAACGTCCTCACCCAGCGCGCCTTCCGCAGCACACGCAACGAGTTCACCGTGAAGCTCGACGTGAGCGGAATGGTCGATGGCGAGGAGGCAGGCCTCTCGCACTTCGCCAAGAGCTTCGCCTCGATTGGTGTCGTTCAGAGCGGATCGACGCGCACAGTTTCAGTCAACGACAACGGCTCGCGAACCTCCGGCCCTGAGCTGAAGCAGAGCACCGTCTGGCTGCGTTCCAGTTGGGGATTCGACGGCGCGAGCAGCTTTTCCTACTCGCTCGACGGCAAGAGCTTTGTGCCGCTCGGAGCGATCTACCAGCTTACTTGGGGAAGCTATCGCGGCGACCGCGCGGGCCTGTTTACGGTAAACGACAAGACGGCGGGGTGGGCCGACTTCGATTCGGTGCGGTATGAAGTTGCGCGCTAACTGACGAGGTGGCCCATCTTTTCCTGCTTGGTATGCAGGTAGCGCTCGAAGGTGGGCTCGGGGGAGACCTCGGCGGAGATGCGCTCGGCGACCGTGATGCCGGCGGATTCGAGGGCGGCGACTTTTTCCGGATTGTTGGTGATGAGAC
>Ga0302320_10019041_pt1 | contig 13814 bp, 16 predicted proteins | sample Bog_T0_3_FD_202130 | JGI IMG/M metagenome (GOLD analysis project Ga0302320, IMG submission 202130) | Peat permafrost microbial communities from Stordalen Mire near Abisko, Sweden - Bog_T0_3 | ecosystem: Environmental > Terrestrial > Soil > Wetlands > Peat | place: Sweden: Abisko, Stordalen Mire... | reverse complement strand
GGCCGGGGACGCCGACTGCCAGTCCGCCGCGACAAATACCGCCTCCACGGGGGCACCGGCATCGAGCGCGGCCTCGACCAGTTTCACGCCTTCGGCGACAAAAGCGTGCTCGAGGTCGCGCACGCTCGAGCGGCGCAACAACCGGCGCAAGCGCTGAACGCGCTGGTCACGGGCCCCGAGGTGCCTAACACCCACATTCACGTTGATACTTCGCGTTTGGCGCCCAGGGGTCCAATAAAAGTTGACGGTTAAGAGGCTGCCTCGTCCACGACCTCCTCGTCGTCGGCGTCCGAGGCAAAGTTCTCGTCGCCGCCCAGAGCCGCCATCGCGGCGAGGACGAGGGCGGAGAACGCCTGGGGATCGCGCACGGCGAGGTCGGCCAACATCTTGCGGTCCACGTCAATCTCTGCCCTGTGCAGCCCGGCGATGAGGCGGCTGTAGGTCGTGCCGTTCATTCGAGCGGCGGCGTTGATGCGTTGGATCCATAGCTTGCGGAAATCGCCTTTGCGGGCACGGCGGTCGCGGTAGGCGTACTGGAGCGAGTGCATGACTTGCTCATTGGCTGCTCGGTACGAGCGCGACTTGTTGCCATAGAAGCCCTGTGCGCGTTCGAGGACAGTCCTCCGGCGCTTCTTGCCGTGGACTGCGCGCTTCACCCTGGCCATTTAGGGGCTCCCTTCATCGTTGATACCAGTGCGATCAATTGGTCTGTTGGGCCTCAGTCAAAGAGGCTGGGCTCGATGCCGTCGAGAACGGCAACCTTGCCGCTGTCGGCGGCGGAACTTGCCTGTTCTCAGATCCCGAGCAACCGGCGAACACTCTTGCGGTCGGCTGAGGACACACCGACTTCGTGACCGAGCCGGCGTGTGCGGACAGACGACTTCTTCTCGAGCATGTGGCCACGGTTCTGCTGCCGGCGCCTGATCTTCCCGGTCCCGGTGATCTTGAAACGGGCCACTGCTCCCCGGTCCGTCTTCTGCTTCGGCATTTCCGTACCCCTTCGCCTTCGTATTCGGTTCTCTCGTCATCTGACACTGCATCCGGTGCCTCGCTAGAGGCCCCGGCGAGTAGTGCCGGCCTTAGGCCCGTGCCGCCGATTGATCGCCCGATCGGGACCTACCGGTCGACACCTCATCGATGTTGCTACTGCGGTACTGCTTTTCTTACGGGTGGCTCTCCACCTGCTCCAAGGCCACTTCGGGTGGCTCTGGGACAACAAGCTCGCCTTCACGCGCCGCCGGCGCCGGCGTGTTGCCGTTGGTCGTCACCCGAGTACGTTCCTCGGTCAGATGCTTTGCCTCTGAGGACTGCTTGGCCCGCTTGTCAGGTGCGAGCACCATGACCATGTTCCGTCCGTCCAGCCGGCCTTCGGTCTCTACCTTGGCAACTCCGTCGATCTGCTCAGCAATTCGGTCAAGGATCCGCTTGCCGAGGTCCGGGTGGATGACCTCCCGGCCTCGGAACATCACCGTCACCTTGACCTTGTGACCGTCGTTCAGGAACCTGAGCACCTGTCGGGTCTTGGTCTCGAAGTCGCCCGGGCCGATCTTCGGCCGGTACTTCATCTCCTTGATGCCGATGTTGCTCGTCTTGCGCCGCGACTCCTTGGCCCGTTGCGCCGCATCGAACTTGAACTTCCCATAGTCCATGATCCGACAGACCGGGGGATTTGCCAGAGGCGCCACCTCCACCAGGTCGAGATCCTGCTGCTGGGCAATGGCGAGCGCCTGGGCTAGAGGCGTAATCCCGAGCTGGCGACCTTCAGCGTCGACAAGCCGGACCTCACGAGCACGGATACGGTCGTTGATCCGTGGCTCATTGGAGCTGGGAACAGTGGTGATTGGGCGTCGTCCTCTCGCTGGGGCCGAGGTTCTGCTCGACCGGTACGAAAGGGAAGCCGGGAAACCGGCCAGCCACACTCAAGACCCGACGCACCCACCGGCAAAGCCGCAGTGGCCGGGTGGGAGTCACGCCATCGGCGCACCCCGCTTCCCTTACTTGTCAGCACGTAGGCTAGCAGCATGAGCAGCCTGTGGACACCAGAGGGAGAACATCGCGTACCTCGGCCGGGTGAGGAGGGACCCGGCGGCGGGAGCGCATCCGGCCCAGGGGCTCCGGGAGGGCCAGGCTCCAAAGGCCGGCCGCGGGCCGGGACAGCACCTGACGGCGCGGACCTCGGCCAAAGCGGAGTGCCAAGCGAGGCGGACGAGTTCAACGAGGAGGAGATCCTCGAAGTAGCCAAGCACCTGGCCGCAGCTCCGGCGGAGGACGTGGTTGCGAACCACTGCTACGGGTTGTTCGAGCTTGGGGCCCTGCACCTGTCCCAGCTGCCGCCGCAGCTCGACAAGGCACGGCTCGCGATCGACGCCCTCGGAATGATCGTCGACGGGCTCGGCGAGCGCCTCGGCCAACATGCTCCGGCCCTCGCAGAGGGCTTGTCGCAGATACGCCTCGCCTTTGTCCAGATCTCGTCCGCCGCCCCGGCCGCCTCGAACGGCCAGGCAGCCCCGGAGACCGACATCTGACAGGTCCTCAGCCAGGCAGTCCGACGAACTCGAGCAGCTCGGCCCACCCGCCCTCGTTCGCGGGCGCTGTGATCTCATCGGCGCGCTCTTTCGCAGCCGGGCTCGCGTCTAAGACGGCGAGGGCGAACGACGCTCCCTCCAAGAGCTCAATGTCGTTGTCGGCATCGCCGATGGCGAGCACGCGGTTGTGGTCGAGGCCCTTGTAGGCACAGAACTCCACAACCCCGGCCCACTTGTTGACGCCGAGGGGCCGGAAGCTCAGGTGCGTGCCGCCGTAGCTGCGGTCAGGCGACATAGCCGCAGCTACGGGGGCGCAGGCGGTCACCTCGGCGGCCAGCTGTTTGATCTCGGCGTTATCCTTGCCGAGCAGGGAGAACGAGAGCACCGGCAAGGTCCTGACAGCGGTAAAGGGATCCTCCTCGCGTACCCAGGGCTGCAAGCGTCGCATGTACTCCGGGTGTTCCAACGGGTGCTCCCCGAGCACGATGTCAGGGCCGGGGCCCTCGACATTGATACAGGGACTGACCCCGAGATCGTCGAAGATCTCGAGCACCTGGGTGGCGAGCGCCGGAGTGAAGGCGAACCTGAAACAGGGCGACTCGGCGCCGAACTCCAGGCCGATGGCGCCGTCGAGGAACACCCCCGGCAGCGCGATCCCGTTCGCCTGCATAACGGGCCAGGCGCTCCTCGCGCTGCGGCCCGTGGCCACGACAACCGGGATCGAGGCGGCGGCCAGCGTGCTGAGTGCCCCAAGCGTGCGGGGATGCGCCTTTCCGGTCCCGTCCCAAAGAGTCCCGTCGAGGTCGGTCACGACAAGCTCGATAGCCGGGGCGCGCCTGCTTTCGACGGTTGCGCAGGGCCCCGAACAGGCCGTCGAGCCTCGGTCTGGGGTTGCTTGAAGCGGGACTTGTGTCATCTGTGTTTGGCCACCTCAGCGAATCTGTAGGCGAGAACCTCCGAGACGGCCCTAAAGCCGAGGCGGCGGTACATCGCATTCGAGCTTGCATTGCTTAGTTGGGCATAGAGAACCGAGTTGGCAGCTTCTTTTTGACGCAGCCACTCGCACAAAGCCCCGACGCACGCCGCCGCGTAGCCCCGCCCCCGCCAAGCCAAGGGCGTGAAGACGGCGCCGATGCGCGAGATGCTTCCGATCGGCTCGGTGGCACGGGCCACGCAACGGGCCCCTTCGTGGTCCCAAACAAAGAGCCGGCCCGCCAACAGCGCCAGGTCGACCGCCGATGAGACGTCGAGTCGGGGCGAGCCCGTCTCGGCCTGGAAGGCCGACCACCACTCGGTTAGCAGACCCCGTTCAGACAACTCGGCCCGACGCAGGCCGCCCGGCACGCGCTCTTTGCGGGACAGGCCATCGAGCACGTAAAGGCGTTGCGCGTCTTCAACGACGGCCGAGGTTCCGACTTGCTCGGTCCAGCGGCCCGCAAAGACCGCTGCGGCGGCCGCCATACCGGCGACGCCTGTAAGCAAGTGACCCTCCGCGTGTATCGCCTCCGCCAAGGCGGCAGCCTCGTCTTCGCGCACAGGTGAGATCGCGGCCCCGTGGGCGGGCGGGGACTCCAAGACGATGCCCGCCGCGGCACCATTCGTCTCGAGCACCCAGTAACTGCCGGGCGTGCCTGAATCGGCGCGTTGTCGCAAAAGGCTCCAGATCAAATTGAGCTGGACCGGGTCGGCGGAAAGGTAATCGGCCGCTCGTTGCATGACTACGACCGGGTCAGCTGTCGCCTCGACGTGAAAGCTGCCCATACCTCAAGCCTGCCACTGCTCGGCCCATGCCCATGCATCCGAGATTGCCATCATCAAAGTGACCTACGCCGCGATCGATTGCCGCTTTTGCACGTCGTCGTTCTGGTCACCGGCGCTTCCTCGCGCTCGGCGGCGGAAGCACCCTCAAGGCGAAGGGAGCGACGAGCTGTGACCGGTCCCGTCCAAAGTTCCTTGCGCCGCTGCGATCGGTGTGACCTTGAAGGCTTCAAAACGCCCGCCGGCGGCGGCAGTCACCCTATAGGCGACCACGGTCCCGGGAGCGATCTGGCGGCTGCCGTCGGCGATCTGGGTGCTGTGGAAACCGAACTGGACGGCGTTGGCGTCAACGACGATGCCGAGGCCTCGCTCTTTGTCGTAGGACTGCACCACTCCGAGCCGCAAGCTGCCAGTGCCCTGCGCCACCACCTCGTTAAAAGCGGCCGCGTCTTGGTCCGAGACCTGGGCCTCGGAAGCTTTCAATGGACGATCTTCGCGATGGGAAGCTCGATGATGTCAGTGGCTCCGCGCTCTTTGAGGGCCGGGATCAAGATGTTGATGTCGGACTTGGGAACCACCGCCTCGACGGCGTAGCCGGCCTCTCCGAACAGTTTGGACACGGTCGGCGAGCGCATGGAGGGCAGCACGGCGATGATGGAAGGCAGGTCGATGGGGGCCACGTTCAGCTTGACGAGCACCCTGCCACGCGCTTCGAGAGCACCTTGGAGCAACACGAGGAGCTGTCCCATGGCCCGCAGCTTCTCTGGGTCCGCCACCGAGACCGGGTTGGCGATCAGTTCCGTGTAGGACAACAGCAGTGTCTCGATCACACGCAGGCCGGCCGCCCTTAACGCTCGCCCAGTCTCGGTGATCTCGACGACGGCATCGGCGATGTCGGGAATCTTCGCCTCTGTCGCCCCAAAGGAGAAACGGACCTCGGCCTCCACGCCCCTTTCGGCCAGGAATCGCTTGGTGAGCCGTGGGTACTCGGTGGAGACGCGGCAGCCCGCCGGGAGGTCTTCGACCGTTTGCACGAGCGAGTCCCCGGCGACGGCGAGCACCACCTTTACGGGCTCAGTCGTCACCTTCGAGTACTGCAACTCACCGAGGCTGACGACATCTGCGCCGGTTTCCTCCACCCAGTCTCGCCCGGTCACACCGAGGTCGAACAGCCCTTCGGCCACGTAGACGGGTATCTCCTGGGGGCGCAAGATATGGACCTCTGCAACACGGGGGTCGTCGATCGTCGCGCGGTAGGCAACGGCAGAAGCCCGCCTGACGGCAAGATCCGCGCTTGCAAACAACTCGAAGGTCGCCTGTTCGAGCGAGCCTTTGGGCAAGACGAGACGCAGCATCGCCTAGACCACGCTTCTCGGTGTAATCGTCGGCACGGCGGCCGCCCCTTCTGTGTGAGCTGGCCGGGACCCCTTGAGGCGCCGGAGAACGTCGGACATCTCTATGGCGGTCATAGCCGCCTCGGTCCCCTTGTTCCCAAGCGCCCCTCCGGCCCGGTCGAGCGCCTGGTCAAGGTTCTCGGTCGTAAGGACGCCGAATACCACGGGCAGCCCCATCTCGAGCTGCACGCGCTGTATGCCGGCCGCACACTCTCCGGCGACGAAGTCGTAGTGCGAAGTCTCACCGCGGATCACGGCCCCGAGACAGATGATGGCGTCGTACTCGTTGGTCCTCGCGACAGCCATGGCAGCGAGCGGCAGCTCGAAGGCGCCGGACACCCAGATGACGGTCCTGTGATCCTCGCCCACGCCACAACGGTCGAGCTCGGCGATAGCACCGCGGAGCAGCAGGCTCGTCACCTGCCCGTTGAACCGGCTGCAGGCAACGGCGATCCGTAGCCCGCTGCCGTCACCGAATCCGCGGATACCCTCCAGGTCGTCGAGCTCCAAAGCAGGCAAGCGGTGGCTCGGCGCCGGGACCCCGACCGCCGAGTGCTCGACTGGGGCTCCGTCCTCAGTCGAGGTCATCGACGCCTCCTGGACCCGGCTGGGATCCGGCGCCATGGTCGTGACCGTCGAGGCCCGCGTCTGGCTCTGTGTCGAGCTCGTCGGTGATCAGTTGGGTCTCGAAATCATCAAGGCCGGTAAGCAGATGACCCATCCTCTCCCGTTTTGTGCGCAAGTACTCCACGTTCTCAGGATTCGAAGCGAGCTGTAACGGTAACCGCTCGATGATGTCGAGCCCGTAGCCCTCGAGGCCGTCCACAAGGATCTGGGCCCCGATGCCGTACTCGCGGCTGTCGACGGGAAGGCCGAGCTCGACATTGGCGTCGACGGTGTCCATGCCGTTGTCCTGCAGGTTGTAGGCGCGCAGCTTGTGGGTGAGACCGATGCCGCGGCCCTCGTGGCCGCGTAGGTAGACGACGACGCCGACACCCTCCTCGCCGATCCTGCTCATGGCGGCGTCGAGCTGCGGCCCGCAGTCGCAGCGCAGCGAGCCGAAAGTGTCGCCGGTCAAGCATTCGCTGTGCACCCGCACAAGGACGCTTTCCTTGGTGGCAAGGTCGCCGGCGACCAGGGCGATGTGCTCCTGCCCGTCGATGATCGACCTGAAACCGTAGGCGATGAACTCGCCGAACTGGGTCGGGATGCGAGCGGCGGCGACCCGTTCCACGAGCTTCTCGCGGTGACGGCGGTAGCGGACAAGGTCGGCGATGGAGATGATCGGCAGCCCGTGGGCGGCAGCAAAGCGCTCCAGCTCGGGCTGGCGTGCCATGCGCTGTTTGTCCTCGGTGACTATCTCGCACAAGAGCCCGGCGGGGTTGCATCCGGCCATGCGGGCGAGGTCGAGACCGGCCTCGGTGTGGCCGGCACGCTTTAGCACGCCTCCCGGGCGGTAGCGAAGGGGGAGGACGTGGCCGGGACGGGCGAGGTCGGCGGGCTTGGTGTCCGGGCCTATCAGCGCCCTTATCGTCGCCGACCTGTCGCCTGCAGAGATTCCGGTGGTGGTGCCAAAGCGGTAGTCGACGGTCACCGTGAACGCGGTGCGCTGAGACTCTGTGTTCTGCGACACCATCAATGGCAGCTCGAGCTCATCGGCCCTCTCGTCTGTGAGCGATACACAGAGCAGCCCTGAGGTATGGGTGAGGAAGAACGCCACCTTCTCCGGGGTCGCGAACTCTGCTGCCATGACGAGATCGCCCTCGTTCTCGCGGTCGGCGTCGTCCACCACGACGACCACCTCGCCTCTGCCGATCGCGGCAATCGCCTCTTCGATGCGTGCCATCGACACGGATCCATCTCCTTCTCCCCCGCCCGAGCCTACCGGCCGCGGCATGTCGTTCACCTCCCGGTCCTCGGGCGAGACCGACGCCCAGCCTCGCCATCAGCCAGACTCTGGAATGACCGACGCACTGTCTCCAACCAGCGATCGAAACGACGTTGAATCGCGCCTTGCGATGCCTCTTGGCGAGGCCATGTCTACCCAAAGGGCCGTCCGCCGGGTGGAGCCCGACCCGGTAGACGACGCCATCGTGCTGCGCTGCCTGGAACTTGCCCTCGAGGCACCAACAGCCTCGAACGGCCAGAACTGGGAGTTCATCATCGTGAAGGACGGCGCCGTGAAAGCGGCCCTGGCGGCGCAGTACAGGCGAGCCTCCAAGCTCTACGGGGGCGTGTCCAACCTCGTCAAGACTGATGATCAAAAAGGACGGATCTTGAAGTCTGTCCAATGGCAGGTCGAGCACTTCGAACAGATCCCAGTCATGGTGGTGTGCTGCCTGCGGGGTGCCAGCCCGGTTCCCTTTGTGCCAAAGCCCCCGATCATGGCCTCAAGCCACTACGGCTCGATCTACCCAAGCGTGCAGAACCTCCTCCTCGCGGCGCGCGCTGTCGGGCTGGGCGCAGCACTCATAACTATGCCCCTTTGGTCTTCGACAGTTGCCCATCGCATCCTCAAGTTGCCTGCAAACGTGGAACCCTGCTGCATTGTCACCCTCGGCTGGCCGAAGGGCCGCTATGGTCGCAAGCCCCGCAAGCCCGTCGGCACTGTCGCCCACCTCGACCACTACGCCAACCAGCCCTGGAAAGAGCCAACGCAGGCTTGATCAGCTCAGGCGCGCAACACCTCGTCCAAAAAGGCCACCGCCCGGGGGTAGGCATCGAGCCGGTTGGCGAGACGGGCCAGGCCGTGGCCCTCGTCTTCGTAGATGAGAAGTTCACAGCGAATATCGCGCGCGCCAAGGCTGGCCACGAGCTGCTCGGCCTCGCTCACCGGCACGCGAGGATCATTACGCCCGTGGATCACGAAAAGAGGCGCCTGCATGTCCTCCACGTGCCGCAAGGGCGAGGCGGAGATGAGGAACTCCCGATCGCTTACGAGCGAGCCGTACTCACGCTCGCGGTGGGCCCGTCGGTAGGCCGAGGTGTTCTCCAAGAAGGTGACAAGGTCCGAGATGCCCACGATGTCGACCCCGGCCGCCCACAGCTCTGGCTGAAAGGCCAGCCCCGCCAGCACCATGTATCCGCCGTAGGAGCTGCCCCAAAGCGCCGCCCGGGCGGAGTCGAGTCCGGCCGCCGCGAGCCATTCATGCACGGCGGCGAGGTCGCGGACCGAGTCGAGGCGCCGTGTCGTGTCGTCGAGGGCGGCAAAGCGCTTGCCGTAGCCGGTCGAGCCGCGCACGTTCGGGACGACGACTGCATACCCGCAAGAGACAAGGCTCTGAACGACCGGGTTGAACGACAGCACCGCCTGGGACTCGGGACCTCCGTGGACCATCACGACGACAGGTGGAGGCGTGGAAGCGGTTCGCGGCCGGAAGGTGAAAAGAGGTATCTGCTCACCGTCGAAGCTCTCGGCCCGTCCCACCTCGGCCGTGGCCAGCTGATCCGCCCCGATCGGCGCAGGGCTGGCAGTCAGCCGTGTGGTCTCGCCGGTGCCGGTGTCGAAGACCCATAGGTCCCCGGCGAGGCGCGGTGTCGACAATGTGTAGTAAAGGCGCGAGCTGTTCGTCGAGAACACCGGCGGCGAAATGACATGGGACTCCGCTACGCCCGGCTCAAAAAGCGGCACCTCGGTCGAAAGCCTCGGGTCCCTCGCGTCCAAGAGCGCCATATGGCTGGCACCGTTGCGGTTCTCGATCACCAACAGTGCCCTGCCGTCACTGCTCGTGACCGGCTGGGCATCCCAGCTGTCCCCCGTCCCGTTCACCGACACGCTCTCGCCTGTCATTACGTCGTAGCGCACGACACCGGCGTAGTCACTTGCGAGGTTCGACGAGACGTAAAAGCTCGTGGGACCAACCCAAGCCGGAGGTCCCACGGCACCGGGCTCATCTTCATGGGCGAGCACGACTTCGACCTTCCCCGTGACAACTTCGACCAGGAGCAAGTCTTCATCGAGAGGACGGGGCCCGGGACGCAACACCGAAAGGAAACGCCCGTCCGGGGAAAAACCCGAGGCCCCCTGCAACCAGGCTCCACCCGCGTACAGGCACCGGTGGGCACCAGTCGCCAGCTCGCAGACCCAGAGGTCGAAGTCGACTCCGTTGGCCTTGTTCGACACATAGGCGACCAGTGCGCCGTCCGGGCTTAGCCCAGCGAGGTGATGGCCAAAAGTCGGTTGGCTCGTCAATGCCCTAAGGCCGTCAAAACCAACAGGCGTGGACCCAGACCCAGCTTGAAGCCCCACCAAATAGAGCTGGTGTCGCTCGTTGCCGCCCTGGTCGACCTCGATGACGGCCTGGCGCTCGCCCGGCACATAGCGCGCCGCCGCGACGGGCTCGGAAAGACCCGTCACCTGGCGGAGGCCCTGAGGCGCCTCAAACTCGTATAACTGCATCGTGCCGGTGAGGTCACTTCGCACAAGGAGGCGCTCAGTCGTGCCCGAGCCATGCTCGACATCTGCGAGCAGGGCGGATCTGGTCCCGAGTAGAGCCGAGATCGTGTCATCCATCCTGGCCATGATGGCAGCGGACCGTCGCCGTCAGCGCGCGCGAGATATGTGCCCTCACGGGCCGCTAAACGACGGCCGGGAGGCGTCAGCTATGTCGCAGAGGCACCGGTCTCGTCTTGGTGTTGGTCTATGAACGGCTCGAGGTCTATCCGCAGGTCGTCACCGAGGCGTCGCACAGACTCGAGCCGGCCCCTCCAAAGGCCCGACATGGTCGCCGCGCCTCGCCCGGCAAAGACGGGCCGCCCGTCGTCGCCTCCGAGAAAAGCCGGCGCGACATACAAGACATAACGGTCCACGAGGCCGAGATGATGGAACTGGGCAGCGACGTCGGCGCCGCCCTCCACGAGCAGCTGCAGGACGTCTCGGCGTCCGAGCTCGTCGAGCACACAGCCGAGATCACCCTCGAGCTCGAGGGCCGGAAGGACCCGGGCACCTTTTGGAGCGTGGCCGAGCACCACCCGGAGCGGTTGGCGTGGCCCGGGTGCGTCCCGGTCGTCGCGCACGGTGAGATCGGGGTCATCAAGGCGGACCGTCGCCGCCCCGACGAGCACGGCGTCGCTCTCGGCTCGCAGTTTTTGGACGTCACGACGCGCCTCGGCTCCGGTGATCCATTTGCTCGAGCCGTCCGGTGCCGCCGTCCTGCCGTCCAAGGTGACAGCCAGCTTCAAGACGACGTACGGGCGTCGCCTCGTGCGATGTACCAGGTACGGGCGGAGCTGACCGGCCACTTTGTCGGCGAGGACGCCGGTCGATACTTCGATGCCCGCTGCCCGCAGCGCCTGCAAGCCGCCACCAGCTACCTTCGCGTCTGGGTCGCCGATGGCGACGACAACACGGGTGACCCCGGCTGCGATCAGCGCATCGGCGCACGGCGGGGTCCGTCCATGGTGAGAACACGGCTCGAGGGTCACATAAGCGACCGATCCCCGCGCCGCCTCACCCGCGGCGGCAAGTGCCGCCGCCTCCGCGTGGGGTCCGCCAACAGGTGCCGTCGCCCCCTCCCCCACGACCGCGCCCGCATCGCTGACGATGACACAACCCACCCACGGGTTCGGGGAGGTCGTCGTCCGGACGCCCTGGGCAAGCTCGACTGCCCGCTCCATGTAGTACTCGTCACTGCCCACAGTCGCGAGGTGGCAGTCGCTCACTTTGACACCCTGCTCGCAGACTTGGTCCAGCCCAAGGGCATGCTCAGTGCGGGCTCTCGCCCCTGAGCAGCGCCAAGGCGTGCGGGAGCACGTCAAGGACCGCTTCGAGGCACTCCACCGATCCCGAGGTCGACCCGGGCAGGTTGACCACGAGGCAAGTGGCGAGAGTGCCAGCCGTAGCCCGCGAGAGTCGACCTAACGGGCTAGCCAGCCGCATCGCCTCACCGAGACCTGGCGCCACGCGATCGAGCACCTGCAAGGTCCCCTCGGGGGTGAGGTCACGGGGCCCGAAACCCGTGCCGCCTGTCGTGACGATCAAGCCCGCGAAGCCGTCGGCAAGTTCCGCGATCACCGTCGCCACGGACTCGACGCCGTCTGCGACCACGCGGCGCTCGACCACCTCATAGCCCGCCAGCTCGAGACGTTCGGCCACCGCCACGCCAGACTGGTCCTCGCGTACTCCCGCGACCACGCCGTCAGAGACGGTGCAGACCTTGGCCCGCAGCTGGCCCGACGAAGACGACCAAGTGGGCGACGGACCACTCATTGGCTCACCGAGACCGCATTCGAGGCAGCCCGATGCAGACGGCGCACCGCTTGAGCCGGGTCGGGTGAGCCGAACACCGCTGTGCCTGCCACAAAGCAGCGCGCCCCGAGGGAGGCGACCAGGGGCACAGTCTCCTCGTCGATGCCGCCATCGACCTGCAATGTCACCGTCAGGCCCTCGCGTTCGGCCTGAACGCTCGCCTTGGCGAGCTTCGGCATGACATCGAACATGAAGGACTGGTTCCCGAAACCTGGATGAACCGTCATTATCAACAACAAGTCGACGAGGCGCAGGTACGGCGCGGCCGCTTCGTAGGGGGTCTCCGGGTTGACGGCCAGCCCGACGCCGAGGCCGAGGCGCCGCATCTCGGCACACAAGGACTCGGTGTCGCCGACCTCCGCGTGCACAGAGCACAAATCCGCGCCGGCCGAAGCGAACGCCTCGAGGAAGTCCCCGGGGTTGGTCATCATCAAGTGGCAATCGAAGAACATGCCCGTGTGGGGGCGAAGGGACGCGACCACGGGCGGTCCGATCGTGATGTTTGGAACGAAATGCCCGTCCATGACATCGAGATGGAGCCAGTCGGTCACACCCTCGACTCTTTTCACCTCGGCCGCCAGGGTACCTAAGTCGGCAGCCAACACCGAGGGGGCGATCTTGAGCTCGCCTTCGCTCAGCCTCGGAAGTCCTTCGCCATAAGTTCGCGTCCTTAGCTGGGCCACGACTCCACCGTAGCCAACAACGCTCTTTGACCACGCGCTCGCCGCAGGAAGGCGTCAGTCACCGAGGCGCTCGCCGGGCTTGGGGCGCGCCCCGCGGCGCCAAGCGTCAAAGGCGAGAGCCGATCGCCCCTCGGGCCGGACATCTAGGAGCTCGAGGCGCCCCAGGCCACAGACGACCTCGTCTCCGAGCAGGGTGCCCGGTGCGCTCCGGCCGAGCGGCACGCTGGCGGCGCCGGCCTCTGTGCCTCTTAGCGCGACCGGCCGGGCTCGCTCGATGATGAGGCGCTTTGCCCGAAAGGTGGTCCAGGCATGCCCGATGCGTACGAGGCGATCGATCTCGACGGCGGAACGCCTCCAGTCGAGCTCCAGCTCGCTTCGGTCGATCTTGGCTGCATAGACGGCCTCACCTTGTTGTGGCTCAGGTGCGCCAAGAGCATCGAGCCCGCCAGCGAGCAGATCCACGAGCAGATCGGCTCCGATGTCGGCCAGGATGAGCCTGAGCTCGACCGCGGTCTCCCCAGGGAGAATCGGTACCTCTACCCGGGCATAGACAGGGCCGGTGTCCAAAGACTCCTCGAGTGCCATAAGGCAGACTCCGGTCCTGTCGTCGCCGGCGAGGATCGCCCGTTCCACAGGTGCAGCACCGCGCCAGCGGGGAAGCAGCGAGAAATGAACGTTTACCATCGGCACCTTGTCGAGCACCTCGGGGCGGATCAGCTGGCCGAAGGCCACGACGACACCGATCTCGACTCCGGCGTCGACAATGTCAGCCACCCGGCTCGACACCGGGATCGCCAGCTCGTGCGCGCACTGCTTCACCGGAGTAGGAACGAGGGCGCTGCCGCGACCACGGCGACGGTCGGGAGCTGTCACCACGAGCGCCACGTCGTGACCGGCACCGTGCACGGCGCGCAGAGCCGTGACTGAAATCTCGGGCGAGCCGAGAAAGGCGAGCCGCGTCATCGCCGAACGCCGGGCGGCTTTTGATCAGGCGCCGGAGGTGCTCCCGGCAACGTCAGGCATCGCCCTGGCTCGTAGGATCCGCATGGCTTGCTTGCGCTGGTCCTTGTCGAGGTGCTCGAGGAGAAGAATCCCGTTGAGGTGATCTAGCTCGTGTTGGAAGACGCGGGCGAGCAACTCGTCGGCTTCAACGGAGATCTCGTTTCCCTCGAGGTCGAGACCCACAAGATGAACGTCCATCGGACGG
>Ga0302320_10019040_pt1 | contig 13814 bp, 10 predicted proteins | sample Bog_T0_3_FD_202130 | JGI IMG/M metagenome (GOLD analysis project Ga0302320, IMG submission 202130) | Peat permafrost microbial communities from Stordalen Mire near Abisko, Sweden - Bog_T0_3 | ecosystem: Environmental > Terrestrial > Soil > Wetlands > Peat | place: Sweden: Abisko, Stordalen Mire... | reverse complement strand
CCGGCGGCGAGCCAGTCGAAGGCCATCTCGAGGATGTTGTCCTTGACGCGGGAGGTGTCGGCGTAATCGGTGGTAAGGGCGTGCCAGTCGGCGACGAAGAAGAAACAGTCGTAGTCGTTCTGCAGGCGGGTCCAGTTCTGCAGCGCGCCGACGTAGTGGCCGATGTGGAGCTTGCCCGTTGGTCTCATGCCGCTGAGTACGCGGCGATTTACAGCTTGCTTTGCTTCTGCCGACATCGGTTCTCTCTCGGGGTATCCTTCGGAAAAGTGGGCGGGCTGCGAGGCCGAGCCGGTGGGCCGCAGATGAAATCCGGGAACGCGCCGGAGAAGCTTCCACATGTGCCCGAAACCTTGATTCTAACATGACGGGCGGGGCGAGGTGGGTCAGCGCTGGGTGATGGTGACCTGGTCGGCGCCGACGGTGACGGAGGCGATGTGAGCGCGCAGAGGAATGGTCGCATCCATGCCGACGGCTTTGCCGAACCTGGGTTGGAGATAGCGGTTGGCGAAGTATTCCAGGGCAAGGCGGGGAACCTCGACACCGTCGAACTGGATGGAGTCGACGCGCAGGGTAGCGACCGCGGCGTTGATCACAACCCTGGCGGTGACTGCGACGTGGTGCTTGCCGGTGAACAGGGCGAGGAAGGGATTGTTGCGGGTGCGGTTGGAGGTGAGGCGGTCGAAGTCAACCTCAGCATCGCCGTGGACGACCTCGGGCTGGCTGGAGATGCGGATGTTGGCAAGGCCCGGGGGCAGCTTGACGCCACCCTCGTTGAGGTAGGCGTTCCATTCGCTGGCGGTGAGCGTGGTGGGGCGGGTGGAGAGAATGGAGCTGTGGGCGTTTTCGGCGAGCCAGGCGATTTTGGCGGCGGCGCTGTCATAGGCGGTGGAATGGGGTGGCTGGGCCTGGGAGGCGGCGAGCAGATGGGCGCCCAGGAGGGCGAGGCACAGCAGGAATGAGGCGGCGATGAAGCGCGGGTGGTTCATCGGCGGCGGGCCTGCACAGGTTTGGGCGCGGTTGCGGCGGGTTGCGGCTGCGGCTTGGCGAGGGTACCGGAGACTTTCCAGAGAGCGCCGCTGCCCTGAGCAAATTCGAGGGCGAGAGCAGAGTCGCGCGAGACGGTGCCGCTCAACTCATAGATTCCGGTGGGCGTGATCCACTGCGAGGCGGAGATGGTCCAGCCGTCTTTGCCGAGCGTGGCGGCGCCGTGGCCGGCATGCACGCGCAGGGGAGTGCGGGCATCGGGCGAGATGCGCAAGGCTCCGCCGCGCCAGGTGAAGGTGGCCTCGGCATCGGAGGAAGCGGCCAGCGCGGCAGCGTCCCATCCGGCCATCTTCAGCTTGTACTGCAGGCTCATGGTACCGCTGCCGACCGAGGTCTTGAGCAGGGGCGCGAGCTTTTCGGCCTGAATCTGGGAGGCGGTTCCAGTGCTTTCGTATTCCGGCTGATTGCCGGTGAAGTCGATCTGCCAATTGCCGGAGATGGCGCCCCCGAAGAGCTCGGCGCGCGCGTCTTTCAGCTCCAGGACGCCGTTCCTGATGGAAAACGCGGTTTCGAAGGAGGAGCCGGTAGCGGTTTCCAGGGTGAGACGGCGAGCGGCGAGGTGTCCGCTGGAGTGAAGATTGGCGATGACGTTGGGTCCGGCATCGGAGACGCCGAAGAGGCGGTACCAAGGCTTCTTCGTCAGGCGGGGATTGAGCACTTCATTCCAGTGCTCGGGATTCAGCTCGTCGGTAGTGAGATCGAAGGTGGATTCGCAGGGCGATTCGCCATCGCAGAAGCGCGGGAAGCTGGCGCTGCCGGCAAGGGCGACCTTGCCGACGGTGGCGGAGGCATTGTGCAGGGAAAAACGATCGCGGTCGAGTTCGACGCGGGCGCTGGCAATCTCCAGCGGCAGGGCGAGTCCGGGCACCTTGGCTCTGGCGTTCTTGAGCTGTGCGCTGCCGGTGACCTGGGGCGGAGAAAACGAGCGCCAGTTGCCACCGATGACCAGATCGATGGCGGCGGGGCCTTCGCAGGCGATTTTGGGCGCTCCGATGCCGACGGTGCGGGCGAACTGCTGGAGGCGTTCGAGGGTGGCGCCGCCTTTGAGGTGCAGGGCGAAGGACTGGTCGTCGATGGAACCCTCGACCGTGACGGGATCGGAAGCACCGAGCGGCAGGTCGAAGGTGCGGAGCACGAGGGCACGGAGATGAGGAGGTTCACTGGCAGGATGGCCGCGACGGGTCATGGCGGGCACTGCGGTGGTATTGGCCACGGCGACGGTCCGGCCGATCGCCAGATCTTCTCCGAGAGCGGCGGAATGGAGTACGAGCGGGCTGAGGGCGAGGGTGCCGATCCAGGTGGCGGGAGCATCGGTCAGGCGGCTGGCGCGAAAGGAAGCCGAGAGGGTGCCGCTGGCGGTGAGGTCATCGGGCAGGTTGCTCTTGGCGTGGCGCGCGAGCCGGATGAGAGCGTCGTCGCCGACGTTTTCGGCAGAGAGGGTAAGGTCGTAGCGGGGGTAGTGGAGACCGCGCAGGGTTCCCCGGACGGAGATGAGTCCGCCGTCGAGCGGGAGGTGGCACTCGGTGTTCTGGAGCAGGCTGTCGCTGAGGTTCATCTCGCCCTGGCAGGTAGCGTTGAGGACGGCAGGATCGCTGCTGGAGATGTCAAAGCGGCGGAAGTCGCGCAGCCTGGCGGCGGTGGTGAAATGGAGCGCGGCGGGGGTGCCGCTGAATTGGGCGCTGGTCTCGAGAGCACCGCGCCAGAGGCCGTCCTCGCCGTACGCGAGGCGGGTGAGATTGCCGAGCTGAGCGCGTTCCCAGGTGACGGTAGCCTTCATGGGGGAGTCGCGCAGCAAGCCGGCGCGCTGCATGGTGACGTCGGCCTTGACGGTTCCGGTGTCGGTGACGGGAATGTCGGTGCGCACGGGCCGGGCCTCGAGGCGCATGCGCCACTGGTTCTCCGCCGGGCTCCAGAGGGCGAAGTCGGCTTCGGTGAAGGAGAAGACGCTTTTTTCCAGCCCGTACTTGAAGTTGATGCGGCCATTGGAAGCCTGGATGTAGGGGAAGCGGGTACGCGAGTTGGAGAGCGGCGCGGCGGTGGGCGCGGTGTCGGTTCGCGAGGTCTTCCAGAGAAGCGATTCGAGGTTCCAGCTTCCGTCCGGGCGCTCGACGAGATTGAGGCTGGGATACTTGAGATTGAGGCGGGCGATTTCCAGGCGGCCGCGCCAGAGCGAACTGAGGCTGAGATAGGCGTTCACTGCCTCGGCGTGGAGGATGGGCTCGGAGCTGTAGGCGGGGTCGTCCGCGATGGCAACGTCTTCGAGATAGAAGCCGGGCTGGGGGAGCAGATGCAGTTCGACCGAATCGCAGGTAACGGAGCGGCCCAGGGCGTTGCTCATGGACTGGGTGACGCGGCCCTTGTAACGGCTAACGTTGATGAATGGCGGCAGCACGAGTGCGGCCACGGCGAGGGCAGCGGCTACGAGGAGGCCACGGCGAATGGTCTTGCCTTCCACTAGCGCACCACGTGCAAGAGGCGTGACCAGCGGGTGTCGTTGAAGAAGTGCGTCAGGATGTGGAAGAAGAACGCGGCGCGGTCGGCGAGGGTGGTCTTGGTGTACTGGTCATCGGGCGTCTGGAAGGACCAGTAGATGAACATGGGGCGTCCGACGACATTTTCGCGGGGGATGAAGCCCCAGTAGCGGCTGTCGTAGCTGACGTCGCGGTTGTCTCCCATGCCGAAGTAGGAGTTGGGGGGCACGACGATGTCGTCGCCCTGGATGTGATCCTGCTGGGCGATCTGCCAGTTGGGATAGAGCTGATCTTCGCTGGTGGGCGGCACGGAGGGGAATTCGTCGCGGTAGGGGCGGTAGTCGCCAACGGAGTGAATGGCGTAGGGCTCGTCCTGCAACTGGCCGTTGAGAAAGACACGGGCGCCGCGGAGATGGATGCGATCGCCGGGAACGCCGATGACGCGCTTGACGACAAAGAGTCCGGGCTCTGAGGGCGAGACGAAGACGATGACGTCGCCGCGTTTGGGGTCGCGGTAGGGAATGATTTTGTCCACGAAACTGGACTTGGGAGCCAGGCGCACGCGATCGACGAAAACGTGATCGCCGATGAGCAGGGTGCCGACCATGGAGGAGGTTGGAATTTCAAAGGCCTGCATGCAGAAAGTAATGATGAATAGACCAATGACGAGGACGGATGCGATGGAGGCAACGAACTCCGGCATCGTTTCCCTGGGTTTTTCCGGTTGCTGCTTGACTGCGATTTCTTTTTCGATTTCTTTCGCCAACTTAGTCCAGTCCTGATCCGGTCCGGGGTCAAGGCGCGAGGCGGAGAATGCGCCGCCAGCGCAGATCGCCGAGCACATGGGAGATACGGGCCCGTAGAGTAGAAAGTTTATCATCCGGCGGGCCGCTTGCCGCGGGGTCATCCTCATCGTCACTGGGTTCGACGATGCTGAAGTAGATCAGAATGGGACGCCCGATGATGTTTTCACGGGGCACGAAGCCCCAGTAACGGCTGTCCAGACTCTGATCGCGATTGTCGCCGAGGACGAAGTACTGGCCGCGCGGAATGATGAGTTCGCCGTCCTGGACGAGCGAGCGCAGTTGAGTTGCCCAGGCGACGCTGATGTTTTCATTGACCCAGTTGCCGTGGGGAAAATTATCGCGAAATTCATCGGGGAAATGCTCTTTGTAAACCGTGTACGGCTCCGCGATGGATCGGCCATTGATGTAGACGCGGCTGTGCCAGAGGCGCAGGCGGTCGCCGGGAAGGCCGATGACGCGCTTGACGAAGTGCTGCGCGGGATCGGCGGGATAACGGAAGACGATGATGTCGCCATGGCGAATGGCGCGATAGGGAAGCAGTGGCTGCCAGGCTCCGGCGGGGCCGTAGCGGGTCTTATCGACCAGCAGGTAGTCGCCGACCAGCAGGGTGTTTTCCATGGAGCCGGAGGGGATACGGAAGGCCTGCACGACGAAGGTGATGATGAAGAGCGCGATGGTGAGGGCGAGCAGGGAAAACTGCAGATGAGCGAGCAGGTTCCAGGGGGCGCGGCGGGGTTTGGTGGTGGCAGCGGGGCTGGCTGGGCTTGGCGGCGCGCCGGAAACACTGGGAGGAATGGCCGCCGCGGTGGGCGTGGCTGGATCGCCATCCGGTTGGCCGGCGCCGGACTGGTTGGGCTGCAGGTCGTTGCAACAGGACTCATCCATGGCGGGCGCTCTGCAGGCGTTCGAGCGCCATCTTAGCCGCCGACTGGCTGGCGGCTTTCTTGGTGTTGCCGCTGCCGACGGTGGCGAATTCGGTTTCATTGGAGTGGTTGAGGACGACGACCTGCATGGTGAAACTCTTGCGATGGGCGGGCCCGTCTTCGGTGACCATCTCATAACGCGGCTCGGGACGGCCGCTGGCGCGCAGCAACTCCTGGAGGCGGGATTTGTGGTCGGCGACGAGGACTTCTCCGGAGGAGGTGGCGAGGCGCTCGAGTTCGGGTTCCAGAATGTGGGAGAGGACGAAGGCTCGGGCCGCGAAGAGGCCGCCGTCGAGATAAAGGGCCGCGAGGATGGCCTCGACGGCATCGGCGAGCAGAGCGGTCTTGCGGCGGCCTCCGGTTTTCTCCTCGCCGCGGCCGAGGCGGAGGTAGCTGCCTAGCTGCAACAGATGGGCGCATTGCAGGAGGTGGTTGGCATTGACGAGGTGGGCGCGCAGTTTGGAAAGCTCGCCCTCCTGATAGGCGGGGAAGCGCTGGAAAAGCTCCTGGCTGGCGACCAGTTGGAGGACGGCATCGCCGAGGAACTCGAGTTGCTCGTTATCGGCGGTGGGTTCGGGACTCTCACGCGCGAAGGAGCTGTGAGTGAGCGCCTGCTCGAGCAGGGCGCGAGTGGCGAAGCGGTGGCCCACGGCTTCTTCGAGATTGTCCAATGGAAGATGGTTCATAAGAAAAGCCGATGAAGGAAATGGAGATCCCGGGTTCGAGCGAGGAGCGCGGGATCTCCGGATTACTTGGCCGGTTTGATCGGAGTCAGCTCATCCAGGCGCGCCTTTTCCTGCTCTGCTACGATGCGAATCTGGCTGCCGGGATCGGAGGTGTCGATGGCTTTCTGAATGGCGTCGAGACCGGAGAGGTAGTCGTTGTTTTTGTCATAGGCGACGGCGAGGCGGAGCCAGACGACTGGGTCGGTGTGGTCCTTTTCCTCGGCGATGGCGGCGGTGTATTCCATGATGGCGGTGGGGTAGTCGAGTTTCTTGAAGGCCACGGTGGCGAAGACCTCGTGGGCGGTGCCGCGAAGCTGGGCGATGGCGGAGGCGAACTGTTCGGCGGTGAGGTTGGCCGGGGGCGGGATGTCGCCGGTGTGATGGAGGGCGAGTTCGGCGTCGGCGCTGGCTTCGGCGAGGCGCTCATTGCGGTCGAGGTCTTCGTTATGGGTGCGCTCGGAAAGGAGCTGCGCGGCGGTGAGCAGGGCGACCGGGTTGGTGGGCTCGTACTTGAGGGCGGCGCGGGCCATCTCGAGGGTTTTGCCGGAATTATTGATTTGCTGATAGAGTCCCATGGCCTGCTGGAAGAGGATGCTGCGCAGCTCGCTGTCGGGGAATTTCTGGGCGAACTCGGTGGCCGCCGCCTCGGACTTGGCGGGATCGGTCTCGGCTGCAGCAGCCTTGTAGGCGTCAAACTCGGGCTTGGTCTTGGCCTGCGGAATGCCCTTGGCGGCAGGCGTGGCGGCCTGTGCGGGGGATGAGGTCGGGCTCTTGGCAGCGGGCTGGGCGGAGGACTGAGGCAGCGCCAGCGCCATGGTGGCGGAGAGCAGGATTGCAGCCGTGGTGAACTTCATCGCTATTTTCAAAGTGGTTCTCCGTTTCTAATCGATGGGGTGTTTGGCAGGCGGCTGGTAAGCCTGCTGCAATCCTTTTTCAGCCGCCGCCTTCAACTCGGGTGACGGATTCAGGATCAAGGCGGCGCGGTAGTGTTCGACGGCTTCCTGGCGATGCTCCTGCATGTCAAGGATTCGTCCGATGTAGAGGTTGGACCAGCCGCGGATTCGGGCATCGGTGGAAGCCGTGGAGGCGCGCTCGAAGAAACTCTGCGCCTCGTTGAGCTTGCCGCCGGCCACACTGACGCGGGCGAGGACGAAGAGCGCGCGGCCGGGTTCTTCCTGATTCTGGATGGCCTGCTGGGCGTAGTTGCGGGCGCCGTCGAGATTTCCGCTGGCGTAGGCGCGCTCGGCGAGATCGACGAGCATGGTCTTGTGCTGGGGCTTGCGGACCAGTTCCTCGGAACCGCTCTTGAGGAAGGGGATGGTGGCGGCGATCTTCTGCTGTTCTGCGACGTCGATATCGTGCAGCCAGTCGGCGTAGGCCTGGTCGAAGCCGATCTCGTCGTGTTCAAAGACGACCAGCTTGTCGTAGAAATAGCGGGTGAGGATGAAGCCCTGGCGGGTGGAGTCCCAGGCTAGCTGCTCCCTGGGCTGCTCCGGACCTTTGCGGCCGCCTAGCAGACGCGCCTCGATGGCACGGATGAGCGACTCGGTGAGCAGCAGGCCCATGTCGAAGCGGTAGCTGTCTTCGAGGGGCGCGGACTTGGCCGACTCCAGCAGGGGCGCGAGGCGTTCGAGGGTGGTGGCCCGGGAGAGCACCTTGACGTCGAGAATGTAATGCAGGTAAGTGTGACGAAGCTGGTCGAGGCGGATGACGCCGGCGCTGGTGGGCGAGATCACGGTGTAGTAATCGTCGGCATAGTTGCGCGAGTTGACTTCGCCGGGGGCGGCCAGGGGCTCGACGAAGACGACGAAGTCATGGTGGAGATAGCCGCTGAGATTGCGCTTGAGGTAGAGGTCGGTGGAAACCAGGGTATCGCTGATGGGCTGGCGGAGGCTGGCGGTGAGCTGGTCGTAGGCGGGGCGATGGCGCTGCCAGATGGCATTGAGCTGGACGGCCTCGCTGAAGTGCTGCAGCAGGGGGAGGAATCCCAGGACGAAGATGGCATCGGGAGGCAGATCGCTCTCCTTGGTGCGCAACTCCAGCTTGGGGCCGTCGGCCATGTTGAGGCCGAGCGAGACATAGTTTGCGAGGGTATGCGAGGCGTTTTCCTGCTGGTGATCCTCGTAGAAGGCGCACATGTTGCGCAGGGCGGACTGGGCCTGCTGGGATTGGGCGGCCTGGAGGACCTCGGCGCGAATCTGGCGGCGCAGCGGGTTGGACTGCGAGAGGTCGGCGTCGTAGCCGCAGACGTTGATGGCGGCCAGGACGGAAAACAGGGATTGGCTGCTCTCCACGCTCATGCGGGGAGCAGGCTGGGCCAGGATCGGGAGCGCCAGCAGAGCGCAAAGCGCAAGCACAATCGTAAGGCGGGTTTTCAGGGGAGCCTCCTGATTTGGGCGCGGCAATCCAATGGATCTGTGGAGCCAGTGTAAAAGCTGCGGGCCGGGGAAGCAAATGGCTCGCGGGCCTGGCACAGGGGCGGAGGGGGATTTCCCCGTAGGGCAAAATAGGGGCCGCGTCATGGATTGCGCGGACGACAACTCAGGCTGCAACAGCGTTCCCACGGGGCGAGGCTCAGCCGCCCACATTGATATTGGAGAACGAGATGACGACCCGCCCGCTGGTCGGAAGACCGAAGCTGGTCGCGGGACGGAACTGGGTGAAGATCAGGGCGTTTTTCATTTCGGGCGTCAGCTCGGTTTGTCCGGGAGAGTTCAGGAGACGGTAATCCTGCACCCTGCCGTGGGAATCGATGACTGCCTCGATAAGGATGGCGTCGCCATTGACGGTGCCGCTGCCGAGACCGAAGGGAGCCGCGGTCATTTCAGGCGGGGTGTAGAGCATGGTCGGCACGTCGTTGGCCCTGGTGAGATGGACCGGAACCAGCACACCGATGAGCAATCCGAAGATGAGGACAGCCGAGAGCAGGCCGGCGGTGGCCGGGAACATGAAGGCGTTGAGCGCGTTTTCCCAGCGCACCAGCAGGGGTTCCCAGCGATGGCGGCGGCCGATGGCCAACTGCTGCGAGACTGCGAGCCTGAGTTGCAGAGCCATGTCGGGCGGTGCGGCGTGGGGCACCATGCTGGCCATGAGCCGCTTGGTGCGGCGCAGGGCGGCAAAGCGGGAGGAGCAATCGTCACACTGCGCGATGTGATCGTGGAGCAGGCGCGACTGGTTGCCTTCCAGCATGGAGTCCAGCATTGGAGAGAACAAGCGCTTTGCTTCGGTACACTTCATGGCGTGACCTCAATCTCCCGATTTCCAGGAGCGAGCTTGCGGGAGCGTGCTTTGCCGCCGGCTTCGGAAGCAATCTCGACTTCCTGACCCAACTCGTGGGCATAGCGTTCCAGGCGTTTGCGCAGCGCTTCCCGTCCGCGCACCAGCCTGGACTTGACGGTGCCCATGGAAGTCTGGGTCACCTCGGCGATCTCCTCGTAGGAAAGGTCCTCGATGTCGCGCAGTACGACCGCGGTGCGATAGTGCTCGGGCAACTCCTGTAACACCTGCTCGACGCGCGCCCGGACCTGGTGGCGGGCGACGGTTTCAAAAGGCGACTCGGCACGATCCACGAGACTGTCGAGCGGATTGGCGGCGCGGCCCTGGCGCTCATCGGGTACCGGCTCGAGGGAAAGCTCCTGCACCTTGTGGCGGAAGAACCAGCGGCGGCGGTTGCTGGCCTCATGAATGGCGATGCGATACATCCAGGTTTTCAGGCTGCTTTCGCAATTGAACTTCGGCATTCCGCGGAAGACTTTGAGGAAGACTTCCTGGGTGGCATCGGGAGCGTCGGTGGGATCGTCGAGGATGCGATAGACGAGGCTAAAGATGAGCTGATGGTATTGCGCGATCAGACGCGAGTAGGCGTCCTCGTTCCCCGCCTTGAGATCGGCGACGATCGAAGCTTCTTCGGGGCGCATTTCCCATGCGCTGGCCAGCTCGCCCACGGTGATGACTCCTGCGGCGCTCAGCGTACGACCTCCATGGTAATCCTGTTGGCTCCCTGCCAACAACCGGCAAACAGAGCTCGAACTTGCGATTTTGCCAACTTTTCCCGGCGGCGGAGGCGACCCGGAATCCGGCGGCACGGAAGATGGCTCCGGGCGACTGCCGTCAAGACTGGCTTTCGTGTTACATAGACTCCGCCGGGGCCGGAAATGTTCCCGGAATTCCGCACTGCGATGCGGTGGGGTGCGGCGCATGGGTGCGAGGGGTGAGCAATTCAGGACAGTGCTCCGGGCGGGGAAGCATAGAATCCGAACTGGAAGGTACACGATGAGCCGAAAGTCGAATGAACGTCGAGACCGCGATGCAGAGCTGGTCGAGATTGAACCCGATGCGCTGAAGACAGGTCCGGAGAGCGCAGGACAGTCCGGCGACACGCAGGGACTGCCGGACGAAAGCGAGGCCGCGCCGGAGAGCGTGGAGGAGCTGGCCGAGGACGAACAGGCATTCGAAGCCGGAATTGTGGCCGGGGTGGAGGACGCGGGCGATCATCCGGAGCGTCCCGTGCGCAGCCACGAGGATAAGCGGCCCGTGCTCGAGAGCGAACTGCCACCCGATCCCGACTGGAAGTAAGCGGAGCGGGATTGGCGCGACAGGCGGAATCCTGACGGACGCCTCGCGGATCCGATGGTCCAGCGAGGGAGATGCGACGCGCCCCGCGATCGCCCTTGGGTTCATCGGCAGGACTGAACGCGTTGGCCAGTGTCGAAGCCATGAATGCATGAAGAAATGACCGCTGCGGCATTGCCGCGCCGGGTGCTCCCGAGAGCGGAAGCCGGTCCGCGTCCGGGCGGCTGAGTCATCTTGCTTTTCCAAATTATTCCGTTCAGAGTGTCAAGGTGGGCCTTGCGGTCTGCGGCGTTCAGCACAGGCCGGGGGCGGACGACGGTCCCTTCGGTTTGCAAATAACTTCCAAAAGGATTGGGTGATGAGCACAAACAGCGCGTGGTGCCTGGCGCAGTCGCATGGCGGAAAACGAAGTTGGAGGCGGTGGCCTGGCGTGTTTGCCGTGGTGGCGTTGGGTGCGACTTTGCTCGGTGCGCAGGTATCGGAGCGTGCAAGCCGGATATCGCAAGGTCTGAATTCGGCGGAGATGGCGACGATTGCAGGCACGGTTCACCCGCTGACGCGGCGGGCGACTGACCTGGGCGCGGTGGACCCCGGGATGCGGATGGAGTCGCTTACGCTGAATGCGAGTCTGGGTGCGGCGGAACAAGCGGAGTTGAATGCGCTGCTCGAGGCGCAGCAGGATCCGCAGGCGCCCAAGTACCACCAGTGGCTGACGCAGGAAGAGTACGGCGCGCGCTTTGGGCTGACGGACGCGGAACTGAACACGGTGACCGGGTGGCTGAAGCAGCAGGGCTTCACGGTGAAGGGGGTTTCGGGGTCGCGCAATGCGATCTACTTCGGCGGGAGCGCGGGGCAGGTGGAGGCGGCGTTTCAGACGGAGTTGCACCGCTACGAGTTGAATGGCGAGAGGCACTTTGCCAATGCGACGGAGTTGCGGATTCCGGCGGGGCTGGCAAATGTAGTGCTGAACGTGCGCGGGTTGGACGACTTCCGCCTGAAACCGCACGCGCGCAAGCGCGCGGTGCCGGCGTACACGGGAGAAACCGGGCTCAACAGCTACGTGAATTTCCTGGTGCCGAGCGACTGGGCGACGATCTACGGCGTGAACTCGATCTACGCGCAGAGCTGCGGCAGCGGCGTCTGCGACGGAACTGGAATGTACGTGGGGGTGGTGGGGCAGACCTACGCACCGCAGTCGGATATCGACAACTTCCGCAGCGCTGCCGGACTGGGCACGACCAAACTTGTCTATGAGTGCATCAGCACCAGCGTGAACTGCACCGACGCGGCGGCCATAGATTTGACCCAGGGCAACCTGGATGAAGCGGACCTGGATATCGAGTGGGCCGGAGGCATCGCCAAGAACGCCACGGTGGTTTTTGACTATGCCGCCTGGAGCGACACCACCAATGGCGTCTTCGAGGCGCTGCAAGACGCGGTGGAGAACTACAAGATTGCGGGCAAGGTGCTGCCGGTGATCAGCATGAGCTATACCGATTGCGAGTTCAGCTTCGGAGGGCCGAACTCGCAGGAACAGACCCAGATGACGACCATCGGAAAGCAGGCGAGCTTGCAGGGGCAGACGATTGTGGTTGCTTCGGGCGACACGGGTGCGTTTAATTGCGACCCGAACAACAGCGAAACTAAGGCTACCGCGGGAGTTTACGTCAGCGTGCCGGTGGACTCTCCCAACTACACCGGGGTTGGCGGGACGACGCTGAGCGGCGATGAGGGCTACCAGTCTACCTATTGGAACCTCGCGGTAGACAGTAACACGGGGATCCTTGTGAACTCGGCGCTCAAGTACATTCCCGAGACCGCGTGGAACGATACATCCCTGGGATACGGTCTTTCGGCCAGCGGGGGCGGAGTGAGCGTGTACTACCCGCAACCAACGTGGCAGAACGGACTGATCAGCGGCGAGACGAGCGGGCGCATGGTTCCGGATGTGGCGTTCGCGGCCTCGCCCAACCACGACGGCTATCTGACCTGCTCGCAGGCTGACGACTCAACCCAGTACGGCAACGATTGCGCGACCGGATTCCTGAGCACCCAGAATTATTGGGACGTGATTGGGGGCACATCGGCCGGAACGCCTTCGTTTGCTGGAATGCTGACGCTGCTGGCACAGAAGTACGGAAACCTGGGGAACATCAATCCGACGCTGTACCAGTTGGCGGCCACGTCGCAGTACGCGACGATCTTCCACGACACCACGAGCGGAAACAGCACGGTGCCCTGCATAGTGGAAATCTCAGACGTGGGCTGCCCATCGAGCGGCAGTTTTGGTTATTCGGCGAAGACAGGCTACGACATGGTGACCGGCCTGGGCTCGATCAACGGTTATGCGCTGTACACGGCGCTGGGCCCATCGAGCGGTCCGTCGGCGACGACGACAACGGCGCAGGTGTCGCCGACTTCGGTGGCGCTGGGCGGGACGATTACGATCACCGCGACGGTGACGTCGAGCAGTTCGTCGATCATCGCCGGGATCGTGACCTTCAAGGTGGGCGCGACGACGCTGAACACGGCGTCGGTAACGAGCGGGGTGGCGACGCTGAGCAATGTTGTGGCCAGCGCGGCCAACGGATTCAGCACGGGGACGGATACGATTACGGCGAGTTACGGCGGAAGCACGCTGTTTACGGCGTCGAGTGGAAGCACGCCGCTGACGGTGACGTCGCCGTCAACGACCACGACGGCGACGGTAACGCCGACCTCGGTGGCAACGGGTGGGACGGTCACGCTGAAGGCCACGGTGAGCGCGGCCTCGGGTACGCCAACCGGGACGGTGACGTTTACCTCGGGTAGTGCGACGCTTGGGAGTGCGTCGCTGAGCGCGGGCGTGGCGACGCTGAGCAACGTGACGGCGACAGCGGCCAACGGGCTGGGCCTCGGCGAGGACACGGTGACGGCCAGCTATGCGGGCAGCACGAGCTTTGCGGCTTCGGATGGGACGGTTGCGCTGGTGGTCTATAATCCGGCGCTGCCGCTGCCGATATCACTGGCTCCGACCGGTGCGACGAAGGGCGGCGCGACCTTTACCTTGACGGTGAATGGCGGGAACTTCACGAAGACCGCGCTGGTGCTGTGGAACGGCCAGGTGCGCAAGACAACCTACGTCAACGGCACGGAACTGCAGGCGACGATCACCGCGTCCGACATCGCCCAGGAAGGAACGAACCTGGTGACGGTTGCGAACCTGACGCCGCAGCCGGGAACATCAGCGGCGATGCCGTTCGTGGTGCAATCGAGCAAACCGGTGGCGACGAT
>Ga0302320_10019038_pt1 | contig 13815 bp, 2 predicted proteins | sample Bog_T0_3_FD_202130 | JGI IMG/M metagenome (GOLD analysis project Ga0302320, IMG submission 202130) | Peat permafrost microbial communities from Stordalen Mire near Abisko, Sweden - Bog_T0_3 | ecosystem: Environmental > Terrestrial > Soil > Wetlands > Peat | place: Sweden: Abisko, Stordalen Mire... | reverse complement strand
GGCAGCATCAGCGGGGGCTCACTTGGATCAGCGGCACCTTTGCCGCAGATGGCACGCTGACAATTGCTACCAACGGGGTGCTCACCATCAACGGCAGCACCACTCTGCAAATGTTTGGCGCGCTCACCAATGCCGGAACGGTGAATTGGGTGGGGGGAACCTTCGTCCTCAACAATGCCAACGGCGCCAACGGGGGTTACATTGCCGGCATCAACAACCTTTCGGGCGCTTTGTTTGATGCGCAATGCGATCAAGCCATCAACTGTGGTTGCTATGGGTTTGAATACTTCAATAACGCGGGAACCGTCCGGAAGTCAGGTTCCGCAAACACCACAGTGATCAATGTGCTTTTCAAAAATACCGGCACGGTGGACGTGCGAAGCGGCACGCTGAATCTGGACGGAAGCGGCGCCGGCGGCGGATCCTTCATTGCCGAGGCCGGGGCGACACTGGCCATGGGTAACAATTATACTGCGAGTGTCGGTTCATTATTTAGCGGGGCGGGGACCAATTTATGGATCGGGGGTACCGTCACCATTGACGGGGCGGTGACCACAGCTAACTCGGTGCTGGCCGGAGCAGGGTTGAATGGCAGTGGCAGCTTCAGCAGCGAGGTCACTTGGATCAGCGGTAGCTTTGCTGCAGGTGGCACCCTGACGATTGCGACCAACGGGGTGCTGACGATGAACGGCAGCACCACCCTGCAAGTGTTCGGCGCGCTCACCAATGCCGGGACCGTGAACTGGTTGGCAGGAGCGGTCGTCATCAACAATGCCAACGGCGGCAACGGTGGTTACATTGGCGGCATCAACAACCTGCCGGGCGCGGTGTTCAATGCGCAATGCGATCAATCCATCGCATGCGGCTGCTATGGTTCAGAATATTTCAACAACGCGGGATTGCTCCGCAAATGGCCGACGACCGGCACCACCACCATCAATGTGCCTTTTAGTAATAATGCCGGCACTCTGGATATTGAAAGCGGCTCACTCAGTCTCACCTCGTCCCGTAATCTTGCTGGAGGGATTTTGAATTTCGGAATCACCAGCGTGACTAATTTCGGCAGCTTGAATCTCTCGGGTGCCTCCAGCCTCGCCGGATCGCTAAGCGTTCATGTGAATCCGGGCTATGTGCCCGCCGCGAGCAATTCCTTCGCGCTGGTCACCTACGGCTCAGAAACCGGGACCATTGCGAACGTGAACCTGCCGGCGTATTTGAACTGGCACACTAATTACACGCCGACGGCCTTCACGGTCACAGCCGGATTCCCCCAGTCGGCGTTGGGCTGGCTTAATCTGGGCTACACCACGAACGGAACCTACACCATTGATCCCAGCGGGTCGGGTCCGTTTAGCATCAACACGTTGATGACGCTAGCGGGCGGTGGGTGGACGGAACTAACGGCGGCTGTAGCGGACAGCCTGCTGAACACCAATATCGGCACCTCCCGCGAATATTTATACGTGCAAGCTGGAACTTCCTATTATTATCGAACCCCGCTTAACGGTTTGGTGTGGAGTTGGAGCAGCGGGCAGGATTTGGACGGAACATACTATTATTCCAGCGGTTCGGGCGAAAGCAGTTTTCAGATCACCCCTAGCGGCGAACACCAGGCTTATGGTGTGGGCGGGAGCAGTGGTCTCGGAGCGGTGTACAAATGCCTGGTTTCGAGTTCAGCATGTTTGGACTCCAACAACGCCCAAGTTCAACTGTGCCAAGATAAGCCCGGAATTTTCGGCGCTGGGTGCCAGTGCGGCGTGACAGTTTACATCCGGGAAAATGGCACGCTAAGCGCGCCCGCAATCCCGATCATTGAGGATCAGCCGACGAACGACCTGCAGGTAATGCCGGGAGCGGCGGCCCAATTCAGCGTCTCGGTCTCGGGTGCCGTGCCGTTGTATTATCAATGGTTCTTTAATGAAACAAATCTGCTCGCCGGGGCGACTAATGCAACGCTCCTTTTGAACAATGTCAGCAACCAGCAGGCGGGATACTATTTCGTCTTAGTCACGAATGTGTATGGCTCCGCCACCAGCGAGGTGGCGGTCCTTCAAATCACACCGACGATCACCTGGACCAATCCGTTGGCCATCAGTTATGCCGCGCCGCTGGGAGCAGTGCAATTGAACGCCAGCGCCACCGTTCCAGGAACCTTCGTTTACAGCCCGCCGGCTGGAACGGTTTTAAGCGCAGGCACAAACACACTGTCGGTGCGGTTCACGCCGTCAGACCCGGTGGATTTCAGCAGTTCCACCGACCAGGTAAATCTGTTGGTCATCCGCGCTCCCCTCACGGTCACGGCCAGCAACGCCGCCCGTTTTTATGGCCAGGCCAATCCCACTCTTACCGGCATACTCGCGGGCGTGGTGAACGGCGACAATATCACCGCCACCTATAATTGCAGTGCCACTGCGAGCAGCCTGCCCGGAAATTATCCCATTGTGCCCGCCCTCACAGATCCCGGCAATCGGTTGGGAAATTACCAGGTGACCACCAACAACGGCACGCTGACGGTAAACTTGACCACATTGGTCATCACCTGGCCCGCTCCTTCCTCGATATTGTATGGGACCGGGCTCAGTGTGGCGCAATTGGACGCCAGCGCCAACATTCCCGGTTCCTTCAGCTATTCTCCCGTCGCCGGCACAGTGTTAAATGTGGGAACCCATACGCTGACGGCGGTGTTCACGCCATCGGACACGGCAGATTTCAACCGTACCACCAACCACGTGAATTTGGTGGTGCTGCCCGCGGCACTGGTGGTGACCGCCAACAATGCCTCGCGACCATACGGGCAGACCAACCCGGTGCTCAGTGGTGTAATTGTCGGCCTGGCCAACGGCGACAGCATCACGGCCAATTATGCCACCACCGCCACCACCAGCAGTCCGGCGGGAAATTACCCGATTATTCCCACCTTGGTGGACACCAACAACCGCCTGGCGAATTACACGGTAACCACCAACAACGGCACGCTGACCGTCACCCAATTGCAGCCGCTGATCACCTGGACCCCGCCGGCCAGCATTGTTTACCCGACGGCGTTAAGCGCTACCCGATTGGATGCGACAGCAAATGTACCTGGATCCCCGACCTACTTACCGCCAGGAGGAACGGTTTTGAATGCGGGAACGAATCTGCTGACGGTCGTGTTCGCCCCGTTGGACTCCACCAATTATAGCCGCGCCACCGACACCGTGAGCATGGTGGTTTCGCCCTCTGCTTTGAGCGTGTCGGCTAATAATGCCACGCGCGCGTACGGCCAGGACAACCCCGCTTTTAGCGGGACGATCACGGGTGTGGTCAATGGCGACAACCTCACCGTAACCGGCAGTTGCAGCGCAGTTTCCTTCAGTCCGCCGGGCATGTACCCAATCATTCCCGTCGTGGTGGACCCGAACCACCGGCTCGGCAACTATAGTGTGACCGCCACCAATGGCACGCTCACGGTCACTCCCGGAGCGCCGCCCACCCTCCTCGCCTTGACCCCCAACCGGGGTCTGACCAACGGCGGGACCTCGGTTACCTTGATTGGCAGCGGTTTTGAGTTGGGTGCAGGGGTATCGTTTGGGAGTCAATCCGCTGGCTCCGCAGTGGTCAATAGCGGGACACAAATCACCGCCGTCACCCCGACTGGCCCATTGGGTGCGGTAAACGTGGTGGCGAACAACCCCGATGGCACTTCGGCCACGCTGACCAATGGCTTCACCTATATCGGTCCGCCCCCCACGATCCTGACGCAGCCAACCAACCTGCTGGTGGCCCAAGGCAGCAATGCCGTCTTCTCCGTCGGTGCCACCAACCTGACGGGATACCAATGGCTGTTCAACGGCGGCGCGCTTACGGATAATGGCCGCATCACCGGCTCGCATGGCCCCGTACTGACCGTGCCTGCAGCTCAGCCCACCGACGCGGGCAATTATCAGGCCGTGGTAAACAATGCCTGGGGTTCGAGCAATAGCGCTATAGCTACTCTGGCGATCATAGCGCCGCCCGTCATCGTCAGGCCGCCCCAAAATCAAACGGTGGGTGTGGGCGGCCTCGCGATCTTTACGGTGGCCGTCAATGGCACGGCGCCGTTCACGTATCAATGGCTCCTGGGTGGCAATCCGGTGCCGGGCGCGACCAATTCTGTTTTTAGCATCCCCGAGGTGGCGGTGGGGAACCAAGGCCAGCAGTACAGCGTCATGGTTAGCAATCCCTCGGGTTCGGTCACCAGCGCCGCCGCGACATTGACCGTGCTCAATTATTGCGCGAGCGTGCAACCGGGGCAGGCCATTTATCCGATGGGCAGCCCAGTGCCATTGACCTTGCAAACGTTTAGTTGTTCCTCCCAGGCAGCCGTGTCGAGTTCCAGCGCCACCGTGTGGATTTCCAAGAATGGCACCACCCGGAGCCTGTCGGCGACGACGGGTGCTGGAGGGGCTGTCACGGTCAATTTCCTGCCATTGCCGACGGAAGCAGGCACGTATCAAGTGGCCGCCGCCCTGCCCGGACAAAGCATCCCGGCCGCGCAGGGGACCTTCTCCCTGGTGGGCATGAGTTTGAGCCAGAGCAGTGTTAATGCGGGGCTGACGCCGGGCAGTCTGGTGACAAATACCATCAATCTGAATAACCTCACCGGCATCGCCCTGACCGGCATCACGGCGAGCATTATGGGAGCACACCCGGATGTGCCAGCGACTCTGGGCGCGCCGACGACGCTGGCCGGCAATGCCACCGGGGTGCTAACCTTGGTGTTGCTGGCTCCTGGCAATTACACGGCTCAGGACCAATTCACTATCCAATTGACGACGGCTCAAGGCACGACCAATACCGTGACTGTCACAGCCACAGTCACGCCCTTGTATCCGCAATTGGTGGCCACCCCCGCATCCTTGAACGCCACGATGGTGGCGGGCGGGCAGACACTGGTAAACTTCTACGTGGCCAACAACGGTGGCGTAACCAGCGGACCAGTGCAGGTCTTGTTGCCCCCTGTCGCTTGGCTGAGCACGGTCACGCCGCTGCCGCTCCCCCCGCTGGCACCGGGGCAAAGCAACCAAGTCACGCTGGCTCTGACCCCGCCACTGAATCTGCCGTTGGGCGCTTACCCTGGCAGTGTGGAAGTGACGAGTTCCAATGCCAACTTGTCCGTGCCGTTCCAGTTTGATTGTGTTTCCGCCCTCACTGGTTCCTTGCAGGTGACGGTCCAGGATGAGTTGAGTCAGTATGGCAGCGGCTCACCCAATGTATCCAATGCCACGATCACCGTGACAGACTTTCTGACTGGCGCCCCGGTGACCAATGTGGTGACCGATGCGTCAGGCATCGTGCTATTTACCAATCTGACGTCGGCGTATTATACGGTGGCGGTCACGGCACCGGAGCACGGCAGTTTCAGCACCACCTTGCTGGTGGCGGCGAACCAGACCAACGACCTCACCGCTTTCTTGACGCTGCAATTGGTGGATTACACCTGGGTGGTCACTCCCACTATCATTCCTGATCATTATATATTCACTCTGGATACGACCTTTGAAACCCAAGTGCCCTGGCCGGTGGTTACGGTCAGTCCGGGAGCAATTGATTTGTGTGCCCTGCAAGGTATTACCAACCAGATTAACCTGCTGATCACCAACTGGGGTTTGATTTCCGCACAGAAGTTGGATCTTTATTTCGGCACCCACCCCGACTGGTCCATCCAGCCACTGGTGACCAATTTGGGTGACTTGGCGCCGGAATCAAGCATTGTGGTACCGGTGACGATCGTCCGGCTGGGCAGCGCTACGGACGTGCCGGATAACATCCCCGCGCAATTAAGCTTCAGTGTGACCACTCCCACACAGTTCTATTCACACATCGTGCCGATTTATGTTTATGATGCGAATCCAGCGGATTGCCTGCCGGCGAGCCCCACGCCACCCCCGGTGGTTTCGGTTTGCGCCACTTGCGGCGGGGTTATCACTGGCGGCGGTGTCGGTGGCGGCGACGGAGGAAGTGGCGGCGGTGGTGGCGGAGGCGGTGGTGGTGGCGGTGGTGGCGGTGGTGGCGCTCCAACCATTCAGGCGCCGAATTACATCTTCTATACGCCCCAGGGTGCCATCGTGCAAGTCAAACTCCAGATCGAACAGAGCGCTGTCATTGCCCGGGATGCCTTCAACGCCTCCTTGCAGCTCGTCAACGGGGCCGGGGCGACGATCAGTAATCTGTCCGTGAGCATCACGGTGTATGATACCTCCAACCACGTGGCCAACAGCCTGTTTGGGCTGCCGCCTCCCATCTTGAGTGGACTGAACGCGGTGGACGGCACAGGGGTGCTGGCCAATGGAGCCACTGGCTCCGCGGCATGGACTATTGTGCCGGCCACCAATGCAGCTCCAACCGCGCCGACGCAGTTCTCGGTGGGGGGCTCCTTTTCCTATATTTTCAACGGCGAGCCGGTCACCGTCCCCCTGTTCCCGGTGCCCATCACCGTGCTCCCCACGCCGCTACTCAACGTGGATTATTTCCTGCAGCACGACGTTTACAGTGATGACCCCTTCACGCCCCAAATCGAGGCTTCCATCCCGTTCGCGCTGGGGATCCGCGTCCACAATATCGGCCATGGCGACGCTTACGATTTCACCATCACTTCCGCGCAACCACAGATCGTCGAGAACTCGAACGACCTGCTTATTGCCTTTGAGTTGATTGGTTCGCAGGTGGGTACCAACCAGTCGCTTTCCCCCTCGTTTACCTTGGATTTAGGCAACATCGGCCCGATGGGCAGCTCCGACGGTTTGTGGTACATGACCTCGACGCTGGAGGGCCAGTTCATTGCGTTCTCGGCCTCGTACCAGCATGTGAATGATTTTGGGAACACCAACACTACGCTCATCAACAGCCTCAACATCCACGAAATGAACCATGTGGTGGAATTGACCATGCCGACTGACGACGGCCTGCCGGACTTCCTGGTCAACGACACCACCAACGTGGACGCGCCGCCGGGGATCGTGTATTCCAGCGATGGCACCACTTATCCGGTGACCTCCTACATCAACGACGGGGTGACGGTCGGGGTGCCATCCGCGACCGTGACCAACATTACGGTGAATGTCCCGCCGGCGGCGGGCTGGGCCTATTATGAAATCATCGATCCGGGCAACGACAATTATCCCATCGCCAGCGTCACCCGCTCCGATGGCGTCAAACTGTTGGTGGGGCCAAATGTCTGGCAGACCCCCGAACGCATCCACATGCTGCCGCCCAAGCTCAACAATCTGATTCACATTCTTGACTATGATTCTACTGGCTCCTACACCGTGACTTACGGCCTGCCAGTGTTGATGCCGACCGTCACCACCCTCAACGCCCTGAACATCACGCCCACCAATGCCACCTTGAACGCGGTCGTCAACCCCAACGGCGCCAGCACCGACGTTTATTTCCAATGGGGCTTGACCACCAATTACGGCAATACCACCGTCACGACCTCCCTCACCGACGAATTAAATCTAGCGCAAGCCGTCGCCACGGTCATCGGCGGTTTGCAACCCCAGCATACGTACCACTTCCGCGCCGTGGCCATCAATAGTGCCGGCACTACCCTGGGCTCGGACCTCACCTTCGTTACGCCGCAACTGCCGCCGCCGGTCATCTCGCCAGTGAGCGCTCAAACGACTCCCGTCGGCCAGGGGTTGGTCATTTCCAATCGGGTGCAAGTGGCCACTCCGCCCGCCCGCTTCAGCCTCACGGCATCCGATCCGGAGGGTTGCACCATCTCCACGAACGGGGTCTTCCGCTGGACCCCAGCCTGCCTGCAAGGCAGCAGCACCAACCTCATCACCATCTGGGTGACCGACAGCAGCAGCCCGCCGCTCAGCAACTCAATCACTTTCTCGGTCGCGGTGGGCGAATGCGTGCAGTTGGAATTAGGCTCGACCGTCATGCAAGTGGGGACCACCAGCGGAGTGCCAGTCACCCTAGTGTCCTCGCTGGGCTTGACGAACTTGAGCTGGATTCTGTCCAACCCATCCAATCGCTTTGCCAACTGGGTGTTTGCCTCCAGTAACGCCACGATTGCGAACGTGAGTTCGTCGCAAACCTTCTTCAATTTGAACGCTGCACCAGGCCAGACCTTGCAGACCCCGTCGCTCTTGGGAACCATCTACTTCAAGGCTTTACCTGGCCCGTCGGCCGTCCTGTCGGTCGTGGCCTCGAACATTTTGGGGACGGCCCTGGGCGGCAATGTGGAAGGCAATATCGCCAGCGATCCTGCGCGCGTCGTCGTCATCGGGGCGCAGCCGCTGTTGCAAACCTTGCTCGGTTCCAACTCCGCCCGTATGCTCATTCTCTATGACAATCCGGGCACGAACTATCAACTGATGATCAGCACCAACCTGACCTCCACAAACTGGCTGAACGGCGGCAGTGGGACAGTCACCAATCTGATGCAATATGTCCCGGTGAACCCGACCGCCCCAGTCATTTTCTATCGCGCACAATAACCACTGCGTTGCCCCTGCCTGAGATGAACTCGCGCTCTTGGCGCTGACCAAGTGGAGCGTCGAGCTTCGCGGGCTAACATTCCGCTCTATACCGGCGTCGGGCAACGCCCCATGTTATCGTCACCAGAAACCCGTGAGCGCCAACGGCGTTTGACATCAGGGCTCTTGACTCCCGCCGTTGCCGGGTGTTCAATCGGTTTGAAAACATGGCGTTTTCTTCATGAATCTTCAAATCTGCAACGCCGCCACCAGGGCGATTTGCAAGGTTTGGCCCAAGCCGACCCGATCCCGCGATGGTGGCGCTCTGCAGATTCCGGCCCGGCAAATGTCATTTCTAGTCTGGTTGGCGGTCATGGCTGTGGTTCTGGCGGGCTGTGCGAGCCATCCGCCGGATACCCGCGTGGTTTACTCAAAAGCTTCCATCAACGCGCACCCGGCACGCTTGTGGTTGGACACCGGCAGCTCTTGCACGACGCTGTTTCCGATGGGGGCCAGGCGGCTGGGGCTGAAATCCCCCGAAATGTCCGAACCCACGGCCATATCGCTTGATGGTCAAACCCTAACGGCACCGGTCTCCATTTTCCACTTCCAGTTGTCACTGCGCCTGCTGGCCATGATGCATCTCTGGTCTCCGCCGGACGGGGTGGTTGGTTGGCCTGATATCCGCGACAATATCCTGGTGTTCGACGCTGACCGGCGCACCGTTCGCAGTGTGCCACAACTGCCTTCGGAAACCGCCGGCTGGCTCAAATTAAAAGTGGTGCCGGGCGATTGGCTGTTCCTCGAAATTCCGATGGCGGACGGCAAAACCGGCACGGCAGAAGTGGACACCGGCTCGGATCTCGGCCTCGAAATGTCGCCAGCCCAGATGAAGGCATGGAAGGCGGCCCATCGCAAGTCAATCCTGCCATCTAGTTTGGCCGGCGTCGGCTCTTTTGGCGTATATGTTTTGCACGCGGGTTGGGCGGACGAAATCAATGTCGGACCACTCAAATTGACCGACGTCGTCGTGCACGACATGCCCGCCACCCAGGCGGCGGCTATCCAGGGCAACGGCCCCGGTTCCCAAGCTGCTTGGTCCATCGGAATGTGGGCTCTGAACCGCTTGGACTTGGTGGTAGATGCGAAAAATGGGCTTGCCTACACCCACCCCAAACCTCCGCCAGGACCTCTTTATCCCGGGGTTAAACATCTGGCTGGCCGGCATAGCCTGACAAACGCTCCGGTCAGCGGCGGAAATTGGACTGTGGCGGACAACGTGCGCTTGAGCGGCGACAACCTTTTTCTCATCTCGGGCAACTATAAGCTCCACCATGGCAATTGGGCCGGCGCCCTCGCCGATTTCAACCGTGCCCTGGAGATGAACCCGAAGAATGCCGACATTTATGCCCGCCGTGGCGTGGCCCGGCAACTGGAGGGCGACTATTCGGGCGCATTGTCAGATTACGACCAGTTCATCGCCTTGAAACCTGACGCTTCGGACTGGGCTCGTCTGTATCGTCAGACATTGCTCTGGCGGCTGGGCCGGGTGCCGGAAGATTTTTCCAGGTCGTTGGCCGTATGCAAGGAAGACCCGGCAAAAACCCTCGCCTCGTACCTGGTGGGGCAGTTGGACGAAAAGGTCTTGCTCACGGCGGTGCCAAAGGGTGGCGGGGATCCGGAATCAGAGTGGAGAACCTTATCCGCTTATTATATCGGCGTTATGCATCTGAGCAAAGGCGACCAGGCTGGCGCACGGGATTCGTTTCGCAAATGCCGGGCTGCTGGCATGAAAGACGATGATGAATATCACTTCGCCGTCGCAGAGTTGGGGCGGCTAGATAAGCGGCCAAGCAAACAGTGAAGCATTCAGCCGCGTGTCTTGCCAAAAATTATTGTTTATTTTATGTTTTTGGTAATCTTAAACCATGCAACCCCGTCTGATCTGAAACATGAATTTCCGGCCATGCATGTTGACCCTGCTGTGCGCGCTCGCGTGGAGCGGGAGCGGGCGCGCCTTGGCCTCGGTGGCACCGGCGGCGGAGTTCAAACGGAATGTTCGTCCCGTGCTGGAGGAATATTGCTACGACTGCCACGGGGACGGCGAAACTCGCGGAGGCGTGGCGCTGGATGCTTTTGATTCCACCACCAATTTCATCGTCAGCCGCGATGTCTGGTGGCGTGTCCTGAAAAATCTCCGGGCAAACCTCATGCCGCCGGCCAAGAAACCGCAGCCCACCGGCAAGCAAAAGGAAGTGATTGCGCACTGGATCAAGCAGTCGGTTTTTGAAATTGACCCCGGGAATCCCGATCCGGGGCGGGTCACAATTCGCCGGCTTAACCGCGTGGAATATCAGAACACCATCCGCGACCTCGTCGGCGTGAATTTCGATGCGCCGGGGATCTTTCCGCCCGAGGACACCGGCCACGGCTTCGACAACCTCGCGGATGTTTTGACGCTCTCGCCAATGTTGTTGGAAAAGTATGTGGACGCCGCGGAAAAAATCGTCGCGCAGACCGTGCCAACCGCGGACAGCGCGGCTTCGCCACCGGTGCCCTCGGAAAAGCACTCGAAGTTTTTTCCAAAGCTGGCCCCCGATAGCCCCGCTGGCCGGCGCGAGTATGCCCGCCAACTGCTCGGCGATTTCGCCCGCCGCGCCTTCCGCCGGCCGGTGGACCAGGATACTGCGGACCGCCTGGCCGGGCTGGCGGAAAGCGTTTATAACCAACCCGGCAAGACCTTTGAGGCCGGCGTGGCCAAGGCGATGGTTGCGGTGCTGGCCTCGCCCCGGTTTATCTTCCGGGAAGAAGATGCCTTACCCGCAGGTGGCAAACGGGCCTATGCCCTGGTAGATGAATATGCGCTGGCCTCGCGGCTTTCGTATTTTATCTGGTCCTCGATGCCAGACGAGGAATTGTTCCGGCTCGCCGCCGCCGGCAAGCTGCGGAAGAACCTTCCCGCTCAGCTCGCCCGGATGCTGACAGATCCACGCGCGAACGCGCTGGAGAGAAATTTCGTCGGCCAATGGCTGCAGGCGCGCGATATCGAAACCGTGCCCATCGAGGGGCGCAGTGTGCTGGCGCGGGAGCAGAAGTTCGATGCGCAACAGGAAGCCCTGCGCCGACGCTTCCGTGAATTAAGAAATAAACCGGAGAACGCCCTGGCCCCGGCGGAAAAGGACGAGCTGGCCAGCCTGCGCGCCACCTTCCGCGCTCAGCAGAAGCCGGGGGCGGATTTGACGGACGAGCTGCGCCGGGCGATGCGGCAGGAAACCGAAAGTGTGTTTGCCTACCTCCTGCGGGAAGACCGCAGCCTGCTGGAATTGCTGGACAGCGATTACACTTTTGTCAACGAACCGCTCGCACGGCATTACGGCCTGACCAATGTATTCGGCCCCGAAATGCGCCGCGTGGCGCTCCCGCCGGACAGCCCGCGCGGCGGCATCCTGACGGAAGCCACCGTGCTGGCGGTAACCTCCAATCCCACGCGCACCTCGCCCGTCAAACGCGGCGTCTTCATCCTCGACAACATCCTCGGCACGCCGGCGTTGCCGCCGCCGCCCAACGTGCCGCCGCTCGAAGCCGCCCTGGCCGGCCTGACCAACCGCGCCCCGAGCTTGCGCGAAACGCTGGCAGAGCATCGGAAAAACCCTCTGTGCGCCTCCTGCCACGACCAGATGGACCCGGTCGGACTGGCCTTGGAAAATTTCAATGCGCTGGGCAAATGGCGCGACCAGGAATTCGGCCAGCCGATTGATCCCTCTGGACAGCTCATCACCGGGGAGACCTTTGCCAATGTCCGGGAGTTAAAACGCGTGCTGGTCAAGAACCACGCCGAGGATTTTTACCGTACGCTTACCCAGAAACTTTTAACCTATGCGCTGGGCCGCAGTCTGGATTACTATGATGTCGAGACGGTGGACCAAATCGTGGCCCGCATCGAAAAATCCGGCGGCAAACCGTCCGCGCTGCTGGCCGGCATTGTGGAGTCCGCGCCGTTTCAAAAAACCCGCGGTCTGCTGAAGACTGCCACCGCCGAAAACTCAAAGGAAAGATTATGAAGACCAAATTCGCCAACGCCAATCCAGCGTCGCAACGGTTCGCCAGCCTCAGTCGTCGGCATTTTCTGCGCGGCCTGGGCGCGTGTGTCGCCTTGCCCGCATTTGCGTCGCTGCTGCCCACGAAACTCCTGGCCGCCGCCGCAGAAGATAGTTTGGCGACTACCCCCACCGGCGCGCCGCTGCGCGCGGCGTTCGTTTATTTTCCGAACGGCGCCATTCCCGCCGCGTGGTGGCCGGTGGCCGAAGGGAGCGATTTTCCGTTGAGCCGCACCTTGCAGCCGCTGGCGTCGAGCCGGAAACTGGTGCAGGTGGTTGGCGGACTGGATCATTTGAACGCCACGGCAGGGTCGGACGGCGGCGGCGATCACGCCCGCGCCAACGGGACCTTTCTGACCGGCGTGCGGATGAAGAAAAGCGCCACGGAAATCCATGCCGGAATTTCAATTGATCAAACGATCTCCAGCCAGATCGGACATCTTACACCGTTTCCCTCGCTGGAACTTACCTGCGACGCTGGCCGCAACACGGGTGCCTGCGATTCCGGCTATTCCTGCGCTTATCAATACAATCTGGCCTGGAGTTCGCCCACCACGCCCATGACGCCGGAGGCCAATCCGCGCCAGGTTTTTGAACGGCTCTTCGGCGCCGGCTCGGCCGGCCAGCGCGCGGAAAACGCGCGTCGCCGCCGCCAAGAGGAAAGCTCCATCCTCGATTTTGTAATGCAGGACGCCCGCTCCATGCGCCAGCGGCTCGACGGACGCGACCGGGACAAATTGGAGCAATACTTGACCGGTGTGCGCGAATTGGAAACCCGTCTCCAAATGGCGGAGCAGCGTGGCGAAGTCAAAGACCCGCTGATCTCCGCGCCCGCCGGCGTTCCCTCCGATTATGGACAGCACGTGCAGCTCATGTATGACATCCTGCTGGTGGCCTTTCAGACCGACTCGACCCGCGTGGCCACGCTGCTGCTCGCCCATGACGGCAGCAACCGTTCATTCGCCGACATCGGTGTGCCCGAAGGCCACCACGACCTGTCTCATCATGATGACAACCCGGACAAGATTGAAAAGATCACCGAGATTGACCAATGGTACATCCAGCAGTTCGCAAAATTCCTGGATAAAATGGCGGCGACGCGCGACGTGGACGGCAATTCACTGCTGCACAATTCCATGATTGTCTATGGCGGCGGCAACGCTGATGGCAACCGCCATACCCACGTCAACCTGCCGATTCTGCTAGCGGGCGCCGGCGGCGGTTCGTTGACGCCGGGACGGTTTGTGAAGCAAGGCGGCAAACCGGCG
>Ga0302320_10019037_pt1 | contig 13816 bp, 9 predicted proteins | sample Bog_T0_3_FD_202130 | JGI IMG/M metagenome (GOLD analysis project Ga0302320, IMG submission 202130) | Peat permafrost microbial communities from Stordalen Mire near Abisko, Sweden - Bog_T0_3 | ecosystem: Environmental > Terrestrial > Soil > Wetlands > Peat | place: Sweden: Abisko, Stordalen Mire... | reverse complement strand
GCGTGCGACAGATAGCATGGTTGGTTGCTGGCCCGCGCAGCGGGCTGGGACGGTCGCGCTCCCTGAGAAGTCGCTAACGATTGGAGGGTCTTCACCGGCCCGACTTTTTTGAGCCCCTCATCGGACTTGCCGTGATGCAGGAAAGAAGGCACAATTGAACGTGTGCGTATTTTTGTCGCGCTGGCAGATTAACCTATAAATTGAACAAAAATTGAAGGAGGCCGGGCTGAGGCCCGTCTGAAACAGGTAAACCGATATTCGCAATGAGCAAGAATTCTCCAAACGCAACCGTCTTAATTGGCCTGGTTGGCCGAATTTCCCGGTCGCTACCGCGGTTAACGTTAATCCTTGCGACGCTGCTAGGCGGGGCGGGAAGGTCGCCGGCCGAACATCTCTACGTTCCGAATTACTCCTTTGAATCCCAAGTCACCGACTATGCCGACCCGCGGGTGGACGATTGGCAGAAAACGCCCCAGCCCGCCGGATTTAATCCCGGCATGTTTGGGCCTTGGACCAATTTGGCCGGGGTCTTCATCAATTACCCCGGAACGCCCGGCTATATTGATAATGCCGCTGGCCAGCAATTGGCCTTTCTGTTCGCCTACCCCCAGTCCGGCCTTTTCCAGGATTTCAATTCGACGGATTGGTCTGCCAACCCGCCTTCGCACGACTTCAATTCCATCTACCAGACCAACCGCACTTATACGTTGACCATCGGCTTGACCAGCAGTTCGGAGGAACCGCTGACGCAGGGTTCGACGCTTTTGCTGGCGCTTTATTATCGCGACGCCAACAGTAACCTGGTGGTCATTTCTTCCAACACCGTGACCTACGACACCAATGTTTTCACCAACCTGGAGGAGTTGCTGGATTACAAGGTGACGATCCCGGTGGTCCATGCCGGCGACGCCTGGGCCGGGCAGAACATCGGCATTCTGATCGAATCCACCGTGGCCCCGAATTTGCTCGGCGGGGTCTGGGACCTCGACAATGTCCGACTGACCGAGGGCCTTTATGTGCCGAACTTTTCCTTTGAATCGCCGGTGACGGGCTCCGTGATCCCGGAGATTGATAATTGGCAAGAGTCCCCGCAGCCGCCAGGTTTTGACTCCAGTGATTACGCCTGGTCGGAATTGATCGGGGTTTTCTCCAATGCAACGGGACCCTCATTTATTGACAACGCCGAGGGAAACCAGCTTGCCTATTTGTTCGCCGATCCCCAGGTGGCCATATTCCAGGATTACAATTCCACCGACTGGTCGGGCGCGGCGCCTACCCACGCCTTCAACGTCCTCTACCAGCCTGGCAACTCCTATACGTTGACCGTCGGGGTGACCAGCAGCAGTGAGGAGCCGCTTATGCCTGGCTCAACCCTCCAACTCAGCCTCTACTACCGGGACGCCTCCAGCAACAGGGTCACCGTCGCGTCCACCACCGTCCCATACGACACCAACATTTTCACCAACATCACCCATCTGACGGACATTCAGGTGAAGGTTCCGGCGGTCAGCTCGGATGCCCCGTGGGCCGGGCAGAACATTGGCATTCAGATCGCCTCGACCGTCCCGCCCCAGTTGCTTGGCGGTGTCTGGGACATTGACAACGTCCGGTTGGTCGAAGATCACGGTGTCCCCAATTTTTCGTTTGAATCACCGGTGGCGGATGCTTTTGGAGCCGAGGTGGACGCCTGGGAAAAACCGCCGGCGCCAGCCGGGTTCGACGCCTCCAGCTATGGCGACTGGACGAATATGGCCGGAGTCTTCGTCAACGATCCCGATCCGAATTATTACATTAGCAATGCCGACGGCGTGCAACTTGCCTATCTCACGGCCTATCCTCAGGTGGCGCTCTTCCAGGACCTGAACTCCACCGACTGGTCCGGTTTGCCCGCCACCCACGATTTCAATGTCAGATTCGAGCCGGGCAAATACTACACGATGACGGTCGGCATCACGAGCAGCAGCGTCGAGCCGCTCACCGCGGGCTCGACCCTGGAGTTGAGTCTTTACTATCGTGACGCCTCCAGCAACGCCATCATCGTCGCCAGTAATACGGTCACGTTCACCACCAATGTCTTTACCAATCTCCTCCAGTTGCTGGACTTCTCCGTGAGCGTGCCGGTGGTGCAGGCGACCAATGCGTGGGCCAATCAGAACATCGGCATCCAAATTCAATCCACCGTTTCCCCGGGTTTGATCGGCGGAGTGTGGGACCTCGACAACGTGCGATTGACCGGGGCGATTCCGGCCGCGTTGAACAATCCTGTCTTTGCCAACGGCCAGTTCCGGTCGCAGTTGCAGAGCGGCAAGAATGCAGCCGTCGCGATCCTGGCGACCACCAATATCGCTCTTCCGCTGACCAATTGGACCACGTTGACCACGATCACCAATTTCACCGGGTCGTATCCCGTGGTTGACATTGCGCCCGACCCGGCGCATCGGTTCTATCAGGCGCGCAAGCTGCCTTGAACATGGAGAAGAGTGTAAACGCAAAGACGCGAAGGCGCGAAGACGCAAAGGTTTGGCGGCATTGGAGAGCTTTTACGCTCGTTGAATTACTGGTGGTCATGGGCATCATTGCGATTTTGGCGAGCCTGCTCCTGCCCGCGCTTTCTTCCGCGAAGCAGAACGCGTTGCGGGCCGCCTGCGTTTCCAATCTCCGGCAGATCGGGGTCGCCATACAGAATTACGCGCCCGACAACGGCGGTCGCATCCCCTATGGGCCGATGGCTCCGCCGTTCAGCAACCCTTCCGATTTTTATCCCTCCACCGGGGCGCCGACCAGCCTGATCTCGTTGCAAGGGGGCGCCCCCGTCGGACTGGGGCTGATGCTGCAAAGTTACATCGCCAGCCAGCCCAAAATCCTCTTCTGCCCCGCCAGCGACCAGCCGGTGGACGCCGATGCCCAGCTTGCCAACGTCGGCGTGACCCAGGCGCAATCCGGCTACTATTACCGGCACGCCGGGAACATCTTGTTGCACGACACGTTTGCCGCCACCAACGCTCCCGACCATCTTCTGCTTGACCGATTGGGCACCAATCGCAACGGCTTCCCCATCCGCGCCCTTGTGATTGACACCGAATTTCTTTGCCCGCCCGATTTGGCCGGCTACGGGGTCAAGCAGAGCACACACCATCGCCAGCGTTTTGCGGACATTCTGTTTGCCGATGCCCACGTCGCCAGCCGGCCCAACACCGACGGCCAATTCACCGTCAACATCACCGATTACTCGCAGATCATCAACGCCTTCGACAAAATCCTCCAGGTGTTCGAAACGGCCGATACGCAACAATGAAAGAGATATGAGCCGAGGATATCGCATCGGTCTGCTGGGTTCCGGCAAGGGCAGCAACGCCGCTGCCATCGCCGATGCCTGTGCCGCCGGTCAAATCCCGGCCAAAGTCGCCCTTGTCATCAGCGACGTTGCGGACGCCGGCATTCTGGACCGCGCCCGCGAGCGCGGCCTGCCCGCCCTGCACCTTCCACCCGGAAAATTTCGCACCAAGCTCGACGAACAGGCCGAATCGGCCTACATCACCGCCTTGCGCGAAGCCCAGGTTGACTTGATCGCCCTGGCCGGATTCATGCGCATATTGAAGGGCGAATTCCTGCGCGCCTTCGCCCAGCGCGTGGTCAACATCCATCCGGCGCTGCTGCCCGCCTTTCCCGGCTTGGACGCCTGGAAACAGGCCCTCGAATACGGCGTAAAGGTGACCGGCGCCACCGTTCATTTCGTCGATCAAGGAGTTGACACCGGCCCCATCATTGCGCAGCGCACGGTGCCCGTTTTGCCGGGCGACACGGCGGCCACGCTCCACGCGCGAATTCAGGAGGCGGAACGGGTGGTCTATCCCGCCGCCATCGCCGCCCTCGCCCGCGGCGCCGTCAAAGTCCAAGGCCGGCAAACGGTGTGGACTTGACCACCGTGATCCCGGTGCCGCGGCAGTCCTGCGGATTGCAGGCGCAGCCTTCCTTTTCGCTCCTGCGCGGCTTTCGCCCCCTTTATTGCCTTTCGTACTCACCCTTGTTGACGCGTTTCAAGACGGTGAAGCCGGCTTTCTTGGCATCGCTGAATGAAACCGTCCGCGGCGTGCTGAAGGTCGAGAAAACCTTGCGGACAGGCCGGCGGCAGGACGGGCAAACCTTCAGCGGGGGCGCATCCAAAGGACGGCGCAACGTAAAACGGCCGCCACAGACCACGCAATCTCCCTCGCACAATTCAAATTCATACAGTGGCATCGCAACAATATTTATAGCAGATGCGCCCCCTGATTGCGAGCGGTTTCAAGCGCGGATGTGAAGCGCCCCAAGCTAATGATTGGGGTGTCCCTTGCCCCGCGGGGAATTAGCTTGCCTTCACACCCGCGTTTTCCAGAATAAGCGCACCGATGTTTCGTGTCCGGCGCCCGGGCTTCGGGGACGGTGTTCGCGATGGCGGTGAGATGGAAACTGTTGAAACAGTTTCACGCGTTCGGCGTCGCGATTTCACCTGGCTTAAGCCAGGTGTTAATGAGAATCGAGACTCGCCGCGATGGATGCGTGGCCGGTCCGGTCTTATTACTACTGTTTATGCTCGAAGAATTGAAGAAGCAGGTTTGCCAGGCGAACCTTGATTTGGTGTCGGCAGGGCTGGTCGTCCAGACCTGGGGCAATGCCAGCGGGCTGGATCGCGCCGGCGGCCATATTGTCATCAAACCATCGGGCGTGCCTTACCCGGGCATGAAGCCGCAGCACATGGTGGTCGTTTCCCTGGAAACCGGCAAGGTGGTCGAAGGCAGGCTCAAGCCCAGTTCCGACACCGAGACGCACGTGGCGCTTTATCGCGCTTTCAAGAACATTGGCGGGATCGTCCACACCCACAGCCTTTACGCCACGGCCTGGGCGCAGGCGGGACGCGGGATTCCGTCGTATGGCACCACGCAGGCGGATTATTGGCACGGGGACGTTCCCTGCACTCGGCGGTTGACAGCCGCGGAAATCAAGACAGACTACGAGGCGAACACCGGCCATGTCATCATCGAGACATTTAAGAAGCTCGACCCGGCGCATCATCCGGCCGTCCTGGTGGCCAGCCACGGGCCGTTTACGTGGGGCCGGGACACCGCTCATGCGGTCGAGAACGCCGTCGTGCTCGAATTCGTGGCCCGGCTGGCCAGTGAGACGCTCCGGATCAATCCCAAGGTCAAACCGATGCAATCGGTCCTGCTCGGAAAGCACTTCTTTCGCAAACACGGCCCGGGCGCCACTTATGGCCAGAAATAGATATTAATGAAACCCGCTCCGCCCTCCGCGCCTAAACCGGTATTCGGTCATCCAGCTCAAACCTGCATCATTAAATCCACCATGAAAATCACACCGCGAAGGATCGCTCTCTTCACCGCCGCCATCAGCCTGGCCCTTCTGGCCGGTTGCTCAACTCCGGGGGGCGGCGACACCATTACCAAAGACCCGTTTGGCATGGCCGACGGGAAGCCCATTGATGTTTTTACGCTGCACAACGCCAAGGGCGCGGAAGCCCGCATCATGACTTACGGCGGCGTGGTTCTTTCGCTCAAGATGCCGGACAAGAATGGAGATTTCGCCGACGTCGTGCTCGGCGGCGACACGCTGGCGGATTATGCCAAGACGCCTCCGCCGCCCTACTTTGGCGCGTTGATTGGGCGTTACGGCAATCGCATCGGCAAGGCCCAGTTCACGCTCGACGGGCACACCTTTCACATCGTCGCCAACGAAAAGGGCAATACGTTGCACGGCGGCGACAAGGGCTATGACAAAGTGGTCTGGACCGGCACCGGCGCGGTGACCAAGGATGGCCCGGCCGTGACCCTCCGTTATACCAGCCTTGACGGCGAGGAGGGATTTCCGGGCACGCTCAACGTCACTGCCGTTTATACCTTGACCGACAACAACGAGCTTCGCCTCGAATACACCGCCACGACCGACAAGGACACCGTGGTGAATCTGACCCATCACTCTTACTTCAACCTCGCGGGCAAAGGCGACATTCTGGGCCACATCGTGACGATCCCGGCGGACAACATTACGCCGGTGGATGCGGCGCTGATTCCGCTGGGCAACCTCCAGGCGGTGGATGGAACGCCGTTCGATTTCCGCAAACCAATGGCGATCGGCGCGCGGGTCAATGCGGATGACGCCCAGCTCAAACTCGGCCCAGGCTATGATCATAATTGGGTCATCAACAAGAAATTTGGCGAACTTACGCTGATGGCGCATGTCAGCGAGCCGATCAGCGGGCGCGTCATGGAAGTGTGGTCCACGGAACCGGCCTTGCAGTTTTACTCGGGCAATTTTCTGGACGGAACCATCACCGGCAAAGGCGGCTGGGTATACAAAATCCACGACGCCTTCTGCATGGAACCGCAGCATTATCCGGATTCCCCGAACAAGCCGCAGTTTCCCACGACCGAGTTGAAACCCGGCGAGACCTATCACAACACCATCATCTATCGTTTTTCCGCCGAATAAGGCCACGTCTCCGATATCGAAACCAATTTATGAAAATGCTGACTCCTTTGTTCGCGGCGGCGGATGTTGCTGCAGCCGCTCCAACCGGCGGTGGTTCCACCTTGACCGGTTTGGACTGGTTGATGATTGCGCTTTATTTTGGCGTCCTCATGGCGGTGGTCTGGTACGTCGTCAAACGCCGTGCTGACACCGCGGCGGATTACTTTCTCGCAGGCCGCAACCTGGGCTGGTGGATCATTGGCGCGTCCATTTTTGCCTCGAACATCGGCTCGGAACATATCGTGGGCCTGGCGGGTTCGGGCGCCACCAGCGGCGTGGCGCTGGCGCACTATGAACTGCACGCGTGGTGCCTGCTGATGCTGGCCTGGGTGTTCGTGCCGTTTTATGCGCGCTCCCTGGTGTTCACCATGCCGGAATTTCTGGAACGCCGTTTCTCCGTCGGTTCGCGCTACGTGCTGTCTGTGGTATCCATCGTGACATTTGTGGTGACGAAAATTGCCGTCGGCATTTTTGCCGGAGGCACAGTGTTTGCCGCCTTGCTGCCGGAGATGCAGATTCACATTAGCGGACACCTGATTGATAGTTTTTGGATTGGTTCCATTGCGGTCATCCTGCTGACCGGACTCTACACGATGCTGGGCGGCATGCGCGCCGTGGCCTACAACGATGCCGTGCAGGTCACGGTGCTGATTACCGGTTCGGCCTGCCTCACCTTCTACGGGTTGCACATGCTGGGCGGCGGGCAAGGGATCTTCCATGGATGGAGCGAATTGCGCCGGCTCTGCGGTTCGGACATGTTCAACCTCTGGAAGCCGATGGTTCCCGCCGGCGTGGCGTCGAGCTGGTCACCGGTGCTGGACAAAGACGGCGCCGGCAACATCACACGGGAAGCTTGGTATTTCAACGGCAATTTCCCCTGGCTTGGCATGGCGATTTGCGCGCCGGTCATCGGTCTGTGGTACTGGTGTACGGATCAATATATTGTGCAGCGCGCACTCGGCGCCCCCAACGAGAAAGTGGCGCGCCAGGGCAGCATCTTTGCCGCGTTCCTCAAACTGTTCCCGGTTTACTTGTTCATCATTCCCGGCTTGATTTACTACGCGCTGGTCAAGGCCAACACCGTCCCGGCGCTGACGGCTGACTATGACCCGCAGGCGGCGTTCCCGCTCATGGTGAAACATCTCCTGCCGGCCGGTCTGCGCGGCCTGGTCGTGGCTGGTTTGCTCTCGGCGCTGATGGGGTCGCTGGCGGGTGTGTTCAATGCGTGTTCCACGCTCTTTACGGTGGACCTTTACCAAAAATGGAAACCCACGGCCAGCCAGCATCAACTGGTCTATACCGGTCGCATTGCCACATTCATCATGGTGGTCATCGCACTGCTGTGGATTCCCGTGGTTCAAGGCAACAACAGCCTTTACGGTTACCTCCAGTCCGTGCAAGGCTATCTGGCGCCGCCGGTGTTCGTGGTGTTCTTCTTCGGCGTTTTTTGGAAACGGCTCAACGCGCATGGCGCCTTTTGGGCCATGATGGCGGGCTTCGTGGTTGGATTCTTCCGCATGTTGGTGGACACGCCCGTTTCACTGGGAATGTTCGGGTACGAGGACGCGGCGCACAAAATAGCCAAGGGATACTCCGAAGGCTCCTTCCTCTGGATGATCAATAACGTCAATTTCCAGTACTTCAGCATCCTGATCACCTTGATTTCCGGCGCGGTGATGATTGGAGTCAGCCTCGTGACCCCGGCGCCCAATTATGATTCGATCAAGAATCTGAGCTTCGGCACGAAGACCGCCGAAGACAAACAAACCACCCTCCACAGTTGGGGCTGGCATGAAGTGGCCGCTTCCTGCTTTGTGCTGGCAGCTATTCTCGGAGCTTATCTCTATTTCAGAGGATAGAGGAAGAATCCGCGCAAGAATGAACTTGCCAAAAAACCAAGACAAGGTTTGCGGCGGGTGGACAAAGCCAGTAGGATGGTTTCAGCTTATGAACTACCAAAGCATCATCACCATCGAGCCCGGCAAACGCGGCGGGCGACCTTGCATCCGACGGATGCGGATTGCCGTGGGGGATGTGCTGGGGTGGCTGGCGGCGGGCATGTCGCACCAGCAAATATTGAGCGATTATCCTGAATTGACAGAGGAGGACATCCTCGCCTGTCTGGCTTACGCCGCCGACCGCGAACGCCGCGTGCTGACCGCCGCATGAAGCTGCTGTTCGACCAGAACTTGAGCTCCAAATTATGCGACAGGATGGCGGATTTGTTTCCCGAATCAAGCCAGGTCCGTCGCGCCGGATTGGAAGCGGCTGATGACCGTGCGATATGGGAATACGCCAAGGCCAACGGTTTTGCCGTTGTTTCGCAGGATTCCGACTTCGCAGACATGGCTGCGTTATATGGCCCGCCGCCCAAAGTAGTCTGGCTGCGGTGCGGCAACCAGACAAACGAGTTCATCGAGAAGTTGTTTCGAGACCATGCCGAAACGGCCATCGCCTTCGAACAGGATGCCGATGCGGGGTGCTGGGAGTTGTATTGACCGTGCCCAACGTGGGCGACCGTCCCTTGTGCCTGCTTTTTCCTTGTCTGCAATGTGGGCCACTGTAAAATCGCGCCACAACATGGAGTTCTCGTTGTCTTTTGGTGGTCTGGCTGGTTTTTAATTTTTGCCCACCACGGGCGGTTGGGAGACAAGCAACGTGTCTGGACGCCGGGACGACAGGCAAAACATTTCAGAAATTGAGCGAGTCGGTGTGAATATTCGATTGAGCCACGCGCGATGGTGGTACTTCCTGGCCCTGGCGCTATTGCCTTTACGCGCGCTGGGCCAGGCGCCGGACATTTCCATCCTCCAACAGCCGGCCAGCATCTCTAATGCGACCTTGGGCCAGCGAGCCAACTTCTCCGTGCATGCCACACCCAAGTACTCAACCAATGCTCTCTATTATCAGTGGCGCCGGAATGGAGTGAATATCCCGGGAGCCGTGAACACCAATTATACGGTGTCCAATGTCCAGGGTACCAACACCGGAGCCTATACCGTGGTGGTGGGGGATGGCATTGAGACTGTCACCAGTTCGACCGCAACCCTGACGGCCGACATTTCGGTGCTGGTGGGCGATATTCTCAACCTGGTCAGCGTCACCAATGGAACGGTCCGCGCTTCGAATGTCGGCGTTGAGGTCACCGGCGCACCGGTCATCATTCCCAACAACGGCGGTCATCCTGTCACGTTTAAATGGACGCCGCTTTACAGCGGGATCGTGACATTCACCACGGAGGGCAGCGATTTTGAAACCATCATGGGCGCCTATACCGGAAGCACCGGAAGCCTCCTCCAGGTGCCGTCCGCCGTCAACGGCGATGACAGCGGCGCCTTCCACAGCAGCCAGATTTCGTTCAACGCCCAGGGTTTGACGGAATATTCCATCGTGGTGGATGGTTACAACGGCGCTTCGGGAAACATCGTCCTGTCGTGGTCGGAAGAGGTTACGTCCGGCCGTCTCGCCACTTTTTCCTTGTTTCCGCCGCCGGAAACGGACGCCAGCAACGGCGCGCCATACAGCTTCGCGACGGCGTTCAGTTCGGGCAGTTTGTTGTGGTATTTCAACGGCGCGCCCACCACGGTTTCAACCGCTACCTATCCCATCAGCCAGGTCAACGATGCCACCGTCGGAACTTACGTCGCCAAGGTCACCAGCGCCGGTGGCAACGTCACCGCCACCCGCGCCGCCGATTTGCAGACGGCGGTGCTGGAGGATGGCAGCACGCCGACGAATTCGTTTGCCTGGAAGCATTTTTCCGATGCCGCCCGGTCGCCCTACAGCAAGGTTGCTCCGCAAGGGGCGCGCAAGCTCAGCGGCGGCGGTGACAGCCGCGGTTTCTCCGTCTCGCAGACCTTCAGCACCGTCGGCGCGGTCTCGGAGCCGGGCGAACCGGTGGTTGCCGACCAGATCGGCGGGGCGCCGGAATGGTATGTTTATGTGACGCCGACCAACGGTACGATGGAAATCGACACCGACGGCAGCGATTTCAATACGATTTTGGGCGTCTTCACCGGCCCGGGCAACAGCTTCCTCACTTTGACCATGACCAGCAATGGCGCCGGCTACACGACCAATTACCACCTCGAACCCCAGCCCCAGGTTTTTGTACCCGTCACCGCCCACCAGACCAATTACATTGTTGTTGACGGAGAACTCGGCGTCACCGGCACGGTCCATCTGCACATCAACGTGGGGACTTCGCTGGTCATGTCCACTCCGCCAACCAACGAGGCGGTTTTACAGGGGGACAACGCCACCTTTTCCGTGACCGCCACCGGCACCACGCCGATCAGCTATTTCTGGCTGCTCGGCGGCACCAACATCCCAGGCGCCACCAACTCCACCCTGATCGTTACCAACGTCCAACCGGCGCAACAAGGGAGTTACACGGTGATCGTGAGCAATGCCGTTTCGACTGTCATTACCAATGCCTTGCTCTCCTTGCTTTATCCCCCCTCGATCACCAACCAACCGCAAAGCCAGGAGATCGTGGCCGGTGGAACGGCGACGTTCACCAACCTGGCCTCGGGCACCCCGCCGTTGAGCTTCCAGTGGCTGAACGGAAATCAGGCGATCTTGAACGAGACCAACACCACGCTGACCTTCAACCCGGTAACCACTGACCAGGCCGGCAGCTACTCTTGCGTGGTCACGAATGTGGCCGGAGCGGTCACCAGTTCGGTCGTGACATTGACCGTGGATACGTTGCCGGTCATTATCATCCCGCCCGCCAGCCAAACGGTTGCGTCCAACGCCCAGGTGACGCTGACTAACACCGCCTCAGGATTGCCGGCGCCGGCCTACGCGTGGTATTTCGACGGCGTGGCCAACGGAGTTTCCACGAGTTCATTGCTGCTTACCAACTTCCAGCCCTCCCAACAGGGCACTTATTTTGTTGTGGTCAGCAATCGCGCGGGCGCCGTGACCAGTTCACCGGCCTTTCTCGCATTGAACCAGCCATTGCGCGCCGGACAATTAATGTTGACAAACGGCGTCTTTCAATTCCAGTTCATCGGTTCGATGGGGAGCAATTATGTGGTGCAAGCGTCCACCAATCTGACGAACTGGGTTCCTCTTTTCACCAATATCGCCACCAACGGTTACGTCAGCGTCACCGACACCAACGCCGCCAGTTTTCCCGGCCGCTATTACCGCACGGTCGGGCAGTAGGAAAACGGTTCCTCGACGATTTCGGTGGAATCCCCCAATCCCAACAAGCCGAGGGCTTGTCAGATAGTAGCCGGTGGTCGAAGCTCGGCGGAGACCACCGGACAACCAGGCAAATTAATGGGGCCCCGAAGGGTGTGCCAGAATACGCCGGGATTCACGGTCTCTGCGACCCCTGCGGGGTCGGTGGTCGTTCACTCCGTATCCGGTGGTGTCGCTTCGCTCAACCACCGGCTACTATCTGGCAGCCCTTCGGGTTGCACGAAAACATCACGAATTCAACCCACAATCCTTGGCGTAGCCTGACGCAAAACCCTACAACTAATTGCGTTTTCCCCCCAAAAAAAGCGCAATTAAAGGTTTGTTTTTGAGGCCCATTTTTCCTATATTGGGAGCGAGTTTTCTAAGCGGCAAAAAGTTCTTGTCAACGACCTGACTTTCGCCGTCTGGATTACGAAGATTTTATTGGAAAAATGAACACCGAGTCCGATCCAAATACAAAATACGACGCCTCTAAAATTGACAAATTGGAGGGGCTCGAAGCCGTCCGCAAACGGCCCGGCATGTACATCGGCGACCCGGACGAGCGCGGCCTGCACCACTGCGTCTTTGAGGTGCTGGACAATTCGATTGACGAACATCTCGCGGGCTTTTGCCATGTGATTGACGTCGCCGTTCATGTGGACGGCTCGGTTTCCATTCGCGACGATGGCCGCGGCATTCCGGTGGACATGCATCCGAAATGGAAAATGCCGGCGGTCGAACTGGTGCTGACCAATCTCCACGCCGGCGGCAAGTTTGGCCAGGGCGCCTACAAGTATTCCGGCGGTTTGCACGGCGTCGGCGCCAAATGTGTCAACGCCCTCTCCGACTGGTTCAAGGTGGAAGTGTCGCGCGACAACCAGGTTTATTACATGGCCTTCCAGCGCGGGGTCACCACCCAGAAGCTGGAAGTCATCGGCAAATCCAAAAGCACCGGCACCCTCATCACTTTCAAACCGGACCCGACCATCTTCACCATCACCACCGAATTCAAATTCGATTTGCTGGCCAACCGCCTGCGCGAACTGGCCTTTTTGAATCCGGGAATCCAGATCAATCTTTCGGACGAGCGGGTCGAGAACAAGAAGGAAACTTTTCTTTACAAGGACGGCATCGAACAGTTCGTCCGGCAATTGGGCCGGAACAAGGAACTCCTCCATCCCAAGGCCATCGTCCTGGCGCGGAAGAAGGACGAAGTGATCGTGGATTGCGTGATGCAATACAACGACAGTTACACCGATCAGATTCTGTGCTTCGCCAATTCCATTCCCAATCAGGACGGCGGCACGCATCTGACCGGCTTTCGCACCGCCTTGACCCGAACGATTAATCAGTACGCCCGCACCAATGAATTGCTCAAGGAGAAGGACCCGCCCATTTCCGGCGACGATGTGCGCGAAGGATTGGTCTGCGTGCTGAGTGTCAAGCTGCCCAATCCGCGTTTCGAATCGCAAACCAAGGTCAAGCTGGTCAACACGGAAATCGAGGGCATCGTTTCCTCGATCGTGTATGAGGGCTTGATGAGCTTTTTCGACGCCAACCCGCCCGTGGCGAAAAAAGTGATTGACAAAAGCCTGATGGCCGCCCGTGCCCGGGAGGCTGCGCGCAAGGCCCGCGACACCGTCCGCAAAAGCGCCCTGTCCGGCGGCGGCTTGCCCGGCAAGTTGGCCGACTGTTCCGACCGCGACCCGGCCAACACCGAGATTTACATCGTCGAAGGTGACTCGGCCGGCGGCTCCGCCAAACAGGGCCGCGACCGCCGTTTCCAGGCGATTTTGCCCATCCGCGGCAAGCTCATCAACGTCGAGAAGGCCCGCCTCGACAAGGTCCTGCAAAACACCGAAATCCGCACCATGATCACCGCCATCGGCACTGGCATCGGCGACGGCGAGGGCGAAGGCACGTTCAACCTGGAAAAACTGCGCTACCACAAAATCATCATCATGACCGATGCCGACGTGGACGGCTCCCACATCCGGACGCTCTTGTTGACGTTCTTTTACCGGCAGATGACGCAACTGGTCAAGCAGGGCTACGTCTATATCGCGCAGCCGCCGCTCTACCAGGTGACCCGGAA
>Ga0302320_10019031_pt1 | contig 13818 bp, 14 predicted proteins | sample Bog_T0_3_FD_202130 | JGI IMG/M metagenome (GOLD analysis project Ga0302320, IMG submission 202130) | Peat permafrost microbial communities from Stordalen Mire near Abisko, Sweden - Bog_T0_3 | ecosystem: Environmental > Terrestrial > Soil > Wetlands > Peat | place: Sweden: Abisko, Stordalen Mire... | reverse complement strand
TAATCGGCGTTCATCGCTTGAATGAGTTGCGCCAGATGCCAATGGTGCCGCGCGTGATGATGTCATCGATGGCGGCCTTGGTGAGCTCGCGGCCGGCAACGTCGGAGAGATGCCGATGCGCCATCAAGGGCTCGTTGAGTTCCAGTGGGCGGGCTTCGAGCACGAGACCCACAGCGGCACACAGCCTAGCCACCCGCTCGAGTCCGAGTTCGGGTAGCTTACCGGCCTCGAGCGCTGCCAGTGTCGAGCGGCCGACCGCCGCTTGAGCGGCCAGTTGAGCGAGCGTGAGGCCTTTGGCGCGGCGCTGCTCGGCAATGAGATGGCCAATGGTTTGTAGATCCATGGATGCCATTTAGCGCGCGCGACACTATGGAGATCATTGCGCCGGGCAAAATATCTTGTGAAACCGGGCTGTTACTAAATAGCCAAGGGAATGGGCATATAGTGACCGTGTAGTGGGCATATTGCAGGTACTCGGCGCACCCACGCCTAAAAGCCGAACAGTCGCGCCTCCGGCAGCTTTTTCCCCAACACGGCGGCAGTTATCAGCTTGGTTGCCAGCATCGAAAAAGTGATCCCGTTGCCTCCATAGCCCATCACTGCATAACACTTTGGATAGCCCGGGATCTGGCCAATGGTCGGCATTCCCCGGGGACTAGCACCGAAACTGCCGGTCCACGCCATGACGGCACGCGAGTCCAGGGCGGGAAACAGACGATGCAGTTTCTGCTCGATGCGTTGGGTTTTGATTGCGGTCAGTGCTTCGCGCTTGTCTGAATCCGCGAACTCTTCGTCCTCTCCACCGCAAATGACGCGGCCATCGGCACTGGCTCGAAGATACAGATAAGGTTCGGATGCCTCCCAAATCAACGCTTGCTGCGGCCAGATCACCGCGGGTTGAGGACGCGTCGCGATGGCCCACGTCGAAAACACCTTGTTTCCGGATGCCGGCACGATCTTCGCCAACTCATAGCCGGTACAGAGAACGACGTGGCGGGCCTCGATCTCGATGTTATCGTCCAGGACCAACGTCGATCGACGCCGACCGCACTGTATATCGACCACATCGTGCGGCGCATGGAAACGGGCTCCGGCATGAAGCGCCTTGACCATGTAGCCTGCCGCGAGTTCGATCGGATTTGCCTCGCCGTTGCCGTGATTGAGCAGAGCAGCCGGACGGTCAATCGTGAAATGGTGGCGCAGCGTCCGACGGTTTAGATATTCGCTGGCCAAACCGATACGTTGCCGCGCGGAAACCTCGCGTTGGAGGCCGCGGGCGTCGAGCACATTGCCGGCCAAATAAAGAGAGGGTCGGGTCACCAGATGCGCGTTGATTCCCAGGCGATGGGTCCGAGTGCGCAGCTCGTTTACCGCATCTCGCGAGGCTGTCCACACCTGCTGCGCCTTTCGGCGGCCGATCGCCGCTGTCAGCTTCGTCAGCGGCGTATCGAGTTCGAATTGCAGAAGCGCCGTGCTGGCGGCGGTGGACCCCAACAACGCCGCCCGACGCCGATCGATGATGAGCGGGCGCAACCCCGCCTCCGTGAGCGACTGGGCGATCATCGCGCCGCTGATTCCTGCACCCACGACGACAATGTCGGCGGTGACTGAACGCCGCAGCCGCGTCCCCATGACCTTTGGCACCCGGTACGCAGTCCACACCGCGTCACCGTCACGAAGATCGCGCTTTCGCGTCAAACCCATCAAAGACCCCTCGACTGACGCGAAGTCAGCGACCGATTGGACGAAACTCCACAACCCTCACATAGCTCAGCTGCGTCACGTACTTTACGAAGCTTGCAAGCCCTGTTGTAACTACGCGAAGGACGCACTCCACGTCAGCCATTTCCCTACACGAACGCGCACTGAACGAGCCGTTGACGAGGCGCCGGTTTCTCAGGGCAACGGGTCAGACTGAATTCACAGAAAGCGAATCGGCGGCGATGCTACGCCGTAGGGATTTACCTACCCGAATTCGCGGCTCGAGCCGACAGCCGATATGCAGAAAAATGCCCTATGTTGCGTCGCGCCAGCCCCCGTAAATAATAAGGAAACTCCAATGCCGCGCCAAATTTCGTCGCTCACGCTCGCAGACGCTCGCGCCCTGATCGCTGCCGGGGAGAAAAAGGCCTCCGAACTCGGCATTCCTTACAATATCGCGGTAGTCGACGCGGGCGGGGGGTTGATTGCGCATGTTCGAATGGATGGCGCTTGGCTCGGCAGCGTGGATATTTCGATCAATAAGGCATGGACGGCGCGCGCTTTCGACATGGCCACGGACAAATTGTCGAAGATGGCGCAGTCCGGCAAACCTCTGTTCGGCATCGATAGCACCAATCACGAGAGAGTGGTTATTTTCGGCGGCGGCATACCGCTCAAAATGGGTGACGTCGTGGTGGGAGCGCTTGGTGCGAGCGGCGGGACGGTCGATCAGGATTTGGAAGTCGCGGAAGCCGCCGTGAAGGTTTTCGGCACCATACACTAGCGCAAGAAAAAGAGGAGCTCACGGGTGACCGTTCAAGTGCCTTATTGCGGGACCGCTCCGTTACCAGGGATGCTGCTGGCGCGCTTCAATCTCGACCCGGTCCTCATTGTGTTCCTGCTTGTGCTTTGTGCCTGTCAAATGTGGGTGATTCAGCGCCGCGCCCTCGGTGTGCGCCAGCGCCAAGCCTGGGCGCTCGGCGGCTGGCTGATCGCCGCTAGCGCGCTGATATCTCCTCTTTGCGCACTCTCGGTAGCGCTGTTTTCGGCGCGTATCGCGCAGCATATGATTCTCATTTTAGTAGCGGCGCCCTTGATCGCATTGGGGTTACCCCCGGCACGACCGAGCAAGTACCCATGGCGGTTGTGGGGGAGCGCCGCGGCGTTTTTTCTCGCGCTGTGGTACTGGCACATGCCCATCCCTTATGACGCGACTTTCGCCTCGGTGCCGATCTATTGGGCCATGCATATTACGCTGTTCGGCAGCAGCATTCTGCTGTGGCAGGCATTGCTCGATCACCCATCGCGATGGACTGGTCAGGTGCTGGCAGCGGGGTTATTGACTTTCGTGCACATGGGATTGCTGGGCGCCGTGCTCACCTTCGCCGATCGACCGCTGTTTCTGTGGCACCTGACGACCACCTATGCCTGGGGACTCTCGCCGCTGCAGGATCAACAGCTGGGCGGCGCGCTCATGTGGGTGCCGGGCATCGCCCTTTTCTTGTGGGGCTCTCTGCGTTCGCTGAGCCGCCTATGGATGTCGCTCGAACGAGCGCGGCCTGCATGAGGAACTGGCCTCTCAACTATCTCACCAGCGCCGGACTACGTGCCCAGCAAGTCGTGCCTCTCACCTGGTACATGCTGCTGGTCTCCGTTCTGGTATGTCTCGTGATCGCAGCCCTGCTGTGGGCAGCACTGCGCCGCACCCGGCCGCAAGACAAATCGCTGCCGATGCACGAGATACCGATCGAGCGCGGGGCCAACGGCGTGCGATGGATCAGCATCGGCCTGCTGGTGTCGGCACTGCCGCTGGCGGTGGCGTTCGTGTGGACCATGCTGACTTTGGCGGCGATCGCGGGACCACCGACACACCCGGGCTTGATCTTGGACGTCACGGGCCGGCAATGGTGGTGGCAGATCGAGTACGCATCCTCGAATCCCCCCGACGTATTCGATACCGCCAACGAGATCCACATTCCCGTCGGCGTGCCCGTGCTCGTACGGTTGCACGGCGCCGATGTGATCCACAGCTTCTGGGTGCCTCAACTATCGGGGAAAACAGATGCGATTCCCGGCCAAACCAACCTCAGTTGGCTGCAGGCCGATCGGCCGGGCCGCTATCTCGGCCAATGCACGGAATTTTGCGGTTACCAGCACGCCCACATGCAGTTCGAGGTGATCGCGGAATCTCAGGAGGATTTTGAACGGTGGGTCAACGCGCAGCGCCAGGCGGCGGTCGCTCCCGTCACCCCGGAAGCTAAGCGCGGGTTGGCGCTGGTCGAATATCGCTGCGGATTGTGTCACCGAGTTCGCGGCACCGAGGCGGGGGCCATCAGTGCACCGGATTTGACGCACCTCATGAGTCGCCGGACATTGGCCGCCGGCACCCTGCTTAACAATCCCGGAAACCTCGAAGGGTGGATTCAGAATCCGCAAAACATCAAACCGGGGAACTTGATGCCGAACCAATACCTCAGCGCGCAGGAACTTTCGGCGGCGATCGCGTACTTAGGGACGCTGCAATGAGACAGCCTGAATTTCGCACACCCACCGTCGGCATCGACAGCGTCGAACACGAAGCGCGTCTGCTGGATTTATGGGAGACGACGCGCGGATGGAAGGGTGTGTTCACCACGGTGGACCATAAGGTAATCGGTATATCGTCACGGCGGTCGTCTTTTTGGCGCTGGGCGGCGCCGAAGCACTGATGATGCGGCTACAGCTTGCCGGTCCAAATCTCTCGCTGCTCACGCCCGCGGAGTACAACCAGCTGTTTTCCACTCATGGCATGACCATGATCTTCCTCTACGCCTCGCCCGTCTTGTCCGGTTTTTCCAATTATCTCTGGCCGCTGCTGCTCGGCAGCCGCGACATGGCATTTCCACGCTTGAACGCGCTCAGCTACTGGATCTATCTCGCCAGCGGCTTATTTCTCTACGCCGGATTCGTCACGGGAAACGGCCCGAACGATGGCTGGTTCAACTACGTGCCCTACGCGTCGCGTGACTACAGCCCCGGTCTCAATCAAGACTTTTACGCGTTGGGCATGGTGTTCCTGGGGATTTCCACGACGGTGGGGGCCGCCAATTTCATCGTCACGGCGTTTCGCACGCGGGCGCCCGGCATGTCGATCAACCGCCTGCCCATTCTGGTTTGGGGCACCTTGACCGCGAGCGTTGCGAACTTGGTGGTGGTCCCGGCGGTCAGTCTGGCGTTCTTCTTGTTGTGGATGGATCGTCAATTCGGAACCCAATTCTTCAATCCTGCCGGTGGCGGCCAGCCGCTGCTGTGGCAGCACTTATTTTGGATATTCGGGCATCCTTGGGTGTACGCGATCGTATTGCCTGCGATGGGCATGGTGTCGGACGGGTTGCCGGTATTTTGCCGCCGCCCGTTGGTGGGCTATTCCTTGGTAGCCCTGTCCACGGTCGCGACCATGATTTTTGGATTCGGTGTGTGGGTCCATCACATGTTCGCGACGGGGTTGCCGGGGTTGGGGCTGGCATTCTTCTCCGGAGCGTCGATCGCGATCGTAGTTCCGTCAGCCGTGGCTGTCTTTGCATGGATAGCCACCATTCGCCTGGGACGTCCCGTCGTCACGACCGCTTTTCTGTTCTTTTCCTCGATGATCTTGCTGTTCGTCATCGGCGGCGTTTCCGGGTTCATGACGGCGAGCGTACCGGTGGACTGGCAATTGACGGATACGTACTTCGTAGTTGCACACCTTCACTACGTGCTGATCGGTATCAACGTATTTCCCGTGGTGGGTGCGACTTACTTTTGGTTCCCCAAGATGACCGGACGGCTGCTCGACGAGAGGTTGGGGCGGTGGAATTTCTGGACCATGTTCATTGGATTTAATCTCGCCTTTTTGCCGATGCATTTGACGGGCCTGCTCGGCATGCCGCGCCGCGTGTACACCTACGGGGACTATGGCGGCTGGGGAACTCTCAATCTCATCACTTCAATCGGCAGCTTCGTATTTGCGGCTGGCGTGCTTCTGTTGTTCATCAATGTGATCAAAAGCCGCAAGAACGGCGCTCTCGCCGGCAAAAATCCCTGGGATGCACCGACCTTGGAATGGTCCGTGCCGTCACCGCCGCCAGCCTACAATTTTGCGGTGATTCCCACGGTGGCTTCGCGGTATCCCTTGTGGGAGACGCGGCTCGGGGGGGAGGGTGGCCTGTCCTCGCTCGATCGGGGAATGATGCTCGATCAGGGCAAGGAAACCGTCGGGACGTCGGCCCTCGATGCCGAGCCTGACATGGTGCTCGAGATGCCGTCCGATAGTGTGGCGCCGTTCTTGCTCACGGTCGGACTGTCGGCATTGTTCGTTGGACTGTTGCTCAAGGTCTGGGTATTGGCGGGGATCGGCGCTGCGATCGCTTTGCTCGCGGTTCTGGCGTGGCTCTGGCCGAGCACGGACTTGCGTGAAAGGGAGCCCACGCATGATTGAGACGGTGATTGCCGCCCCTTTGAATCTCCCGGTGGGTCCGATACGACGCCACGGCATCGGCTGGTGGGGCGCCGGGACGCTGATCGCGAGCGAAGGGGCGCTATTTGCTTACCTGCTATTCGCGTACTACTACACTGGGGCGACAGCGCCTCGGGGCTGGCTGCTCGAGCCATCGCCGCCGCTCACCCTGGCATTGCCCAACACTGTGCTGCTGCTGCTGTCCAGCCTCGTGGCATGGTGGGGCGAACAAGGGGTGCTGAAAGGGGCTCGCGCAAGGGCGCTCCTAGGCTTCGGCGGCGCCGCGCTGATGGGCAGCGCCTTTGCGGTCGTGCAGTGGCTGGAATGGCGGTCGAAGAGCTACGGGATCGGCACCTCGAGCTACGCGTCGCTGTATTTCGTGACCACGGGTTTTCACATGGCTCACGTCCTGTTGGGGATCGCGGTACTCATCGCAATATTTGCCTGGACGGCGCTGGATTATTTCAGTCCGCGGCGCCGCTTAGTCGTCTCCGCGGGGGTCCTCTACTGGCATTTCGTGGACGCGGTGTGGCTGTTCGTGTTTACCACGTACTACCTGACCCCTTATCTGGGCTTTGGCCGATGAATGCCAATGCGCAGCATCAGAGCCCGCATCCGGCGCCGCAGGCGCAACGCGTCACCTTGCCTGAGATTATTTTTTGTGTTTTAGGCGGCCCGCTCGCATGGTATTTACAGCTCTGCGCGGGATACGCCTTGGCGAGCCAGCCCTGCTTTCGCGACGGCCTTCGCATGACAGCACCATTGATGGGCGCGCAATGGACCTGGCACGCGATGATCCTGACCTCGATTGCCGCAGTGGGGGTGGCACTGCTCGCGTTTCTCGTATCCTGGCGCGCGTTCCAGCGCACCCAGGCGGAAGCCTCCGGCGGTGCGGCACACCTGAGCGAGGTCGGCTCTGGACGCACGCGATTCCTGGCGCTGTGGGGCGTGATTCTAGGCGCTGCGTTTGCGTCGGCCACCGCCATAACCGTGGTGGCATTCATCACCCTGCCGCGATGCGCCGGCTGACCTCCGCGCTTTGTTTGCTGACGCTTGCCGGCTGCGGAGACGGCGCCGCGCAACACCGAACCCACCAAGCACAAGCGCTCATCGCCACGCATTGCGCGGCATGCCACCAGGTGCCGGGAATCGCGGTCGCGACCGGTCGAGTGGGTCCCTCATTGGCGCACATCGGCTCCCAACAAATTATCGCTGGCTACTTCGCCAACAGCCCCGCGCTTCTCGCCGAGTGGATTGAACATCCGCAAAAGTTATTGCCTGGTAATGCCATGCCGGAGATGGGGCTCTCGGCCGAAGAGGCAGCCCTGATCGTCGATTATCTTTACACGATGGAATAGCGCCCATGAGAATCACCGCCTTAATCATAAGCTTGGCTCCCGTGGTTGCCCTAGCCCAAAGCATCCCCTCGCCGGTGCCCGAGAATGAGGTGTTCAAGCGCGAAGATATAGGCCATGCCCTGGCCGCGCCTACCCCGGAGGCGGGACGCACCGCCGCGAGCGCCGCCAACGCCCCGGAAGACGATGGCCAATGGACGATGCCGTCAAAGAACTATGCATCGACGCGTTTTTCGAATTTGAAAGAGATCACGCCGGAAAATGTAAAAACGCTGAAGCCCGATTTTAGCTTCTCGTTGGCCGTCAACAAGGGCCAGGAGGCGGCGCCCATCGTCGCGGATAACACGATGTATGTGGTCACCGCCTATCCGAACATCGTGTACGCCTTGGATTTGACCAAGCCGGGCGCGCCGCTCAAGTGGTCATTTGCGCCGAAGCCGGCACCGGCCAGTCAAGGCATCGCGTGCTGCGATGTCGTCAACCGTGGCGGCACGGTCGATGGCGGCAAATATATATTCAACACCCTCGACGGTCAGACGATTGCCGTGGACATCAAAACGGGCAAGCCCGTATGGCGGACCCAGCTCGGTAATATCAATCGCGGCGAGACCATGACCATGGCGCCCACGGTGGCGCAGGGGCGGGTGTTCGTCGGTGATTCGGGCGGTGAGATGGGAGTGCACGGCTGGGCCGCCGCGCTCGATGAGAACACTGGGAAATTGCTCTGGCGCGCGTACAGCACCGGTACGGATGCGCAAGTTTTGATCGGCGCGGACTTCAAGCCACATTACCCTGGCGATCAGGGCAAGGATCTCGGTGTGACTACCTGGCCGGCGCAGGCGTGGCAGATCGGTGGCGGGGCCGCTTGGGGATGGCTGACGTTCGACGCCGAGCTCAATGCGCTTTACACCGGCATCGGTAATCCGGGTCCGTGGAATCAAACTCAGCGGCCCGGTGACAACAAATGGACGGCAGGAATTTTCGCCCGCGACCCAGCGAGCGGTTCCGCGCATTGGTTCTATCAGTACTCGCCGCATGATGAGCACGACTACGATGGGGTCAACGAACAGATTCTGCTCGATATGCCGTTCGCGGGGACCATGCAGAAGGTCTTGATCCACATTGACCGAAACGGCTATGTGTACGTGATCGAGCGCAAGACCGGCACGGTTCTATCCGCGGACCCGTATGGTCCGGTCAACACCAGCCGAGGGATCGACCTTCAGTCCGGGCGTCCCATCATCAACGAAGAGAAGCAAACCAAGGTCGGCGAGACCGTGCGCAACATTTGTCCAACGGCTTCGGGAGCCAAGGATTGGAATCCAAGCAGCTTCAGTGCGCAAACCGGACTGCTTTACATTCCCCACGAGAACATGTGCATGGATTGGATGAGCGCGGAAGTCAACTACATCGCAGGTACCCCGTATGTCGGCGCGCAGGTCCACATGAAGCCGGGGCCGGGCGGCAATCGCGGCGAATTGACAGCGTGGGATCCCGTTCAGCGGCGCCCCGCGTGGGTAGTGAAGGAAAATTTCCCTGTTTGGTCGGGAACGGTCGTGACCGCGGGCGACATTGTGTTCTATGGAACCATGGACGGATGGTTCAAGGCCGTTCATGCGCGCACCGGCGAGTTACTGTGGCGGTACAAAGTCGACAGCGGCGTTATCGGCCAACCCATCAGCTACAAAGGGCCGGATGGACATCAGTACATCGCGGTCTTGTCGGGCGTCGGGGGTTGGTCAGGCGCCGTGGTCTCCGGGCCCGTGGACCCGCGAGACGGCTCCGCGGCGCTCGGAATGGTGAATGTCATGTCCGATCTGCCGAAATACACCACCGCTGGAGGAACGCTCTATGTGTTCTCGCTTCCTCATTAAACTCGTCGTCGGGACGACGATCATCGCGCAGTCCGCTTGCAACTGGAACCCGCACACCGGCGCGCAGCCTGCCGAGCAACCGAACCGTCCTGGCGTCATTGACTCCGCGCTCGACCCCGGCGTAGACCACAGCCTGGTCACGACCGATCCTCGGGCTATGGCTTACTACGACAATGCCGAGGCGGTGAATACGGGCAAGCGCCTCTTTCAGCAATACAATTGCTCGGGCTGCCACTCCAATGGGGGTGGGGGCATGGGCCCTGATCTGATGGACGATGTCTGGATCTATGGCGGCCGGCTGGAGCAAATTCATCAAACCTTGGTCGAAGGCCGTCCGAACGGCATGCCTTCGTGGGGTGGAAAGGTACCGGATGAACAGCTGTGGCAGTTGTCGGTGTACGTCAGATCGTTATCCCTGCCGCAGACTCTCGCTGCAGAGACCGACAATACCCCCTCACAGGCGCCGGCGCCGGTGCCTCGCGAGGTGGATCAAGACGCGGGCTGGTCACCGTCGCCGAACACTACCAACGATTACACGTCCACTATCAAGGGTGCCGATTGAGAGCCTACCTGGCTTGCCTCGCACTCATCACCTGCACGGCGAGTGTCGCCGGCGGCTTGACCCAACCCCTGGTGGTTTGCGCGGATCCCAACAACTTGCCTTTTTCCAACCGAGAGCGCGCCGGATTCGAAAACAAGATCATCGAGAGGGTAGCGAAAGATCTTGGAACCTCGGTGAGCTATGTCTGGTGGGCGCAGCGCCGCGGCTACGTACGCAACACACTCAACGACTCGAAGTGTGACGTATGGCCGGGCATGGCCAGCGGCGTGAATCTAGCCGCCACGACCCATCCCTACTACCGCTCGACGTACGTCTTTGTCACTCGTGAGGAGGCTAGCCTTGCTCACCTGACTCTGGATGACCCGCGACTTAAAAGCGCCTCCATCGGTGTGCAGATGATTGGTAATGATTCCATGAATACACCCCCCGCACACGCCATCGCGAGTCGCGGCATCGTTGCCAATGTTCGTGGATATATGGTGTACGGGGACTCCGGTAAATCCGATGTGATCCCCGCCATTATGGATGCCGTCGCGCACCGCCAAATAGATGTCGCGCTGGTGTGGGGCCCGCTCGCCGGCTACTTTGCCCATCGTTCGGCGACTCCCTTGAGAATCGAAGCAGTGACGCCGGCCAACGTTGCGCCTTGGCCCATGGCCTTCGACATCTCGATGGGCGTCAAGCGCAACAATCGAGAGCTCCTCGAGCGAATAAATGTGAGTCTAGAGCGTCTGCAACCCGCAATCTCCACCATCCTCAAGGCCTATCAAGTGCCGCTCGAACGCGTCAACACCCGATAAGCCATTGGCGTCATCTGACAGCGCTGGCGGAATACCGCCGCGAAATGACTCTGGTTCGCAAAGCCCACAGATTGCGCAATATCGACAAGTTTTCGATCGGTCGAGCGCAGCAAGTCGATAGCAATACGCCAGTCGACATCCACAGCAACCGCTGTTTGCATTTGTCGTGAGTGAAACGAACCAGTAGCTGCGCGAGATTGCCGAGCGTAATGCAGAGGCACAGTCCGACAAGTTCGTTATGATGGCATCCATGAACTTGGTGAACTGCATCGCGGGTGCTACCGTTGCCCATTTGCAACGACAACGGATTCATCAGCGGTTGGCAGGACACGCTCTGGGACGGGTTCGCGGTAAACGAAATGGCTCACTAGCCTACACTATGCATGAAGGAACGGATTTTTATGATCATGCGCGCAAGTTTGGCGATGTCCGGGCGTGATGTCGATGCACGGTGATGATTTTGCCGGTGGTTTGAGCGTGGACGGTCGATTGACGAGCGCGGCCTGTAGCCGGCGGGTGATTTCGGCCACGGGCATTCGGCCTGAGTTACTCAGACGGCGTTCGATGGGGTACCGCGTGAGTCCGACGCCGCTATGCGGGCGCAGCACCGAGGTTGCGGGCGATGATTTGCCAGTCGTTGCGGTGCAGGCAAGTGGCTGGCAGGTGCAGCACGATGCGCCGCACCGAAGACTCGACCCAAGCGCCAAGCTTCATGAGATGTTCGCGCAGAGTGCTGACCTGCGCGGCACGGAAGGCGGTCGGGGCGCCCCGCAGCCTCAGCTCTTGGTACAGCACATAGGCGGCGGCGCTGAGCAGCCCCCGCAGCTGATTGGCGAGGAAGCGGCTGCAGCTGGTGCGGTCGATTTCCAACCCATGATGCAGCTCTTTGATCCGATTCTCGATGTCGCCCCGAGCGCAATAGATCGCCTCATACAGATGTCGCGGCGATTGCTTGAGGTTGGTGACCACGAAGCGCGGATTGTCTTTGGGCGCGCGTCCGGGATGACGCACGACCTCGGCTTTGATGATGACGCGCCGGTGGCGATCCCAGGTGCCGGCGGCATACCGGGTCTCGCTATACAGATGAGCGGTCTCGCCCGATTCGCGCGACAAGCGTCGGGCGGTGCCCATCAGGCGCGCGGCGCGGCGCTTAAGAACCTTGTTTTTAGCCATGGCGACCACGTACTCGAGTCCCTCGCTCTCGAGGAAAGCGAAGAGTTCGGCGGAGGCAAAGCCGCCATCCAGGCGCACCCGCAGCCGCGCCCGTGGAAAGGTCGTTCGCAAGCGCGGCAACAGCCGCGACAAGATCCCGATCGCACCCACCCCGGCGCCGACGTTGCCGGGCCGCAGCACGTAGGCAAACAGATACTGATCCGGCTCCTCGTTGAAGGTCAGGAACCCGGCCACCGGCAGATAGCACCAGGTGTCGTAGTGACCATTGAAGAACGTCAGCTGTTGAGCGCCGTGCGTCGGGTCATCCGTAGGATCCAGATCGATCGTGATCCGCTTGGCCTTGCGCTTCAGGCGCTGGCGATGCCGCTCGATCACCGCGTCGGCGAGCGCAACACTCATTCGGTACAAATCCGCCCGATCGAACGAGTTCTCAAAGCGCGAGAGCGTCGGCTGCGAAGCCAAATCCTCGCCCTTGACCGGATCGCGGCCACACAGCAGCTTCTGAATGGGGTCGGCGCCCAAGCGCCCGGCATCATTGCCATCCGGATAACCGCACGCGATGGCATACAGCCGTTGGCGCACCAGATCCCCGATGGCGTGCCGGATCTCGCCCGACTGGCGTCGATCATCGATGCCGCCGATCAATGCCTCGGTCAGTCCGAGCCGACGATCGCAAGCTTGCAACAGGATTGCGCCGCCGTCGGAACAGGCATGTTCCTGATCGAATTTAGCGACGACCGGCTTGTCCGCCAAATCCGAAAACAGAACACTTTGTCGTGTGCTATCGTCATCCATGCAAAGGCCTTTGTTGTGGTAGGAAACACTTGTGGTAAAGCGTTTCTAGCACGATCGAGGCCTTTGTGCTTTCTCAATTCATGAGTTATCCAGGCTAGGCGACGTCAACTACGCGCTTCCCTGATCGCTTACACAGGTATCCCGAATCCCACCATTGTACCCACTGCGTACCCGCACGATGGAGCCGTGAGTTGCGCGCGGCATTTCCCGATTCGACGGCCCGGTCATGCAGCAGATGTCTCGCGAGCCACGCAACCCCACGCAATTGGTACCGGGCGTGATTTCGATGCTCACGGCCGCTTGTTCGATACTCCGAAAGTTCTTTCGCGTATGAGCTGTTCAAGCCGGCATACTTGTTCGTCGTCGCGCTTGACTGGCGCCGCTTGAGGGCGGAATACCGGTACCGGTTGGCCCAAGCGCGCCCAGCTCACGTGCGGGACTACGCAGTTGGATGAGATCTAGCGCTGCGAAGCGACCGTTCTTTTTGAGTCCAATAGCCCGGCGTCGCGTACTGTTCTTTCAGGTACGCAATGAATGCTTGCATTTTTGCCGGAACGAAGCGCTGATGAGGGTACAAGGCTTGAATGTCGTAGTCCGGAAGTGCGTACTCGTCGAGCACCGTAATCAGTTCGCCACTGGAGAGCGCTTCTTGTACCTCCCAGGTTGATCTCCAACCGAGGCCAAGTCCCTTGATTATCCATTCAAATAAGAGTTCGCCGTCGTCGCATGACAGATCGCCGCGCACCCGAACAGCGGAAACGCCACCGTTCTGGCGAAACAACCAACCTCGCTGTTGACTGCTACTCGCACTCAGGGTCAGACACTGGTGAGCCAAAAGGTCGTCCGGCGTGCGCGGCACGCCATGTCGCGCAAAGTAGGTCGGGGAACCGCAAACTACGCGCCTATTCGGGCATAGTTTGACCACGACGTAATTCGGGTCGCTAACCGGACCGATGCGTACTGCAAGGTCGATTCGTTCGCGTGCCAGATCAACAAAGCTGTCCGTTAGTTGGAACGACAACCGGAGTCCCCTATGCTGCGCCACGAATTCGGGGGCATGCAGGGCTACATGACGTCGACCAAA
>Ga0302320_10019030_pt1 | contig 13818 bp, 9 predicted proteins | sample Bog_T0_3_FD_202130 | JGI IMG/M metagenome (GOLD analysis project Ga0302320, IMG submission 202130) | Peat permafrost microbial communities from Stordalen Mire near Abisko, Sweden - Bog_T0_3 | ecosystem: Environmental > Terrestrial > Soil > Wetlands > Peat | place: Sweden: Abisko, Stordalen Mire... | reverse complement strand
GCGTCGAACCGCCTGGATACGAATATGTTCCAGCGTATTGTGCTCTAGCGTCCGGCCATCAATCGTTGCCATGTCGCGTATTATACCAAGTCTCTCGATTGTAGTCTATATAAATGACTCGTCAGTATGATGGACCATGGCTGGCGCAACACATTGAATTCTTATACTTTCCCCAAGTGACATTCCAGATGGAATACTCAATAATACCGGTTCAAGTTTATGAGCAACGGACATTACGAACTTGTCTCGGGACGGATAAAGACACGCTCACTGGAATCACATATTGTGGATCATTGCAACCTGCACTGCTGGGGCTGCTGCTCGCTGTCGCCCTATCTTCCTCCATGGTTTATGGATCCGGCTGATCTGGAGCGTGACCTCGGTCTGGCGTAGCGCGTGCTCGCACCGCATTATTTCAAGCTCGTGGGTGGCGAACCCTTGTTGCATCCCGCGCTGGACGATTGCTTGAGCATTGCCCGCAGGATCAACATCGCCCCGGTCGTGTCCGTCACCACCAACGGTTTTCTATTACCCCGGGCATCAGAACAATTCTGGCAACAGGTTCAGGCCCTTACGATTTCTCTTTATCCCTCGCCTTCGCTTCCGGCGGAAACGGTCGCCTTCATCGAACAACGCGCGACCGAGAGGGCGATTCCCATCAACTGGAAACGACAGGATCAGTTCGTGGACATGGATTTGGAAACGCAGCGCACCGACACCACTGTCACCCAGGATATTTACAACGATTGCTGGCTGCGCGAACGATGCCATATTGTGAGTCATGGGCGTTTCTATACTTGCACCCGCCCGCCGCATTTTGAGGTTTTTTTCGGAAACAAAAGGAGTTTTTGCGAGGACGGCATTTCGCTGGAAGCGGCACCAGACTTGGCGGACCGATTGTTGCTGTATTTGCAACGCACAAAACCACTACAGGCTTGTTCCTTCTGCCGGGGTGGCAATGCTACGGTTCGTCCGCATCGGCAGATGGCCCCAAGTGAAATACGCGCCACCCGGGATTTGCGCCGCCAATGAAATTGCTGGTCCAAGGTTCGCCGCTGGCGGTGCTGCCGCATTACCTGGCAGAAACGGGGACGCTTCATGCGCCAACGCTTCAAGGGTTGCTTGGCCTCCTTGGTGAAGGGGCGCGGGCGCTTGACCTGACGGGACTTCGCCAATATTTCGACCGGCACCCTGATGGTGAACGAACGTGTTTTCAATGGGCCAAATTGCTGCCCGCCGGATCGGATCTTTATCTGGACCAGGACCAGTTGCAGGTGTGCCAACGAGGGTTGCTTGAACCGCCGACAGGCCCGCTGCTTCCCTTGCTTGAACAAGTGATGAGCGAGTTGCTGGCCCGCCACCCAAGGATGGTCGTCGCGTTAAGCGGTGGTTTGGACTCGGCGCTGGTACTGGCCTTGGTGCAGCGGTTGGCACAAAGGCCCGTTCCGGTCGTGACTCTGGCCACCCGGCTCCCCGGCTATTGCGAGTTGGAACAAACTCTGACCACCGCCCGCTTGCTGGGGGTTGATTCCGTGGAGATTATCGAGGTCAGCCCGGAGGAATTGATAGCCACGCTTCCAGCCGCCATTGAGGCCTGCGAAACCCCGCTGTTTAATTTGCATCCGGTTGCCCGCCTGCTGCTGGCACGCGCAGTGGCACAACGCGGCCATGCCGCGATACTCACTGGCGATGGGGCGGACCAAGTCTTCTCGGCTGCGGATGGGAAAAATTATCTGCCCATTGTTGGAAGCATGGTCCGCGCCGCTGGCCTGACTTTTTTAAGTCCGTTTTTTGATGAGCGGATTGCGGGCTGGTCAAGGAACCATGGTGCTGACCCGGAGAAGAAGGCGTTACGGCAAGCAGCTTCAGCCATTTTGCCGGCGGCCACGGCGTGGCGCAAGAAAAGCCCCCGGTTTGCCCCCGATTTTGAATTGAGCCACTATCGCGATTCGCGGTTGGAAAGCCAGCTCGCGCCACGGCTGGGTTTGACTCCGCCTGATTTCAACCCCGGGCCGGAGCCGACGCTTTGGGCCACAACTGCGATTTTAGCCCGCCATTTGGGAGGAACCTGCTGATGTGCGCCATTGCTGGGATGGTTTGCTTCGAACAGCCAGCTGAGGCTTTGGTTCCCGCCGTCAAACTCATGTTGCACCGGATGCGCCACCGCGGCCCGGATGGATCCGGGGTATTGGCAAAAACCCACGCCGCTTTGGGAAATGCCCGGCTTTCGCTGGTCGATCTGGCCGGGGGCTCGCAACCTATGAGCAGTCCCGATGGCCGGTGGCACCTGACGTACAACGGCGAAGTTTACAACTGGCGCGAGCTGCGCAAGGCATTATCCACACAATGGATTTTTCGCACCGATGCGGACACGGAAGTGGTGCTGGCCGCACTGGCGTTGTGGGGCGAAACTGCCCTCCGCCAGTTCAATGGCATGTTCGCCCTGTTTCTTTGGGATGAACTGACGCAAACCGGATTTGCCGCCCGGGATGGCCTGGGGGTCAAACCGTTGGTCTATACCCATGCGGACGGTGTGTTTGCTTTTTGTTCGGAAGCCAAAGCATTGGTGGCCACCCTGGCAATGCCACGAGCGAATGCCGACGCCGTGCTGGAATATCTGGTCGCCCCATATTTCAGCGGTGTGGAAAGCTCCTTGTTTGCAACGCTGAATCATCTCCTTCCCGGTCAATTCTTGCGGATTTCACGAGCCGGGGTTGAGTTGAAGACATGGTGGGACTGGCGTTTGCCTGACGAATGGGAATTGGATGGAGATCACTTGGCGGCGGAACTGCATCACCATTTGGTGTCCGGGGTCCAAAGCACGTTGCCCACCGAGCATCCCGTGGGCGCATTTTTGAGCGGTGGCTTGGATTCAACCTTGCTCTGCGCACTGTCTGCGCGCCAGGGTCGGGAACTAAAAACGTTTGCCGTGCAATTTCAAGGGCAAGCGGAGTTTGACTACCTGAGTTCGCTGATCGTGCGATCCGACGACACGCCGCATGCGTCCGCCGCCGCACGGGAAATTGGCTCCCGACATGCGATGGTTTCCGTCCCGCGCCAGCACCTGTCGGAAGACCTCCGCATCTTGGCCAGTGTGAATGACGCCTTGCCGGCATGGGAACAGGAATTGGCGCAACATCATCTGGCCCGCGCAGTTGCGGAAGCCGGATTGCGTTGCGTGCTCGTGGGAGACGCCGCCGATGAAACCCATTACGGTTATCCGTTTCTGTTGGACGCAGAAGCCACGCGGTCGCCGGCCCACATTATGCAGCGGTTCGGTCTGCCACCGCTGAACGCCGAACTCACCGGAAGCAATGCGTGTCAAAAGCTCGCGGCGCATTACGAAAACCTGGCTGAAGCTGAGGGACATCGCTGGGACACCCCCTTGGCGCGGCTGTTGGCCACCACCTATTTGATTGTCAAACGCTGGTTGCCGCGCCTCCTCCACAATGGGGATATTCACACGATGGCTTTCTCAATCGAAGCACGCGTGCCGTTTGCGGACCAGCAAGTGGTCGAACTCGCTCGCCGGGTGCATCCCAGTCTGGCCCTGCATTGCGGTTCCGAGAAATACTTGTTGCGACAAGCTGCGCGCGGGCTCATGCCGGAAGCCAACCGCACGCGTCCAAAATCGTCGCTCCCCAAGGACCAACGGGCTGCGTCCGCATATCAACGCGAAGGGGCACTGGCCATCAAGGCCTCGGGCGATTTCCTCGGATGCTGGCTCGATCTCCATGCCATTCAGGAACTTTGCCGCCCGGAGCGTCAACTCACCGAAGCGGAACGCGCGTTGTTGTTCCGGGTCATTTCCCTGCATCACTGGCGGCAGTGCTACAATGTCCGCAAACCATGAACCGCATTTTGTTCATCAGCATTCCCGAAAAGGGGCATTTGAATCCGATGATTGGTCCGGCAGCGCACCTATGTGATCGCGGCCATACCGTTGCCTTCTTTGCCAGCCGGGATGTCTCCGCCCAGCTACAGCGTGCGGGCTTGACCTCGGTGCCAGAGATGATCGTACAACCATCGCCAGCGGCCGAAAGCCATGGCGATGCGTTTTCCCGCCAGGTGCGGGATCGCTCCTGGCTGCGCCAGTGGATAAAACGCTTGTTGATCAAACAGGTTGACGACCAAGTTGAACCGCTGCAAAAGGTGATCCGAAACTTTCAGCCTGACATCATTGTGTCCGACCCAATGATTTACCCGGCCATCATTGCCGCCCATGCCGAAAAGGTTCCTTGGGTGGCCCTGTCGAACTCACTGAATCCCGTACTCGACGATTCTGTGACCAGCGAATTGCTAGATACGGTAGCCTGGCTTGCACCGGACCGTGACCGGTTGTTTAATCTGCATGGATTATCCCCACGATTTAGTGGTTGTGACGCCATCTCCCCATGGCTCACCGTGGCCTTCACCACAAAGGAATTCATCGGGCGGGAAGTTCATGGGGTGCGTATGGTGGGACCGTCATTCCCGCGTGGCCGACGCGGTGATGAAACGGATTTTCCATGGCACCAGCTCCGGCCCGATGCACCGTTGATTTACCTTTCATTTGGCAGCCAGATCTACCATCAACCGGAAGTGTTCCAACGCGTCAGTGAAGCCACACGAGAACTGGGGGTGCAACTTGTCATTGCCGCCCAACAACTGCATGGCACGCCGGAATTGGGTGAATTACCCGATCATCTCCTGACCTGCACTTACGCGCCACAACTGGCATTATTGCCACGAACCAGCGTGTTTGTGACCCACGGCGGCGCAAATTCCGTGATGGAGGCCATTCATTGCGGAGTTCCGCTGTTGGTTTCACCCGTCTGCAATGACCAATTTCACCAAGCTCATTACGTCCGTCGAAGCGGAGTCGGCAAAGTGATGGACCTCCATGAAGCAAGTGTGGGCGAATGCCGTGCTGTTATGGAAGAATTGCTGTCATCTGCCGAAATCAAGCGCCAGATGCAACGGGTTTCCAAATCCTATCAATGCGAGGGGGCGGCCACCGCAGCCTCGTTGATCGAAGGATTATTGTGACCACCATCTGCCTGGCCATCACCGCTCGGAACGAGGAGCAGGCACTTCCTTGCTGCCTGCGGGCCATGCTACGCTCGGTGGCTGCCGCCGAAGCGGGCATGCCCTTGCGATTCGATGTCGTGGTCGTGGCGGATGATTGCACGGACCGGACGGCAATAATCGCTCAATCCTTTTCGCGGGTGCGCGTGCTGACCTCCGCCGGGGGCAAGGTTGAGGCGCAACGCCGCGTTGCCAACACGACTCCCTTCGTCGTGTTCTCCGACGCCGATATTTTAGTCACGGAAAACACCGTGACTGTGGTGTGCCAGGCGATGCTGGATGATCAGCAACTCCAGATTGCTTATCCACGCAAGCAGCCTTTGCCACCGGTGCGAACCACCCTGCTGGCCAAAGCGATTTATTGTTATAATCGTGTCAACGGCTTTCAGGAACCGCGGCGCTACTTTAATGGAAAATTTTTCGCCATCCGCGACTGGCAGGTGCCGACGCTGGAAGAGCTTCGCCCGCGTCTGTCCTCCCTGCCTGCGGATCGCTTTTATGACTTTCACGCTGGCATGCGCGTCGATGACATCTGGCTCTCGCGTGATATATTACGCCGTTACGGCCCCGTCGGCATTCGCGAGGTAGCCGGCGGCGAAATCTGGTTTCGCCCCTCCGAAACTTTCACCGGCATGTATCGAACTTACCATCGTATGCGGCTCGAAATTGAGCGCTTAAGCAAGCTGCTGCCGGAGTCCGCCGCCGCCCACCAGCAACGACGTTATGACCGGGAGGCGGTGAAACGTGCCTCGCCGTCGGACCGCTGGCTGTGGCGCTGGTTCCGCATCGCCTTGGGGGCCTGCCGCTTGCGATATGGCTGCGAAAAATTCTATTATCAAAGATTTTCCCCAACCACCTGTAATTCATGGAAGCCCATCGCGGAAACGAAACAATCACTCGATATCGTCCACCCGGCGTAATCCCGCTGGAGTTATGGGATTTGAGGATCAACGACCACATCCTCTGGGAGATGATGAACGGGGATAATTTCCCCAAAGTTCTTTGCGGGATCATTCAAAAGCTGCGGCGCGGCGAAGGCGAAACCCGGAGCGAAGGTCCCGTGCCAGACGTCATCAAAGGGTTTGATTCCCTCTTTGTTTCGGGTGGGCGTTCACAGGAGCCGCCGGTTCTTGCGGCACTTCGTGAGTTGGATTTGCCCGTGTGCTTCTCCCGGACACCCGATCATCCGGGCTCAGTGCCGGGGCTTCGCCTGCTTGGCGGCTTTGGTGCAGGATGGTTGTGTGACTTGGGGCAATCTGCGTTCAAAATTTGCGCCGCCAGCCAAAGTATGAAATTCGGACGGGATTTGCAGCGAATGCCAATTAGAGTGGAAGTATCCATGGAGTCAATCCCTCTCCAACGTCAGCAACTCCGGGACTGGTTGAGCGAATCGCTGCGCATTTTTTCAATCCGAGCCGGAGTTCCAGAGGTCATTCTGTTTGCCCTGCCGAGCCGGTTGGACGATGCCGCAGTGCCCGAAACCAGCTCCTACATCGGCATGGCGGGGGATGACAGGTTAATTCCCGATGCGATCAAGGCTGCGGGCCTAAATCCTCGACGGGTGCTGGTTATGAACGATGCGGAATTAGCCGCCTTGGACGGCCTTTGCGAACCGGAATTGCAGGGCCGCGCAAAGACCCTCGTTATCACGCTGGGCTTTGGCCTTGGAGCCGCGTTGATCCTCCGCCACCCGTCGAAAGACATCGGTCATGCGTAAAGTGCTGTTTATCTCCCCCCACCTCGACGACGCCGTATTTTCCTGCGCCGCGCGCATACTGCGGGAATCGGAAGCTGGTGCCCAGGTGACTGTGGCCACGGTGTTCAGCCACGCCCGCCCCCTTTCGGCCCAGTGCCAGGAATATGTAATCCGACGCACTGAGGATGTGGACGCATTGCGCTGGCTGGGAGGAAAGCCTTTGTGGCTCGGCTTATTCGATGCGCCTTGCCGCAATCTGTTCTATGATTCATTTCGGAGGATCGTGCTGGAGACCGCCCCCGGGGATTGGGAGCAAGTGCAGGTGGTGCGCAAACAAATTGCCTGTTTGCTTGTCGAAATGGTGCCGGACGCATTGTATTTGCCCTTGGGCGTTGGATCTCATATTGATCATCGCATGGTATTCGCTGCCGGCGCGACGCTCGTTCCCAACTGTCCGCTCTATTTCTACGAAGACCAGCCGTATGCGATGGTGCGCCAATCCGTCCACCTGCGGTTTCAGGAAATTCAAGCTGCCGCCATGGGCGGAAACATCCCTCTGGCGTCAATTAACCTTTCCCTGGAGGAACGGCGGCTGGATTTTCTCAAGAGCTTTCGCGACGCGCCATATGTCCGGCGCTATTTGCGATCCGCCGGGGAAAGACGTCATTGTGAGACTGAGTTATGTCGAAAACTTGGTCTGGCTCTGAAACCACATCTTCACCTTGAACGCAAAACGGAAATGGCCAATGCCTTGGATCAGGGGCGAATCATGAACGCATTGTATGCATACCGCTCGCAAGCACGGTCGTTCCTCGGTGATCGCAGGCGGTTGATTCAGCTTGGTCGGAGTCACGCCCGTCGGCAGGGATTCAAAGGCTGGCGCGCCGAACATGTCTGGACATTGGTGCGCAGACGTGAAGCGAAGGCATAAGGAGCTTTGCGGAACAGAGCCGTAGCAGAACGTTGCGCGACACGGATTAATTTTTATCAAGAAATGTCACATATCAAACATCCAACGACCATATTAATTGCCGATCCGTCCTTCGTTGTTCCCGCCCGCCACTTCCAACCGCACGGCTTTCGCCTCCGCGCGATTCTGCGGTTGATAATACTCGTAGACCGCGCTCGGGGGCGTCTGGGCCCGGAGCGGATATCTCGCCCGGAGCGAGTAATGGAACTGGAGCGGCGCGGCGTTCGACAACTCACGCAAATAGAGGATGACCTGGCTGCCGATCGTTTCAAATTTGGCGATCTGGCCGCTTTCCTTCAACGCCTCAAACGCGGCGGTGTCCACGTCAAACCCAGGCGGAATCCCCAGCTCCACCATGGCCATGTTGATGGTCTCCCGGGTGTGGCTTTTCACCGTGACCGTGCATTGCAGTGGCTCATTCACGGCCAGGGTGGTATGATCGTATTGCAGATCTATTTCCAGCGGCTCCGCCTCCGCCACGCTCGCGGCGGCCGCCCTGGCCGGCATCGGCAGCCAATAGGAGCCGGTCAGTTGGAAGGGCAGCTCGCCCGCCGGGGTTTGCCTGAATTGGATCTGGTTGGCTCCCGCTTGCAGGGCGGGGCGCAGGTCAATTTGCTGCATCACGTCGCAGTTATTTTTGTCGAGGTGGAAGGTTTTAATGGCTTGGCCGTTGACCGTGACGGTGACGGTGGTGGCGGCGCTTTGGCCCAGAGGTGCCGTGCTGCCCTGGAGCAAAGCCCGCATCGCCAGAAGGGTGGCCTGCGTGGTTTCCCAGGCCCCATTACGGTCTTTGTGTTTGGCCAACCAGGCCAGTGATTGCCGCACTGTTTCCGGCCATTGTCCGGCTTTCATCATGGCCAAGGCACACAACGCCGTGGTTTCCACCTCCATTTGCGACCCGTGCGAATACGTCAGGCTGCGCCCGGTGGAGTTCCAGTGCGTGAGTTTTCCCTCCGCCTGCGCGGCCATCCTCAATTCATTCAACAGGTGCCGCCCAAAGGCGTCCGTGCGGTCATGGACCAGGAACGCATTCGCCGCGAGTGCTTTTTGATAAGGGGTGGCGACTTGATCCGGATGGGTCCGCAAAAAGTTCAATCCCTGGTTCAAGGCCGGCGAGGAGTCACCTGATTCCGCCACGGCCCAGACGACATAAGCCGTCACCGGTGAGACCCCGCTCCATTCGTCCATGCCTTGCGTGCTGCGCCAGGAACCATCGGCATCCTGCTTGGAATAGAGCCACTGCCGGGTGCGCTCGACCATGGCTTGATCCACTGGTTGCACGCGGCTCATGTCCGTGAATTCCATGATGCCATAAGCCGTCAACCCCACATGGGCCGGCGAGCGCCCGAACCATTCAAACCCGCCACCGGGCACCTCAAAACTCAGCAGCCGCTGATAGCCGGTGTTGATGAACTTGCGCGCCTTGAGCTCGATCCCGGGCGTCAGCCGTCCCATGCGTTTCAGGTAATCCAGCACCAGCACATTGGGATAGGTGGTCGAGGAGGTTTGCTCAAAACAGCCATAAGGCTCCTCCAGAATGCCGTCCAACCCCTCCACGACTTCGCTGAAGCGCGAGGGATAAAATTTCACCCGGAGACCGGGCGAATCGGGAATGGCGTTGCCGGGGATGGTGAACGTGCTGGCAAACGAATCCGTCAAAATGCCATTCGTGCAGTCCTCCACCTGCTCGCCGGTGGGCACCACCCGGAGTTCTCGCTCAATGGCATCCGCGGTTTTGCTGCCTTGCGCCGTGACGCGCAGCGCGTGCGTGCCCAGGCGCAAGACCAGCAGGGTAAGACTCACGCTTTTCACTTCGTTCGGAGCCAGGTGTACGGTCTGCGCGGGTTCCGGGCAGGTGAACCAGTTTTCGCTAGCGACGGTCAAACGCACGTCCTGCGGTTCCTGGAGATAATTGTGGCAGGCCACCGGCACGGAAACCTGGTCGCCCAGCGACAGCGAGACCGGCAAATCGAGGTCCACGAAGAAATCCTGAAACACCGGGATGCCCAGTTCCACGCCGCCGAGCTGGCCGGCGGCGCTGACGCCTTCCACGGACGTGCGCCAGGTGGTGATGGAGTCGGACAGCGGAATGTCCAGCGTGGCCCGGCCGGAATCGTCCGTGATCAATTCCGGCTGCCACAGGAGCGTCTCGGGAAAATCGCGGCGCACGCGCGGGCCGGGCGAACCGGCTCCGGTAGGCGGGACGCCATCCTCGTCGGCAACTCGCTTGGCCAGTTCAATTTGCTTCAAATCATTGACCAGCGCCACCTTCGCGGCCTTTTTCTTGGCGCTGGCCAATGCGGGCAGCAGCATCGAAGCAAGGATCGCAAAAATGGCAATAATCAACAGAATTTCCAAAATCCCGCAACGTGGCGGCCCATCTATTCCTTTCGCGGCCAGTTGGCGGCGGACATGGGATCCGTTTGCTCCCACCACGACGAGGGGCGCAATGATACTGGCAAGAATCCAGAGCGGCATCACGTTTTCAGTGGTGCGATTGTCAAGCAACAGCAACAGCATGACTCCTCCGCGCGAAACCAGGAACTGGATGAGAAAGGCGAGCAGGGAAAGCCGCAGCGGAAACATCTCGTTATTCAGGCCGGTTGCCGTGCGAATCCACTGGAGATACAAGGCAACCACCACTGCCAACACTTCAAATCCTACCAGCAACCAGAGCGCGTAATCCATCCGGTTTTGCTCAAGCACCATCCCCCCCAAAAAATAGTATATAAATGGCATCACCGCGAGCAGGGACAGACATTGATGAAGTGTATTGGCGGTCTTGGCATACTCCGCCGTCTCCTCGTCCAATGTCTCCAAATTAATGCCCGCTCCCGGCCGCCAATGATAAATTATCAACAGCACCGGGCTCATAAAGAGCAAGGCCAGGAACCCAATGAACAGCCAGGTTTCCAGTTTATTGAAATACGCCCGGCGCTGGGCCTCCACGGCTTGCTGTTTTACCGCGCCCGTGGCGGCCCGAAAATTGTAAGTATTCTGCGTGCCCTCCAGCAGGCGAAGCGCCTCGGCAAAGTCGGGGTTCGCCCGCAATTTCTCGTAATCCGGGGTCCCCCGCATTTCCCGGGCATGATCAATGAGCCGCTGCGGGATTTCCCCGTTCTTGACCAGGTCTTCAATCGTGAGGCCCGTATTGGGGGTTTCCAAGTTGGCGAGCCAGGCGGCCGCCAGCGCCTGGTTTCCACCCGCCAACACCTGCGAATCGAAGAACTTGATCTGATTGTGTGGTTTGAGCAGGTCGCCTTCCACGTCCAGCAGTTGCTGCAACAATCCGGGCCGGTTTTCCGACAACGCAAAGACGCTTTCATCCACCGCCGCGATGCCCAGTGCGGCCGGGGTAGGATGGCCTTCGGCGTCGGTCACCGCGAAATCCACTTTGGCCGTTTCGCCCGGACGATACACCGGCTGCGACAGCTTGCCTGTGATGTGCAGGCCCGAAGCCGGATTGACATAGACCAGCCGGGAACAACCGCGATCTTCCCCGCCAGCGATGATCACATAGGCATTCAACTTGAGCATCCCAACCAAATTGGGGGACAGGACGAGCGCGTCGTCCGCCCGAAAATTCTTCAGTGGAATGGATTTGGTTAGCACGGTTTGGCCATCTTGAATGACATCCAGGAACACGGTGTTTTCCTTCTCGGGCGAGAGAAGGCTGAGGCGCGCCGTTTCGCCGGCCTGGTAAACCCCCTTGTCCGGGCGCAGCAGGAACGCAGGCGGCGCGCGACCACTATCCGGTTGCCAGGCCACCTGGCTTTTGTGGCCGGCGGCATCTTGCGCCTCGATGAGGACGGGTGGCTGGTTGTTGGTCGGCACCGGCATCAACGGGGCGATGCCCACGCCTTGCGCGTCGGTTTGCAGGCGGGTGCCATTGACGGAAACCTGGCAGACCGCCGGCTGGCCGCCGGCATGGGTGGTGAGGATATACAACCGGTTCGTGACGCCCGGGACCAGCGCGCCCGCCTCAGGGATTGCCACAATGTCCAAGTCCTGCCGGGCCACCACGAGCGAAAGGGTTTTCTCTTCGAGATGACCAGCCGTATCCCGGACTTGGGCGGTCAGGTCCAGAAATGCCTGCTCCTGGTTTTGAGGCATGCCCGCGAAGAAATCCGGCAGCACGAATCGGAACGCATAATTGCCGTCCGCGTCCGTTTGCCCGGTGAGTTCTTGAAGAGTGATGGGCTTGTCCGGCAAGGTCGCGCCGGTCAGCTTGACCGCGGCACCGCTGACCGGTTTGCCGAAGAAATATCCGGCCCGTACCGTGCAGGACAGCGTCTGCCCTGGCAGGTAACAGGTTTTGTCGGTGGTGATTTGGATTCTGAATTTCGGGAGGACGTGGTATTTGACCTCCACCGTGCGTCCCGCATTGGCCGGACCCGCCTGCGCGCTGATCTGGTAACGGCCGGGATCCAATTCCGTGGCCAGCTCAAAATCCGCCGCCGCAATGCCAAAACTGGAGGTGGCGCGGTTTTCCTTGAACACCTTGTTGCCTTTGGGGTCCGTGATTTCGAAGGCGACGAGTTGGTTGGCGAAGGGTTTTTCGGTGCGTCCGTTCCGCACCAGGCTCCGCAGATGAATCGTCTGGCCGGGCTGATAGATTGGCTTGTCACAGGTAATCACGAGGCGGGTGGGCGGCTGGACTTGGACCGTGGTCACCACTTCGTCACGGCCCAGCGGCGACACGGTGTCCACCTGCAACTGATAATCTCCGGGCGGGATTTCTGGAATGGCGAGCGCGTTCGTCAGCGTCCCCGTGACATCGGTTTGGAACTGGCCCAGCTGGCCCGGCCGGCTGGCTTTGTCCTGCAGGCTGATGGTTACCGCGGCCCCGGGAATGGGCGCGCCCGTGACCCGATTGCGCACCAGCACCCGCAGGGCGGCCGGACTGCCGGAAGCCAGGGCGGTCTGGCCCAGGATCACGGTTTCCTGCGGGTCGGGTTCATGATTTGCCATATAAATGGAATAGCCAATGAGGGTGCTGGCCAGCAGCAGGCCCAGGCCGGCAAACGTGCTGATCCAGGGATGCCGCCGCACTGAGGCGGACCAGACCGGGGAAACAGGTTGGGTATTCATAGAAAATTCAGGTGGTTATCCAGGGGTGTTGGGCGGCGCGCTGCGACTCCGTTTGCCTGCGGAGCAGGCGCTTTGCGGCGCGGCTTCGTCCCCGGCGCGCGAAAGATTTCCCGCTTTGCGCGGCGCTCGGGACGCTGGCTTGCTTTGGATTTGCGCGGGAACCCGCCGCCATGCGCTTCGCTGGAGGCAGGAGAGGCCGCAGCGCGACCACTGCCGCCGACGGATTGCCCGTGTTCTCATAAGCTATCGAATACTATTCTTTTATAGTTTTGTCAACCTTTTAATTGCTTTTGATAGTCAATGGAGTCAATGGAGTTGCGGAGGGTGCCCTGGGGCGACGCGGTGACGCCCTGCCGATTCTGCGGAGTCCGAGTCACGCCGACCTTTGAACTCACTTGGTTGGCTGTGAGGGCCTCGCCCATCAGGGCCTTTCAAGAACGAAGGAAGAATTTTATCATACGCCCCAAGGCACCAAGCGGTTCCAGACGTCCCAAACGCAGTCGGGGGTAAGACAAAATCCTTCAAACCGGCAAAAAAGCCCAGAAAACGAGGTTGATGTATCTACGTTTGGATATATTCGCCAGGGTTGAATTTTTTTCATGAAAAAATACACCTTGGACAGCTGGTGTCCAAGGTCCCCGGTTAAGCTAAAGCCAAAAAGATCAATCCATGAGCCCACGCAACGTCAGAATATCACGCCGTGGACCGCCGCCGCATTCGGAGGTGGCCACGACTCGTCGCCCCGTGTCTGCTTCCATCCCGAACTCCGAAGCCGGCCAGGAGATCGAAAGGTCTTGCCGCGCGCCCAGCGTAGTAGGGCGCGTCACTCCGTGCGCGCCGCGCCTGCAACCGGCGGGTCCAAATTTTCCCCGGCGGCGTGCTTCCAACCTATGTTTCCTCGTTCCAACTTCGGAATTCGGGTTTAATTCGTGGGGCGCACCGTCGCCACCCCGGATCGCCGCCTCGCCCACAGCCATAAATCAAGGTAAATCAA
>Ga0302320_10019028_pt1 | contig 13820 bp, 8 predicted proteins | sample Bog_T0_3_FD_202130 | JGI IMG/M metagenome (GOLD analysis project Ga0302320, IMG submission 202130) | Peat permafrost microbial communities from Stordalen Mire near Abisko, Sweden - Bog_T0_3 | ecosystem: Environmental > Terrestrial > Soil > Wetlands > Peat | place: Sweden: Abisko, Stordalen Mire... | reverse complement strand
CGTGTCTCCAAGCCATAAGGCGGCTCCGCCCGGCGCCTCTTGAATGCATTGTTGTCGACGATGGCTCGACTGACAACTCGGCCTCCATCGCGCGGCAGGCCTGCGTCACGGTCGTGTCATTGCCGGACCGGCAGGGCCCTGCTACGGCGCGTAATCTGGGAGCCCGTGCCGCCCTGGGCGAAATCCTGCTGTTCTTGGACGCGGATGTCCTGGTCTCGCCCGATGCTTTGAATCGTGTTGCCGCTCGGTTCGCCGCCTTCCCGAAGTGCGACGCCGTGATCGGATCCTACGACTCTTACCCGGCCAGCCCGGACTTGATTTCGCAGTACCGCAACCTGCTGCATTGCTATACCCACCAGTCCGGGAAAGAGCGCACGTGCCTGTTCTGGACGGGGTGCGGGGCAATCCGCACATCCGTATTCCGATCTCTCGGAGGTTTTGAGGAAACGCGCAGAGGGCCATCCATGGAGGACGTGGAGTTGGGCATGCGAGTTCGCCGCGCCGGCGGCGAGATCTGGCTGGACAAACAACTACAAGTGAAGCACCTGAAGCATCTCAACATCGCCGGCATGGTGAGGACGGATATCTGGGACCGCGCTATTCCGTGGACGCGCTTGATCCTGCGCTGGCATGAGATGCCGGCCGATCTTAACCTGAAATGGGCCCAGCGTTTCAGCGTCCTTGCCTCGGCCTGGGGTACGCTTGCCATCCCGCTTGCCCTCTTGCCGGGCGCGCTGCCAACTGGACCTCTGTTGCTTTCGAGCCTGCTGGCGGCGCTCCTTATAATCGTTCTGAATCGCGGCTTCTATCGTTTCCTCGCGATGGTCCGTAGCCCCTGGTTGTGTCTGCGCGCCTTTCCTTTCCACTGTCTGTACTTTCTCTGTTGTGGCGCCGGATTCGCGGCCGGATTCGCAATGCATCACTACATGCTTTGGACCGGCAAATCCGCGGAACCGGACACCGTTTCCCAAGAGACTTGATTGCGTCAGCCTGGGCCTGCCAAATGAACCCGGAGCGAGCCATTATTATCGGAGCCGGTCCGGCCGGCTTGACCGCGGCTTATGAGTTGCTCAAACGCACCGCCATCCAGCCCATCGTATTAGAGAAGAGCAGCCATATTGGCGGCTTATGCCGCACCGTGAATTATAAAGGCAACCGCATCGATATGGGGGGCCACCGCTTCTTTTCGAAATCGGAGCGGGTGATGAAGTGGTGGCTGGACGTGCTGCCGCTGCAGGCCATCGACACGCCGGATGCTGCCATACAATATCAAGGACGGCGACGCACCGTGACTACCGCGACGCCGGGTCCGGATACGGCGACTGAAGATCGAGTGATGTTGTTGCGTCCCCGGAAATCGCGCTGCTATTTTCGCCGTCAATTTTTCGATTACCCGATCTCTCTGAGCGGAGAGACACTGCTGAAGTTAGGGTTATGGCCCGCATGTAGGATCGGCGCGAGTTACCTGCGGAGTGTCCTATTGCCGCGCAAACCGGAAACGACCTTGGAGCAGTTCTTCATCAACCGATTCGGCGTCGAACTCTACCAGACCTTCTTCAAATCGTACACAGAGAAAGTGTGGGGTGTTCCGTGTAGCCAAATCAGCGCGGAATGGGGAGCGCAACGGATGAAGGGACTGTCGATCCGGTCGGCACTTACGCACGCTTTGAGGAAAATGTTGCGAGGCGCAGACGGCGGTATGGCGCAGAGCAAAACCGAAACATCGTTGATCGAGCGGTTTCTCTATCCGAAGTTCGGACCTGGTCAGATGTGGGAAGAGGTCGCTTGCCGAATCCAGAGAATGGGTGGCAGAATCCTGAGGGGATATGAAGCCGGACAGTTGCACACCGACGGCTGGCAGGTCAAGTCCCTGGAGGCCACCAACGACGCAACCGGGCTGACCGAAACGTTCGAAGGCGATTATTTTTTCTCGACTGCGCCGGTGCAGGAGTTACTAAGGAGTTTCGACGAGCCACCGCCGCCGAACGTGATGGAAGTGTCCGAAGGGCTGGTATATCGCGACTTCATTGCTGTCGGTCTGTTGGTGCGGCGACTCAGAATCGGCGATATTCATGACAACTGGATTTACATTCAGGAGCCGGATGTAAAACTGGGGCGCCTTCAGATCTTCAATAACTGGAGTCCATACCTGGTGGCCGATGCGTCACAGACGTGGCTGGGTCTGGAATACTTCTGTAACACCTCGGATGAGATATGGCAACTATCGGATCGAGAGATGGCCGCCCTAGCCCAGGAAGAACTGGTCCGCATCGGAATCATCGACCAAGCGGATGTCGAGGATGCGACGGTCTTGCGCATGGAAAAGACTTACCCGGCTTATTTCGGCACCTATAGTCGCTTTGGAGAGATCCGCGAGCACGTAGACCGGTATGTAAATCTTTGGTTGATAGGGCGGAATGGAATGCACCGCTATAACAATCAGGACCACTCCATGTTGACGGCCATGATGGCCGTCGACAATATACTAGCCGGGGACATGGCCAAAAACAAGTTATGGGAAGTGAACACCGACATGGACTACCACGAGAGTTCGGCGAAGAGTTGATTCCTTGCGAGCCGCTCCCCATCAGTTCGTGTTGGTCAATAAGAAGCCTGGGCTGGTTGTGATCGTCCCTACCTTCGCGCTGACTGTGTATCCGCCCGTCGTTCCGTTGGCTGTGAATACCGGCGCCGTGGCGACTCCCGAGGCGCTGGTCGTAACCATCGCTGTACTTGATCCGCCCGCGAACGTACCACTGGCGCCGCTTGCTGGAGCGGTGAAGGTAACGGTCGCACCAGAGACCGCATTTCCGAATGCATCCGTCACAGTGGCCGCCAGATTAGTGGCAAAGGCCGTGTGGATGGCGGCACTCTGTGGCGTTCCTGCCGTCGCCGTAATAGCTGCCGCCGCCCCTGCCTGATTGGTCAGGGCAAAACCGGGATTGGTTGTGACCGCACCTACCTTGGCCGTCACGGTATAGCTTCCGGCTACGGTGTTAGCGGTGAAGACGCCAGCCGTGGCTACTCCCTGCGCGTTGGTTTTGGCAGTGTTGACACCTCCGGCAAAACTCCCGCTGGCACCGCTCGCGGGAGCCGTGAATGTCACGGTCGCGCCGGAAACCGGATTGCCATCAATGTCTGTGACAGTCACCGCCAGATTGGTCGGGAAGGCGGTGTTGACGGTTGCCGATTGGGGCGTACCAGCCGTGGCCACAATGGATGCGGGCGGTCCCGCCTTATTGGTCATGGAGTAGCCCGGATTTGTAGTCAGCGAAGCTCCTGTGGCTGTTACGGTGTACTTTCCAGCGACCGTATTGGCCGTGAACGCCGGCGCTGTAGCCACGCCTGCGGCATTGGTGATCGCTGTGTTGCCGCTGCAGGCAAAGGTTCCGCTGGCGCCGCTGGTGGGAGCATTGAACGTAACCAGCAGACCGGAAACGGCATTACCGGAGGCGTCTTTAACGGTGGCGGCCAGATTCGTAGCGAAGGCGGTGCCGACCGTAGCAGTCTGCGGTGTGCCTGCAGTCGCTGTGATGCTCGCCGGAATGTGTGGATCGGTCACCGTGAATGTTACCGGCACCACCATCCACAGGTCCTGTTGGAAGTACTGAGTCAAAATGATCTCGCCGGTGTAAGTGCCGGCAGCGAGTGATGTGCCGATAATGCTGACAGTCAGGTCGTCCGGGGTGTTACAGCACTCGCCTCCGGTTGGTGAGATTTTGAGCCAGGCGCCGCCAGTCGCAGTGGACTCGGACGCGCTGTAGGTGAAGTTAGTCCCAGTACTCGAAATGGCCAACATTTGCGACGGAGGAGCCGAGCCGCCCAGCGTCATGCTAAAGCTCATGGGGCTCACTTGGGTAAAGACGTTCGCCCCGACGGTAACACTCACCGGAATAGTGACGCTACTTAACCCGCTCGTAAGCGTCAACGCTCCGGTATAAGTTCCGGCGATCAGGCCACCACCCGGAAGGCTAGCGCTTTTTACCATAACTGTGACCGCCGACGGCGCCGTTCCACTGGCTGCAGACGCCGCCAGCCACTTGCCGTTATCGGAAGTCATGGTGGAAAGACTCCAGCTTAAGGTGCCGGCTCCTGCATTTCGAATGGTCACAGTTTGGGACGGCGGATTGTTAGAGCTGGGTGCAAAAGAGTAACTTAACTGGCCCTGGACGCTGTCGAAAAATGGTCCGCACGCCACCACTGTAAGAGTTACCGGCACGGTCATCCAGATGGTCTGTTGGAAATATTGGGTAAATGTGATTTCGCCGGTATATGTTCCGGCAGGGAGCGTAGAGGCATTCACGCTGACCGTAATGGCCTCCGGAGTGTTGCAACACTCGCCGCCTTTGTTGGAAATGGTTAGCCATGCGCCGCCGTTTGCGTTATAGGATGCGGCGCTGAAGGTGAAGTTGGCGCCGTTGCTAACCACCGGCAATACTTGCGGAAGAGGATTCGCTCCGCCTGCTGCCATCGTGAAACTAATACCATTGAGCTGGTTGAAGATATTCGGCCCTACCATAACGCTGATTGGAATGGTGGCCACGTCGGTGCCTGCCGTAAACGCCACCTCACCGGCGAACGTGCCGGCGATACTTCCTCCTCCCGGCAGGTTTGCGGGAATTACGGTTACAGTCACAGTCGCCGTCGCTTTGCCGCTCGCGGGGGACACAGTCAACCACTTGCCGCCATCCGCGGTGGTCCCCTTAACGGTGAAACTAAGCGTTCCCGCGCCACCGTTTCGGACCTGAACAGTCTGTGAGGGAGGCGTGCCCCCCGCTTTCATCAGGAAAGTCATCTGACCAGGGAGGTTGTCGAAGAAGGGGGTCGTCGGCGCAGACACCGTCAGGGTGACGGGCACCGTCATGATTAAGTTTCGTTCGAAATACTGGGTGAAGACGATCTCACCCGAGTAAGTTCCGGCGGCCAGCGTGGACGCATTAATGACGCTGACTGTAATGGCCTCCGGCGTGTTGCAACACTCACCGCCCAGGTTTGAGATGCTCAACCAGTTTCCGCCGGTGGAAGTGTACACCGCCGAGCTAAAAGTAAAGGTCGTTCCCGTGCTGGCGATAGCCAAGATCTGCGGTAATGGATTTGCGCCTCCCACGGGCATAGTGAAGTTGATGGGATTCACTTGGGTGAAGACGCTGGCTCCCACCGTGACACTTATGGGGATTGTCACTACGTCGCCCGAGCCCTGCAAAACGACCTGTCCATTGAAAGTGCCGGCGATGGCTCCTCCGTTGGGCAGGGCGGTGGGAATGATTGAGATGCTAACCGAAGTAGGCGCGGTGCCGCTGACCGCCGACGCAGTCAGCCAACTTCCGCCATCCGCCGTGCTGGTCGCGAGGGTCCAATGGAGGGTGCCGGTTCCCGCGTTTCTAATCTGGATAGGCTGGGCGGGCGGGGCGTTGCCGCCTGGAGTCATGGAAAAACTCAGTTGGCCCGGCAGGCTGTCAAAAAATGGAGTGCCTGAACCAACAACGGTCAAAGTGACCGGCACGGTCAACCCCATCGTTTGCTGGAAGTATTGGGTGAAGACGATTTCACCGGAATAGGTTCCTGCGGGAAGCGCGGAAGCATTGACGATGCTCACAGTAATGCCTTCCGGAGTGTTGCAGCACTCGCCGCCAAGGTTGGAGAGAGTTAACCAGTTACCGCCCTGTCCTGTGTAGACGGCCGAGCTAAAGGCAAAGCTGGTACCGGTGCTCGCGATGGCCAAATTCTGCGGCAAGGGACTGGACGCGCCCTCCATCATCGTGAATGAAATGGCGTTTACCTGCGCGAACATATTGGCGCCGACAGTGACGCTAACTGGAATTGTGACTATGTCGCCGGCGGTCTGCAAAACCACTTGACCGTCGAAAGTTCCGGCCGTCGCGCCCGCCCCTGGGAGAGCCGAAGGGACGATGGTGACCGATACGCTGCCAGGCGCGGTCCCGCTGGTGGAGGAAAGACTGAGCCACGCTCCTCCATCCGCGGTGCTTTCCGACGCGGTCCAATTGAGCGTTCCTGTTCCCGCGTTGCGGATGGGTATCGCCTGAGCCGCCGGTGTTTCCGTGGTGGTGCGGAAGAAACTCAACTCACCTGGGACACTGTCGAAATACGCTCCGCCGGGTGCTTCAACGGTGAGCACCACGGGCACAGTCATCCACAGGTCGTTCTCGAAGTACTGAGTGATGACCACTTCGCCGATGTAGGTTCCTGCCGTCAGCGTGGACGCAGTGACGCTGACCGTGACCGCCTCCGGCGTCGCACAGCACCCAACTCCCTTGTTCGAGATGCTGAGCCACGAACCGCCCGTGCCAGTGTAAACGGAGGTGCCGAATGAGTAGTTCGTAGAGCCTGTGCTGGAGACATCCAACACTTGAGGAAGGGGGTTCCCCCCACCCTCGGGCATGGTCACATATATTGGGTTAATCTGCGTGAAGACACTGGCGCCGACAGTGACGCTAACCGGTACCGTGACACTGCTCCCGGTGGCCTTGAACACGACTTGGCCGATAAAGGTTCCCGCGGTCGAGCCCCCGCCGGGCAACGATGCAGGAGCAACGTCCACTGTAACTGCCGAGGGCGCGGTACCAGACTGCACGGGCACATTGAGCCAATTTCCTCCATCCGCGGTGCTGGCAGTCGCAGTCCAACTGAGGCTTCCGGTTCCACCGTTTTGGATTTGTATGTTCTGGCCCGGAGGGGCCTTTCCTCCAGGCACCATAGAAAAGCTGGCTTGTCCCGCAACGTCGCCAAAAAATGCGCCGCCGGCAAAAACTACCGTGAGAGTAACGGGAACGGTGATGCTTGGCGTTCCGGCGAAATACTCGGCAAAGATAATCTGGCCGGTATAGGTTCCGGCGCTCAAAGTTGAGCCGTTGACGGAAATTGTGACGGCTTCAGGCGTCGCGCAGCATCCCCCACCCGTCGGGCTTGCCGTTAGCCAGTTGCCGCCGCTAGAAGTGGATGGAGTCACGCTGAAAGCAAACTGCGTGCCGGTGCTGGCTATGGCGACCACCTGCGGCAAAGGATTTGCGCCACCGGCAGCCATCGTGAACGAAAGAGCGGGCACGCTGTAGAAGTTCTGAGCCACGGCCACGGGCGTAGTCAAGACTGCCAGGGCAGCGAGCGGCAGGACGAACGAAAATTTCCACCACAATGATAATAAAGACATAAGTTCCCCCACAAAATGATGCCGATTGAGCGAATCCATCTAAGCATTGCGCGTATCGATCGCGAAAAGGATCAAACCGGCGCAAAAAGTTTGACATTCGTGAATCGCGCCCTAAGAATGGAGGTCGGCAGGTCTTTTGAGTGCCCGAGATTTCGCTGATTATTCCGACGCGGCGCCGTTGGGATCAGTTATGGCTCTGTCTAGCTTCTCTAGCCGAGCAGACCTACACACGAACAGAGTGGGAAGTTATCGTCGTGATCGACGGCGATGACGACGTGCCCGAACAAACTCTCGCCCGGTGGGGCGACCGTCTCCCGTTGCGAGTGGTTCGCCAAATCCACGCCGGTTGCGGCATGGCTAGAAACAACGGCTCCGGCTGTGCGCGCGGGCGATTTCTGGTTTTTACCGATGACGATTGCCAATTTCCGCCGTACTGGTTATCTGAGTACGCAAAGCATTTCCAGGCCACACCGGATTGCTTGATTGCGGGCAGACCGGTGAATGCTCTCCCGCAGAATCCGTATTCCCAAGCCACGCAGGAAGTGATCGATCAACTGCTTGCTCAGCTAAATGTGTGCAGTGAAAATGCGGTCCTCGCTATCGGCAACAACTTCGGGGTACCCGCCGAGGACTTTCGCGCGCTCGAGGGTTTTAGCGCATGCTATTGTCGTGTGGCGGGAGCGGAGGATCGGGATTTTGCGTGGCGCTGGCGTGCGCGAGGCAAGCGGATCGTGTATGCTTCGGACATAATCGTTCGGCACTCTCACGATCTCACGTTGGCCTCTTTTCTTCGCCAGCATTTTCATTACGGCCGTGGCGCGAGGATCTTTTACGGCCGAGCTTGCCCCGAAATCGATCGTCCGAAATCGGCGGGACTTTCTTTTTACAAATCGCTTTTGTTACGTCCGTGGGTAGAAAGGAATGGATTCAGCGCCGAACGACAATTTGTTCTTCTCTTAGCGTCGCAGGCCGCGCACCTGGTGGGTTTCCTGGCTCCACGCCGGGCAGCCTTGAAGCCGTTTCGACCATCGATAGTGGAAATCGACCAGTAAGGTTTGGATATGAGTTCGCCCACGCTCGACGCTTTTCGCGACCGGTTTGCAGCACGCCAACAACCCGTCATCGTATTCAATAAGTCGCACTCGGGAAGCCGCATGCTGGCCCAATGGCTCGCTGCAGCTGGTATTTTCATGGGATCGCATGTGAATGAATCCTGGGATTCGCTCGACGTTCTCGACCTGGTGGAATTCCTCGTAACGAGCTATTATCCCGATTATTCGCCTTTGTGGGATATAAATCGTCCTCCCGATCTGGAACTCGCCCGTTTGCTGGACAATGTCTTCGCTGGTCACCTGGGGGGCTTTCAGTGCGACCAAGATCGGCCTTGGGGATGGAAACTCTGTGAAACCGTTTATGCGCTTCCGGTACTCGATTATTGCTTCCCCGGAGCGCGCTTCATCCATCTGATTCGCGATGGACGCGATGTCGCCTTTTGCGATCACAAGGCCCCGGACAGCGCGTATTGGCGCAAGGTGTACTTCAATACCGATCGCATGCATACCTATGCCGGTTTGCGGCTAACGGCCCAGGCATACCGCCGGCAAAGCCATATCTTCAACGCCATTCACTGGGTGAACAGCGTTTCCTTGGGGCGGGCGTATGGCGCCATGTTGCGTGAACGCTATACAGAAGTGCGCTATGAAGACTTATGCCGGGACTTTGCCGACACTGCGCACCAGCTTCTGAAAGCGATCGGCATCGAGGATGAAATGGACGCGATCGAGACCGTGCTGCCCGCGATACGCGAGTCGTCCATTGGGAAGTACCAAGGTTACTCCCGGCGGCATCTGGATCAAGTGCTGAGTATCGAGAAACCGCTGCTGCTTTCGCTCGGCTATTTGGAGAACGACCCGGAACCGGAGGCGCGAACGTTGTGGCGGTCGCATTTTGCGGACCGGCTGGTCGACCGGTGGAACCGGGGCTGGGTGCGGTTATCGTAATCCGAAATGCCGTTCAATGCGCTCGCGGCGCTCTTCCGGGGCAAGGCTATACACGTCCAAGCGGCCGGGATTATCCGGCAAACGCGCGAGCATTTCCGACACTTTGCCTGTAATCTGCGCCGGGTTGCCCCCGACTGCCGAATCGTCGGGGATCATGCCACGCACCACCGCGCCTGCGTTAATGAAACAGCCTTTGCCGATCGCGGTGCCGGGCAGAACGATCGCATTCAAGCCAATGATGGTGTCGTCGCCCACGGTGATGGGCGCGAACAACTGAACATCCGGATAGGTCTGCCGCAAGCGGAAGGCGAGCCCGTTGTGCGTAATGAACCGGACGCCGGACGCGATGGCCACGCGGTCGCCAAGTTGGACCAAATAGGGTTCGGTAGAAAAGGAAGTGCTGAGGATCAGGCACCCTTCGCCGATACGCACTCCCTGCCGCCGCAAGTCTCCGATGCGCCTGCGGTTTTCAACCTCAGGGCTTCGATGCCGAAGACGATCGATCCAATTCCACATTTCCGTTCAGCGCCTGGCGAAGGGACAAGTATACTCGAAAGGAGGCGGATTCCGACTTGGCATTCTGGGAAGCATCCCGGTGCCTGCTGCCAAGCAGCGGAGTGGCATTTCCATCCTACAGGCGATCGCTGTGGGTTCATGGAGACACTCCATTACAATTCGACGCGGCGCGTCAATTGCTTCAAGCGATCCGTGCGGAGCGGCCTCATGTTCGCCTGGTGCTTACCTCGGCGCGGCCGGCAACGCTTCGGTACCTCCGATCGAGCTTCCTCGACGATCAGACTTGGCCTGCTCCGTGGAACTCTGAGCCCGTGCTTGGCCGCTTCTTTCACAAGCTGCAAGTCCGCCACCTGCTGCTTCTCGATGGCGGGCAGAGCCTTCCCAGCAAGGCGATTGAGGTCGCGGTTTCCCGGCAGATCTCCGTAAGCGCAGTCAATATCGGACAACCGGATGCTGTGGATGGAACGTTATTGCGAGCTGCCCGGTTGCGGCCCGACCTGGTGCGAGTCTGCGTCTTCGACGAAAGCGTTTTCCGAGGGCTTCAACGGAGGGGACTGCCGCCAGGGAGTATCTCCGTCACGGGTTCGTTGGACCTGGAAGAGACGCGCGGCGCGGTTTGGCCCAGCGAGACCGCATCACGCCGCTTGCTCCATCTTCCAGAAGACGCGCTGGTCGTCGCGGCGATAGATGTTCCGTCAGAAGAAGAGCGGCTGATTCTCGACTCCTTCGCGGAGGCCCGTCAGCAATGGCCCAAGCTCAGACTCCTTTTCGAGCCCCGCTCAGGAGCGGCGAGGAAGCGCCTGATCCGGGAAATTGCGTCGCGAAACTGGATCGTGGCCAAAGGCGCAGCCGATTGGGACGTCTGGCTGCCAGCGGCGGCAGGGCAGCTGAGCCCTCTTCTCCCGGTGACCCACGCAGTCATTGTGGGGGGCACCTTTTCGTCCCACGCGCAAGGCGGCTGCGTAGCTGCCTCTATCGCGGCGGGAGCGATAGCTGTGGTTGGTCCAAGGCGCGAATTTTCCGGCGTGCCCTGGCCGTTTTTGAAAAGCTCTCCGTTGGTTTATCCAGTGCCGAGCCGCAACCTTGGGGCGGCCCTGGTAGCCGTTCTACAAAACTCATCGCCCCGAAAATCGGCATCGCCCGCGAGCATTGGAGACGCCACCACACGGACGCTTGCCGCACTTTCTCCGATGCTCCCCGAGAGTCCGGAAATGCCTGTGGTAGCTCAGGACTGGAAAGTGCCTACATTGCGCGATCGAGCCGGCGCAAGTCGAGTCTGGCGGGTGGTGTCACCGGTTTTTACGAAGCGCCGGATCGATAGCTGGGAAGAAATGCAACGCGTCCTGCAATATCCCCGATCCATCCTGTGTTTGGGTAATGGGCCGACCTCCGAAGATCCGCTCCTCGAGGATGTCCCGCACGACTGTCTGATGCGTGTGAACTGGCGCTGGCGGGAACGAGGGTTTCTGGTGCATCCGCGGATCGTGTTCGTCGGCGACCCCGCGACGGTTACCAAAGTACCGAATGCCGTCTTCGGCTTTTGGAACACGGATCTGGAACGCGGTATGCTGTTGCGCCACCTGATCACGCGCGGTCCGGTTCTGATGACGTACTTGACCATGGAGCGAATCGCGGCAGTGATTCGCGATCAGACTTGGCCGGCCAGGCCCAGCAACGGAGCCCTCATGATTGCGGCCGCGGTGGCGCTGCAGCCTGAGCGGCTCACGATTGCCGGAGTGGATCTCTATCTCCATCCCGACGGTCGATATCCGGGAGATGCGCTGGGCAACAATCAATACGCGGCGGTCCACACGCGAGACACCGACCTCGCGATCATCCGCTGCTCGCTGGCGCAGTATCGCGGCGAGCTGGTGATCTCCAGCGATCAGCTTGGGGACGCGCTTTACGCTCCAGAAAAGGCTTTCCGTGCCAGCCGTTGATCTCACGCTCCTCAGCGGGCGGCCGTTGCGAATTCTGGCCGTCAAACTGAGCTCCTTCGGCGATATCATCCACGCCACCGGGGCATTGCGCGCGCTTCGCAACGCGCTGCCCCAAGCTGAAATCGTTCTCGCCGTGGACCGGCGCTGGGCCGATGTCGTGCGCTACAATCCGAACCTGCACTCGCTGCTTGAATCCAGCTCGCGCGATCAGGTTTCCCTGTCGTACGTTGGCGAGATTCGCCGGTGCATCTCCAAGGCCGGCCGCTTCGACGTGGCCATCGACTTTCAGGGCAACCGGCGTAGCGCCGCCTGGATCTACTTGAGCGGTGCTCCTATCAAGCTGGGACGGGGCGGCTATCGCCCTGGTTGGCAGTTAGCGCAGCAGCCGGATCTTAATCGCCACGCGGTAGAGGTTTGCGCGGATATCTGTCGAGCAGCCGGTGTCTTCGCCGCTGATTTCGATCCGGAAATCCACACCGGCCTTAGTGATGAGCGATGCCTTGACGCATTTCTGGATGGCGCGGGAATTGTTCGAAGAGGCTTCGTTCTTATCAACCCGTTCAGCCGTTGGAATTCCAAGAGATGGCCGGAACAGAGCGCCGCTGAGTTGATACGGCGGTTGGCAGAATCGTTCGAACATCCATTGGTTCTTACCGGCGGCGTCGAAGGTCGACCTCGCGCCGATCGGATAGCAAATCAGCTTGTGCCTGGGAAGGTAATTTCTCTTGCGGGCCGCCTCCCTCTCGGCCAAGCGCTTTGTCTGTTCCGTCGCGCCCGCTTGATGGTCAGCTGCGATTCCGGTCCCATGCATGCCGCGGCTGCTTTCGGCGTCCCGGTGGTGGCGCTATTCGGCCCCACTTTTCCCGAACGAACTGGGCCATGGGGACCGAATCACCGCGTGCTGCAAGCCGCGCGGCCACCGGAGCACGCCGCTTATCGCACCGATGTCGAGGGGACGTATATGCGAGCGCTGGACACCAAGACTGTATTCGAGGCCGTGGCGGAACAACTGAGTTCGGAGTTCGCCTCCGTATGAAAATCGCGCTGGTGGTGGAGAGCTTCGATCCGCAGGGCGGCGGACTGGAGCAGTGGGCCTGGCGGTTCGTCCACGCGCTGGCGGAGCGCGGTCATCGTGTGATCGTGTTGGCCTTCCATTACAACGGCCAGCGTCTCCCATTTGGGATCGACGTGCGCGTTCTGCCTTGGCACGCAAGCCGACTGGGGCGGGCGGATATTGCCGACAAAGCCTTAACGGAAATCGGCGCAGATATAGGTCACGACCTCGGCGTGGGTTGCTCCGCCAGCGTGCTTCACCCGCAAATGGGCTGCCGGGTGGCGAACTACCGGCAGGAGCTCCGGTCTCTCGCCGTTAGCCAACGCATGTGGCGGATGATTCATCCAGGTAGGCGGCAGTGGCTTCGAGAAGTGGAGGAACTGGAACGGCGGCAATGCGGGAACGATTCGGGCGTAGTGGTCGCCGTATCGCGCCGAGTCGCCCGCGATCTGGAGGATTTTTATAGCGTGCGCCGGGAGCGAATTCGAGTGATTCCCAACGGCGTCGACCTGCGACCGGAGAGCATACTGGACATGCGCCAACGAGCCCGCAGGCAGTTCAATCTTACCGATAAGGTTGTCTTCCTGTTTGCGGCGCTGAATCCACGTTTGAAGGGCCTACGACCTTTGTTGAACGCTTTCGCGAAAGCCGTTCGGGAACGGCCGGACATGCTGTTGTTGGTGATCGGAAAAGAGGCCAGCCCAGAATCGTTGCGCTTCGTGAAGAAGAACAGCTTGGATCATGCCGTGTCGTTCGCTGGTTTTGTCGAGGATGCCCGTCCTTATTTTGCGGCTGCGGATGCGTTCGCGCTCCCAACGCACTATGACGCTTGTAGCCTCAGCGTTCTGGAGGCGTGCACCTGGGGATTACCTGTCATCACCACTCGCCAGAATGGAGCATCCGAGTTGCTCACCGATGGCCGCGAGGGACGCATCCTCGAACGGGCTGACGATGTGCCGGCCTTACAGTCGGCTCTCCTTGAACTGGCGGATTCCAAAGTGCGCGATCGGATGCGCTGCCATGGCTTGGAGCTGGCGTCGCGCTGCACTTTTGAGCGCAACGTGGATGAATTGGAAAACGTCTACGCCGAACTTCTGCGGCACCCGCGGCAAATACGCCAAACCGGATGAGCGAATCGAAACCAG
>Ga0302320_10019027_pt1 | contig 13820 bp, 13 predicted proteins | sample Bog_T0_3_FD_202130 | JGI IMG/M metagenome (GOLD analysis project Ga0302320, IMG submission 202130) | Peat permafrost microbial communities from Stordalen Mire near Abisko, Sweden - Bog_T0_3 | ecosystem: Environmental > Terrestrial > Soil > Wetlands > Peat | place: Sweden: Abisko, Stordalen Mire... | reverse complement strand
TGTGGAATTATATTATATGCTATGCTTTATGGATATTTACCTTTCGAAGACACAAATACTTCAAAGCTGTATAAAAAAATATTAGCAGGAGAGTATGAAACTCATAAATCTATATCGAAAGAAGCGAACAACTTGCTAAAATCTATTTTAACTGTTGACCCTGAAAAAAGATTTAAGTTACATCAAATAAAAAGACATCCTTGGTATAATTTGGTCCCACCAGAAAATAATGAAGGTATCATTATTGGTTTTCATCATATTACCGTATTAGACATATAAATTGTGATTTGGAATTTATTAATGTTTTCAAGGTCAAAGATAGTTTGCTGAAGGAAATGCAGCTTTTAGGTTATGATGAAGACTCTCTCAAGAAAAATATTCAGGCGAATAAACATAATGACATGACGACCATGTTTTATATATAATTTTGAAAATAAAAATTTAATATATTCTTATTAGGTATTATCTACTTTCTCAAAAAAATGATCGAAATAACCCAAAAGAAGATAGGGTTCTGATTAACACTCTTTCTGCCAGCACTGAAATCAACCTCTCTCAAATCAACAACACAAGGGCTACAATAACAACCACAGATTTCAATGAAAACTTTATCACTACATCATCTTCCCTCCCAAACAGAAATGATTCCAAATTCACCCAAACACAAGACAAGCAATAAAATTAATTTTTGACACAATAAAACAATTTTTTTAAGGACAAACACAGTTCAAATTTCACTGATCGATTTAGATAACCATCCATCAATTTTGCTTACCACAGATCCTAATTTGGAGTTTTCCAGAAATGAAAACATTCCGTTAATGCAATCTGTCGAATTTATCAAGGGTCCTTTATTGCAATCAGTGGAGTTGATTAGAGAACCTTTTATGCAATCCATTGACTTGATGATGGACCCTAATCCAAATCCTTTCGAAAGCATAATAGGAACAAAAAGTGTGACATATTCAACTCACAATACTCCAAAAAACTTGTAAGATTATGATGATGAAACCTCTTATTTAATATTTGAATTTTTTTTTTTAGATTGACTTCGGTTGAATTCATTGATATGGAGAATTCAATTGCTCTTTCTGATGAAAAAAGCATATCTTTGATTAAAAACGGCAGAACAGAACCCATAAAAATCAATGAGTTTTATATGCAGGAAAAAAGTATGATCAAATTTATTAATCTTTAATAAAAAATAACAGAACACCAAGACGAAAAAAACAGCAATAGCAAAATCAACGAAAATCTGAAAAATGATGAAATTTTCATATCCAAAGTTTACATGAGTGGTGATCAATACAATAAGACCCCCAAAGTTTTGAAAGTGCAAGAACATTTTAATATTAATGATATAGAAAAATTCCAATCATCTACCAAAAAAAAAGTCGACAACTTTCTAGAAAGTAAAACATTGAGAAAATTAATTTCATTTTTTTTTATGATTAGCAAAAAGCATTCCCTCAGCCTTTTCCTTTCATCTCAATAACATTTTCCCAGGGGATTTTTTCCAAATCAGAGACATCTTAAAAAAAGTTTTGAAAGAATTAAAACTCCTTTTAAATCAGGTAAAAAATAAAATGAATTTTGAGTTTATGCATTTATTTTTTAGTTTTCGGAGAATAAATTTGTTTGTTTGAGAGAAACTGTCAAATTTGAACTGGAATTGACGAATTTTCCAAACAATCATTTTCAAAATCTTCATATTTTGAAGTTTACAAGAATTAGTGGGGAAGAACAACTCTATAATAAGTATATGAGAGAGTTGAATACTATACTAAATAAATCGATGAAAATCTATTAATTTTATTTTTGTTTATTAATGCCATTTAAAATTATGGTTTTTTTTTCAATTTTTTTTTTAATTTTTATGATGAAATATTTGAAAAATGAATTTCTTTTAATTAAAAAAAATTAAAAAATTTTAAGTTAAATTTTTGGTCGTTTCATGCAAAAAAATTATTCCATTCATGATTCAATTGATGATATCATTGGTTTTTTAAATGAGAACAATAAATCCTTTAAGGACCACGTTCTCAAAGACCCTGACTCAACAAAACTCGCCCTGGAGAAAAGCATTTTAGAAGAACAATACGATTCCCTTTCTGAATTCCAAATGACTTACGAAGATGAAAACAAAAAAAAGAAGGACCAATATCAATTAAACCAAAATTTTTCAAATGAAAATCTTATGCCAAAGGTGTTTATGCCAAACGATTCCTTTGCCAATCCATCCGTTAATAAGTAAAACAATCTAAATACATAACTTAAAATTAAAAAACATTTAAAGCAATATATTGATGAAGATCAGGTATTTGCAATTCAAACCTTTAACAGATGATCCTTTACATTGTGCCAGCAAAAATCCGCAAGATTTTGGCTATTACTTCAAGTTTCTGAACAATGGAGAGATCAAACTGATAAAATATTTATTAGAAGACAATGGTTTTCTTGAAACTTCCCATAACAATTGGACAATTTTGTGGAGTGTAGGTCCAATTAAAAATGAGATTTATAATTCATTATCTCCATATCAAAAGGTTACGAATTAATTATAACCCCCCTAAATTTAATAACAGGTGAACCATTTTCCGAAATCATATGAAATCACCAGAAAGGATTATATGCACCGAAACATTTCCAAAATGCAGGCGATTCACGGATTTAAAAACTTTAATTTTGTTCCAAAAACCTTCATTTTACCAACAGACCACGCCCAATTGAAAGAGGTTTTATTTAAATTTTTTTTTGCTTATTATGACAAAGTTTTTATCAAGGATTCCGAGAAAAAATCAACGAGACTTTATATAGTAAAACCTGCTGCTTCATCTCAAGGGAGAGGGATATATTTAACAGACAACATTATTGATGTATAAAAAAAAACTTAATATATTTGATTTTCACCTTAAAAGAACAATAATAGATTTTGCAAAAGCAAAACAACAATATGATAGTTTGTCATTATATTGATGATCCATTTCTGATAAATGGGTTCAAATTCGATCTCCGAATTTATGTGCTAATTACCTCCATTAACCCGTTAAGAGTTTATATGTATCAAGAAGGATTGGTACGTTTCGCAACTGTTAAATATGACCCCACTGATTTCACCTCTAAAGCAAATCGATACATACATCTCACCAATTATAGTGTTAATAAAAACAATGAGAATTTCGTTGCCAATACTAATTCTGATCAAGATAATACTGGGAGCAAATGGAGTTTGACTGCCTTGAAATCATATTTTCAATCACAGAGTATCAATATGGACATTATCATCGAAAGAATTGAGGAGATTTTGGTTAAAACCATTCTTTCAATTGAAAATACTACTTATTCAGCTTTCGACACTCAAGTGCCTTACCGAAACAATTGTTTTGAGCTCTTAGGATTTGATATTTTGTTGGATTCACATTTGAAACCTTGGCTTTTGGAAGTGAACTTATCTCCTTCTTTGAATTTGGACTCTCCATTGGATCAAAGGATTAAAGGAGAGTTGATAGCTGATATCTTCACTATCACAGGGATTATGCCGAAGGATTTGAGATTGTATCAAAATTTGTGCTATAACAAAAATTTCCATTTATTTGGGCAACAAGCAGGATCAAATCTTAACGTTTCCAATGAGAAAAAAAATGATTGGAACTCTTCTTGGAACTCGAATTTGGAAAAAGAAAAAGAGGCTCTGAATAAAGAATTGACAAAAGAAGAAAGACAGGTTTTGAAAGAAACTGATGAGGAATATCAAAGGTTAATTTTTTATTAAATGCTTAAATTTTTTTCCATTTTATTAGGAGAAGAAACTTCAAACGAATTTATCCAGATCAAAATGCATTAAGGTATAAAACATATTTCGAAAGTCAGAGACCTTTTAATGAATTGTTGATTAGGAATAAAAAAAATAAATAATTTTAGTAAAAAAACAATGATAAAAAATTGCCTTTTTCTTTTTTTCCTTCCCAATGGAAAAAATTGGAATATTTATTAATAAACTTCAAATAAAAAGTGGAAATATATTAAAAAAATCTTTTTTGAGAAAATAAAATGGACGACTTCAAAATCAAATCCAAATATCAAAATGACCCCAATTGTGAGGAAATTATCTGTAAACAACAAACCCTTTACAATAAATATAAAAGTTATATCTCGAAGGATGAAAATATGGAACCTGATGAAAATGAAGATGCTTCTAATTCTAAAGACTCCAAAGATTCCAAAACCCTTCCCCCTGAATGTCCCATAGGAAAAGACGCTTTAGGCTTTTACTCATGGAATTATTTACATACAATGGCAGCCTATTATCCTGAATTGCCTACTGACACTGAAAAATCGATGATGAGAAATTTTTTACAAGGTTTCGCTTATTTTTATCCTTGTAAAATTTGTGCCAAGGACTTTCAAAACGATGTAAAGAAGAGTAAATTTATTTCAATAAAACATATATTAAAAATTTTGGTTAGATCCAATGAAATTGGGAAATGACAAGGAATTGGCAGTCTGGCTTTGTGAAAGACATAATACTGTGAATTGGAAATTGGGGAAGGAATTGTTCGATTGTTCAGTAGAGAATTTAAAAAAACGATGGAAAACGGGATCAGAAAATTGTTCCAAAAAGAGTCTTTAATTAAATTTTCTTTAATAGATAAATTATTTAAAAAAGTGTTAATTTTTCTTTGTTTTTTCCTTGATTTTATGTTTTTTAGCATAGAAACTTATTAAAAAATAACCTTAATAGAAACAGCGACAAAGCTAAGCACAGGCATTCTTTTTTAATATTGAATGCTTTCCTTAAATTGCTCGATTTTACAAAAATCCCCTTCGCTCATTTCGAAATTGCTCACATTCACCACCCCGAGGTTTTTGATATTGAAGATTTTCCCATTGTAAAGATTCGGCTTTGTTTGTTCTAAGTCTCTAAACCAAGTCTCGATTTTGAAGTTATACTTCCATCCTTTGCTGTATCTAAAAAAATCCTTATAATTTTTAGGGATTTTTTGGAAATGTGCGGAAATACAATTCCTCAACTGCCATCATTTGTAGGGCCTCATCCTTCATATTATAGAATATATAAAACAATGTTTCGTCCTTAAATTTTTTGAAAAACTCCTTGTTTATTTGCAAATTCGGCTCCATATAACAAGCGGGGATTTTGAAGTTTTGTCGGTCTTCGCGGGTCGGGTTTTCTGAAAACGGGGAGCCAAAAGTGGAAAAGATTCTTCGGAAATTAAAAGGAGGTTTTGGGAAGTTTTAATAAAAATACTCAGTGTCTGAGTTCAAGTTTAAGCCGAATTTGGTGAGATCAATGCCGAAAGTGAAAATCGAAAGGTCAGGGTTTTTATTCTTAAAGATATCGTCGATTTTAGCAAGTCCATATTTTTTTTTGCTTGCGTCGTCCCAATAATTCTGGAAATTGTTATCGAAGGCCATTTGCTGTTGCTCTAAAGAGGAAATTTGAATGATAAAAGGATGCAAACAGAAAAAAATAACTCACTTGGCACGTTTGGATTAACCATTTTTTGGTAGTAGGCATTTGGATTCATGTTATTCATCTCCTTAATCTATTTTTCTTTGCTTTTTTTAATTTTAATTCAAGCGTTGATTCAAAGACATTAAAGTTTTTTATTACGTAAATGAAAAATATTAGCGATTTTTAAGAAAATGTTAATTTTATTATTTACAAACCGATCGGTCAAGGGAGGTCTTAAATTATTAAGTGAGTTTTTGAAAAAATTAAAATTAATAAAACTTTTTTCATTAATTTTTTTTTTTTATAACACTCGGTATATTACTATTATTTATGAAATGAATACATTTAACGAAAAAAACATGGAAAAAAATGCTCTTTCTTTCGAAACTCGTGCATGCACAAAAAACTCTCATTTTCTTAATGACACAGATCTCCCCAAACATGTGCCAAGAAACCCGAAAAATAAAAGCTTAACTCCACCTCCGCAAATTTATAGTATGAATGAGAACAAGAGCTCCAAGAGCTCCATTACGAAAAATGACTCTGCGCGATCTAAAACTCTCAAAACAAAGAATGACGAGAAATATCATGATAACATAAGTTTTTTTCTCATAAAATAGCTGTTGGACCAGTATATTAAATTCTTATTTAATAGATTATGACCCTGATAAGTGTCCGCCTGATATTTCAGAAGCGATGAAACATGCTGTAATAGTCAAAAAACAATATTTTTTTTTTCTTTTTTTTTCTGAAATTTTAATAGCAAGCCAAAAGAATAGCGAAGCCTTTGAAAGATATAAAAACTGGAGAGGCTTTGCAAAGCTTTTGCCAATGTTGCGGCTTTTCCTATGTACAACAACTTTTATCTAACTTTTCCTATTAATCATTCCAGCTCAATGAAGAATTTCCGTTGTCTTGCCATAGAAACGAACTGGCTTTTTTGGGTCCTGGCTTGCCTTTATATCTGGAATTTGTGATATTATCGTCAATAATGCTTCTTTTTTTATTTTTGATTTTTGGAATTTGGGCTCTTTTTACAAACATCAAACAGAACAACGAATGCAATGACAACCCAAATTTATTCTTGGAATGTTCCACGAGTATTTTTGATGTCATCAGCTTCACCAGTAAAAAAACTGATCTCTCATTGGTGATTCAACAGAATGAAGTTTGTCTTGCAACCACGATTTTTTTGATTTTCATCCTCCAAAAGTTCAGAGTCATTCAACAAAACACAGAAAAACAATGCGATGATAATCTCATAAGCCCTTCAGATTACACTTTGATGATTGAAAATTTGACGAATTCGGAGGGATTTGAAGAGGAAAAATTAACGGAGACCATTCAACAAAATTGGAGCAAATTAGTATCAGAAATTTTGAAGCAAAAGAAAAAACCAGTTTTTTGGTTGCAGTCGGAAAATCATTTGAAAAAGATTTTGGAGACGAAGTTTGAGATAAAAAAAGTTATAGAGGCTTATGACATTGGAGATTTTATTAAGCTTGAAAGAAAGAGGATGCTTATTAACAAAAACAAAAGGCAAAAAATGGGAGAAATAAAAAAAAAGCTTTTAAAAAACAAAGTTTCAGTTGAAAATTTGGAAACGATCTCCAAGAAATTTTTGGAAACAACCAATATCAATGAAAATGTCGAATTACTCAAAAGTGAATTCGAAAAAGAAATGCGGCTTGTTGTGAAAAACAAAAATCAAAATATTTTAAAAACTTTTTCCCAATTGACAGCTATTGAATCAGAAAGTATTGCGCTTAAAACCAAAATAGAAGCTTTGGTAATGGACAAACAATGTCCATTTAGTTTTGTGACATTGAATAATCAAGAGCGTAATTTGTTTTTTTTCAATTTTTCAAACGAAAATTACTTTAGATGCTGAAATCCTTAGCAAAAAATTTCAAATATCTAAAACCAAAAAAATTCTCTCTTTTTTTAAGGGGTTGTTTTTTGAGAATAAAGAAGAGAATGATGCCATTCATTGTCAGAACAATTTGGTTCATTTAAGAAGAGCCCCCGAGCCGTCAGATATATTATGGGAAAACCTTCAATTTTCAAGATATGAAAGAAATAGATGTAGATTTTTTTCTTTGATGTACTCTGGCTTATATTTGTTTTTGGCATTCATTTTCCTCTTATCATTCATCTATGCAAATAGACAATTAGAAGTCAGTTTTATTTATTTTATCAAACTTCAATGAATTTTTCATTAGAATTTCATTCATGGGAATGAAGAAGAAACTCTTACCCTGGTATTTGGATTAAAGTTGTTGAGATTCATGAATTCAATAATGATCATCATAGTTAATTGCATTATTTTTGTAGCTGTTGAGAAAACCTCCCTGTTCGAAAAGATTATCCATTGATTATTTCAATTAAATTTTTTCATCGTTAGGTATGAAAAACATAAAACAATTACCAGTGCCCAAGCAAGTTTTGCTACAAAATTTACAGTGGTAAGTTGAAAATTTTTTCATTTGTGAATTTAACAAGTTTTTCTTTTAAAGTCACAATTTTTGAATATAACATTAAATGTAGTTTTATCAGGTCTTTTGGCAGATGGAAGTGAAACCTGGCAAAATAGTATTTATTTGAAAATTTATTTATTTTCTTAAATTTATCTAATAGATGGAGTTGTCACAGATATTTTTTTGATTTGTATTGCCAATTCATTAATCACCCCTCTTCAGACTTTATTTGATTTCGAATACATTAAGAAACTTCTGAAAAGACGCAAAATATTGAAATTTGAGAAACACTGTTTTTTCACGCAAGCGGAGGCAAATCAGTAAAATTAAAAATTGAAGCTTTTTCTGATCTATTTTTTAGTTGGTTTGAAGGGTTCCAATTGAATTTAGCAAATAAATATTGCACTATTATGACTATTTTATGGTTTACAGTTTTTTACGCCCCAATTCAACCGATTTTTCCAATTATTTCAGCTTTATGTTTGTTTTTGAATTATTGGGCAGATAAAGTAATTTAATTTTTTAAAAGAAAAATATCATTTATAATTAGTATAGCCTTTTGAGAAGGCATTCCAGGCCTTCCTTGTTCAGTCCTTTTCTAAATAATATGATGTTGAATTTTCTGGATTTGTTGCCTCTTTTTTTCTCGGTTGGTTTTTCTTTTTTTATTGAATTTATATTTTTTTGTGATTAATTCTCAATAATTTTAGATAGGAAATTTTGTTTTTAGTTACCTGATTTGTGATTTATCATTTTCTGATCAAATATTAAATTTCATTGGGATTTTTCTTGGATTTTCTAATTTCCTTTACCCTTGGAAAAACATTTACAGAAACATTCAAATTTATTTTAGTCAAATAAAACCAATGAAAGAAAAAATTTCCCTTAGCCAAGAATTAATTGAATTAAAAAAAACTTACGAAGAAGCCAAAAACACTCTAATTTTGGTGATTATTTTTTAAATCTACATATTTTTATAGAAATTTTCCCTTAGGATTATGAAAAAACTAATCCAGTGACTCAGGATAAAGCAATGAGAGCATGGTTTAAAAATCTCAAATGTACAAAAACAACAATTTTTCAAACAGTTAAAATTGTTTTAGTGAAAGGAAACCTCCAAAAAGTTCAGGCAGTTCATAATTATCTCCGAACAATGATGAAAATGTTCAAAATAAAAGGCACAGCTCTCCGTTCTTACGCTAACAAAAAGCTAACCGATCGAATAAATCGGAATGCAAGTACCATTTTCCAGGACCGTGCCTTTTCCCAAGCCATAAGTTGGAAAAATGGTCTTTTGCAAGGCTTCATAGTGAAAAAATCTATACGTAAATTAAGACAAGGAGCGGCAACAGCAAGAAACAACAAAGAGAAAAAGGCACCTTTGAATTTTCAAAACTCAATTGAATTTTGTCATGAGGAATCAAAATCACCATCACAATTCATTTCGGAAGACAATTCATCAATGATCGTCAAATCATCAATGATCGTCAAATCCCCAATCAATAAATTGAAATTTTCTGAAGATATTATCAACAATGAAATTAATCTGAACAATATCACTAATAAGATAAATCATGATAATGATAACAAAATCATGAAAAACATCTATGAAAGAGTAGAAGTTCAAGAAACCAGCAAGTTTGAGGAAGATCCGCAAGAAAAAAACAAGATTGAAATTGTTGTTCAAGAAAAAAATAAAGGCGAAAAAGATAACGTGAGAAAAGAAGAAAAATATCCTAGTGTGCCAAGTTCGTTTGTGAAATACCCTTCAATTTCTGAGAGAATGAAAAATGTGATTAGTTTCATTCCGGATTTGAAACTACTTTCCTTAATCAAACTCCAATATGAGGAAAGCAAAGAAAATGAACCTTAGGAGTTTTTTTAATTTTTCGTTTGGATTTCTTTTTTCTTTTGGTCGAAATTTAAAAAAAAATTATTATTTTCGAATTAAAAAATTATTTGAGGGTAGGAAATCATTTAAGAGTTTTGATTATAAAACAAGAATAATTTTAGATATTTAAAAAAAAATCAAAAGACTTTCCAAAAAAGAACACCAAAATGATAAAACAAAGAGAAGGCAAAATGGTCAAATTCACCAAAATCTACCACATTCTCATGAGCAAATTGATGTTTTTTTATAAAAAGTTCAAAAAAGTCTTATGGGTCGGGAGCACAGGTTCAAAATGCCTCCAAATTTTTTATTTATTTGAATTTAAGGATTTATTTTCTTGGTTATGCCGATTTCCTTCGCAGTATTTCTTGAAACTGACTATGAAATCCAGAAAGTGATGAAATCTCAGCAAAGTACACTTTTTAATAAGCTTCGATTTTAATACCATAAAATTTAAAAAGTTGGGGCAGGAACCATTTAAACTTAAAGAAACCAACCCATAATTAAATTATTCCATTAATTATTGTTGAAAAATTGATAATAAAACTAGACTTTATGGATTAATATAGACAGACCATTTTTTTTTTAAGGTTTCATTCTTTTAAACGATAAAAATGTTAAAAAAAAAAATTTAAAAATCGAGATTTCGATATTTTTGCTTTTTTTTAATTAATTTCGTTTCTTTTTTAAATAATGTTTATAAATTTCATAAAAAAATAATTAGGAAAAATTTGTTTCCATTCTTTGAATTTTTTAGTCTTTAACTATCACAAGTAAGAAAGAAATTCATTCATATAGCAAAAACTAATCAAGACATTCTTTTTGAATAATACAGTTAAAAAAAATGCAAGATATCAAAAAAAATTGTTATAAATTTTTCAAAAAATTATAAATTTACAAATGACGAAAAAAAACAGCAATTTATAATAGAAAAATATATTATATGTTCATCAGATTAGATCATTAATTACGAAAGCATTCTGAAACTCTCCTAATAAATAATTAAAGAATAAATATTTCCGATATTGTCCTGATGGAAAAAAATTAAAAAGGATGAATTCTCTATTTCAAATTCAAAAATAAAGGATCATCTTAAACCAAAACCTCTTCAGTTTATCAGCGATGAAAACTTATTCAACCGGAACATTATCTAACAAATACTACCTAGAAAAAGAACTTTGCAACAACGGTTATAAAGGAGTGGTCTATTTAGCTCATAATGCCGAAGGTCAAAAAATGGCTATAAAAACAGTTGCATCTTATTTGGCGAACACTCCCTATTCTTTATCCGAAGAACAAAAAATTCATTATCAATTGGATCATAAATACATCATCAAGTGCTTGGATTATATGCCTGAAAGCATTTTGACAAAAGAATATATTGGAGAAAAATCAGTGATGTATTTAACAACAGAATTCGCTGAGAACGGAGATTTGTTAGGCCTGATACAGAAAATTTCCAAGGACTCAAAAAAAATTGGGATGAATTTCAAAATCATCAAAACCTGGTTTTCTCAAATCGTTTCTGCTTTGAGCTATATTCATGAGCAAGGCTTTTGCCACAGAGATATCAAGCTAGACAACTTACTTTTATCAAGTGATTATTTAATCAAAATAGCCGATTTTGGTTGTTCTATCGCCATGAATGCAAACGAAACTGGCAAAAACGGACTATGTTCAGTGAAAGGAACAGAAAATTATATGGCTCCGGAAATCTGGGAAAACGATTACACGAAGGAGAAGAAAATTTATGACGGAGGAAAAATTGATGTTTTTTCCTTGGGAGTCGCACTTTTTTCAATGGTCTTCAATGGGCATCCTTTTAATAAAGCCATTCCGAGAGATCAATTTTATAGACTAATTCTTGTGAATAATTGGGAAGAATATTGGAAAATTTTCATTGAAAAGATCAAAATGATCACCGAAAGAGAAGAAGCTGGAGAATGGGAGCTTTTGAAAGATTTAATAGAGAAAATGCTCACGAAAGATTCTGAGAAAAGAATCGAACTAAAAGATATTTTGAACCATAAATGGATGAATGGAGATGTGTACAAAGATGAAGAAATGGCCAAAGTGATTGAAAATTTACTAAAGGAACGGGTTTCTGAGGAATAAAGAAGCGATCTGATATATTTTTAATTTTTTCTTCACAATATAGGCTTCTAGTTTTTTTTTTTGTATTAAAAAAATATAAAAAAGTTCGAGTTTTATAAACTAAACAAAATTATTCCAAATTTTTTTCATTCTAATAAAATTGTATAGAAGCAAAAAATTAGTCTTTAAAACAAATTTTTATAAAATTATTATTACAAATCCAAATTAGAAAACCAAATTTAATTTTTATTACAAAAAAATTAAACTCAAAAAAAAAAAAAAAATTTTAAAAAAAAATTAAAACATTAAACATTTTTTTTTGTTTGTTTTCTAAGTATGTCGGAATTTTTGAATTGGGAATAAAAAAAAAAAAAAAAAAAAATTTATATATTTGAGTTCATTTGGATATTTTAAATAATTATACAAAATGAGCTCAAAACAAAAAGGATCAGGCCTTTTCATCTCATTAATCATTCTAAATTTTCTAAATTTTTGCACCTATGGCATCCCAGTGACTTATTTTCCTCAAGTTGCGAAGAAAAAAGGCCTGATGGACTATGCAATCGGAATAATTTTTTCTATGTACCCTCTCTTTTCATTCATTTTCTGTTTAATTGTGGTCAAAATGCTGAATAGGTTGGATCGTCGTCACGTAATCAAATATTCTCAAATGGCTTTAGGTTTATCTACGCTTGTTTTTGGTTTTTCCACTTATTTTTCTCACAACTCATTATTTATACTCACTGCTTTAATTGGAAGAGGAGTTCAAGGGATGTCCATTGGTGCCTATACCACTTCTTCATATGCTTATGTGCCTGATTATTGGCCTGAAGAAATAGATAAAAAAATCATTATTTTGGAAATTTTCCTTTCGTTTGGAATAGGTGTCGGACCTTTGTTAGGCTCCTTGATTTATGAAATATGGGGATATATTTCAATATATGTTGTTCCTGGAATTTTAATATTTGTCGTGGGGGTTTTATTAGCTCATTTTTTCTTCCCAGCTTGTGAAAGACATCAGTCAAAAGATGATGAAAAAAAAGAAGTATTGAATTTCGGAGAAAGCTTTAAAATTAAGGAGATAATTTATCTTATTTTGATTGGGGTCATCAATCTTACCTCATTTACTTTGATTATGCCTGAATTTGAGAATAAAATAGTAGATCTCAATGAAACTCCACAGGTTGCGAGCATTATTTTTTCAATGCAAGCCATTGGCTACGTTTTAGGGTCCATTATTCAATTAATATGTAAATTTGAGAATAGGCAAGGTTTATTTTTTTTGAGTCTGATTTTTAACCTTTTAAGCCTGTTATTTTTGGGGTCTGATGAATTGGTTCAAATTGATAATTTCTATATTTTAATATGCATGGGAATAGGTTTATTTATTATGGGATGGGCGATAGCATTTTCAATGATCCCCTTTATTTCAGAAGCAATCCTTATTTTAAAGAGACATTTTCCAAATCGTCAGGAAGAAACGCTGAGTAATATGGCTTCTGCAATGTTTAATGCAGCGATTGCAGTAGCTGAATTCCAGGGTCCCATAATTGGGGGGATTTTAGAAGATTTCATTGGATTTTCGCTTTGTTGTTTGGTTTTTTGTGTGGTTTCTTTGTTATTTTTTATTTTGTTCGCAACTCATGGAAATGGATTTCATGCTTTTAAACAGTTTTTTGTAAAGAAAACAAAAATAGACACTCTGAATGGAGAAAAGGAATTTCTTGGAGAAATGTTTTTGTATAATAATGATAATAACTCGATATAAACATTTTTATTTGAAAAAAAATATCAACATTTATGAAGGATTTTTGTCATTTAAAATAAAAGGAATATATATTAAATTTTTTTAATTTAAAATCGGGCTCATCCCAAAAGGATAATA
>Ga0302320_10019020_pt1 | contig 13823 bp, 7 predicted proteins | sample Bog_T0_3_FD_202130 | JGI IMG/M metagenome (GOLD analysis project Ga0302320, IMG submission 202130) | Peat permafrost microbial communities from Stordalen Mire near Abisko, Sweden - Bog_T0_3 | ecosystem: Environmental > Terrestrial > Soil > Wetlands > Peat | place: Sweden: Abisko, Stordalen Mire... | reverse complement strand
GATCCCCGCACCTCTAACATCATGGAAGCTCGTTTTCATAAGACCGAGACTTTTGCGACGGTTGAGTGTCTGAATCAGTATCGTCCACCTGCAAAAAAAATCACCAACTATTTTTTGTTTTCGGCATTTTTTTTCAAAAAAAATGTGCCGCCGGGCCGGCCTGAGCCTCCCGCCTAATGAATCGTGGTGCAATTGCTAATGAGGAACGCCCGGCGACGAGGCGGCCCCAGATGAACACGGATAAAATCCGAAGACCGAAATCCGGGGCCCGAAAGAAATCCGAATTCCGAAACCCGAATGCGAAAAAAGAGGGAACAAGGTCCTGACTTGGCTTCATCCGTGTCCATCCGTGTTCATCCGTGGTTTAAAAATATTTAGCCCGGATATTTCATAGTGAAACCGGCGAAACCGTGGCAAACCATTGTAGCGCAGGCTTCCCAGCCTGCCGTATCGCAACCCCTGAGCCGTTCCGTCAATGGTAAATCCATGGCCTCCTTTTTCCAGAATGGCGGTGCGAATACAAGGCCTGAAAGGCCGCCACATGACAGCCCAGGGCAACGCCCTGGGTTTGATGCCATGATTGCAATCAAGCGCTGAAAGCGCGCAACAATTCTTCTGCTGACACGGCGGCATTCCAACGTCGTCGCGCAGGCTTCCCAGCCTGCCGTATACAGGTTTCCAAACCTGCGGGCCGTGTCGTTTCAACCACGCATTCGAACGTGCTTGCGCCCCTCTTTTCATAGCGTTTTTCGCGACTCTTTCCCAAATGGCTATGAAATATCCGGGTTAGCGGCAAGGTTGCGGTCCAGCCACCGACCTCCGGCGGCGGGCAGGGTCAAATATTTTGCTCGTAAAGCTTGAATCGCAAACCGTAAATTGCCCCATGCGGTCCTTTGCCGAAGAACTCAACCAGCGCCTGAACGCCCTGCGCGACCAGGGCCTGTATCGCGAACTCCGCCGCGCGGATTCGGCCGCCGGTCCGCGTCTGGAAATGGACGGCAAGACGTATCGCAATTTTTCATCGAATGATTACCTGGGCCTGGCGAGCCATCCGGCCTTGCAAGCCGCCGCGATCAAAGGCGTCGAACGGTTTGGCGCCGGGGCCGGGGCGTCCCGCCTGATTTGCGGTTCGCTGGCGCCGTTTCATGAGCTGGAGGATGCCCTCGCGGCCTTTAAAAAAACCGAGGCCGCCCTGACTTTCTCCACTGGCTACGCCGCCGCCGTCGGCACCATCACCGCCCTCATGGGCAAGGAGGACGTCATCATTCTCGACAAGCGGGTTCACGCGAGCATTGTGGATGCCGCCCGGCTTTCCGGGGCCCGATTGCGCATTTTCGCCCATAACGACCTGGAGGATCTGGCCGACAAGCTGCAGTGGTCCGCCCGCCAGGTGGCCAGCCAGGGCCACACGCTGGTGGTCACCGAAAGCATCTTCAGCATGGATGGGGATGCCGCGCCGCTGCGCGAAATCGTCGCGCTCAAGGAACAGTACGGCGCGTGGTTGATGGTGGATGAAGCCCACGCCACCGGCATCATCGGCGAACAGGGGCGCGGGCTGGCCGATGCCCTCGGCGTGGGCGCGCGCATTGAAATCCAGATGGGCACGCTGGGCAAGGCCCTTGGTGCCAGTGGCGGCTTCATTTGCGGCCGCCGCGCGCTCATTGATTATCTGGTCAATCGCGCGCGCAGCTTTATTTTCAGCACCGCGCCCGTGCCCGCCGCCGCCGCCGCCGCCCTCGCCGGGCTCGATTTGATCCAAACCGCGACCGGCGAAACGCTCCGCAGCCAGCTTCACCAGCGTATCGCCCAAGTCCACGCCGCGCTTGGCCCGCCGCGTTCCGCGCCCGGCAGCGCCATTGTCCCGCTGATTCTCGGGGAGGAAGCCCTCGCCGTGGCCGCCGCCGCGCAATTGCGCGCACAAGGCTTGTTTGTGCCGGCCATCCGCTATCCCACCGTGGCGCGCGGGGCCGCCCGCCTGCGGATCACCTTGACGGCGGCGCACACCGCTGAGGAGGTGGCCCAATTGCTGCGCGCGCTGGCAGGCATAAATCCCAAATCGTAAATCGCAAATCGCAAATTCCATGTCTTCCCTGGCAAAATTGGATCAACAATACGTCTGGCATCCGTTCACGCAGATGCGCGACTGGCTCCAGCACGATCCCATCGTGATCGTGGCCGGCCACGGCACCGTGCTGCGCGATGTGAACGGCCGCGAATATCTGGATGCCAACGCCTCGATCTGGACCAACCTCCATGGTCACGGACACCCCAAAATCAACGCCGCCATCCGGCGGCAACTGGGTAAAATCGCGCACAGCTCCGCGCTGGGGCTGGCCAACGAACCCGCCGCCCAGCTCGCCGCCCGCCTGATTGAAACCGCCCGCGCCAATTACGCCCCCACGAGGTCCGCCGCCACCGATGTTTCTCCGCAGCCCCAGCTCCCATTGGAAAAGGTTTTTTTCAGCGACGACGGTTCCACGGCGCTGGAAGTGGCCCTCAAGCTCGCCTACGAATTCACCCGGCGCACGCGCGGGGCCAAAACCAAACCCCGCTTCCTCTCCCTGGCGGGCGCGTATCATGGCGATACCATCGGGGCGGTGGCCCTGGGTCACATCGACCTCTTCCACCAGGCCTTCGGCGGCATGTTGTTCAAGTCGGACCAGGTCATGGCCCCGTATTGTTATCGCTGCCCGCACAACCGCGCCCAGCCCGAACGCGCCGACGCGCGCAGCCACCGCCAATGCGGCTGGGAATGTGTGCGCCAGGTGGAACGCCGGCTGGCGGCGCAACAAAAGCAGCGCGGTCCCTACGCCGCCTTCGTCTTTGAACCGCTTCTGCAAGGTGCCGCCGGCCTGATTCCCCAGCCGGATGGCTGGCTCGCCCGGGTCGCCGCGCTGGCGCGCGACCATGGCGCCCTGCTCATTGCGGACGAAGTGATGACCGGCTTCGGCCGCACCGGCCTCGCCAGCCCGCTGGATGCCGCCGCCATCGCCCACGCCATCCAGAATCCGGCGTCCGCCAAACTTTTCGCCACCGCGCATGCGGGCGTGACCCCGGATTTCCTGTGCGTGGCCAAGGGGCTGACCGGCGGCTATCTGCCCATGGCCGCCACGCTGACCACCCCGGCGGTTTTCGACGCCTTTCTGGGGGAATACGCGGAGTTCAAGACGTTCTTCCACGGGCACAGTTTCACCGGCAACCAGCTCGGCGCGGCGGCTTCTTTGAGCAGCCTGGACCTGCTGCAAAGCGCCGCGTCGGTCCGCGCCCGCGCGGCGCTGCAACAGCAACTCCACGACGAGCTGCCGTCGCTCTGGGCGCTGCCGGCGGTGGGCGACATCCGGCAGGTCGGCCTCGTCGCGGGGGTGGAACTGGTCAAGGACTGGCGCACCCGCGCGCCCTTTGCCTTGCATGAGCGCATGGGCATCCGCGTCTGCGAAGCCATGGCCCGGCGCGGGGTCCTCACCCGCCCCGTCGGCAACGTCATCGTGCTCATGCCCCCCTATTGCACCACGCGCGCGCAACTCCGCCAGATGCTGACGGCGCTCCACGAGGCCATCGAAGAAATCACCGGCCACCCCGGATGATTGATTGGGGGTTCAATCCGAAAACTGAAGTTGGTGCGGGAGTTTGCTTAACCCGAACTCCGAAATGGGCAACGAAATCGAAAGGACCTGCCGCGCGCCCAGCGCGGTAGGGCGCGTCACTCCGTGCGCGCCGCGCCTGCAACCGGAATGGACAAAATATCCCCAGCGTCGTCTTCCCAATCCGTTGCCGATCCGCGTTTTTCCATGTTCCCTCGTCCCGACTTCGGAGTTCGGGCTTAATCCACGGCGCCCAATCCATTCGTAATGGCCGCCGGGGCCGCTTCGATTTGCACGGTGGCGGGCTCCAGTCCGGCGCGCGTGGCGGTGAGGGTGATTTTGCCGGAGCCCCGCGTGGAACGGATGGCCACGCGATTGATGCCGCATTCCGTGTCCAGCCACAGGTTGTTGATGGAATGCGGAATGCCGCTGTTGTAACCGCCGCGCCAGATGGCTGGTCCTTCCAGTTTGAAGTCCACCCGGGCCTCGTCGGTGGGACAGCGGCGGCCTTGTGCATCCACCACCTCCACGTCAAAAAAAGCCACATCGGCTCCGTCCGCCCGCAGGCCGCCCGGGCGCTGATGGGGAGTCAGCCGCAAGCGCGCGGGTTCCCCGGCGGTGGCAATGGCCTCCACGGGGCCGGGCAGGCCGGTCTTCAACCCCTGCGCCTTGAGCTCGCCCGGCGCGAATTTCACCTCCGGAAACGCATAGATCCAGCCATGGATGGGCTGGGCGTTGGTGCCCACGGACTGGCCGTTCACCAGCAGTTCCACGGCGTCGCAATGGCTGGCCGCCACATAAACGGTTTTGACCGTGTTGCTGGGATAATTCCAGTGGCCGATGACGTGGATGGCCGGCTCGTCGCTCTGCATGACTTGGTAAACGTAATACGCCTGTTTGGGCAGCCGCACCGAATCCACCTTGCCGCTCACGCGGCACACTTCGCTGCTATCCTGGCGGCCATCGGCGTTGGAGTCTGACCAGTAAATCGAGGCGTAGGCCGCCCACCTGGCATGCGCCGGATCGGGGTTGGAAATTTTGTTCAAATCGTAGGCGTGATAGCGTTCGGCCGCAGCGAGGCAAAAGCTTTCCGAATTCCAATGATAGGTGTCGTCGGGTCCCGGCTTGAACCCAAAATGGGGCGGCGAGAAATCATCCCAAAACCGCCGGGCGGCCTCGTCCCGGAAATCCTCGGTTTCAATGAACGGCGCGCGGTCCCGGCGCTCGAGGCTATAGGCGCGGAAGAGTTCGGTGCGATTGGTCAGGGCATCGGTGCGCGGGTCCTGGCCGATCATCACCCCGAAATATTCCGCGATGGGCGTGGCCCCGGGGTCATTCAACGTGCGGCAGCCCATGGCCCGTCCGCCGCTGGCGTCCCATTGCTTCCGCAGCTCCACCATTTGCTGCAAATGTTCGGGCGTGATGGAATTGTTGCCCGCCTCCCAGAAGAAAATGCTCGGCGCGTTGCGGAAATAAATCATGGCATCGCGCATCACTTCCATCCGCTGTTCCCACTGCCGGCCGGTGACGTCCTTTTCCTTGTCGCCCGCCGGGCAAACCTCGATCACGCCGGTCTGGTCGCAGGCGCGCACATCCACGGCCTGCGGGGAAATGTGCATCCAGCGGATATAATTGGCGTGGGTGCTGCGGAGCAACGCGGCGTTGTAATCGTGCAGCCAGTCCGGATACGCCTGGCCCAGCCCCGCCCATTCGTCGGTGGCACGCTGGGCAAAACCCCGCAGCCAGACAAACTGGTCATTCACATACACGCCGCCCGTGCCGGCCCCGCCCTTGAACTCCGCCTTGCGGAAACCGGTGGTGACCCGGCGCACATCCACCACCTGGTTATTGACGGATAGCAGGGTGTAAACCGAGTACAGATACGGCTGCGCGTCGCTCCAGAACCGGGCTCCCGCCAGTTGGCCGGCCGCCTTGAACACCTCGGATTGCCCGCTCACCAAATCGAGGGCATCGCTGTCAAACTTCGCGCAAACCTGGCCCGCCGCATCCACCACCACCACGGACAGCGTGATGGATTGCTGGTCGCCGCTTTCATTCCGCACCTGCGACTCCACATTGACCTGGCAGCGGTGGTTGGGGAGGTCAAAATCCGACGGGTAAACATAAATGCCGGTCGTCTTCAAATTTTCGTAAAGCGGCAGCGTCTGATAAACCTTGCCGGTCAGGTGCAGCCAGATGTCGTGGTTCAGCCCGCCGTAATTCGGGTTGAAGGCGCGCCCCATCCACTCGAACTCGGTGCCGGTGGCTTCCTCCTGGTAGTTGTTGCTGTTGTCCACTTTCACGGCGATGACATTGTCCGCCTCGCCGAAGTTCACGAAGTCCGTCAAATCCAGGCCCAGCGGGGTGACGCCATTTTCATATTTTCCGGCAAACTTGCCGTTGACCCAGAAGCGGCCGGCCTGTTTCAAGCCTTCGAACTCCAGCCAGACCTTGCCGTCCTTCGCGCTGGCGGGCAGCTTGAAATGCTTGCGATACCAGGCCACGCCCGCGTAGGGATGCCGGTCGCCGCCGCTGTGGCTGATGATGTCCGAATAGGAATCCGTGTCGTTGTAGGTGTGCGGGGCGCTGACGGCGCTCCACGCCGCATCGTCAAAGCCCACCTGTTCCGCGTTGGTGGCGTCCGCGCGGATGAATTTCCAGTCGGGATTGAAACTGAAGTCCGCGTGGGGTGAGGCCGGCGGGACGAAGGTTTCGGCGAACAAGCGTTCACTTCCACCGCCCACCAGCATCAGGCCGGTCAAACCGGCATATTTTAACAAATTATGGATACGCATGAGTTAAGGGTTGCGAGCCAAAGCGGCCAGGGTCACCACGGTTTGGATCATACTATGATTGAAAATATCGGGGATGGTCCGCCCGCACCATCGCCAATAGTGGCTACCGGCTCACCCAGGCAAGTGTCAGTGGGCGTTGGATTTATATGTGATTTTTTCCTGGTGGCCATGGCGCGCCGCCCGGCTTTTGGGCCGGATATTCCGCGCACACCGCGGAAACCAAACTGAATGGATGCATCCGCCGGCCGGATGGTTACATGATACTGCATCACGTATCACGTATTACGCCGCAAGCACCTCACGCATCTTTGCGCTTTGAAACCCGGCGCGGGCGGCGTATAAAGTCCGCGTGTCACAACCGGTACCGCCCGCCATCAACGCCGCGACGCGCCTCTGCGCGGTGTTGGGCTCGCCCATTAAACATTCCGCGTCGCCGGCCATGCATAATGCCGCCTTCGCGGCGCTGGGCCTCAACTGGCGCTATGTGGCCTGCGAGGTCGCCCCCCAAAACCTCCGCGCCGCCATCGCCGGGGCGCACGCCCTGGGCTTTGCCGGCCTGAACCTCACCGTGCCGCACAAGCTGCTGGCCATGGCCATGGTGGACGCGCTGGATGCCTCGGCGCAACAATGGGGCGCGGTGAACACCATCCGCTTTGAGGCGCAGGGCACCACCGGATTTAACACGGATGCCGATGGCATTACGGCCTCGTTGCGCGAGGATTTGGGGGTCAGCCTGCCGGGCAGCCGGGTGCTCCTGCTTGGGGCCGGCGGGGCGGGGCGCACGGCGGCCTTGAAACTGGCCTCCGAAAATGTGGCCGAACTTTTCCTGGTCAACCGCACCCAGTCCCGGGCGGCGGAGATCGCGGCCGAAATCCGCCGGCAGTTTCCGTCCGTGAAGGTGGTGGCCGCGTATCCGCAAGGACCGGTGGATCTGCTCGTGAACGCCACCTCGCTCGGCCTGAAACCCGGTGACGCCTCCCCCCTGGACGAGCGGTCGTTCCCCCTGGCCCAGGCGTGCGCCGTCTATGACATGATTTATCGCCCCGCGGAAACGCCGCTGCTGGCGGCCGCGCGCGCCGCCGGTTGCCGGACCGCCAACGGCCTGGGCATGCTGCTCCATCAGGGGGCCCGGGCCTTTGCCATCTGGACGGGCCAGACCCCGCCGCTGGCGGTGATGCGCCGCGCGCTGGAAGAAAATATTTACGGTCCCCCGTCATGAGCCTGTTTTTTGATAACGTTTTCAACCCGCACAACTGGGCCATGGTGCCGTTTCACTTCTGGTCGGTGGTGATCTTCTGGTTTGGCTGCATTGTGGGCAGCTTTTTGAACGTCTGCATCTACCGGATGCCGCTGAACCTGAGTGTGGTGTCGCCGCCCTCCCACTGCCCGCACTGCAAATACGCCATCCCGTTTTACCTGAACGTGCCGCTGCTCACCTGGCTGGTGCTCCAGGGCCGCTGCAAAAATTGCGCCGCGCCGATCTCCCCGCGTTATTTCATCGTTGAACTGCTGACGGGCGTGGCTTTTCTGGGCTGCTGGCTGGCTTTTGGCGCCCATTCGCCCGGCGTGGCGCTGGCCTACTGCCTGTTCCTGGCGGGCCTCATCGTGGCCACGTTCATTGATTTCGAGCATTTCATCATTCCCGATGAAATCACCCTGGGCGGCACGGCGGTGGGATTGGTCATTTCCCTGCTGCTGCCGTCGTTGCACGGAGTTTCCTCCCTGGGCGAATCCTTGATTCAAAGCGGCCTGGGCATCGGGATTGGCTGGGGGTTGGTCTATGGCGTGTTAAACCTGGGGAAATTGCTGTTTGGTTCCTACGCGATTGAATTTGATCCCCAGTCCCGGGTGGTCTTTACCGAAACCGCCATTGTCTTCCCGCCCAAGCGCCTGCCGCTCGAACCCCTGTTGCCGCCGGTGGGCTGGTTCGGTTTTCAGGCCAGCCGGATTGAATTGGTGGACCGTTGTCATCTGAATGTGCCCGTGGCCGTTTCCGCGACCCAGGTCATACTCCACACTGCCGCCGGCCCCGAAACGTTTGCGCGGGCCGCGCTGCCCCATCTGGAGGTGATTTTTGACCGGCAACTCTCGTCCCGTGAGACCGCCCGCCTGGCCGGGGTGCCTTGGAATCCGCTGGGCGGTTTCTTGAACTGGCTCCGGGAATTGGGCCGGTCCCTGATGCACCTGCCCAAAAGTGAAATCCGCCGGGGCAGCTGGCTCGTGTTCACCGCCTCGGAAGCCTGGCTACACCGGGATGATCTGCGGTTTGAAACCGACGATGTCTTTCACCGGGAGTCGGATGCCATCCGCTGTCAGGCCCGGGAAATCCGGACGGACTTTGGCTGCTGGCGCGACACGCCGATGACCCTGACCCCCAAGAAACTGACCATTGGCGGGGCGGAATACCATCCGGAAGCGGTGGCGATGATGGAAGTCGTCACCGACCGGATGGTCATGCCCCGGGAAGCGATGGGCGAGGGCGACGTGAAATTCATGGCGGCGATCGGGGCGTTCACCGGCTGGCAGGGCGTGTTATTTTCGCTGATGGTCAGCTCGCTGATCGGCTCGGTCGTGGGCCTTACGCTGATTGCGGCGCGCCGCCGGGAATGGTCCTCGCGCATGCCCTACGGACCGTACATCGCGCTGGCGGCGGTGATTTGGGTCTTTTTCGGGCATCAATTTGTGGCGGGCCTGTTTCGGCCGTGACGAGGCAACACAGGCAAAACAGGCAAAACCCTGATGCCGGCCAGCAGTCCGCCATGGGTGGGACTAACCCGGATTAACCCTAATGCCTTTCGGAAATTCCGAGCTTGAATCCCAAAGGGATTCCATCGTTCAGCCCAGGGTCGCGACGGAGGAGCTACCCTGGGTAAACGCCCCAACAATGACCTACCCCAACGGGGTTGCATCTTCCCATCGATTTCCGGCCAATTTGAATTTCCGAAAGGCATTAGGACTAACCCGGATATTTCATAGTGAAACCGGCAAAACCATGGCAAACCATTGTAGCGCAGGCTTCCCCGCCTGCTGTTGGCAAGCCGAGCTTCGGCTCGCAGGTTTCCAAACCTGCGTGCCGTGTCTTTTCAACCACGCATTCGAACGTGTTTGCGCCCCTCTTTTCATAGGGTTTTTCGCGACTCTTTCCAAAATGGCTATGAAATATCCGGGCTAAATTGCGGTCATGATCCCTTCCGCACAGTGCGGATAATGTGGCAACCAACCGGCAGCATGAGATTGAATCCTCTCACTAAAGAAATTGGCTGGCGTGGGCGTATCTACCAACTGACCGACTCAGACCTACTAACGACTGCCTGCAACTGTCAACTGCACTCACGTCCACACCAGCCACCCCAACATCGTCCGGTTTTGGGGAATGTCAAGGGGGTGAAGTTTCGAAATGCAGGCACCGCCGCCACCGCTTTCCCGGACCAACCACTTCCGCTGAGCCGTAACGATTCAGAAAAAAGAATTTCAACCACAGATGGACACAGACGGCCATGGAGAAAAACGGATGGGAACACGCCCGACTCGCTGGTGCGCGCGGGGATGGCGCGGAGGCTTGACCGGCTTCGGAAGGGACCATTGACACTAACTGGAAGGCGAAACATACTCGTTTATGCGCGCACTGTGTTTCAATCAGATGAGTTCAGAAAATTGGCGGCACCTCACTGACCGCCGAGCCGCCCAAAAGCACTATTCTGTGAGCAGCGCAGGTTCCCACGGTGTCCTATTCAAATTCCTCTTTATTTGTTTGGCGCTGCTGGCACCAAATCCGGCATTTCCCTCCGACACGGACGAAGATCGTTGGTGGCCGGTCCAAGTCGGCCCGAAAGAGCTGGTGCAGCTGTCCCAAGACGGTCTCCCGGAACCCCGCGCTGCCAGCGAGATGATGGCGCAATCCATCGCCGGTCTGGCGGCCAAGGCTGTGAACGAACACCGGGCGCATGAGTTGGTGTGGATTGAGACGGACAACGTGGATATCGAGGACTGGCTGGCCCGCCGATTAAAACACCCGCCGCAATTGGAACTGGGTGGTGCATTTGGGCTCTGGGACTTGGTGGATCGCTACCTGCGGACGGGCATCATCAAGGGATATATCCTATACCGTCAGGACCGCTCCGCGGGTGACTTTAACCAGCATCGTCCACAAATGGACTGTTCGGTCAATGTGGCCACCAGTCTGGCCGGCCTGCTCGACGGCATCTTGGTGGAGGAAAGCATCGAGGGCGACGCCAAAAAGCATGGGCTCAAGCTGCTGTTGGATGCGCGGGAGAAAACCCAGGCCTGGTGTTTCGCGACGTACCACGACCGGTTCAACCGCCACATGCTGTGCCTGCAAGATCCACGGAAGCCCAATTCCCGCGATCTGGCCATCGCCCAACAGGCGCTGACAGTGTTTGGTGACGACGACCCGGTGCCGGCCGCCATGAAATGGCTCGAACCGCTCTCGCCGATTCTGGGCTGGAACGGCGGTGACGAATTCAAAACCACCAGCATCTCCTCGGTTTGCGGGCACTTGCAGACGGCAACCGACTGGGCGGTCAACCTGCCGGTCTTGATGGCCGGCACCGAATCCATCGGGCCGCCCAAAGCCAAGGGCTTTGATCCGCGAACCATTGACTGGACTGACCAACGCAGCGGTGTGTGTTTCGTGGATACCGACGGCGATAATGTTGATTTTGCCGAGGGAAGTTTCTTCCGCGGCAGCGAAGGCCAATTTTATTGGGGTTGCCCGGACCGTGGCCGGATTCCGTTTGGCTGGTCCAGTTGTTTTGCCCATCTGGCGCAATTATGTCCGGAAGCCATTGAGTACGCCGCCGAAACGCAGTCCACGAACGATTGGTTCCTGGAGTGGGGTGGTGGTTACTTTTATCCGGATCTTTTTGGCCGCGAACGCACCAATCGGTGGGACCTGCTCGCGCGGCATGCCCGGCAGACGTGGGCCATGATGAAACGAACGAACACACGCATCGTGGGCTTCGATGTAAGCCAACTGGATTCGCCGGACGCGCAGAAGGCTTACGCGGTGGTCGCGGGCCAGAGCGCGGGGTTGCTGGCCATCCTGGTGTTTCAGTACGATTGTTACGAAGCAGGTGCAGGGAAGATATCCTGGGTGCAGGATCAGGCCGGCATGGACGTGCCGGTAATTACCGCGCGATATTCGATTTGGAACCATCGAAATTCACATCCGCGTTCAGGCACACCCGCCAAGGTCGCCCGCGAGATTCGGGAAACCAGCTCACAAATGCCGATTGGGGAACCTCCCCGGTACGACTGGGTGAGCGTGCATGCCTGGTCGTGGTTCAAGCCGGCACCCGGGGCCGACGAGAACGCGGAGGACATGCCGCAAGAGTCCGCCCGCACACAGGCAGGCAAAACGGTTTATTCGCCAGCCCTGTGGTGCGCAAAGCGGCTGCCGGCCGGCATCCGGGTCGTGGGTCCTGAAGAGATGGCTTGGCGGATTCGCATGACCCACAACCCGGCACAGACGCGAAAATTAATTGGAAATTGGCCGAAAGAAGAAAAAAGAGATTGAAATAGACCTGTCCCAGGAGCTGTGAAAACAGGCGATTCTGATTTCAGGTAAATCACACGGACAAAGGCCTCCTTGCAGGGGGTGGTTACGCGGCGATGGCCCGCCAGTCTTCCAAACGGTCACTCACCCCGACGGCCTGCAAGTATTCGCGGTTCAGGGGGAAACCGCCGGTCACCGCGTTGGCCAGATGCACGGCGGTCAGGACGCTGCACTGTTTCAGGCCGCTTTTTTCCGGGGCATGATGAAAGGCCACCGCCTCCACAATGGTTGCCGGCAGTCCCCATAAGCCGAGCAAGTAGCCCGCCAGACCGGCATGATTGGCCCCCAAGACCGCCTCTTCCGCTTCGACTTGGGAAATCCCCTCCTTTTCGGCCAGCGTCATCGCTTGCGATAATTCATCCGGCAGGCTGTCGGCCAGCATGAGTTTGCCAATGTCGTGCAGCAGCCCGGCGGTGAAGGCCTCTTCCGCATCGGCCGGATGGGCGCGCTCCTGGCGCAGGATGGACCGGGCCAGGTTGCCGCACTTCATCAAATGAGACCAGAGCGCCTCGGCGGAAAACAATTGCACGCGGTTGGTGGCAAAATTGCCATAAACCTGCGCGCTGAGCACGATGGAGCGGATCGTGGTCAGGCCCAGTCGCTGCACGGCCTCGACGGGGTTGCTCACCTTTTCCGGCAGGCCCACTGCCGCGGAATTGGCCACTTGCAACACCTTGGCGGTGATGCCGGGATCCCGCGCCACAATGCTGGCAATGGCTTGGATGGAACAATGGGGCGAGCCCATCTCCCGCATGATGTCGCTGTACATCGTGGGAAAACTTGGCAGCGTGCGCAGGTGGCTGGCCAGCGAGCGGAGTTTGTTGTCCTTCAGGTAGGCATCCAGGTTGCAGATGCGCGCCAGCGTGGCATGCAGAACTTTGGAATCGAACGGCTTGGGGATGAAAAGGTGGGTGCATTTCAAGGAATTGGCCGCCTGGGCCTGGTCGGTGTAGCCCGAGATGATGATGCGGGAGCTCTGCGGATGCAGCTGGCGCACCTGGGTCAACAACTCAATCCCGTTCATGCCGGGCATCTGCAGGTCGGAGGCCACCACATCAAATGATTTCCGCTGCATTAACTTGAGGGCGCTCTCCCCGTCGGGCGCCAGCGCGGTTTGCCATTGCGCCTGTTCCTCCTCCATCATCATGCCATAAAGCTCCCGCAACATGGCATTGTCTTCGACGAACAAAATCGTTTTCATAGGTTGAAGCACGAGTCGGATCGCCCGCGTTCGGATTAGTTGCAGGTAAGCTACATGGGGCTGATGGCAATGTCTAATTTTTCCGGGGGCTTCACTGTTTTGACTGTTTCCTCCACCGCTGCCAGCGCAAACGGCCATGGCATCCGGCCCGGCCCCGGACGCATCAATGTGACCATTCACCACGATTGACACCGTCAATGGTTACGCCTGCGGCGCAAATGCCGGATGCTCCACCGCCGGTTGGAGGGTAAAAAACCAAAAACCTCGTGTTTCTTGCAAAACACGAGGCTTGCTCAAAAAATCCACCGAAATTAATGGTGGAGCCTAGGGGATTCGAACCCCTGACCTTCTCATTGCGAACGAGACGCTCTACCAACTGAGCTAAGACCCCATTCTCCAGCCGTCCAGACGAACATGACATGCCCGCCGACCGTTAAAGACTAAGCGTTTTCAAACCTCCCTGGCAAGTCAAAATCGGTTTCGATTTGTCTTTGCGGTCTTTGCCCGGGTGGAACCGGCTTCCAGCCGGTAAAATCCGTGGCTTTCCTGTTAAACCAGCGTCCCGGCCTGAAACCGGCAAAACCATGGCAAACCCTTGTAGCGCAGGCTTCCCAGCCTGCCGTATCGCAACCCCTGAGCCGTTCCGTCAACGGAAAATCCATGGCTTTCTT
>Ga0302320_10019019_pt1 | contig 13824 bp, 15 predicted proteins | sample Bog_T0_3_FD_202130 | JGI IMG/M metagenome (GOLD analysis project Ga0302320, IMG submission 202130) | Peat permafrost microbial communities from Stordalen Mire near Abisko, Sweden - Bog_T0_3 | ecosystem: Environmental > Terrestrial > Soil > Wetlands > Peat | place: Sweden: Abisko, Stordalen Mire... | reverse complement strand
TTGTTCGGGGGATCAATCTGAGTACTGTCTTGAAGTATCCAAATCCGTATACCGCAAAGAAATAAGCCTGAACTGCCGATACTGGACTGGCTATACTAAATTCGGCAGTTTAGGAGAGTTCATGTCGACACTCGGCTTGTCAAACCCGACACCCGAACCGGCTCCAACGGCGGGGGACTTGCAGTTTGAACACGCCGAGTTTTCGGCTCCCGCGCAGGGACGGAGCTGCGCCAACTGCAATGGAGCCGCCGCTCCGGAATATCACGAACTGAATGGCAAGGTTTTCTGCAGCGCCTGCCGGGGTCGCATCGAAGCGTCGCTCGATAAGATGCGGGCGTCGGGCAGCCTGGGGCGGGCATTCCTGTATGGACTGGGCGCGGCGATTGTCGGATCGATCGTCTTTTACGCCGTGTCCGCGATCAGCGGCTACCAATTCGGCCTGATCGCCGTCGTTATCGGCTTTGCTGTGGGCAAAGCCGTGCGAAAGGGATCGGGCTCCCTGGGTGGGCGCCGGTATCAGATTATTGCCGTCCTGTTGACGTATTTCTCAATCGCATCCACCAACATTCCGCCGCTCGTGAAGTACATGGCTGAAAGCGCGAAGAAACATGCCGCAGCAGCCAAGCCTTTGGTCGATACTGCCCCGCCGCCGCAGATCCGTGCTCCCAAGCCGCTCCTTTTGGCCGCCGGCGTGGCGCTCTTGTTTGGCCTCGCTCTGGCGTTGCCGATTCTGAACATCACTCACGATTTTCTTGGGATAATCATTATAGGGATTGGACTCTGGGAAGCCTGGAAGTTCACCCGCGCGGTGAAGGTCGAGTTCAAAGGGCCGTTTACCGTGGCTAGCGCATCGCCTGCAACATGACTTCATCATCAGTACTCTGCTCCGGCTGTTCCACCGAACTGGCTCCGAGTTTGTTAAGCTGTCCATCCTGTGCCCGTCTGGTGCATGGCGCTCGACTGACCGAACTGGCTTCCGCCGCGGCAACCGCCGAGCAAAATGAGGACTGGTCCGGCGCATTGACCGCTTGGCGCGAAGCGGTGATGCTGTTGCCGCCCGGAACGCGCCAGCGCCAAGCCGCCGAGCAGAAAATAGCGGATCTAAGCCCTCGCGTCGGATCGGCCAGCGGACAAGGTGGGGTTCCTTGGTGGAAACGGGCTTCTTCTCTAGGTCCCGTCGGGTTCTTGCTCGCTCTTCTGGGCAAGGCCAAGTTTTTGCTTCTGGGCTTCAGCAAGCTCGGCACGCTGATGACATTTCTGGTCAGCCTGTCGGTCTATTGGGCGATCTGGGGCTGGGAATTCGCGCTGTGCTTCCTGCTTTCCATTTACGTCCATGAGATGGGCCACGTGGCGGCACTGAACAGCTATGGAATCCCGGCGAGTGCCCCCATGTTCATCCCCGGTTTCGGCGCTTTGGTTCGATTGAAGCAAAACCCGGCCACTGCCATTGAGGACTCCCGTGTCGGCTTGGCGGGCCCGATCTGGGGTTTGGGCGCCGCGCTGGCCGCGTTCGCCGTCTATGCGCTTACCGGGAACGCTTTCTGGGGCGCAGTGGCTCGCGCCGGAGCGTTTATAAATCTGTTTAACTTACTGCCGGTCTGGCAACTGGATGGAGGCCGCGGCTTGCGGTCGCTGCAACGCATTCAGGTCTGGTTACTGGTCGCGCTTACGGCGGCGCTTTGGTACTACACGAAGGAAGGCCTGTTACTGCTGATCGGCGGTCTGATGGTGTTCCGCGCCGTGACGAAGCGGGACGAAATAGCTGAGACCGACTGGGTCGGCTTTATTCAGTTCGCCGGTCTGTTGACTGTGCTGTCACTGCTTTGTCTAATTCCGATCCCGTCGCGGTAACAGCGTTGGTGTTGAAACTGAAACGCCCATTATGACGAAACGTCTCCAGCTTGACCCGGGGAATCCACCTAAGCTCGGTCCGGCGCAGGTTGCCCGCTTGGATGCCATGACGGAAGAGGGAATCATGGCCGCCGCACTAGCGGACCCAGACGCGCAGCCTCTGACTGAAGAGGATCTGAGCCGGATGAAGCGAGTCTCACGGGTGAAGACCATTCGGCATGCCGCCGAGCTGACACAAGAGGAATTCTCGAAGCGGTATCGTATTCCTCTCGGAACCCTGCGCGATTGGGAGCAGGGAAGATCGGAACCCGCTCCAACCGCGGAAGCGTATCTGATGCTCATCGCCTACGACCCCAAGTACTGCGGGTGTTGGCACCGGCGACCCGTTGAGCGCGCACGCAGCACGTCAGTCTCGTGTTCTGGCGTCGCGCCAGGCTAGCAACAGTGGAATCCAGGCTCCCAGTAGCAGCAGGTCGACCACCCATAGCGCCTTGTTTTTCATTTGCCAAGTGCACAGTCCGCCCAGCAGCGCTCCGCCAAAGAACGCGCCACATACGCAGGCAAAAAGCTTCGTCCTATGGCTGGCCTTAGGATCGTCAGGTCTGAAGACCGCCCGGAAAGCAGCCTCGCCAAAAATCCGTAGATTGCCCGTCGTCATCGTGGAGTTGTAAGTGTAATCGCCGATCTGGCGGAACGCCGAACTTTGCAGCGCCGCGAGGAACGAAATGCTGAGGACCAAAGGCAAATCGGGAAAGTTATTGGGTAACCAACCGGCGGCCAGTAGAAATACCATCTCCGCCGTCAAGGAAGCGATCGCGGGATTCCGAAGCATCGAACGAACGCGCACCATTTGGAAAATCTGCGCCACTGCTACGCCTAGTAGAAACGCCAGAATCGGTGGGAGGTGGCGCAGAGCTTGCCTCCAATCGCCGGTCCCCGCGTAGGTGGCCATCAGTACAACGTTGCCCGACATGGCGTTCGCGAAAACGTGACCGTGCCCAAGATAAGTGAAGGCGTCCAAAAAACCGCCGGATGCGGCGAGCATTAAGGCTACGTAAAGCGAGTTCTCTCTAGCGGGAAGCAAGTCCCAGTTTCGCTTAGTGCGCCAGGTGCAGCCATCTCTTAAAATCCGGCTTCAACTCGTGCAAAACGTTGATGCCCGCGTCCACCAGGATGGTGTCCGATCCGGCGATAAAGATAGCCGAGCCAGTGTGATACTGCTTCGGCCACCAGAGGCGAGACACGGCAGCAGCAGAATAGTCACCCAAAAACTCGCTGTAAGCGGGCATCATGCCACCGCTGTCGTTATGGCGCCAAACGGTGTGCAGGAGCGCGTCCCCGATCCGGCCTTTGTAGCTTCGACGGGTGGATGGAAAAAAGCGGGTGTCCTCGTGGTCGATGGCTTGGACGGGAAACATTACGCCCCGCTGAATTACGTAAGATCCAATGTGCGACCCGTATCTTTCTCCCAACGGCCCCCAGCCTTCGCCCCACTGCCCGGGCCGGTCGCGCAATTGATCGAACGAAGCACCGACCGCCGCGTACACCATGTTGTCGACATCGAACAAATGCACCCAGTCGTAATGCAGTTTTTCGCCAACGGTCAGCGCCTTCCACTGGGGCGACTGCGGCCCGATGTCTTTGGTGTCGGAGGACGACTCGATACGCGGGGGAGGAGTTGTTGTTGGCTGCTCCGCCGATGTCTGGGCCAGCAGGCTGGTGGCCGCCAGCCCAAGCATAATGATTCGATCGATCACTAACGTTGGACGCCCCTACTATACAAATACGTTTCGCGGTCCCACGGCAGAATTTCGGGTTCGCATTCTATCATTAGACTTGGAGAAAAGAATAACGGTAGCCATCGACGGTCCAGCCGGCGCGGGAAAGAGCACGCTGGCGCGGCGGATCGCAGCCAAGCTCGGCTATCTTTATATCGACACAGGCGCGATGTACCGCGCCGTCGCATTGTGGGCGGAGCGGCTGCACGTGTCGGTGTCCGACATGCACCGGCTGGAGCAACTGGCCGCGCAAGCCGAAATCTCGTTCGTCCCTGGTGAAAACACAGTTTTGCTGAATGGCGAGGACGTCACACACGCCATTCGCACGCGGGCGATGGGACAAGCCGCATCGCAAGTAGCGGCGGTGCCGGGCGTTCGCCGCGCTATGGTGAATAGCCAGCGGGAGATGGGCCGCCGCTCCTCCGTGGTGATGGAAGGGCGCGACATCGGCACGGTGGTATTTCCAGAGGCCGACATTAAGATTTTTCTAGACGCCGATCTGGACGAGCGAACCGAGCGCCGGGCCCGTGAACTCGACCTTCCGGCACAAGCGGTTTCCGCTGAAATACAAGAGCGCGATCATCGCGACCGCACTCGCGCCGAAGCTCCGTTGGTGCAAGCTCCGGATGCCTTATATGTCGATACCACTGGGCTTTCGATAGACGCCGTGGAACAGGAACTGCTGCGCCTCATTCGCGAGCGCACGTCCAACGGAAAGGAACGAACGCATTGAGCTTGCTGGTGATGAAGTTCGGCGGCACCAGTATGGGGTCGGCCGAGCGGATCAGGGTTGCGGCCGATATCTGTGGGGAACAGCGGCAGCAGCGGCCGGTCGTCGCGGTTGTCTCGGCGATGTCGAAGGTTACGGATTTGCTGCTCGATACGCTGCGAAAAGCCGAGGCGGGCGACGATCTCGGCATGGAGTGCAATCTCCAGTTGCTGGCCACGCGTCATAGGGAGTGCTGTAAGGAGCTACTGCAAGGGGAGACTCGGTCCACGGCTATGGCTGGCGTGGAAGCATTGATTGCCGATTTCGCGCGGATTGCGCAAGGCGTTCGAATGCTGGGGGAACGGCCTCCCCGCTCCGTTGACGAAGCGATCGCCACCGGCGAGCGGCTATCCGCGCTCCTACTGGCCGAGTATCTCAACTGTTCGGGCATTCCGGCGCAGGCATTGAATGGCGCGGACGTGATCGTCACCGATGCCGTATTCGGCAACGCCGCCCCCATGATGGACGAGACCCGCAAGCGGGCCGCAAGAATCCTGCTTCCGATGCTAGGACGGGATGAGATTCCCGTGGTCACCGGCTTCAACGGGGCAACGTTAGACGGACGGCCTACGACGCTCGGACGCGGCGGATCGGATTTTTCGGCGTCGATTCTGGCAGCCGCGCTCGACGCGGAGGAACTGTGGATCTGGACAGACGTCGATGGAATCATGAGCGCCGATCCACGGTCGGTGCCGAACGCGCGAGTGTTGGATGAGCTGACCTATAACGAGGCGGCGGAACTGGCCTATAACGGAGCGAAGGTGCTGCACCCGCGTACGCTGGCGCCTCTGATCGACAAGCAGATCCCGGTGTGGAGCAAGAACAGTTTCGCGCGGGCCATGCCGGGCACCCGCATTGTACCCACCACTAAGACCACGCCCGGACCACGGGCCGTTACATCGATGGCGAATGTCGCGCTGATCTCTATCGAACCGGCCAGCGCGGCGATCAGCGGAACGCGGATCATGGCTCGCGCACTGGAGGCGCTGGCTGCCGCGAACGCCGAAGTGCTGGCGTTTTCGAGTTCCAGCTACCGCCAGAGCTTTTGCTTTCTGGTCCGGAACGATGAGTTGAGCGCGACGCTGAGCATGTTGGAAGCGGATTTGGCGCTGGAGTTGACGCACGGGTATTTGAAACCGATCGATGTGGATCAGAATGTGGGACTGCTGGCGGTGGTAGGGGAAGGCATGCGCGGGACGGCGGGGCTGGCCGGCCGAATCTTCGATTCCATTTCGCGGCAGAAAGTCAATATCATTGCTATCGCGCAAGGATCGAGCGAAATTACGATTAGCATCGTGGTGCGCCGCGATGGACTGGAGCGCGCCATACGCGCGGTCCACGAAGAATGCACGTAGCCTATGAAACTCCGCAAAGTTCAAGGCAAGCTGAAGATCGAGCACAGCATCATCGACGGCGTCCGTGATCTGCTGGAGGATTTGCTGACGTCGAACCCCGAAATCCGTTCGGTGATTCCCGGCGTGATCCGCCCGGTGCGCGACGCCAAAGGTGACGTGAAGGTGCGCGTGACGGTGTCGACTGTGAATGGCTGGAAGTGTATCGCCTTTAGCGCGGGCGCAAGGCAGGAGCTGTTCATTAGTACGGATCTGTCGAAGGAAGAATTGGAAAAGCGGCTGCGCGTGGCGGAAAAGCGGCAATGAGGGAAGGCTGGACTAACGCACTTGGAAGAGTGCTTGCCTGGCAATCTTGGCTCCGTTCTGACTCACCGTAACGAGTAACTCATACTGGCCCGGTTCAAATTGAGTCAAAGGAATAGTGGCGCTATAGCGGTAGGCGCCGTTCTCATCGGGCTCCGGGGTCGTCAAGCTGCTAGCCGCGAATACCTTGCCGTTCTGTGACACGGCAATCTGGGCCCGTGGCTTGTCCGGAGAGCCGGCGGAGGGATAGGCCACGAAGTAGAAAACTGCGGAATCGGTGCGATCGATGATCGGCTCCAACTCTGGAGTGATTTCCCCTTGCGTGGTGTGCAGTACATCACCGGAGCCGGCCGTTTGGCTGGTCTTGACACTTCGCACCCATACAATATCGCTGACTGCGGGAGCACCGGCTGTGGCGGCGGCCGGTACGATAAGAACGGACCTCTTAACACTCGCCTGGTCCGCCTCGCGATCGATGACGGCGGTTTGTAGCTGATAGCGCCCCGGCGGCAAGTGTACGGGAAGAGTGAGTGTCACCTTGCCACTGCCAAAGTTAGCCTGCTTTTCCAGGGGCGCGCGGAATGGAAGATCGTTAGCGACCTTCGCCACGATCTGGCCTTGCTCGTCTTTCACCAGGCCCAGGACGGACATGTGTATCTGGAAAGACTGGGTAGCGGGATCGTTTGTAAAACGCAAAGAGGTTCCGGGAACGGCGAAAACGATCCGGCAATCCACGCCCAGCGAGTCGGTGCCGAAGCGGAGAGCCGCGGCATTGTAGAGGAACGAATGCGGAACCGGCTCCCGGCTCATGGCGTTCAGAGCCGCCAACTCGTAAGGTGCTATCGTCGTGCCGCTCACCAGCGGTAGCGCATAGTAGCCCGCGCGGCTTTGTACTTTCAGTCCAGGAATGGCGAGCCTTACTTCCAGCTTGCGGAAATGCCCGTCGTAATTGTCCGATGTGGGCGCGTAGGTGACTTCGTAATGCGACCGGACGTCTTCCATAACGCGCTGCAGAGGTCCGCGCAGATCGTTGCTGTTGTCCATGGCAAAGCCGCCCGTTCCCTCCGCAAGGCGGCGCGCGTTCGCCTGCAGGTCGGCTTGGTAGACGTTTGGACCGGCGTCGATCGAACCATTCGGGTTGGGGCGGCTGTTCTGCTCGGAGTCGCCCATGGCTGCACTCATCGCTTGCGAGACGCGGAGATTGGAGACGATGGTCAGCCCGCGCGTGTCCACGGTGTAGAAACTGACGTTGGCGCGGTTCGCTTCGGCGATCACCGAATCCAGAAGCTCCGGTTGACCGGGGGGAATGACCAAGCCTTCGGAGAAGAAAAGGATGGTTTTGCGGCCCGGCAGGCGCGCCTGTTCACGAATCAGATTACGCAGGGCATCGATCGACCGCACTCCCTCCTGGGCGAAGAGAGTTTTGAGGATCAGCTGTTGCATCACCGCCCCAACCGTGCCATCGGGTCGCCGGATCTGAACCTGAGCAGCGGCCAGCGCGGCGTCGTTTTGCGGGCCTCGTTCCTCGGCCGAGCCAAGATCGAAAGGTTGAAACGATTGCGCCGAGCCATCCGCCTGACTCGCGCGCAGGCTATTGATTCGCTCGATGGTTTTGAGATTCTCTTCCGCAAATTCCTGATAAGCGCCCGTTCCGGCGCGATCCACCGCCTTCTGCAGGAGCGCGATGTCCGTCGTGTAAGGCTGCTGAACAGTTAGCTGATAACGAAGCGAATACACGGCCATCCACGTATTCGGCCCTGTTTCCGCCCTTAAGAACTCGTGAGCCCGGTCCACGGCAGTGCGCCGGCTCAAAGGACTCATCGCCTCAAAGACAAGCGTAACCAGATTTATCTGTCGTAGCGGATCGGACGATCTCTGGTTGAGAGCGTTGGAGCCGGCGAGGGGGCCGGAAGGGGCATCGGCGGAAGTGTGCCCGTCCCGAAAAGCAAAGCTGCGCAGCTTCTGGGCAATTCCGTCTTCGACGATCTGAATGTCTTTCGGCTGCAGATCCTTGACCAACCTCTGGTGCTTGTCGCGGACAATGAAATCGAGTAGGACTTCCTGGGTTCCGCCGTGTAGAACAAGTCCGGGCTGAGACGCTGGGGAATTCTGTTGGGCCACCAGAGTTGCGTCGAGCAGGGTGAAGGTAACCCAAAGATACGGTTTCACCATCCTTCTTACTTTACTCGCGATCGCCCCGGGCACCATCGCCTTGCATCGTCACGTTGAGCGTTAAGGGATGCCGATCGCGCATAAGTTCCACCGGAAAGGTTTTGCGGGGACGGTTGGCGCGGACGGCGCTGGTGACTTCGCCGGGCGAAGTAACTTTGGTTTGGTCCACTTTTAGTAGAACGTCGCCGGCTTTTAATCCGGCTTTTTCAGCGGGCGAACCCTTGGCCACCGAGCGTACCAGGACGCCTTCCTTCACGCCGAAGTAGTCCCCTAGTTGCTCGTTCAGCCCTTCCGCTTCGATACCCAGCATAGAGCTGCTCCAGGCGGTAAAAATACGCGGAACATCGGGTGGCTGAACCAAGGGCATGGACGGCATATCCAGCCAGTCGCCGCCGTGGGCGAACAGGGCAGGGCCGTGCTGACTGCCCATCACCACCGGAACGGTTTGGGTGACGCCATTGCGGCTGATGGTCAGCTTGACCTCCCGGCCGGCGGGCGTCTCGCGCACCAGGCGAATAAACTGCTCCATTCCCTCGACGCGCTGGCCTTGGTATTCCTGAACTACGTCGCCGACTTTCAGCCCCGCTTTGGCTGCGGCGCTATCGTCCTCGACGCGGGTAATCTCGACGCCATACTCTTCCTTGAGCTTTAATTCGCGCGCCCGGTTCCCGCTAATCTCGGCCACTCCGACGCCAAGGAAGCTCTGGCTTCCCGAACCAGCCATGTGGAAGGCATTGAGATTGGGTGAACCCGGTGGCATGGGCAACTCTGGTGGCTGCGGCGCCGGAGATTGAAACGCGCCTAAAGGCAATGCGGCCAAGGCGAGTGTCGCCAATCCAATGTTCCATCGAAAACTCAACATACTGTTCACCCCGTTCGTTTTATTTCTGGCGCCGCAGGTAGATCGTACCGCCGGAAGCAAAAATTCGCAGCACCGGGCCGCCGCCATTCAGCGCGCCTTCGGCGATCAGCGGAATGGTTGCGCCCGCATTACGAATGCGGATTTCCGGAAAATCGGAAACGATCCGGCGGCCATTTCCAGCAGTCTGATTACTGGCTTGCACGGTAATCGGTATGTTGGACGAGAGCAAAACAGTAATGTCACCCGCGTTGGTGCTGAGCACGGAATCTTCGATGCGAGTTCCCGACAACAACTCCGCCAAGATGCTACCCATCGCGGTGGAGGCGTTCAACGGACCAGCGCCAAGGTTGTGAAGCCGGATCGCGCCGGAGTTCGATTCGCAGCGGACGCCGCGCGCCGCACCGACCTGGATGGCGCCACCGGATGTTTCCGCCGTGACCAGTCCTAGTGCTTCCCGCACTTCGATTACGCCGCCGTTGGTGTGGGCGAACACCTCGCCCGCTGAGCGATCAACGTGAATGTTGCCGCCGGCGGTGGTGGCATGCAAAGCGCCGAGCGCCTCATGAACCTGGATATCGCCGCCGGCGGTTTCAAACCAGGACTCGCGGCCGCAACTTTCGGCCTGAATGCCGCCACCGCCCGAATAGCAGCGGATCGCGCCCACGATGCGGCCCAAACGGATCTCGCCACCGCCGGTACGGATCGCGGCGTTGGAACCGAGCCGGTCGAGTTCCACGCGCCCGGCAACGGTCTCGGCGTCGAATTCGCCTTTCAGATCGGTCGCTGAAATGTCGCCGCCGTGCGAGGCAACGATGGTCTGGCGCAGCGTCCGCGGAACGGACATGGATAGCTCCGCGCCCTGCGCCCGGCTGCGCGGAATTTCGAGGGTCAGCGTCACCAAATCGCCGCGGCCGATGGACCGAATATCGAAGCTGTGCAGAAGGAGGCCAGCCTCTTGCTTGGAGCTCGCCCGCACGCGTTTTCGAAGTGTGAACCGGATGGTATCCGTCTCCGCTTGACCGTGGATCGTGAAGTTGCCTTCAGTATTGATTCGAACGCGGCAGCGCTGGCAAATCGGAATCGATCCGGTGGAGGTTTGCACCCAATCCGTGCCGTCGCGCGTAATGGGCGAATCACTTTGCGCCAGTACTCCCTGGGTCAGCACTAAGAAAGCCGGTGCGAGCAGAGGTCCAAGAGCTTTCATGAGGCGGAATCCTAAAAGGTGCCTGGAGAAGCCCGCATATCGCGCAATGCCTTCTCGCAGCGCAGGCGCACATAGCCGTTATCTTCCTTGCGCATCAGCTCCTGCATCAGGCCCATGTCCTGATCCTCGTTGTGCTGGATCAGCAAGTCGATGGCCTGGATACGCACTCCGGGGTTTTTGTCGGCAAGCAAGACGCGCGACAAGGCTTTGCGCACTTCGGGATCCTGGGCGTAGCCCTTCAGTCCTTTCAGCGCCTCCAACCTTACACCGGCGATCGGATCGTGCTCGAGATTGTAGAGCAGCGCATCTCGCACTTCGGTCGATTCGGGATGGCGCATCAGCAGCCCCACGGACTCGCCCCGCAAGCCAGGGTCGGTGGGATCCTTAGCCGCGGCCATCAGGAATTTTTGAATGTTGTCGTCGTCCAAGTTACCGCTGAGCGTTTTCTGCTGTGTCTCTTCAATAACGATCTGTACCTTGCCGGCGGTTTGCGGCTCCACATAGCGGACTCGCGTGGCCACGGGTACACCGGCCACGCCGGCGGGAGAGAATCGCCCGGCGAGTTCCGGGGGCAGCAGATGCGCGCCAAAGAATCCGAGCGCGATTAAAGCCAGTGCGCCCACCGGCTGCATCACCGTAGGCACGTGCCAGCGGAAATTTAAGCGTTCAAAAAAGCTATTCCAGGAAGAGTGCGGCTGGGTGCTAGCGGCGATTCCCGTTCGGAGTTGTTGACGCGCCTGTGTGAGAAAGTCCGATGTGACGCTGAGTTCCGCTTGATCGAAAGCGCGATGCAAGAGTCTTTCCCTGGCCAGTGCTCCGCGGCAGGACTGGCACTCATCGAAGTGCGCTTCCAGGCGACCTTCCTCGTCGAACGAAAGCTCGCCGTAAAGGAATAGCGGAATGGCGGATTTTGCGTCGTCGCACTTCATACGAAATCTCCCAAAGCGGAACGCATCTTCTGCGTCGCTCGAAACAGGCAGTTCTTAGCCGCTTCCTCGGTGGTGCCCAGCATCTCACCGATCGCCCGCAGTCGCAATCCCTGGAAGTGGCGCAGCTCGAAAACCATCCGCTCGCGCGCAGTCAACCCCTGCAAAACTTCTTTGATCCGGCTGTCCAATTGGCGGCTCATCAATTGGCGCTGGGGATCTCCATCGGCGCGCGGCTCTTCCACGGTGTCCATGCGGTCCAGAATTCCGTCGTTGGTCTCGACCACCGTGGTCTCTTCCTTCCGGACGCGCCGTTTTCGCAGCGCGTCCAGGCACAGATTCGTCACGATCCGGTACAACCAGGTATGAAAACTACAGTCGAACCGGAAATTGTGAAGATTTCGGAAAACGCGCAGGAACGCTTCCTGGTAAATATCGTTGGCGTCCTCCTGCGAGCGCAGGAGGTTCAAGGCGAGCCGCAGGACGTCACGGTCGTACTGACGCACGAGCTGCTCAAAAGCGCGCTCATCGCCCGCTTGCGCCGCCCGAATGAGGGCCGATTCGTCCATCCTGACGGCCGTCTGCGCCATTGTCGCCGCTACGGCTTCGGAATTTCCTTGCAACACTCTAATAGACGTATGTGCGCAAAAATGGTCACGGGCGTCGCCCTCACTCTCAATACGCCCCGGACAGGTGTTCCGTTCGGATTTATTTCAGAGAATCGAATCAATAACTTGCGGGATACGCGCGGCGCATTTCGCCAGCCTGTTCCTTCGCGAACTGGATATTCACGAGCTCGCCCTGGCCGATGCCTGGACACCATCTCGCGGTCCGGTACCACTCCTCGGCGGACTCCACCAGTTCCGGCCAGAATGGAAACGTGCGGCACTGGGTCGGTTTGACCGCGTGGACGCTACAGCCGGCGTCCTTGAGGAAGATACAACGGGCGTGACGCGGCGTGCGCAATCGAGCCCGCTTTTTGGTGCGGTAAACGTACTTACCTTCGAACTCGTCCACCGTCATTTGCAGATATGCAGCCAGCCGGGGCACGTCGGCATCGGCGAGATACACGAAGCCCTGCTGGTCGCAGCAGCGAGTACAACCCGGCTGGCACTGGAATCGCATTTCGGGGACGGGCGTCATAGTAGCGGTATCATTGAACACACTCAGGATCTCATGGCTCAAGCTTCCATCGCTTCTACTCCGGCAGCCATTCCAGAGCCCGCGCAGCGTCTGGTCTCGCTCGATGCATTCCGCGGCGCGACGATGGCGTTGATGGTTCTGGTAAACACACCAGGGGACGGGGACCACACCTATGCTCCACTGCAACATTCGCAGTGGAACGGCTGGACCATTACAGATGTCGTGTTCCCGTCGTTTCTGTGGATCGTTGGCTTGGCTATCACGCTGTCGTTGAGCAACCGGCTGGCGGCAGGCATCCCGCGCTCCCGTTTGTTAAGTCAGATTTTTCGCCGCGCGGCGATTCTGTATGTCCTGGGCCTGCTGATCTACGCCTTCCCGCATTTCGATCTTAGTACGCAGCGGCTGATGGGCGTACTGCAGCGGATCGCGATCTGCTATTTGATCGCGAGTTGTATCTTCTTGTACACCGGGGTGCGGGGACAAATCCTTTGGATCGCCGGATTGCTGGCGGGCTATTGGATGATGATGACCCTGATCCCCGTTCCCGGATTCGGCGCGGGGCGGCTGGACGTGGATGGCAACTTTGCCCACTATATCGACCGCATCGTGATCGGGCGGCACAACTACCGTTCCACCAAGACTTGGGATCCGGAAGGCATTATCAGTACTCTGCCGTCGATCGCGACTGCTCTATTTGGCATCATGGCGGGACATATCCTGCGGCTGAAGCGCGATCTGGCGGAACGCACTACGTGGATGTTTCTGATCGGCAACCTGCTGCTGGCCGCGGGCTTGATCTGCAATATCTGGCTGCCGATCAATAAAAAGCTGTGGACCAGTTCGTTTTCGCTGTTCATGGCGGGACTGGATTTTGTCATTCTGGCGATTTGCATCTGGTTGATCGACCGGCAGGGATACCGGCGGCTGACGCGGCCGTTCGTGATTCTGGGCATGAATGCGATTACGATCTACATGATTTCGGAGTTGTTGGAGGAATTGCTAACCAACATCCCGGTGGGGGACGGGTCACTGCGAGACTGGATCTACGAGCATCTCTTTGCGCCGCTCGCTTCACCAGTCAATGCGTCGCTGCTTTATGCCGTGGCCTATACTCTGCTGATGTTCGCGATCGCTTATGGCATGTATCGGCGTAAGTGGTTCATTAAGGTTTAGCGGCGCGCAGTTCTTCGATTTCGCGCAACATTCCCGTGAGCATGGCGTTGGCCATCGTCTCGCCTTTTTCGCGCGTGGCTAACGTAGCGTCGCCGTAGACGCCGCTGGGCGAATAAGTACCTGGTTTGTTCGGATCGCGCGTGAGGCCGCCTTTACCGTGCGGAAGGTAATCCCTCACCGCTTTGCTCATGTCGACGGAGCCCGGATCGATGTAGAGCATCAGCGAAGTCTCGATCTCGTCGGCATGCGTTCCGCCCTCTTCCTGCTTGATCTTCTTCTCCGCCTCTGCGC
>Ga0302320_10019018_pt1 | contig 13825 bp, 9 predicted proteins | sample Bog_T0_3_FD_202130 | JGI IMG/M metagenome (GOLD analysis project Ga0302320, IMG submission 202130) | Peat permafrost microbial communities from Stordalen Mire near Abisko, Sweden - Bog_T0_3 | ecosystem: Environmental > Terrestrial > Soil > Wetlands > Peat | place: Sweden: Abisko, Stordalen Mire... | reverse complement strand
CATCCGCTACTACAACACGGATAGAATGCACTCGTCACTCAACTACATGAGCCCAGAAGAATTCGAAGAATGGCTCAAGAAAAACGACCCATCTTGATGTGTGTCCAACTTAAGGGTTGCATTCCAAAGTTTCGTCTCTGGTCTTGCCACACTTACCACATTTGCAACCTTCCCAAAGGTGTTCTTCGGCTCTCACCACACTGCACGTTTTGCACTTCTCGCAGTCACGTGACCAATCATGATCCTTATCTTGAGTTTTCTTGCAGGTTGAACAACGACAACCTCTCCAGGAGTGCGAGTTATCTCGCGCTAGCCCGCATACGGAGCAGTTATTGCAATCTTCGCTCCAGTCGTGATCTTTATCCTGAACCTTGCCGCACGTTGAACACTTGCACCTATTCCAGGTGTGTTTTCCGAACAGGCACTTGATATTCATGGACAGTTACAGGTCCGCCAAGTTGACTTTATTCAACTTACTACACCCTTCTCCTGAGTATGGCACTCGAACTCCTTGGACTAAGACAGACCATGGTAGTCGATAGTACCATCTTAGGATATTTGGCTACTGCCATTTTCAAAGAGTATGCCTTCGAGTAGCGCGAGGGCCATACTGGGTTTGTCGTCTACGGTCTCTCCCGCAGGTGCGTATTCCAAGGCTCAGCGTCTGTCTTTGGTTCTGGCCCTGGTTTTGTCGATCGTTTAAGAAGTCGAAACATACGGTTGTGGTATTCGAACTAGAATCCATTTGCGAATTCGCTGGAATACGCACACGAATAGATGTCGCCGTTAATATCACCCTTTAAGGGGCGATTAGGCTGCCTGAAGGAGTTTAGTTATCTCCAAATTAGACATCGAGATTCCCAAGAACTGCGACTATTTGACATCAAAAATAGTCCGCCATGGTATTGCGTGACTAGGTTTTAGCCTTTGAGCGTCTTCCCGAATTAGGGGCACACTGATGCCGTATCACTTGGACAGCAGCCGCATGTGCAGTTGAGGCAATAACAATCAATCCTGCGATTTTGTTTTTGTGTCGGCGTCATGAGTGTTAGAATCTTAGGGCGGCATAGCTGGAGGGCGATATCGAACTGGGTGAAATCGGCAATCATATTATTCTAACAGGTGCGGGTTTCACCAAGAACTGGGGAGGATTTCTTGCGAATGAGTTTTTTCAAGAGCTGATGCTCAACGAGAAGGTACGTTCCAGCAGGGAAATAGCTCACATTTTACGGGAATACCCTGGGAACTTCGAAACAGCACTTCAGATTTGCCGCACTAGACCTTATTTGATTCCCCACTATAGCAGTCTTGAAGATGCCGTCAATCGAGTATTTCATTTGATGGATACCGTCACTCTAGATGCGGCTGGCGTGGCCCAAGTATCAAAACTCGCGCAATTCCTTGGGCGCTTAAGATCGATAGATCAGACTGCTTACTTTTTCACGCTGAATCAAGACCTGTTCTTCGAAAGGCATCTGCACGGTCCTCTCAGTGGAATCAACGTCTTGTATCCCGGCGTTCCAAAGGCTAAATGTGAGATTAGTCTGGGATTTCCAAACAAAGAACTAGATGAGGACTTTATGGTTGAAATCCCTGAGAATCCAGCGGCTTTGGGTGTCGACCTTGCTGGTCACTTCAATTATATCAAGTTGCACGGTTCGTCAAACTGGCGGCGACAGGATGGAACCAACATGTTGGTTATTGGCGGTGCCAAAGAAGAGCAGATTTCGTCTGCTAACCTGTTGAAGTGGTATCGGGACATTTTTGAGCGCGTATTGCAGAAAAGGGGCCTTCGAATTCTAATCGTTGGATACGGATTCGGCGACGACCACATCAACAGGGTGCTGTTTGATTCTGCCGTCAACAAGAGCGGAGAGCTGTTTGTGATCTCGCCTCAAGATGCAGGAACTCTGAAGACTGTCGTCGATGAGAAGAGGAAGTTCCGGGATATGTGGGAAGGAGTCGTTCCCTACCAAGCTTCGTTACAATATCTCCTCTCGGACTCAGGGAGTGGCTCGTGGGAGAGGATTCAAGCAGCTTTTCTTAGCTGAAACCTTGGCGAGATCAGAAATGCAAGGGCTGCGCCTTGAAGGTTAGCCCCTCTCAGGCTGTTGGTGTCGTCAGTCAGCGATACCCTGCCTGACTAGCCTTTGATAGTGATCGTGGAATGTTGGCCCGTCTAATACGAGCAAATTGATCAAATTGGCCCTGGTTCCTCAACGTGGATCTAATCTGTCATTAATGTGGCATCATTGAGTCTCACATGGGGCGAATTGAACTTGGCTCATCTGGGTCTCTTCGTGTATCTGGCGACGAGATGTTCAGTGAGAGACCATCTTGTTCACCAGAATCGAATCTGGCTGGCTTGACGGTTCGCGCCTGATTGACTTCAGACGAACGCCCGGGCGATGACACGGGCCGGGCCATCGATCTTCCAAATAGCGTATCGTATGCGTGATGAGGCGGGAATCGGATGATGGGGTGGGGTTGTTTGCGGATGCGATTGGGCAGTCGGACGCTCCGTTAGCGGCTCGAATGCGGCCTCGGAATTTTGATGAGTTCTTTGGACAGAGCCATCTCGTAGGCCCGTCGGCGGCGTTCCGTAAGCTGGTGGAAGCGGACCGGCTTGGTTCCGTCATTCTTTGGGGACCTCCAGGGGTTGGCAAAACGACGTTGGCGGAAATCGTCGCGAAGGTGACTTCCGCGAGCTTCGATCGAGTCAGCGCGGTTTCGGCGGGGGTTGCGGACTTGCGGAAGATTGTGGAGATGGCCCGACATCGCCGAGCGCTTGGGCAAAGAACGATCCTCTTCATCGACGAGATTCATCGCTTTAACAAGTCCCAGCAGGATGCGATTCTGCCGGTGGTCGAGGATGGGACGGTCACGCTGATCGGAGCAACGACCGAGAATCCGTCGTTCGAAGTGAATTCGGCCCTGCTCTCCCGCACCCGGGTCTACGTCCTGCGATCCCTCACGGATGAGGAGATTGGGAGTGTCATTCAGAGAGCGCTTCACGACCGGGAACGGGGCTTTGGCAAACGGCAAATTGCATTTGTCGAGGACGCAGATTCGGCGCTTGTCAATCTGGCCAATGGCGATGCCCGCTCCGCGCTGAACATGCTTGAGCTTACGGTCGCGGTCGCGGAATCGCGATCCCCGGAACCTACCAGCGCATTGACGATCGACATCGAGACGGTAACCAACTCGATTCAGCGACGGGCGGTTCTGTATGACAAGAATGGCGAAATGCACTACGATCTGATCTCGGCACTGCACAAAAGCGTACGGGACAGCGACATTGATGCATCGCTCTACTGGCTCGCCCGGATGCTTGACGGTGGCGAGGATCCATTGTTCTTAGCCCGTCGAATCGTTCGGATGGCCTCCGAAGATATCGGATTGGCCAATCCCTCCGCTTTGACGATCGCGATGGCGGCGCAGCAGGCGGTTCACTTTATTGGAATGCCGGAGGGAGCGCTGGCGTTGGCCGAAGCGGTCGCCTTCATGGCCGCATCTCCCAAGAGCAACGCGATTTACGTGGCATGGGGGCTGATCGAAGCGGACGTTCAAAGCACCCGCAACGACCCGGTTCCTCTTCACTTGCGGAACGCGCCGACCGATCTCATGAAGGATTTAGGCTACGGCAAAGGGTATTTGTACGCCCATGATTTTGAGGGTGGAGTCGTTGAACAGCAGCACCTGCCCGACGATCTGGTCGGCAGACAATACTTCAAGCCGACGGATCGCGGCTTCGAAGCAAAACTTCGAATCGTCAAGAAATCGGATGATTGACGCTGTTCTCGCAGTTCCAAAGAACCTATTCGACCACTGATCGCGCTCCCTGCATCGTCCGGACAGGAATCGAAATCGTAACCAAGTTCGGAGGTCAACCACGGGATTTTCACGCCTTGCTCCAGAGTAGCCCGCACGAACTCCGTACATGAATGGACTATGTGCGGACTCCCGGCTCGGCCGTGGAATGCCAAAGAACTCCGCGTGGCCGGTCTTTTTGGCGGTATTTTTCAGGAATAGGTTGACCCTCAAGTACACTCCATAGAAGCATGTCAACGAACGACCAGCTCATCCGAGCAGTACAGGTTGCAACACGCAAGCTGGCGAGTAGTGGGAATTTCGACCTACTGATGAAGGATGTCCTGGCTATCTGTGTCGAAGCAGCCGGCGCCACCGGCGGAACGATATATCTGCACGATCCGTCGTCTCATCGACTTCGGTTCCAACATGTGCTTCCCGAGAACATCGCGGACAAGCTCCCGTCGAACGATATCGCCGAGGACTTTGGATTAGCCGGCCATGCGTTTCAAACCAGAGAAACGATTACGCGCGAGTTTGCCCCTCGGCCGGAGAGCGAATGGAACCCAATCGAAAGGGCGACTGGCGTTCCGGTCTTGAGCATGGTCGCAACCCCTCTCATGATGGAGGATGAAACACCGATCGGCGTGGTCCAGCTCCTTAATAAGTCAGAGGGCAGCTTCAACGTGACCGACGTAGCGGTGCTGGATATTATCGCAGCGGTCGCCACGATGGCTTACATGAATTATCGCCTTACGGAGGAAAGCGCCCGAGCGTCCACCTTGCTCGGAATGGGCAAAGTTAGCCACGACATCGGAAATCTGGCCGCGAGTCTTCACTCGACTCTCACTTACCGGGAACTGACCCTAGCCAGCATCCGCGAACAACTAGACTTACAGTCGCAAAGCGAAAACGTGAAGGAATATGTAGAGACGGTCGATCCGATTCTAGGCGAACTGAGGAGTTCGGTGGACCGCATCGTGGGGTACTCGCACTTGGTGTCGGACATCTCGGCCGGACGCGCACTACGCCCAAATAAAACGATGGGACATCTTGCCGGCACGATTGAGACGAGCGCGGCATTTTTAGGGACGGACGCTCGAGCCAGTTTGGTGGCGCTCACCTACGACATCGACAAGAACGCGCCAGAGACGCTACACGACGAACTTTATATCTTCCGAATCGTGCAAAACCTGGTCGGCAATGCGATCAAGGCAGTAAAGGAGACCATTCCAGACGGTTGCCAAGTGGACTTTACGGATGATGACGAGGATGAACTTCCGACTTATGGCGAAGTCATCCTGCGCTATCGCTTTGAAAACAACTTCCATGTGATCGAAGTTGAGGACACCGGTCCGGGAATGACGCAGGAAACGTCAGAGCGTATCCTAAGTGGCAACGCGCGTAGCCAATGGGACAAGGCAAGCGGATCCGGCTGGGGCCTGAAGATCGTTTTGGAGCTTGCCGCGACCCACGAGGCCAAAGTGAGCATCGACAGCACGTTAGGGGTTGGATCTACATTCAAGATCACGATGCCTCACCGAGAGCCTTAGCCCATCTGCAGCGACCGAGGTCGAACACTTGTTCTTGGGCAACGTCAAACCCTTGTTCGGCCATTCCGAGTCTGCCCGTTTGGAACGCATTTGGGAAACCCAGTGTTGAATTTAGAGTCTGCCATAATTAGGATTCCATCAACCTCATGAGCACCTTGCCAGAACCGCCATCTACGATTCGAAGAGTTTTTGGAGGCGTAGCTTATGGGGTTGTTCTAGTTTTGGCGCTCCTAGTTGGTACGGTTGGCGGTTGGATCAAACAGAGTCCGGTCATAGGCAAGGCGATATTCAATCCCAAGCCACCTCAGGAGGCGTTCAAAGCCAATACGGTAACTCTCCTGATCTTAGGTTGTGACGAGGACATTGCCGATTTCACCCACAAAGTTATCAAGAAATATGCACGCTCAGACATGATGCTCATTGCGAAACTTGACTTTGATCACAATCTCATCACGGGCGTGTCAATTCCGCGGGACACCGAGTGCCAGATGCCTGGTTACAAGCGGATGAAGATCAACGCATACCACGAGCTCGCCAAGAAAGGCCAAGAGGCCGCGTTGACGGAAAAGGCGGTGGAGTATCTTTTGCCTGGCGTGAAGATCGATCGAGTGGTGACGCTCGACTTCGACGCATTTCAACAGATGGTGGACCTCGTCGGGGGCGTCCCACTCGACGTTGTAAAGCCACTCAACTACGACGACAATGCGGGGGGCTTGCACATTCACATCAAGCAGGGATACCAAGTGATGAACGGATACACCGCAATGGGGTTCGTACGGTTCCGCCATGCGGACAGCGACTTCGTTCGCCAGGAACGTCAAAAGCAGTTTCTCATCGCGTTCAAGAATCAAGTTCTGAAGAACTGGCTGGCGATTCCATCGATTGTAAACGAGGGGGTCGACGTGATCGGAGGTGCGCTGAACGTGGATGAAATCGCATCGCTTGCCCGATTCGCGAAGAGCGTACCGACCCAGAACATTCAGTGGGGCCAGATTCCAGTCGTTGATGGCAAGGGATCCTACCTCAAGGTTGTCCGGTCCAAACTGCCACAAGTCTTGGCTCAGTATCGCCTTATCGACGCGCCGGTCACACCGGTTGCTTCCACATCCGGTGCCAAACAGTGAGTGTTACTGAGGCATACGATCCCGCGGCCCCAGAGGGTGCGCCAAGGGGTGGATCGGCCTACATTTCGAAGCGGGATGTCAAGATCGTCTCAGTCGCGCTGATTATCTTGGCGATCATGATGTATCCGATCTTCAAGGTGCTTCAGCGCAAAAGTGAAAATGCGCGTTGCATTTTGAATCTCAAGGAAATCAACTCGTCGATAAACCAGTATGCGACCCTCAATGAAGACAAGTACCCGCCGCTATACGCTTCGGGGGGGGCCGACGAACCCATGTTACAGGCGTCCGGAGCGCCGTACACCTGGGCTAGCGACCTGTTCGAATACATGAACCCAAGGGCGTCATTTGCGTGCCCAACGGCAGAGTCGGCGGAGAATAGCTGGTCGCAAAATCCACGATCGGACAAAAAGAAGTTCCCTCTTTCCTACGGCATGTTTGCGCCACTGGGGACGTTTAGCCGGTCTTTGGTCGACGATCCGAATGAAGCGGTTCTTATCGGAGAAACTAGCAACATGGGCGCCCTCAATACCTATGATCCAGTTCCCTTTTTGGATGCCGCTGGGAGAAAGCTGCCGTACGATGGATTGGTCATCGGTTGGGATGACGATAATTGGGATGGGGACACCAAATCCCAATTCGTAACTCGTTTGGCCTTCCCTAACTCAAAGGGTCCCAATTTCAAACAAGATGGTGAGACGCGACACGACGACGGTGTCCACTTTGTAACGGTTAGCGGTCAGCTACGGACCGTAAAGCCTGATTTCGCACGGGTTCAGCGCCGGAATCTAAACATCTATGGCACGTGGCCGATGCCGCTTACTGCCAAGCGGCATCCGTGAAATTAGAGCAGTCTTTCTGCGGCTAGCTGGGCCAGCCACTTTCCACAGGTTTCGTCGTCGGTCGGGACTTCCTGTCCTTTCACAAGGTACCAAGTCTCCTGATGGTCGATGAAACCGCCGCTGGGGACAGTCTCAAGGGGCCCCAAAGTCTCGATCTCAAGCATGTCCTGGCGCGTGAAGGTCTCGAAATTGCTATTGAAGTCTGGATAGGATGCTCCGCTCACAAACGGGAACCTCTTCAGGAAGACGTTTCCATGGTTTGCGCAAGCCGCGTAGCCCTGTTCCACTAGAGCGCCGATCTTTGCGGGACCCAAGTTGCTGTCGTGCCGCAGCTTGACAACCGTGTCTCCCCATGTCCAACGCGGATCCTGGAACTTCGTATACCCCCACATGATGATGGGGCGCGTAGGCAGCAGTCGATCGCTGTGAGCTTGGAACGGGGACTGAGGAAATAGTACGGTGCCTCCGCTGCATTGAGTTGGGGCCCAAGCAGCTAATTCGATTGGATAAGCGCCGTGATTGTAGATTCGGTGATCCAAGATAAACCGGTCGTTGGCGGGATCCGGCTTGATACGGATCTGCTTTTGGACATGGTTTTCATCAGTTGGCGAGGTAAACACGTGAAACTCGCCATCCAAGGTGTATTCGACCGGTTCGTTATCGGGCCTTAGCGTGCGAAGAGGCTCCTCGGGTGCTATCCAAAGTCGATGTCCACCGTAAGAGTGAAACGCGTCTCCGCCTGTGTGTCCGGCATCTGCTTCATGTACTGCGAATTCGTTAGGCCCTCCGGAAAACCCGAAAAAAATGACCCGAGGGCCAACTTCGAGGGTAACGATCATTTCGATTTCATTGCAGACTATTTTTGCGTTGCGTTCCCAACCGCCATACGAGACCAGATTCATTTGGATGGGTTTTACCCTCTTTTAGGAGAGTAAAACCCATGTTTCCCGGCACTAAACGGCATCTGGTCAGACCATCCCGCCAGGCGCTTCAGAAGGCCTAGAATCGGAATTGGTAGTTGAAGCGCAGGGTAAGGTTCTCCGGGTGGTATCCGACCGGAACCGAGTGCTCGTAGCTCAAGCTGCCCACGAACAAACTCAATGTTTGATTCGATGCTGGCTTCTTATCGAATTGCACGCTCCACCTCTTGGTGTTGCGCCACAAATTGGCTTGGTCAGCCTGTTCGACACCCACAAACAGAGATAAAGGCGAACCGCTTTTCTCAAAGAGTTTGGCGGTTATGCCGCCTGTCCGAGACATTGAATTGGTCTGGTTGTTCAGAAGCTGTTCGAAGCTGCCACCCACCGTCAGATTTGGCCCCTGCTTGTAGTCCAACTTCCATTTGTCGCTACTGGACGCCTGCGGAATCGAACCCAAGATCGCACTGGCATTCGCGATATCCGGATTTGTCTGAACTTGGTTCGTAAGAAGGAAATTCTTCAGTGGTCGAGCCGCAAGGTTATAGTCCCGAATGATGATTTGCGAATCCGTTGTGGTGGTGCGATCTTTATACGAAATCGTCGCATTGAACAGCTTCTTGTCCGATTGGTCTGTCTGCAGCTTGACTGTACGGTCGATTGCGCGCAAACCGGTCGGGTCCATTTGGCTCTTGTATTCGTAACCGATCGTATTCGACCCGATCGTACCGGAGGTTCCAATGAGCTTATTCTCACGAATAACCGCCAACCGGTCCGTCCCCGTATCAAGGTTGATCGCAACCTTCATGTCCTTTACAAATCCAAGCTTAAACGGCTTCGACGATGTGAGCGCGACGTTCCCGTTCGTTTGGTTGCGATTAGTCGCATCCCATTGATTTGCAAAGTAGCCGGCGCCAAGTTGGAAGTCGCCCAACTGTCCAGCTTGAACGGGCTGTACCTGGCCTGGTTGAAGCGGCGTTGTCGCAGTCGGAGCTTTACCCAACATAAACGACGAGCTTGAGGTGCCTTGATCTTGGGGTAGGCCCTGCTGAGCGTATCCATAGCTCAAGCGGACGTTATTTCCAAAATCGTAAAAGAAACCGTAGTTCCTATGGGACTCGTCATTGTAACCCTGCCGATTGATTTGCGTATCGGTTAGGCTGACCCCGGCCCGTTGAGACAATTGAGTGCTTACCGTATTTGCATTGACTTCATCGCGAGTTCCGTTTGCGTAGTTCGTCAACGTTTGCTCAGTCTTGAACGACGTCGACGCGGTGACTTTCGCTTCGTACGAGATGTAGTCCCGATTTTGGCTCAGCAGGCTGGCATTAATGCCCTTGTATTGATCGTCCTCGTTCAGGACAGTAAGAGTCCCATAGCGCCCCATGTTCTTGGTCAGCGAGAGTTTTTCGACTGAGCTGTCAAAGAGTGCGAGCGCAGAATCGGAGTCATGCTGCTCAACGTCGGTGTAATTGACCTTGGTGGATTTGTCCGGACTCCAATCCAGCACGTTGTTCCGGATTCTCCACGTTTGATTGGTCACCGGATCTACCATGTTTTGATAGGTCGAATTCAAATTCATATTCGACATCAACTGCCACTTAACCTTGACGTCCTGCTCGTGATAACCGATCAATTGATTGAAAACAGCCTTATCTGGATCGATGAGACTATTCGCATCCGCAAAGGAGCTAGACACATTTCGAGCACCGGTTTGAATGCTGATCTTTGTGTCTTCATAATTCAGGGTGGCGCGTTGGACGTTCCCTGTTTCAGTCGTTGCCGCAAGGTTGTCGAATGTCAGCTTCTTCTTGCCCGATGTCGCCGAAAAGTCGATATCCGTCCGTGTCAAACCTTCTAACGTACCAAGACGGGATTTCTCGAGATCCATCATCGTGGTGATCTCGTTGAACTGAGCGCCCAAGTTCTCTTTTCTGTATGAGAGAAGCATGTTCTTGCTCGATATGGCAAACGTGTCCAGCTTCCCAGTGTCCGCGACTCCCTTTAGGTTGAGTTCGCTCGCGGTGACTTTTATCCCCTTGAACGTATCCGTAAAGCCGTCATACTTTCGATCCAGCCCATGGGTGCTGATAAATTCGGCTCGGTCCCCTGGAGTCGGCTTGATATCGGTTCCATAGAAACCGGCGATCGTCTTTACGTTGGCATCGATATCGGGATCGGCTAACGAACCTACTGAGGCGAAGTTTACGGAGTCCTTTCTATCCGAGTGCTGAAGACTCCAAGTTTTCGTGGCGAGGGTCACATCTTGACTCTGGTAGGTACCAGTTGCAGACGTCATCTTCGTCTGGCTAAGAGCGATTGGCGTGTCTTTGCCAAGGAAAGTTCCCTGGAACCCAAGCCACTGGCGGTTTACACCCGCTTCACGTCCAAAAGCCGTCTTCTCGGGCGCCAATAAGCTGTCAAACCGCATAAAGCCGGTATCGACAGTCTCACTCCCCATATTAAACTTATACTTGCCCGCATCAAGAGCCCAGAGCTTTTGGCTGATCTCCTTGTGATTGACGTCGTCAGAGATTTTCGACTCCGTATAATTGATCTTCGCGAACTTCTGAGCCCATTCGCCAGTCGTGTTATTTCGACTTAAGCCAGCTTCCTTCCCTAGCTGATCCTTGTTCGTTTCGCTAAGATCTTTGGAGCGAATGAAATTCTTGTCGACCGCTTGGGAGTTCCAGTTGAACTTCAGGCCCCCATCGGCCATACCGAAGTTCATCCACTTGATGCCGTTCTCACCGTCTTTGACCGTCTTGTACGAATCACTGAGCTTCAGTCCGTCATAGCTCATGTCCGTCATTGAGAAGCCAATACGGTTCAGGCCTTTCTCGGCCTGTAGTTGCTTGACAGTCTTGTCATCCAAGCCAGATGAGGAAAGCGCGTTATATCCCGTAAAGCTCTTGCTGATGTCCTGGTAGTCGAATGAAGTCGTTCCACCCAGGAATGAAGATTTGGCATCCTCAAGAATGAACTGGGTCTGCCCGGCGCCGATGGTCGACTTGGTTTGGGCAGTTGTCGGGTCCAACCCGAGGCCGGACAAATTGTTCTGCTTTTGCCGGTCGTCGACGATATAAATCCCGCTCAGCGAACTGCTTTGGCCAAACTTGAAAGCGTTGTTCCAGCCATACAGATTGCTGGTCATGACCGAGCCGTTCTCGCCGCGCTCCGCCATCCCAAGGCCAGTAATCATATTCAACGACCCAGGAACGAGTGAGTACTTAAACGTCGTAAAGCCGGCAAACTGGCTGGACTGTGGGGTGACCGTAGCGGCCTTGTACGTATACGAAACGGTGAGCGTCTGCCCGGCCTTTTGGGAGACCATCAAGTAGACGACGCCAACCGCGTAGTCCATCATGTAGTCCTGTCCCTGCCTAAGGCTTACTCCATCAAGCTGGACCGATTCGGAATTTGGAACGATATTTCCAAATCTCAGGGGGGTTCCGGGACCGGTCGCGTTTAGCGAAATGAGGTCTACCGCAGGAGTTCCGCCGACGTCGGCCGTCTTCTGAGTCGATGCAGGAGTCGTGTCAAGCGCGAAAGGAGCTTGAGCGTGTGTTGCCGCTGGCAACGCACCCACTATAACCGCCCCTATCAACCCCTTACCTAGCCTTCCCATGGCTCTACTTCGTGGTACAAGAAACCCCACCCTTATTCTATTACATCCTGCGGTCCATATATGGTCCGCCGCCCACATTTTCGGTCTAACAGCATCCTTGTTGTCTGCCAAAACGAGCGTCGACACGTATTGTACGTATATAAGGGTGAAAAGTTACGCCAACCTTCGCAATTTCTCAGCAACGCGAGTGAAGTGAACATCTAGGGCTTAGGACCTAAGCCTAGATTGGAGGGTTCCGCTGTTTGTGGATTGGGCGCCCCCAAGAGGAATCTGGATTGGAGAAGTCGTTTTGTCTTCGGGATAACGGCCCAGGAAGCGTGGCTCAGGAAAGGACCCGCTCCGACCGGAATCCCTTCCCTAGGGCTCGTTTCACAGCAATGTCCCATTAACAGCTGAATTGGAGCAAGCTCCTTTTCGTGGAGGAGAGGTTTGAATTAATCTCGACCCATTTGAGGGGGCATCTTCGATGATTAGGCGCCGCCGAATCCCCACCGAGTCCCTTCGCCGCCCTATCGCGACTAGCGATGGGCGGCGAAGGATTGGGTCGTCTTGTCCCAACTATTGGCCGTCCTCATCCACTGGAATTTCGGTCGGGCGGCCCACTATCTCGGTCGTTAGAGCGTGACCCAGGTTCTCGACTCGTGACTTCGTTCGACGGCATCGAGAATGCGTTGGTTCTCGTAGCCATCGACAAAATCCGGCTCGATTCGGATACCTGCGTTCATGTTCGTAAAGGCGTCGGCCAATAGATTCGTAAAGGTTTCACCGTAACCGATGATGTGGGCGACCGGCCAATAGTGCCCAGCGTAAGGATGGCTTCCATCGGTTGCCTGTATGAGCGTGAAGCCATGGGTTTCAGTCGGCGCACTATTGTCATAAAACTCCAACTCATTCATGCGCTCAAGGTTGAAGACCAGGCTGCCACCTGAACCATTGATCTCAAAGCGATTGTAGTTCTTTCGACCCACTGCGAACCGGCTCGCTTCGAAAGTCCCCAACGCGCCATTCTTGAATCGGGCAAGGAACATAACCGCATCGTCCACTGTGACGTGGCCCATTTTGTCGCTTGCCCTTGCACCCAGCTTGTCATCGACTTCGCCGGCAATCGGCCGCTCCTTAATGAAGGTGTGCAAAGTTCCACAAACTTCCTCAAAGTCTCCAAGTAGATAGCGTCCAAGATCGATAATATGGGCGTTGATATCGCCGTGGGCCCCCGATCCTGCGACCTCTTTTTGAAGCCGCCAAACCAACGGAAAGCTCGGATCCACAATCCAATCTTGGAGATACGTGGCCCGCATGTGAAAAAAGCGACCGAGTCGTCCATCGTTAATCAACTTCTTTGCCAGCGCGATCGCGGGCGCCTTGCGATAGTTGTGGAACACGGCGTGGGGAACCCCCGCCTTCTGCACCGCATCTAGCATTTGCTTTGCCTCTTCGAGAGTATTCCCAATCGGTTTTTCACAAAAGACGGCTTTGCCTGCCTCAGCGGCAGCGATCGCAATCTCGGCATGAGTGTTTCCGGGAGTTGCGACGTCGATGACGTCGATCTCAGGATTCGCAACTACCTTGCGCCAATCTGTCTCGTAATTTGTCCAGCCGAATACATCGGCTGCCTTCTTGACCGCGGCTTCGTTGCGGCCGCAAATCGTGTGCATATGGACCTCAACTGGAAGGTCGAAGAACCGACCCACCTGCCGATATGCATTTGAATGCGCCTTTCCCATAAATTGATAACCGATTAGGCCTACGTTAATTCTCTTCTTTGACATGTTCCCTTCTCCGTCGTGGTTACGCATTTTGGTCGCTTTCGTGGTCGAGGCGCAAGGGGCCGCATTGACTCACTAGGAATCGCACCCTAGGTTATTCGTTGCCTCACATAAGAATCGCACCGAAACTGGAGGCAAATGATGAGTATCGGTGCGCGCCATGAACTGGCTCGGAGCGTTTCTGTTCG
>Ga0302320_10019016_pt1 | contig 13826 bp, 13 predicted proteins | sample Bog_T0_3_FD_202130 | JGI IMG/M metagenome (GOLD analysis project Ga0302320, IMG submission 202130) | Peat permafrost microbial communities from Stordalen Mire near Abisko, Sweden - Bog_T0_3 | ecosystem: Environmental > Terrestrial > Soil > Wetlands > Peat | place: Sweden: Abisko, Stordalen Mire... | reverse complement strand
TGTTGAAAGGTGTCACCACCAATTTTGTACCCAATAAAGACTTTTTTCATTTTATTCCGATGGATTCCCCGCCGGGAAGCAAACTGTTGGAATTACGCACTACCGGCCTAAAAGGATTATTTTTTGTTAAGGAATTCAGTGGCAACCCGAATTACAATGAAAAAAAGGAATTCGATTCCCCAAAATTGTTAGTTGGGCGCAAGATAAGGGTAGTTTTTAAAGATGGAGAATTAATGGTCGGCACAACTGATCGATATCCGCTGGATAGTCCGGGATTCTTTGTCGTCCCTGCTGATACCAACTCCAATAATGAAAGTTGTTTTGTTGTTAAATCGGCGACTCAGCAAGTTTCGTTAATCTGAGTTCGAATAATTAAGGACAGCTGTCTCTAATTTGCCCGGTACTCCTGTAATTCTTATCTGTATTATATTTACCTATTAAATATATTTGTGACGCGCTCAATATCCGCCTTGGCCTCCGCCACTATTCTCTCGAGAAGGTCTTTACACGTGGGAATATCCTTTACCAACCCGACTGATTGTCCCATCATCATAGGAGCATCGTCAACCTTGCCGAATTCCCATGCATCTTTTACTCTTTGTCCTGATATAAGTGGAATAAGTTGTTCCAAGCCGCCGCCCTTTGCTTCCACAGCCAGAACCTCTTCAACAATCTTATTTTTTATCGCCCGTCCCTGCAAACCGATAGATTTGCAGATAAGAGTCGTCTCATATTCCTGCCGCCGGATAATTTCCTGCTTGATGTTATCATGCACTTCGCACTCCTGCGTGGCGACAAAGCGGGTCGCCATCATAACTCCCTGGGCTCCGAGAGCAAGAGCGGCCGCCAAAGTGCGGCCATCGGCTATGCCTCCTACAGTCACGACAGGAATCTTCACCGTTTCGGCAATGCGTGGCGTGAGCAGCATTGTTGTCACGTCGTCATTGAGCGGATGACCGCCCTCTTCGATGCCCGCGGCATAAATGCCGTCGTAACCCATCTTCTCGGCATGCACGGCATGACGCACCGATCCCACCTTATGAAAGAGTTTGACCCCCGCTTTTTTTAGAAGGTCTATATATTCTCTTCCTACAACCTTGTCCAGCGGTGTGCCGGATATTTCCAGCCCGGAGACCTTTTCTTCTAGGCAAACACGCACATACATTTTGTGATGCTCGGCTGTAATATGCACCGATGGCAGAATGGTTATATTCACCATAAAAGGTTTGTCTGTCAGCTTTCTTGTTAACTTAATTGCATCACGAAATTCGTCATCGGTCGAATAGTTTCCGGCAGTCAGGTTTCCTATGCCGCCGGCGTTAGATATGGCCGCGCAAAGTTTGGGTTTACAAAGCCACATCATGGCTCCGCATATGATGGGATATTTGACTCCGAACATCTCGGTAATGACTGTTTTCATTTTTCTTCCACCTTTAATTTCTTTTGTAATAAGTAAAATTCTTAATGCTGTTTAATCAGACATCATCAGAGAATCAATTTTGGCTGACGGCGGCATAAAGTCCGCGTCTAATACTTTAATTATATCGTTATAAAGCCTCTTTTTCATTTCACCTAAAATTCCCCGCTTTTTCTGGAGGGTCTTGGCAAAAGCTATGGCCGAGGCCATAAGGTCTTCCTGATTGGCGCAGGCCTTCACAATAATGTTATGCTTTTCCAGCTCCGGCGCGGTGTAACGATTTCCGGAAAACTGCATTTGTGATAATATGTGCAGAGGAATAGCTTTTTTAACAAAAGCGTTCATGCCCCATCTGAAGGGAATACCGATATTTACTTCCGGAAAGCAGAAGAAGCCGCGGTCCGACCGCATGAATCTAAAATCGCAGGCACAGGACATTATCGAGCCATTGCCGAAAGCATGGCCGTTGATCGCCGCGATTACCGGTACCGGATAAAGAAGAAGTTTTTTAAAGACATTATCCATCTCGTTGATGAAATCAGTGACCGGCTGATGATTATTTTTCTGCATATTATCCATAATCCATACAACGTCTATGCCCTGAGAAAAATTCTTTTCGTCATTGGAGGTAATAATCAGGGCTGATATTGATTTGTCAGCGATTATCTCATCCAGCATGGCGCTTAAGGTTTTGGCAAATTCAAGATTTTGCCTGTTTTCACCATTGGTCATGGTGATGATCGCTACGGTTTCGTCTTTAATCCATGTCATGATAGGCATATAGTTTTTCTTTCCTTTCCTTTTTTCAAAACATATTATTGAAGACCGGCCACATGGACGCGTTAAATTCATGAGGTGATCGATCTGCAAAATACGTTAAATTATATCATCTGAGTGCCGTATATTTGCTGAAACGCGAGGAGTATAAGAAGTCCCACCTTGTATGTCAAGAACATAATGACCGCAAAATATTTATGATCTAATATAAATAAACAACCCTGATTTAACGGTTTAAAACCATGAATATTTCAGAATAGCTTTGATAATTTCCTTGACAAATTATCAGGTTATGCTAACCGTCTATTCACAGACGGTCTACTCGTACAATGATTTTTTTATGCCAGGCTGTATTCAACAAAATCCTGCGGTGGTAAGGAGAACCTCATGAATTCAGGTAACAAGATCGTTCTGATTGATAACGAACATGATCTTGATAAAATATTGAAGACCAACGACAGGGTGATCGCCCTCGTTTACGCGTCCTGGTGCCCTTTTTGCAGAAAATTTCTGCCTATATTTCAGCAGTATGCTCAAGAAGAACAACCGTATTTTTTGTGTGTTCAGGATGACGGGGAAAGCATAGGGGACAAATATTCAATAGACATTTTCCCCACTGTTCTTTTCTTTGAGAAAGGTTTCATCTCCAAACGTCTGGACGGAGAACCGGGTGTGGGATTAAGCGAAAAACAATTGGTGGAATTTATAGATGAAACTAGCTGATAATGAGTCCCAAGCTTCAGAAACATAGTGCACTAAAGCTTGCTGGACGAATTATACCAGGCGTGTAGCGCCGTGGTAAAACAAGCGTAGCGAAGTTTGAAGCGCAAGTCGAATCAATGACATTCGCTGAAAATGAGTGAAACGAAATTTGAAGCGCAAATGGAATTGATCCCCGGAGCGAAGCGACGCGGGATGATTATTTTTTAGTCTATTTTCTGTCGTCTTTTTTTGAGAACAGGAATGCGGCTTTCACAAGGGACGCCTGTCTGGCACAAGCCGCATCCGGCATAACTCCCGATGTATCCTGATCCATATGCGCCTTCCGCCCAGGGCTTCTGCCTCACAAAGAGAACCTCGAAGCATTTGAGTTTGTCATGGCCTTTTTCGCTTATTGCACCGCCGAAACAACGACGGATACATTTTCCGCACTTACCAGCAGCATAAAAAAGACAATTTGCCAGATGGTGTTCATAGGGTTTTACGGATGGTTTCAATTTAATGCTGGCAGCCACACTTCCACAGCGCATGGCCAGCCCTTTGGAAGTGATAAAACCTTCGTTGAGGCTGAAGGTACCCAGCCCGGCAGCATAGGCGATATGCCGTTGTGACCAGTTGGATGTAAAGCCATCGGAGACTTGCAAAATTTTAAAATAAGGCGATATTTCCGGAGCAAGAGCATGGGTTCCCATTGCTTCTAAAAGCGATACCAAATATGTGGACAACCCGGTGATAAAATCCTGCCCTTTCCAGCGTGTATGATTCCAACGCAGAGATGGGCCTTCTTTTTCTCTGGCATTAGTCCGCAATGTTTCGCGGTTAATGGGCAGTATGAAAGAAACAACACTTACGTCCGCCAGTTGAGGTGCTTCATCCTTTAATGTTTCGGTGAGGTGTAAAGTGAGCATTTCCCGGGGACTGAGGTGGAGTTCGTGTACCACTTTTTTATACTCGGTAAACAACGGATCATCACTGTCGGCAAAGCCGACCAGTGGTTGATCAAAGATAGGCTCGCCTCCGAATGATTCCAACCGGTTCAAAGGACTCGTTTTGACGAAATGTCTGATGGCCTTTTCAATGAAGCGTTCGGGATTTGCATCAAACCGCTCCTTTGTTCGTTTATCTGCTGTAAAAGTCGTCATTGACGCAACATTCTCCTTTAGTGTCTGCATCATAATCAGCTAAGTTTATGTGCCAAAATCTAATTATCAGCACCTAATTATTTATTCAACATTTTTATAGCGGAACCCGCCCCGGCAGGAGTCAAGAAATTTCCAGACGCGGGATTGCTTTTAAAGCGGGGGAAAATTGGTTTGACATATACCTTTTTCGTTACTAAACTAAGCCTGTGATCTAAGAGGGACAAAGCTGTTTCAATCCCGCGAGACTTGGAATCTCCCGGCTCCAGCCGGGGGAGGAATGCGCCGTAACTCGCGGGAGATCGCGTTATTACAGGGAGCCTCCGGCTCCTGCCGGAGGGGGCTCCACTTTGAAAACTATGTCGATAGAAATATTCGAGGAGGCATCAGAGAATGGCGTTAAAAACTGCTGAACAATATGAAGAAAGCCTGCGCAAAATGAATTTTAAAGTCTATCTGCTGGGCGAATTGATAAAAAATCCAGTGGATAATCCGATAATCAGGCCATCCATGAATTCCGTAAAAATGACTTACGCACTGGCTCAAGATCCTCAGCATGAAGACCTGATGACAGCAAAATCCCATCTGACCGGGGAAAAAATTAATCGCTTCTGCCACCTGCACCAAAGCACTGAAGATCTGATTAAGAAAGTGAAAATGCAGCGCCTGCTGGGACAAAAAACAGCTTCTTGTTTTCAACGATGCGTCGGAATGGACGCCATCAATGCCGTGGACAGCGTCACATTCGAAATGGATGAAAAACTCGGCACTAAATATCATGAGCGTTTTATCAAGTTTCTAAAAATGATTCAGGAGCAAGATTTGACTGTGGACGGTGCCATGACTGATCCTAAAGGCGACCGCAGCCTGCCTCCCGGCAAACAAGCCGATCCCGATCTCTACACTCATGTAGTGGAAAAAAGAAAGGATGGTATTGTCGTGCGGGGCGCCAAAGCACATCAGACAGGAGCCATCAATTCGCACTGGATTTTGGTGATGCCGACGATCGCCATGTCCAAAGAAGATGCCGATTATGCCCTTTCTTTTGTCGCCCCTGCCGACGCGGAAGGCGTATCCTATATTTATGGCCGGCAGTCCTGTGATACGCGGAAACTCGAAGGCTGTGAAATCGATGTGGGCAACCGGCAGTTCGGCGGTCACGAGGCTCTCATGATTTTTGACGATTTATTTGTTCCCTGGGAAAACGTGTTTATGTGCGGCGAATATGAATTCAGCGGCGCCTTGGTGGAAAGATTTGCCGGGTATCACCGCCAGAGCTACGGCGGCTGTAAAGTCGGTGTCGGCGACGTACTCATCGGCGCGGCTGCTCTGGCTGCCGATTACAACGGCGCTTCCAAAGCATCCCACGTTAAAGACAAACTGATCGAAATGATACATCTGAATGAAACTCTTTACGCCTGCGGCATTGCCTGCTCCTCACAGGGACATAAGACGGCTTCCGGCAACTACCTGATTGATTTACTGCTGGCCAATGTCTGCAAACAGAACGTCACCCGATTCCCCTACGAAATTGCCCGTCTGGCCGAAGATATCGCCGGCGGATTAATGGTTACGATGGGCTCGGAAAAAGATTTGCGTCACCCGGAAATCGGCAAATTAGTCGAAAAATATTTTAAAGGAATCGCCTCGGTGCCCACGGAGAATCGCTGCCGTGTTTTGAGATTGGTGGAAAATATTACTTTAGGCACTGCCGCGGTCGGCTATCGCACGGAATCCATGCATGGCGCGGGTTCGCCGCAGGCTCAACGCATTATGATTTCGCGCCAGGGAAATCTGGAACAAAAGAAAAAACTAGCTAAAGAAATCGCCGGAATTAAAGATTAACCAGATTCTATCTTAAAATGAGCTTTTAGGCTGGTTCAATCTTGTAGATTGAACCTAAACACTCAAGGTTTTTAATTGCCGATATAAAATATCTGAGTCAATCAGAATGATTGAACCAGCAGAAGAGGGCCTAAATCCGAAATCCGGGAACATACAAGTTATCAGATAATTAATGCAAATTGTTATAGGCATAAAATACTGCGGCGGCTGCAATCCGCGCATCGACAGGGCAAAACTGGCGCTGGAGATAGAAAAACTACTGCCGCCAGAATACAATTTTACCACGAATCTATCCTTAAATCCATGGGACATCGGTATTATGATTTGCGGCTGCCCAACGGCTTGCGTGGATAAAACCGAATTTACAAATCTTGCCCGAAAATGGATTATTGTAGCCGGTAGTTCTGTTGATCTGGATAATGCGCCGGAAGAAAAACTGGCTGATGTTGTCTCTCGGAAAATCACGGGTATGAAACCCTAAAAGCAAGCTGAGGAGTATTCAATCCTCCGCCTTTGGCGGGATTGTTCCTCTTACGCTTCGAGCTTCACTCCATTTGCTCTCAGCGAGAGTCACAATCGTTTCGCACCTGGGATCAATTCAACTTACAAATATTACTGCACTGCATTTGTAATATCTGAGTTTCATTGATTCGACATACAAATTTTAATACGTTTTACTTTTAAAATTTTAGTCTCACAAATAAAAGAGTTAAAACAATACCCCCATGCCATTGGGGAGAGCTTCCTGCTTAATTTATAAGCGTATTACACCGCATTCCTCCCTCGGCTGAAGCTGGCGGATTTCAAACCACGGGATACAACACCTTTCCTGTCTTTTGCCCAAGGCATCACTCATCCGCCATCTTCTTTCTCTTTGGCCGGATTAAATCGTCGATTCTATCTGTCATTATTTTTATGTTTGATTTCATGAAGTTATAAATGGTTCCATAATTTGTTTTTTCTGACTAATAGTCATGTGTGACTTTGTAATAATATTATATTCCGTAGTCAGGCTATGAAATAAGAATAATACTTGACAGTGTGACTATGACGATGTAGATTAAAATCGAAATCATCATAAGGTATGATTATGACAGATAAGAGCAGACCAAAAACCAGAAAAGACCGCATCATGGATGCAGCTCTGCGTATATTTGCCGAAAAAGGTTTCCAGATCGCGACTATCACCGAAATCAGTAAAGAGGCCGGGGTTTCGGAAGCTACAATCTATGAGTATTTCGGAACAAAAGAAGATCTTCTCTTCGCCATTCCCGAAAAAATATCCAATGAGACTTTTGAAAAATCATCAAAGGTTATACCTTACATTAAAGGGGTGGAAGGAAAAATAAGGGCCATATTGCTGTTCTATGTACAGCTTTATCAATCGAACCCCCATTATTCTGCCTTGGTTTTGCTTCAACTCATGTCGAACAAGAGATTTCGCCATACGCCCGCCCATGCCGCAATACGCCGGTCGTCTCATGTACTTTTGGACTGTATTAAGACGGGGATCGAAGACGGCACATTCAAAAAGGATTCCAATCCCTATTTGATCCGCTCCATGCTGATGGGCGCCATCGAACACTTATTCATTCACTGGCATATGCAGGGAATGCCGAAGCGAAAAACGAGCATTGCGGACATGCTCGACCCTTTAATCGAAATTATTTTTGACGGTATCCGCGCCAAAAAAGAAGAGTCCGGCACGACACTGTACTTGAAACTGGAGGACGCAAATGTTTTCGAAAAACTTTTTCAGAAAAAAGATAGTGGAGCATCCTCAAAAGATAAAAACAAATAAACAAGTTTAACAAGAAAAAGGAGTAATACAATGAGAACAAGAGAACAGTACATTGAAGGGCTTCGGAAGATGAAGAGAAACATCTATCACGACGGCGAAAAGATCGACCGTGATGACGAGATTCAGGCTCCGGTGCTCAACGTGATGGGGATTACCTTTGACGCTGTCAGTGATCCGGAGTTAAAGGATCTGTGCACCGCCACGTCCCACTTGACGGGAGAGACGATCAACCGTTTCTGCCATGTCCATCAGAGCACGGACGATCTCCATAAAAAACAGGACATGACCCGGGCCCTGTGCCGGAAGGCCGGTATGTGCATTCAGCGCTGCATGGGCACCGACGCCCTGAACGCCGTCAATGCCGTTTCCTTCGAGGCGGACAAGGTGAACAGCGGGAATACTTCGTACCACAAGAATTTCCTCAAATGGCTCGAACGATTCCAGAAAGAAGATCTCGTGGGAAGCTGCGCCCAGACCGACATGAAGGGTGAGCGCATGAAGCGACCCATCCAACAGACGGACCCCGACATGTACGTCCGCGTCGTGGAGAAGAAAAGCGATGGAATCGTTGTCCGAGGCTGCAAGCTCCATATTTCCGAGGCCTCCATCTCTGATGAAATCATCGTGGTGCCCACCCGCGCCCTGGGCCCCGACGAAAAAGATTACGCAGTGGCCTTTGCCGTTCCCTCCGATTACGAAGGGGTCAAGCAGGTTGTCTCTATCCACAGCCAGCACAAGCGCAAACACATCAAGCGCGGTATAGACATCGGCTACTCCGACTCCTACATCATCTTCGAGGATTGTTTCGTTCCCTGGGAACGGGTATTTCTCTGCGGCGAAAACGATCACGGCGGCCTGTGCGCCTTGCTGTTCGCGCTGTTCCACCGCCACAGTTACTCGGGATGCAAGCCCGCCATCGGAGACGTTTTCCTTGGTCTGGCGGCCCTGGCGGCTGAATACAACGGCATCGAGAAAACGCCACATGTTAAGGAAATGCTGGCGGAGATCATCAAAATATCTGAGCTGGGCTATGCCGCAGGTTATACGGCCTCCAGCCTGGGCAAGCCCGAAGTCATCATCCCGGGTATGGGCAGTTGCCCCTATGGTCCTGGCAGCTATATCCCCAACTCCATTTACTGCAATGTTGGCCGCTGCCTGACGGGTGAAGCGGTTTTCCATGAGCAGGAACTAATCTGCCGGATCGCCGGCGGCATACCTTCCACCTTCCCCTACGAAGGCGACCTCACCCATCCCGACCTGAAAGTTGTCTTGGAAAAGTACCTCAACCGTAATCCCAAGGTTCCCGTGGAAGACCAGATTAAATTCTGGATGACCCTGGGCGACTACACCATCGGGACCATGGCCGGTGTCATGAACTATGGAAACTATCACGGCGGCGGATCCCCCATCATGGAGCAGATCGCCATAACGTCACAATACGACATCAAGGCGCGCAAGAAGCTGGTGAAGGGCCTGGCGGGTATATTATGAGCGGCAAATACTTTGCAGTTTTCAGCAACAAGATGAAAACTGCAAAGTCACGGGTATAAACCCCAAAGTACGCTTTGGGAACGTTTCGCAGCAAGTTGCTAGTATATAACCTCCGCTTTGCGGGATAATTCGACCTACAAGTTCCAGCGCACTTTGTTTCTGAAACTTGGGTCTTATTAACTTTCAAATTCCGTTGCGCCTATAGTGACCTTTAGGTTATTCGCTTTCGGAATTTGAGTTTCACGAATAAAATATGCCGGCAAAGATGTATATTTCATATTTTGAGGAGAATTAAACTATGTTCGATATATCTCAGTTTTCACTAAAAGGAAAAATAGCCGTGATCACCGGCGGTGGCCGCGGCATCGGCCAGGCTATAGCGTTTGCTTTCGCCAAGGCAGGAGCCAAAGTGGTTATCACCAGCCGCAAGGCACAGGATCTGGAAGCAACGGCAGCCGAGATTAAAGCCTTCGGCGGCGAGGCGTTTCCGCTTCCGGCTCATCTGGGCAAAACGGACGAGATAAAAAAGATGGTCAACACCGTGATGGAAAAATTCGGCCGAATCGATATTCTGGTCAATAATGCCGGCGCGAGCCCCGCCATAAACTCCGTCCTTGAATCCGACGAGCGCCTCTGGGATACGATCATGAACCTGAACTTGAAAGGGGCTTATTTCGTCAGCCAGACCGTGGCCAATATCATGGTAAAGCAAGGCGGAGGGAAAATTATCAATATCGCTTCCGTTGACGGGTTCAATCCCGAACCGGGTGTAAGCATTTATTCTATTTCCAAGGCTGGCATGCGGATGGTTACGAGGGCCTTTGCCAGCGAACTAAATTCCTATAATGTTCAGGTAAACACCATCGCTCCGGGACCCATCAGCACCAAGATGATGAATTCCCACTGGGGACACCTTTCGCCGGAAGAAGCTCAAAAAGCGAAAGAAGCTGTGGAAAAGATGCTGCCCTCCGGTCGCATCGGCAATCCCGATGAAATCGCGGGCGCCGCGCTCTACCTGGCATCCGCTGCCTCCAATTATACGACAGGAGCGGAGATCATCATCGACGGCGGCTTGCTGTTGAGTACGCATCTTTCCTAGTAAGAATTTCCGCTGATATGAGGATAGTCTGCCGTCGCCCGGATGGGCGACGGCAAAAATCTATTTATGATAAGGATTCACCTCATATCCACTCATTTTTTTCTGTAAAAGGAGATCGTCCATGAAAATCCTTCAACATTTATTGTTGCCTATTAAAATCCGTTCCCTCGAAATTCCCAACCGTTTAGTCATGCCACCCATGGGCACAACCCTCGGCAATGATGACAGCACCGTCAGTGAAGCAAACCTGGCTTATATCAAACGCCGGGCTCAGAGCGGTGCCGGGCTTATAATAACTGAGATCACTGAAGTGCATCCTCTGGGCTCCGCTTCACCCCGTTGCATTGCTGTCTGGGATGATAAATTCATTGCCGGCCTTAGCAAGCTTGCCGATGTGGTGCATGCCCAGGGAAGCAAAATTGCCATGCAGTTGCACCATACAGGCCGCGAGAATTATCTGCTTCAGCGGAAAAATAAAGCTATCGGGCCTTCAGCCATTCCGAGCTATATCTTCGGTTTTCTGGGAGCGCCGCGCGAGATGACTTTTGAAGATATCGAGGAAACCATTGCTGCCTTTGGCAGCGCAGCCGTGCGGGCAAGGAAGGCAGGGTTTGATGCCGTGGAGCTTCACGGAGCACATGGCTATCTCCTCATGCAATTTCTCTCGGCCAATTGCAATCAGCGTACGGATAAATACGGAGGTGATTTCCGTGGAAGGTCCCGTTTCATGATCGAGTGCCTCAAGGAAGTACGCAAACAGGTAGGCCAGGATTTCCCTATGTCCATTCGGGTTTCCGGCGAGGAGTGCATCAAGAACGGCTATACCATCTCTGACATGCAGACCATTATTCCCGATCTGGTAAGTGCTGGTGCGGACATGATCAATGTCTCCTTTGGCACCCATGGCAACCCGGAAGTTAACACTGATACACCAAACCCGAGCGCCCCTATTGAATACGACCCGGGCTTTAAGGCATATCTGGCCCGGAAAATCAAAGACGTGACGAAAGTTCCCGTTATTTCCGTCGGACGCTATGTCGATCCTTATGCCATGGATGAAGTGATTGCCCGGGGAGACGCCGACCTTATAGCTGTGGCCAGACAGCATCTGGCCGACCCCGATTTCCTGAAAAACGTCAGGGAAGGACATCCCCAAGACACGCTGGAATGCCTTGCCTGCAATCAGGGATGCATTGAGCGCCTTTCATTGGAGCAGCTCCCGATTCGTTGCGCCATTAACCCACAAACCGGTCAAGAACTGATCTATCCGGCGGGCCCGGCAGCAGTTGGCCGCAATGTTTGGGTTGTTGGCGGTGGACCGGGCGGGCTTACCGCTGCTTTTGAGGCCGCACGCCTCGGACATCATGTAACGCTCTTCGAGCAGGAAAAGGATACCGGCGGAAATGTTCGTTATGCCGCGAAGGCCCCCCACAAAGCTGTGTACGGTAAATATATTCAAACCATCACGGCAAACTGCATCAAGAAAGGCGTGACAATCAAAACGAACACGAAAGTTACCGAGGCCATGATCGAAGCGGGCAAACCCGATGCGGTCATCCTGGCCATCGGCGCCGACAAATCCACCTGCCCGGTTGAGGGCATTAACTCAGCAGTGGTTTGTGACGCCTGGCAGATCTTGGATGGCGAAGTCCAGCCCAAGGATCACGTTGTCGTCATCGGCGGCGGCCTTGTGGGTATGGAAACGGCTGATTTCCTGCGCGAGAAGGGCGTTAAGGACATTACTCTGGTGGAAATGCTGGCCACTTCACCCGTTCTGGCATTGGCTGCACATGGCTACATGCTGCATAAACGTCTTCGGGCAGCCGGGATCAAACTGATGTTCGGCACAACCGTAAAACTTATTACAAAAGGAGCGGTTGTTGTTACGAATACGAAAAGCGGCGAAGATAGCAAAATCGAACCTGTTAGCCAGTTTATTGTCGCCATCGGCGTCACGCCAAGGAATACACTCAAAGACATGCTCTCGAAAAAAGGTGTTCGTCATTTCATTATCGGTGATGCTGTTGCACCCCGCCGGATTATTGAAGCGACGACGGAAGGGGCGAAGGCCGCCTGGGAAATCTAAAGAAGGTCCAATTGGCATGGTTCAAGGCAAAAGGGACAAGCAAAGCAGCTTGCGCGGAGCTTCGAATATAATCTTATATCACTGATAAATAAGGAGCCTATCAAAATGCTCAGCCGCACCAACGCAGTACTAATCATTATTGACATTCAGGGCAATCTTGCTCAGGCAATGTACGACAAGGAAAATCTTTTTGCCAACAACGTAAAACTGATTCAGGGTTTTAAGGCGCTTAATCTTCCGATCATCTTCACTGAGCAAATTCCGCAAAAACTCGGCAAGACTTTACCTGTAATCTCACGGGAATTAGATGGCATAGAGCCTATCGCCAAAGAAACCTTCAGCTGCTGGGATAATCGAAATTTCATCTTGCAACTAAAAGCATTAAGCCGTAAACATATAGTTCTTGCCGGCATTGAATGCCATGTTTGCGTTTATCAAACGGCTCTTGATCTCATCTCCAACGGGTACAATGTTCATCTGGTTTCAGATGCGGTTTCCTCACGCACGCCGGAGAACCGCCAAGTCGGAATGGACGCGATGAAAAGTGCTGGGGTGCATATCACCGGTACGGAAATGGTTCTTTTTGAATTGCTGCGCACCGCCGCTGATCCTAAATTCAAAGAGATTATCAAGATTATAAAGTAAAGAAAGTAACTGGAATTTCTCGAAAATACTTTTTACTAAAAGCCTGCTCATGAACATCTAAAAATAGTGAATTGCCAACCAAATCGTAATATTGTTCGGGTCGGTCCAGGTAACTTTGTGTCTGGTGTGTGCGGGAATATTTAAATAATCACCCTTTTTCAGATTAACTTCGACTCCGCTTTCGAAGAGAATTGATCCGGAGCCTTCCAGAACAATAACCCACTCGTTTTCTTTCTGATCATACCAACCATTTTCCGGAGAGATATGTCCCTGCGAAACAATTCGTTCGATCTTTATATTTTTATGACGAAGCAATTCTTCGAACGATTCATGCTCTAATCCATCCGGCAATGAAGAAAATATATTTCCCATAGGTTGATACTCTTATTTCCTTGGAATTGACATAACATACACTTGACCTGTGAGCGCCATTCCATATGCCTGGGCCTATAAAAATTACTTGGATATAGTTTGCGCAACAAAAAATATTTTAAAAAAAACACAGGTAAACGTATATGCAATAAAAATGTTTATAATTGTTTTAAAGTGCCTTATTCTTCTTTCCTCCGTATATATTAATTCCAATTTAGATGTTAGAAATTCCACTGTAAACATGGAAAGAAACCCCCAGGCCAATGAAGAACGTAGACATATTCTTCCTTGAAAATTAAGGAAATCTTTACTGTAATTCCAATAAGTACGATGTAGAACATAACCGCAAAAATAGCTTGCCATCAACTCAAATAACGTCATCAAAATCATTCCTGTAAAAAAAATAATGATAGGTTTGTTTTTCAATTTTCTAA